>Ga0182012_10001183_pt1 | contig 28870 bp, 26 predicted proteins | sample 612S2SmetaG_FD_120486 | JGI IMG/M metagenome (GOLD analysis project Ga0182012, IMG submission 120486) | Permafrost microbial communities from Stordalen Mire, Sweden - 612S2S metaG | ecosystem: Environmental > Terrestrial > Soil > Wetlands > Permafrost | place: Sweden: Stordalen | collected...
CTGACGATCTTCAAGCCGACCTACAGGCTCTCGCGGGACCCTCTGCTGGACCCGGCGGCAACCAGATCTATATTGATGGCTTCAGCGGCGGTCGTCTCCCTCCCAAGGAATCCATCCGCGAAATTCGCATCAATTCGAACCCTTTCTCGGCTGAATTCGATAAACTGGGCTACGGTCGAATTCAAATCTTCACCAAACCCGGTTCAGACAAATTCCACGGCCAGGGCTATTACAACATCAGCGATGGCATTTGGAACTCGCGCAACCCGTTCCTTCCAGTCGCTCCTCCATTTAGGACTCAACTTTTCGGCGGAAACGTGAGTGGGCCCCTTGGCAAGAAGGCCAGCTTCTTCTTTGACGTTGAACGCCGCAATATCGACGATAACGGCATCGTGAACGCCACCGTCCCACTTGTCGGGTTCACCGGCACTACACTCGATCACAGTTATTTTTCTACTCCGCAGCGCCGCACCACAGTTAGTCCCCGGGTGGATTATCAACTCGGTGCAAATCACACTCTCAGCTTCCGCTACAGCTACTTGGACAATGAGCGGGTTGTAACTGGAATCGGCGGCTATAGTCTGCCTCAGACAACTATCGGAGACCTTACCTTGCCCAGCGCTGGCTATACATCAGCCAACACGCAACATAGCTTCCAGGTTGTTGAGACATCTGTTTTAAACGCTCGCACCATCAACGAAACGCATCTGAACTTTGAGCGCGACTATACCAATTCAGCCAGCCAAAGCGATTCTCCCGCGATCTCTGTTGTTCAATCATTCAACGCGGGCGGTTCCGGCTTAAGTGCTCCCGGCTACGCTAACACTTACGATCGCGAGTACCAGACTGAGTTGCAAAACTACACATCGCTCACCCTGGGCCCACACACCACAAAATTCGGCATCCGCGTTCGCACCGATGTTCTCTCCAACTCAAGCCCGAGCAATTTCAATGGAACCTACTCCTTCTTAGGTGGAGCATTCCCATACATTGAGGGCTTGGAAACGGGTCTCACGCCAAACAGCAATGGTATGGTTTCGCTGACTTCCATACAACAGTTCCTCATCACTGAGCAGCTATTGACGCTCGGCCAGCCCTTACAGGGTTATGGGCCCTCCAAGTACTCCGTTAGCCGCGGCAATCCTTACATCGATTTCTACCAGATGGATTTCGGCCCTTTCATTCAAGACGATTGGCGCGTACGTCCCAACCTTACAGTCAGCTTGGGGCTGCGGTGGGAATCGCAAACCAATATTCCGACTCATAGCAGTTGGGCGCCCAGATTCGGCTTCGCTTGGTCTCCAGGCGTAAAAGCGAACAGTACAGGTCGGGCAAAGACTGTAATTCGCGGCGGTTGGGGAATCTTCTACGACCGGTTCGCGATCAACAACGTCGAAACCGCCTATCGTTATTCGAGTGGCGATTACCAGACCTATACCGTCAACAATCCAACCGTGACCGACCCAACCTTCAGCACACCTTTGCCTGTGTCGGCTCTTACTGGCGCGTCCGTCAGTTCTGCGCAAAGGTACCAACTCGATGGCAATCTGCAAGCTCCCAGCCTCATGCAACTGGCAATCGGCGTTGAGCGTCAGCTTTTCAGCCGCACAACTTTGGCCGTTAATTTCGTTGACTCGCGCGGCAATCATGAGTTGCGCACTGTCGACATCAACTCTCCCATCGCCGGTCCGGGACTTCCGCTACCTGATTCTGTGCCGGCTTCATCGCTGGTTCGGCCTTACGGCAATATCGGCGACATTTACGATTACCAATCGAGCGGCACGTTCAAACAAACCCAGTTACTCATCAACGTCAACACCCAGGTCGGTCGCTGGCTAACACTGTTTGGTCGTTATTCTTTCAATAACGCCCATAGCGACACAGACGGTTTAGGAACACTGCCTTCCAATCCTTACAATTTCGGTCAGGATTGGGGGCGGTCATCTTTAGATATCGCCCACAACATGTTCCTCGGCGGATCTATCTCAGCCAAATGGGGCGTGCGATTTTCGCCCTTCATCATTCTGCACACTGGAAACCCGTATAACATTACAACCGGAACGGACTTGTACTTAATGGGCGCAGGTAACTCCACCGCGCGCCCCAGTTTGATTTCTACCCCGCCAGCTGGAGCCGTAGGATCGGCTTTCTTACCCTATCTGAATGCTGACCCTGCTCCTGGCACCCAAGAGATTGAACGCAACTATGCTACCGGCCCTGGTTTCATCGGAATCAACCTGCGCGTGAGCAAAACCTTCGGTTTCGGCACAACGAAATTTGAAGGTCCTTCCGGCGGCGCACGAGGCGGCGGTGGAGGGGGTGGTGGCGGAGGAGGACGTGGCGGCGGAGGTGGCGGTTTTGGTGGTGGCGGTCCGCGCGGTATGGGCGGTGGCGAAACGACCAACCATCGTTACAATCTGACCGTTTCGCTGAACGCTCGCAACATTCTCAATCACGAGAACGTTAGCGCCCCGGTAGGCGTTATGACGTCTCCTTATTTCCAGCAGGCCACTGGTATTTCCGGCGGCTTCGGCCCAGAAGCCACGGCTAGCAATCAACGGCGCATCGATCTCCAACTGCGCTTCGCCTTCTAATCACTTTTTGTGATTCGCGCCCAGGAATGGCCTTTCAACCGGCCGCTCTTGGGCGCTTTTGCTTTTCGGCCCTCTTTATTTGCAACAATCTTAGGATGACTAAACAAGTAAGCCGATGGGCGATCGCTCTATCGATTGGATTGAGCTTGAGTTCAGCGATCGTCACCGCCGCCGACTTCACCGTTGGTACAGCCACCGCACATTCCGGACAGAAAGCTACAGGCTACATCGAAGTACCCGCCAGCGTTGATGCCGCCACAAACGTTCCCGTGATCATTATTAATGGAGCCAAACCTGGGCTATCACTCGCCTTGATCGCCGGCGCGCACGGTACAGAATACGCATCCAGTATGGCGCTAACTCAACTCGCCACGCGCGTCGATCCAACCCAACTCTCCGGCACCCTCGTCATCCTGCCCATCTTGAACGTTGCCTCCTACCTCCAGAAAATTGTCCACGTCAACCCCATCGATCACAAAGGTGTGGGCGGATATCCCGGCAAGGCAGACGGCACTCAATCAGAGCGCATCGTCTACGCGGTTTACAACCAAGTCATCGTCAAGGTTGACCACTTGATCGACTACCACGGCGGCGACCTCGACGAAAACCTTCACCCATACTCTTACTGGACCGACACTGGCAAGCCCGAGCTCGACAAGATGTCGCGCGAAATGCTCTTTGCCTTCGGCCTGAAGACGATCATCATCAAGAAGCCAACCGGCCGCAGTGTCGACAACACAGCTCTTGGCTTAGGCAAAGCTTCCATCACCGTGGAAGCTGGCCGCGCTGGCACCAGCGAAGCCGCCGACATAGCCGTTCTGATAGACGGAACGCTGAATGTCATGCGCTATTTGAAAATGCTGGAGGGCCCCATCACGTCCACTCTGGAGCACCCACTATGGATCAGCAAACTCACCATCGTGAAGAGTGAACAAGAAGGTATCTACTATCCAACTGTGGTTCCCGAATCCTACATCCAACAAGGCATGTCGGTCGGCTATATCACCGATTATTTCGGCAACAAAATCGCCGACGTCACCGCGCCAGTTACCGGCGTCATCACGCTCGTCTGTTCCGTGCCAACGATGAAAAAGGGCGACAACATTGTCTACATCGGCGAGATCGGCACCGATCCGGCACACTGATTCTGCTAATTCAGATTCTTGAAAATCTTTCCACCTTTCATCACAAACACCACGCGCCGCATGGAAGTGATGTCCTTCACCGGATCGCCATCTACCGCAATCAGATCGGCCTCAAAACCAGGCGCAATTGAGCCGATCCGATCGCTCATGTTCAAAGATTCAGCCGACAAAGAAGTCGCCGAGGTAATCGCATCCAGCGGTGCTTGTCCGCCTTTTTGCACCCGGTAGATCATTTCTTCAATGTTGTGCCCGTGCGCGCCCGCCACAGCGTCCGTACCGTAAATTACTTTCAGCTTGGGCGTCTTAATCGCCTGCTGAAATACCTTGAGCGACAGCGGAATCGAACGCTGCATCGCCGCCATGCCGTCTTCGGTGTAATTGCCAATGCCCAAATAGTTCACTTTATGCGCTAAGTAGTTTTGCGCAACCAGTCCGATATTCGGATCGAAGTATGTTCCCCTCTCTGCGATGTATGCCATCACCTCTGGCGTAATCAGCGTTCCATGCTCTACCGAAGTGCAGCCTGCATCGGAGACCAGTTTGATCGTATCGGGACCATACACGTGGACAATCGCTCGCAAATGTTCAGCCTTGGCCTCGCCGCACGCCGCATCAATCTGTTCCTTGCTCAGAGTCTGGCCGCCACCCTCGCGAAAGCTCTTCGATGCAAAGATCTTGATCAAGTCTGCCCCATCCGCCGCAAACTTGGCCACCCCAGCATGAATCTGTTCCACGGTCATAGCCGGATCGTTGATGGAACCCAGTGAAGTCAACACGCGCGGCCCAGGCAGAACACCCCTGTTGATCGCAGTCCTGACCTCGGCATCAATCGGCGCGCCCACACTTTGAACGGTCGTAAAACCGCCCATCAAAGTCTCATAAGCGTTCTCCAGCGCATAACCCATCGCATTCTCGGGCGATTTCTCACGCGGCTGATAACGTCCGTCGGGCCCGAAATGCCAGCCTATATGCACGTGCGTATCTATCAAACCTGGAACAACCGTAAACTTTCTCAGGTCGATATATTTGCTGCCGGCACTCTTCTTCTCGATCTTTTCAATCTTGGAATCTTTAACGACGACATACGTGTCGTGTTCCACTCCACCTTTCCCATCAATCAGTGTCCCCACTCGTAAAACAATGGAATCCTGCGCCATCAATAGCGGCGCGAAAAAAACAACAAGGGCAAGGCGTTTCTTCAGGGTCATTGGGATTGAGGTTAGTATACCCACTCGTTTGACGATCGCCATAGTTTTTGCCATACTCCAAGTTCACAATTCATGAAAAGTAATCCTCTGTTCCTATCTGCGCTTTTGTTTGTGGCTTGTTCTCGTTTGGCCTTATCGCAATCACTCACGGCAGACCAGCGAAACATCGTAGCAGCGGTAAATGCCGATCAGCAAAATGCCGCCGCGCTGCTAAAGCAACTGGTCAACATAAACAGTGGCACGCTCAATCCTGAGGGCGTACGCAAAGTCGCGGCCATCCTGCGCCCGCAGTTTGAAGAACTCGGCTTCACTTGCCGATGGATCCCCATGGAAGAAATCCACCGCGCTGGCCATCTGACTTGCGCGCGCACCGGCGCCGGCCGCCGCATTCTTCTCATTGGTCACATGGACACGGTCTTCGAACCGGATAGCCCGTTTCAAGCATTCGAAGAAAAGGATGGCACAACCACCGGCCCGGGCGCTGCCGACATGAAGGGCGGCTTGGTCATTATGCTGGGAGCACTCAAAGCGCTGAACCAAAATCATTACCTCGATAACACCAACATCACAGTATTCTTAACCGGCGATGAGGAGCGTCCAGGCGAACCTCTAGCCGTCGCTCGTCGCGATCTAATTGCCGCAGGCAAGGTCTCCGATGCCGCACTGGAGTTCGAAGGGGGCGTACAAAACGGTGGTCACGATGCCGCCAGCATTGCGCGCCGTAGCGCCTACCAATGGATCCTGACCACCACCGGCAAGACAGCTCATTCGAGCGGCGTCTTCAGCAAAAGTGTGGGCGATGGCGCGATCTATGAGATGTCGCGCATTCTCTACCGCTTCAATCAGGAACTGCACGACCCCGGCCTCACTTACAACGTTGGCCTAATCGTCGGCGGCACTGAAGCCAATTATGATGCTTCCACCGCAACTGTCTCCGCCTCCGGCAAAGTGAACGTCGTGCCCGCCAAGGCGCAAGCCGTTGGCGATATGCGCACCGTTACCGACGAACAATATAAGCGCACGCAGGAAAAGATGCTGAAAATCATTAGCGATCATCTGCCGGGCACCTCCGCAGAGATCGTCTTCAAAGACGGCTATCCTTCCATGCCTGAGACAACTGGCAACAAAGAACTGCTCAAAGAACTGAATGAAGTAAACCGCGACCTCGGCATGGACATAATGGAACCTCTTGATCCCAGCCGGCGCGGCGCGGGCGACTTATCGTTTGTCGCTCCGTACGTCGCTAGCATCACAGGCTTGGGTTCCTACGGCGCAGGTGCACACGCACCTGGCGAGAGCATCCATATGGAACGGCAACCCGAGCAGACCAGGCGCGTCGCTCTCTATCTGTATAAACTGACTCGACCGTAATGTCCAAAGATTCGAATCCCAAAGGCATCTACGTCGAAATTTTCATTAGGGCACCTATTGAGCGAGTTTGGACTTTAACGCAACAACCCGACTTACATCAACGCTGGGACTTGCGCTTTAGTGAAATTCAATATCTGCCGAAAGCGACCGCCATCCGCTCCTCAAAAGTTCCTGTATAAGACTCGCCTCGGCTTTGGCCTGAGCATTCAAGGGACGGGCGAAAGTGTAGGGCAGCGCTCTCTCGATAATGGCGAAAGCACGTCAGCGCTAAAGTTCGCTTCCGATGACTGGAAGTCCCTCATTAAAACTGGCTCCGGGTATTGGCGTTATGTGCCCGTCAAAGGCGGCCTACGATTTATTACCTGGTACGATTACTCCGTTCGTTTCGGAGCCCCTGGGAAACTTTTCGATCGCCTCTGCTTTCGGCCCTTAATTGGCTGGGCCACTGCCTGGAGTTTTGACGCGCTCCGGTTGTGGGCCGAGCAAGATCAACCCGGGAACGTATCGGTGCTACTTAGCATGATCCACGCGATTGCGCGCCTCTCTATAGCCGCCGTCTGGTTATGGCACGGGTTAGTTCCCAAACTTCTATTCAGCCACTCAGATGAACACACTATGCTGCGCGAAGCCGGAGTCTCTACTCAACTTCTTCCCTGGATCGGAGTAGCCGAGATTCTGTTCGCCATCACCATGATCGCCAGTTGGAGATTCCGTTCTGTTCTGATCGCCAACGCAATTCTAATGTTCGTAACCGCAGTTGGGGTCGCCATAAAGTCGCCGGAGTTTATCGTGGCTGCGTTCAACCCAGTAACCCTGAATGGCAGCGTCATGGCGCTCTCCATCATTGGTTTTCTGGCGGCTCACACTCTGCCATCTGCCAGTCGATGTTTTCGCACAAAACCTCAAGAGGAATCATGATCTCCATCTATCAGCGAGCGCTCGGTTCAGACTTCTCGCGCCTTCATCCGGAGATTCAGCGTCGTTTCGGTTTGAAATCGGCAGATGCCACCGCCGCCATCGGAACCGGCCTAATGGATCGGATTTGGCATGGCAAGCCCTACACGCTTCCGTTTCTTTACATCGGTACCTGGCGCAGCATTATGTTCCCTGAGCATGGCGTCGACGTTCCCTTCACCATTCAGAACTACGCCTATAAAGATCCTCTGGGGCGCGAAACGGTCACTTGGGTTCGGACCTTCCAAACCACCAAACGCCGTCGCTTCGATGCCTACATGATCTATAGCGAGAAGCGCGGCTGCATTGTCGATTACCTCGGTACGCACCAACATCTCGCCGTCGATTTGGAGCTGAGCGTGGCTTCCAATGGCGGTTTGAAACTCCGTTCTGGTGAGCAGCGCTTCTACGAGGGCTCTGTCAACTTCCGCTTCCCGCTATTTTTCTCCGGCATCGCCGACGTTTGCGAATGGTTCGACGATCAGCTAGGCTGCTTTCGCATCGAAGTCAGTGCCAGCAACAGGACTTGGGGTAAGCTCTTCGGTTATTCCGGCCGTTTCCAAGTCGAGTGGAAATCGCGGGAGTCTTCAGTAGTTCCCCCTGAGATCTTGCCGCGACGCATCGAAGTTCGTGAGTAAATTTATCGGCGGCCGGTCCGGGCTAACTGGTGCCGGAACATTTGCGAATATCCCATAGCCAATGGCGAGCCGAGTTCTTCAATCGACAACGTCATCTTCCGCTGCCAATTGGGATATTGCGATGTGCTGCCAGGAAGGTTCTGCTGCTCTGTTTCCTTCGTAAAGTCTTCTTGATTAATTAACAAAATCATCGACGGAACATTCATCAGAAAGCCAATTACGGCGTTATGCAACTCGCCATTAAACTCCGGCAGATTTGCCGCATTCCGCTCATAGTTCTCCGGCAATAGTTTCTCGAGGTGAAGCACGTCGAGCATACTCTGCCGTTCGCGCGCTCGGTCGTTCATTTGATTCCTGTAGCCTTGCTCATCGGCAAGTCCAGCCGCCTTTCGCGCTTCGATGTCGCGGTTAATCCAGAAGCCCGCAAGCGTAGGAAGATCGTGGGTCGTCGAAGACACCAGCGCCTGCAGTGGATATTCAAAGGTCCTCTTGAAGGATCCATCCCTATGCTTTTCAAAGTAGAAAACACGATAACTCAAAATGCGATATTGCGCCAGCATATCGCGCATTTCGTCTGTTACCGTACCAAGATCCTCCCCAACAATAATGTTCTTCGAACGCACGCTCTCCAATGCCAGAATATGCATCAGGTCGGCAGCATTGTCGCGTACATAAGTACCTTGCGCTGCCTCCATCCCCGCCGGAATCCAAAAGAGGCGGAACAAGCGCATAACATGGTCAATCCGCAAGGCGCCGCCATAGTTCAGGATCTTGCGAATGCTTTCACGATAAAGGCGATATCCGTTCGCCCGATGCGCCTGCACATTTGGTGGTGGAAATCCCCAGTCTTGTCCCTTCGGAGAGAAATCATCCGGTGGCGCACCCACTCGGCAGCCATGCACAAAAAATTCCCGATGCGCCCAAAGGTCCGCGCCGCAACTGTCGGTGGCAACCGCCAGATCATGATAAAACCCGATCTCCATCCCGCTCGCCTTTGCATATGTCTGCGCAGCATCCAGTTGCTCGTCAATAAGAAATTGGATGTACTTATAAAACTCAACCGTCACTTCATGTCCCAGCGCGAACGACCGCGACTCTAGAGAATCGGGCGTTTGATATTCGCGGGGCCAATCGAGCCAAGTCCAGCGGTTTCCATCTTGCTCATGAAGGATCTCATCTAACGCACAATAAAGTGCGAATTTGTCGAGCAGGTCGCCCTCACGGTCGCAATACGCCTTAAAAGCCTTCTTACGATCCGTATCATGACTTCGAAATTCCACGTGGAGCATCTTGAGAAAGCGCTTCTTCAACGCATCTACCTCTTGATACTGCACAAACGGCGAGTCGCGCAGGGTCTGGATCTGATGTTGCATCGCACCAGACTGGAAGAGTTCTAACGCTGCCGAGGAAGCAGCGAACTCCGGCACTTTCTCTATGTCGAGGTAAATCAGATTCTTGTAATAAACCGAAAGCGGTAAATAGGGACTGGTGTTATAAGGCGTACGATTATGCAGCGCATGCAATGGATTGAGGCCGATGAAACTAAACCCCACTTCGCGCATCGACCAATCCACCAGCGCGCACAGATCTGTAAAATCACCGCATCCCCAATTGCGCTTTGAGCGCAATCCGTAAAGCGCCACATTAAACCCGGCCGTCTTGCCGCCACTTAGCAGGCGCTCTGGTAAGTAAGCGCGGTCGGGACACACAATCAGATTCGAACGGATGGCAGATTCGTTGTTTAGCGTTAGCGCCAGCTCATGATAACCAAGTGGGACATGTGCCGACAGAGGCAACTCGAAAGTAGACCAGATCTTGCCCCCGAAATGAACCTCGCGCATGAGCGGCAACTGAGCGGGGTCTGCCGTACCAGAAACCTGTTCGCCTGATTCAAGTTTTATTTCGTAAGCAACCGAACCGAACGCATGCGCCGGTAGAGTGAGCGCCACAAACCGTTCCGACTCACTGGCCACTATTGTCTCTTTCAACGTCGTGGTGTAGAGCGATGTGAATAAGTTTGCACGCTTCGCGTCGATTGACTCCACGTTACTTATGTCCCAACCTAAGGCGCTGAGTATCGTTTTCAATGCTTCGGGCGAAGCTTGGTGGCTATGTCCAAAAATATCCCAGTAAGAATGATCTATTCCGCATTCGGCGGCAGCGCGCCCCAGTGCATCTTCGTAGCTAGTTGAGTTCTGAAAAGTAAGTTGAGGAACAGCCATGGGCTACTTCGATTGTCCTATGCCCACAAACTGCGACTTCAAAACAAACTTACTTCTTAGAGAACATCGTCTCCATAAACTCATAGCGGGCGCGGTTTTGCTCAGGCATTGCTTTCGAATCGAATGACAAATGCATCACCTGATTACCCGAGCTCTGCGAAAACGCCGGCCAATTCGGCAAGCCGGGCCCGTTGGGATCGCCTGTCTTGGCGAAGTTGCTCCAATACGTGGACATCAGGTCCGATAGCTTCAGGTCATCTGGCCTCCACGGCATGTTCTTCGACGCCAGTGCCCCGAACACGAATTCGATTTCAGCTGAATGATAAGCGCCGCGCGAAGGAGTCGTCGGAGGCGCATCGTCGAACTCGTAGCGGTAGACAGTGGATTCACCAGTTGTTCGTTGGAACTCTAGCCATTTCCAAGTCGAATACCCGATAAATGCATCGCTCGCCAGCGCGCCTGCCGACTGCGTAGCTTGCTCATCGGTTGCTGCTGGGTAGAGTTCAACCAACCGGTCCGCAGCGTCTTTGTAGCGCTCATGCAGACGCGTTTTGTATAGCTCTGCACTCGGTGGATCCTTGCCGAATACCATTTGCGCACTGCCTTCATCGGCATTCCAGCCCGCAAGAAGCGGCACGTGCGCTTGTTTGCCAGCAGCGTAGATCGCATTTGGGTCCTCTGGGAAAAACGAACCGTCAACCGTCACGCCAAACGCCATTGGGTTCTTCATAGACGCTTGCAAAAGATCGGCAGCTGTCTTAGCGCGCAAGTCGTCAATCGAAGAAGCTCCTAGACTCGCGCCGAACTTCTCGCCCGCCATCTGGGCTTCTGATATCGGCTTCACTGCCAGCGAACTCCCGAAGAAAGCACCGCTCTCGCCAATCGCTTGATGGATCAAACCCTTCGTGAGCGGCGACGCCATCAATCCGCAAACCGAAAACGATCCGGCCGACTCCCCGAAGATGGTCACATTTGCCGGATCTCCGCCGAACGCTTTTATGTTGTTGTGGACCCACTGCAACGCGGCCGCCTGATCCAGCAATCCGTAATTACCTGATCCACTGCCACCAGTTTCCTTCGCTAACCCAGGATGTGCGAAAAACCCAAAGATCCCCAGCCGGTAGTTCATGCTCACAACAAGTACGCCCTTCTTGGCGAGCATTTCACCGTCCTGGCGCGGCTCAGACGATCCGCCCGCCACATAGCCACCGCCGTAAATCCAAACCATAACAGGCAGCAATGGCTTCTTAGCCGCGGCCACGGGAGACCAGACGTTCAGATAAAGGCAGTCTTCACTCGGGCCATTGTCGCGAAACGCCATGTCGCCGAAAATGTTCCCTTGCATGCAACGCGCTCCAAAGGCAGTTGCCTCCTTCACTCCACTCCACGGAGCCACCGCCTGCGGCGCTTTCCACCGCAAAGGACCAACCGGCGGTGCAGCGTAAGGAATGCCCTTAAACTCGCGGACCTTGCCGTCGGCACTCATACTGCCTTTTACAACTCCAGTTTTCGTGGTGACTTTATCGAGGGACTTCGCGTCCAGCGCGCACGCCAGCGCTAGCAGCGCCAACGGGGCGCAAATCAGCTTTTTCGTCATAAGCCCTTCGATGATATCCCAACCAAGTCCGAATTCGCTCGGTCCTTAGCGCGGTGGCGGCCCTTCACCTTCGCGCCCCTGCTGCCGGCCGTCGGATTGGCGAGGCCGCTCGGTCTGTAGCTTCTTCCATTGCTCTACCGTTAAGATGTTGCGCAATTCCAGCAACAGCCTCGCGTTTGCCTTCTCCAGTTCAGCTCGCGCCTGCGCAATGCGGTCAATCTGCTTCAGAATCTCCGCCTCGTCTGGATGATCGGCTTCGAGCAAAGGTTCAAGCGCCGCCTCTCTCTTTTGCAAGCCCGCACTTAGATCCACCAGCGTGACCCGGCTTCTCTGAAACAACGCGTCCATACTGTGCTGCTGATCTGACGTCAAGCCCAAATGCTTCGCCAGCTTCGGGTCTGTCCACCAGCGTCCCGGAGGGCCAGGATGCATTGCGCGGTCCATGGGCGGAGGTGCAGGCCGCATTGGCGGCGGACCTTCTGGCGGTGGCCCCTGCGCGCGCAAAATGCTAGCTGCCGCCAAGGCGACAAGCAAAAGAAATCTCACTGCCCTGTCTCCGCTTGATCCGTCTTGCCGTCATAAGAAACTAATTCCATCAGCGGCGCCATCGGCGCAGGTACCGTGCGCGAAATCTGCTCATCCACTTGCTCCAGAAGAACAGCGTCGGCGGTCGAGGATTGCGGAATAGGCTCTGACTTGCGCCAGCTGTGATTGAGCGAGACTCCAACCAGTAGAGCGACCGCCAGTGTGGCAGCCGCCCACCACGCGGGACGAAATAAACTGAACTTCGGTCCGCTAGCGATTTGAATCTGCGTCGCTGGATTGAATTGCTCGCTGCTCCATTCACGCACAGATCCGCGAAACTGCCAAAGCGTTTTTTCAAAGTTGGCTATCTCGTCGCTGCACTGAGCACAATGGCGCAGGTGATCTAAGACCTCTCGGCGGCGTTCTCCCGCAAACCACTCGGCAATTTGGTCCTGTGTCAAATGCTGATTCATGTTGGTGTCCCCACGCGCTCACGTACCGTCCGCAACGCCCTGAACAGGTGAACTTTCACAGTACCCTCTTTCATTCCAGTGGCGGCCGCAATTTCGAGCAGTTCCATGTCTTCCACAAAACGCAGCAGGAAAACTGTGCGTTGGCGCTCCGGCAAGGTTGCAGCCGCTGCCCAAACCGCCTCCATCTGCTGTTTGAATTGCGCGCACATTTCGGGCGATCGTTGGCCGTCCGGCAGCCAGCTTTCGATAGTCTCCGCCGGGCTCCCAGCCAAACTCGTCCTCCGCCAGAATTGTATCCGCCGATTCCGCGCATAGTCCCTGACCAAATTCACCGCGATATGCATCAGCCAAGTTTCTATGCTGCAATCTTTGCGGAAACGGCCACGCGTTTGGTAAGCCTTAAAAAAACAGTCTTGGGTTAAATTTTCAGCAGCCTCGCGGTCACGTAGCGATACCAGAATAAACCGAAAAACTTTCAACCGGTAAAGCCGTAAAACCGCATCGATGTCATCCAGACCAATGGCATTTTCCCGATAGGGGGCGGCGAACTGCGTAGCTGCGGTCTCCATTCGGTCCGTTTAGACGGAAGCGCTCGTTCACGGGTTTACCTGGAACTGAAAAAGCTGGTTGCATTGTAGGTTCCTCCGATACCTACAAACAATCCAGCTTTGTCTATACCTACTATGTAATCCTTACTCGGTCTTTTTTACAAGCGCTACTAGTACTAGGATTTCATCGGGTCATGGATTGCTGGGTGTGGGGGGCGGCGGAGGAGTGCTCGATGGTGCGCCAAAACCGCTGTTTTGATTGGAACTTCCGAATCCGAAACTGCTCCCTTGGTTGTTTTGATTTCCATTTATACCGGTATTAGCCCCAGTACTACCGGACGTTCCCGATCCGCCAATCCCTTGGGGAGCATTGGCCATTCGCTCTTTGTTCATGTCGTAAACAAATTCCCAAAGAGATATGTCCGTTTGATCGTTAAAAACTTTCACCGTGCGGCCGCTCGTCTTGCTCGCGACGCCCGCAATCCCTCCGCCCGCCGTTAAATTGCCTTGGACATTTTGTGGGGTCCCGGCGGCCACGGCCGGCTGCGGCTGAGTCGCGCCGCCGCCATTCAGAGTGTTGCCGTTATTGTTATTGTTTGACCCGCCACCGCTAGCTGCGCCTTGCGGTCCATTTAATGTTTGCGACGTTGGGTTCGGCGTCGTAAGCAAAGCTTGCATCATTGCCTGCACGTCTTGCGGATTCGTCGAAGGATCGATGCCAAGTTGCTGGGCCATTTGCTGCGGCGTCAGGCCGTTCAGCGATCCCGTCGCATAGTTGATATTGTTCGAGGATTTGCGCCCAAGGTTTGGCTGCGGACCTACGACGGCAGCCGGAGTTCCATCAGGCGAAGTTTGGGAAGGATCCGAACCGTCTGTGTTAAGCGCAGGATTAGTCGCCGGGACAACAGGAGGATTGTTGTTCGCTATCTGGGGAAAACCATTTGTCAGCGCTGCTTGAGCCGATTGGGTTGACTGCGCTGACTGGTTGTTAGATGCGAAGCCGCTGCCACCAAATCCGCTCGACCCAAGACTTCCAAAGCCAGCACTACTCGTTGCCGTAGAGTTCGCTCCAGGCGTGCCGTTCGGGCCCGAGTTCTGCTTCTTAATTTTCGAATCGATGATTACGCCGCCCGGACCTGCATGAAGCACGCGCCAATCGTCTTTACCGGTGTATGGATCGACATACCGGCTCCGCAGAAATCGCATTCGGTTCGTATGTTCCAGCGCGTCAATCGACGCCGGAAAAGTTTGAAATTTGCGAACGTAAAGTTTGATGGCGTGCGCGTACTCGTTGCCGCGGTCCATCAGCAATTCCTCTTTGCGGCGCTTGGCTTCGAAAACCGCAACCGGAAGCTCGTTGTACAGCATGATCGCTACTATCGCCGCAAACACAAACACGATCATGAGCGCCGACCCTTTTTGGTTGCGCAATCGCTGAGTGGAAGTCATTGCGCAATCGCCTCAGGTATCAACTGCAAATCCTGTCCTTGCTTTAATTGAATGTCTTCCACCCGCGCTTTGTTGGGCGACAAAGCAACAACTAAAAAACGCGACTTCAGCACATCGCCTTCAGTCGCCATCAAAATATTGTCGCCATCCATAAAGTAACCGCGATTGCCGTCGCCGCGCAAAGTCGGTCTGACGAAACCATAGTAACGGAGCGGTATATTCACCACGGGCGGTGGCGGCGGTCCGTTCGAAACAGCCACTGTCGGCGGCGTATTCGGTGGTTTTGGAACAATGATTACCTTGTGAATCGGTCCTAAAGCAGCAAGCGCCGGGTCCGGACCAGCCTCAAACAGATTGCGGCTGCTCGTAAGCGGTTTGACCGCGCGTACCCGGTCGAGCAGCCATAACTTCAGCGTCGGGTCCACATCGCCGTGTGTCGGATCAACGGGACGCATCCGCAACGTTGCCTGTTTGGAACGTCCGGCGAGGTCGGCCCGACGAGCCAAATTGCGGTTCAAGTCTGGCACACTCGCATTGGGCGTGACCGGTTTAGCCACAATTGGGCGCGCCGCGCCGGAAGGACCATCGTCGCCGCTACCTGCTAAATTCAGCCAAGCCAACCCCAAAGCCAAAGCGAACAGGATTCCGACCAAGACTTTCGGATCGACCGGAATGCGGAAGCCAAAGAGTTTCTGTTCTTTCATGGTTGGCCCCCCGGCGTTGGGTTAGCGGCCGGTTCACGCACAATCGCCTGAAAGCGAATGGCGGTATTAATTTGATTGTTGCGCTGTTGCGGCGCAGCCGTCAAGGCATCCAAAATGAGCAACATCGGCGAGCGGTCGGCCTCATACAGAAATTTCATCAGGTTCGCATTCGTACCTTCATAATTGGCCGTGATGTTCAACAAGGTCAGATCGGAAGTTCCCTCAATCGGTTCTTCTGCCCAACCCGCATCGCGCTCCTGAATGCCAGATGCTTTCGCCATGCGCTGGATTTCTTCAAACACCGCAACATAAGCGGCTCGTTTCGGCAAGAAATATTTATCGGAGAACTGGGCGGCTTGACCGCTACCAGTCTGCACATTCGAGGCCAAGCCCCGCATCTTGGCAGTTTGCGCTTGCGCTGCCAAAATTTGCCCGTGGATTTGCGCGCTCTCAAGTTCCAGATCTTCGCGCGAGCCGCCAGGAGGAGAGAAATACAGATAAAGCGCTAAGCAATTCAACAAGGCCAGCACCAGCGCCGTCACGCGCAAACGAACCTGTATCGGCGAGAGAGCCCGGCGGCGTGCGGCCCCACCAATCACTCCGACAAGTTCACTACTAGTTTCAGAGTTTTTGGTCATAGGGCACCGTCACGCGGTATTTATAAAGTGGATCGTTCTGGGCAGGTGGCGTTTGACTCACCAGCGACGCCGCCCCAAACAAACCCGACTTTTGCAAATTCTTGAACAAGCCAATCACCGCCTCCGGCTGGGACGTACCGACAATCATGTCGAGTTGCACGCGGTTCGCGCTCTTCTCATCCTCGGAATCGACTTGCGGCAGACGGATGGCGAGCAGACGCACACTGGCAGGCATCACCGTACTGAGGTCCTGGAAAACCCGCGTCCAACTGATACCACGGCGCGCAATGATCTGATTCAAAAATAGACTAGTCGCGAACGCATTGGCGTTTTCAGGCTTCGTCAATACCGTCGAATACTGATTTTGCTGAATGCGCAAATGCGCCAGTTGTGTCTCCTGCAAGCTAATCCGTCGCCGGATATCGGAAGCCTCCGACCGCGAATGCAAATCCAATCCAGTCAGTACAATCAGCGAACAGCCAAGTAGAACGCATATCAGCGTGAAGCCAGCGGTATCGGCCCTTTCCCTGCGAAAAGGATCAGAAGCAAGATTTATCGTCACCGGGAATTTCGTCTTCATGCGCTGAACTGCTCCAATAGGCCAAGCATGCCCGCGTTCTCGCCGTGCGCTGGACCAAACCGCGAAGTTACAGGCGCGTACGGAATACCAAACTCATCTTCCATCTGGTCTCCCACAGTTGGGGTATCGGCGCCAAAACCACATAAGAGCGCTCGAATCACTCTCCGCTCCAATTGATCTTCCGCAAAAGCCAGGGTCTGCTGCAAAATCGGGAACGCGCTGCGCCCGAAATCTTGCGAGTCGGCAATTTCCTCCGTGCTCAAGTCGATGCAGCGAACCAGCCGTAGGTTCCCGCGCTCAATCAGGCCAATTGAGAGCGTAGACCCGGTGCTCTTCGCCAGCAACGTAATCCCTTCTTCACTGCTTTCACAGAAAGGCAAAGCCGCAATGAGCGAAGGTACAACCAGTCCAACCCGATAGCCGGCTTCAGTAAAGATAGCCTCATACTCACGCAGAATCGGGTTGGCTATGGCAACCGCCAAAATCTCGATATGGCTGGGCCTAGAATCCTGAACCGAGTAAGCCAAGCGCGCTTCCTCAATGTGGAATGGCACGGTCTTACGGAGCCGGAAACGAATCAGCGCTAGGCGGTCCTCCTCCTTGGCCGGGAATTCCTCGAAATCGAGGATCGCCATGCGCACCGCATAATCCGGAATGACGATTGCCGTTGTGAGGCGGCGCGCGCCGTTAGCCGCAGCCACTTTCGGCAGCGCTTCCCGGAACAATTGCGGCCGCACCAGATTGGGCAGACTAGGCGACGGATTGAGCGCGCGGTCGTTAAAGCGTTCGCGATTCAACCGGCTAGGGTTGCGCGGCGACACGCCAGCTAACGCGTACTCAGATATTTCGAACACATGATCCGGAGGTGGATCGGATAACCAGCTCATTTCAATTTCGTTTCCTAGTCGATAAACGTGACTTTATTCGCCTCTTTTAAAGTAGTGATGCCGTTTCGCACGCGGTCTAGCGCCGACTGCCGCAAGAAAGTCATGCCATCGTGGCGTGCCGCACGCTTAATTTCAGAAACTGGCTTGCGCTCCAGAATCATCTCGCGAATCTGTTCCGTTAGATCAAGCAGTTCGTGGATCGCTGTACGGCCGCGGAATCCAGTTCCCGAACACTCCATACAACCACGGCCTTCCCAGAATGGGAAATTTCGCCACTGCGCCGGATCCAGGCCGCTATCGCGCAAATAATCCTCGTCGTAGGTCACCTTCTTGCGGCAATGCGCACAGATAATACGAACCAGGCGCTGCGCCAAAATGCAATTCAAAGAAGATACAAAGTTGTACGGCTCAACGCCCATATTCAAGAAACGGCCTAAAACATCGAGCACGTTATTCGCGTGAACGGTAGTAAACACCAAGTGTCCGGTCAGCGCAGCGTTGATGGCAATTTGCGCAGTCTCCTGGTCGCGGATTTCGCCAACAAGAATCTTGTCGGGATCGTGGCGCAAAATCGAACGCAATCCGCGCGCAAAAGTCAGGCCCTTTTTCTCGTTGACTGGGATTTGTGTAATCCCTTTGATCTGATATTCAACCGGGTCTTCAATCGTAATGATCTTGTCTTCGTCGTTCTTGATTTCGCTCAAGGCTGCGTATAGTGTCGTGGTTTTTCCCGAGCCAGTCGGCCCCGTGACGAGCACCATGCCATACGGTTCCTTGATATAACGGCGGAATTTAACCAGATCATGTTCGCCGAATCCAACCACTTCGAGCGAAAGCTTGGAAAACTTCTCGCTCATCGATTCTTTATCGAGCACACGCAACACGGCGTCTTCGCCATGAATCGTCGGCATGATAGAAACACGGAAATCGATCAGCCTTCCCTTGTAGCGCACACGGAAACGACCGTCCTGCGGCACCCGGCGTTCCGCAATGTCAAGTTCGCTCATCACCTTAATACGCGAAATAACCGCCGAATACCATTCTTTCGCGATAGGCGTCATCGCGTATTGCAAGACACCGTCGATACGGTATTTGATCGCCAGTTGCTGGTCGCGCGTTTCGATGTGGATGTCACTCGCACGCCGTTCAAGAGCATTAAAAATAGTGGTGTCGACCAGTTTGATAACAGGCGCAATGTCCGCGCCATCGGCCGTCAAACGGTCAATAGAAAGATTTTCCTCGGAGTTCTCTTCGTCGCCGACAACATCGAGCGTAAAGCCTTCCGTCACCTCTTCCAGAACGCGCTGCGATTGCTCGGTCTTCTTCAGTAGATCTGAGATCTGCGAATATGTCGCGACCTTGACTCTGAGCTTCTTGCCCAGCAGAACCGAAAGCTCGTCAATCAGAACGATCTGCTTGGGATCAGATAGCGCTATTTCCAACGTCCCATTCGCGGCTTGAATGGGCACGAAATGGTAGCGAAACATCAGATCCACTGGGACGGTACGGAACAACTCGTGATCGATCTTGGTGGTCTTTAGATCGACGAATTCACAGCAGTACCGCTGGGCAATAGACTTCGCCTGCTCGGTTTCCCCAGCGGGGTCTTTAATCCGGTTAATAGTTTCGGTAGCCATTTATCTGATCGTGTCGGCAAGCGAAAAGATGGGCAGATACAGGGCCACCAAAACGAAGGCGACGAAAATACCCATAAAAATCATGATGGCGGGCTCAATCAGCGAGAGCAACGCCGTCATGCGCGTAGACACATCCTCCTCATAAAATTCGGCAACGCTAGACAACATTTGCGGTAGTGCACCGGTGGATTCACCAACTTCCATCATGTCGACGGCAAGGACCGGCATGATCCCCGTACTGGCCAAAGATGAGGAAAGCGTCTTCCCTTCACGCACCAGAGTCGACGTCTTATCGAGCGCTTTCTTCAACAGCTTGGTGCCAAGCGATTGGCCCGTTGTTTCCAGCGCCTGCACCAACGGGATGCCGCCGACGAGCAAAGTGCCGAGCACACGGCTCAACTGTGCGACTTGGTACTTGGTCCAGATGTTGCCAATCACTGGCAGACGCATAATGCCCCGATCGATTGTCTCCTGCGATTCCTCCCGGCGCGACCAGAAATATATGGCCACCGCTGCGGCAGCCGCGGCCGCCACCCCGAGCAGGACATAATTACGCGCCGTGGTGCCAATCGCGATCAAAACTGTCGTCGCCAAAGGCAGCTTTGCGCCCATGCTGTTATAGAGCGTGGCGAAGTTTGGCACGACATATGTGACGAGAAAAACCATGAGCGCGATAACCAGCACAATGAGCACTACTGGATAAAGTAGGGAAACAAAGAGCTTTTTCTTAACCGCTAGGGTTAAGCGTTGGTAAGCAATATACCTATCCAGAACTTCAATCAAGGATCCGCTCTTCTCGCCCGCCATGACCGAAGTAACGTAAATGGCCGGAAAAACGTTTTGGCGCTGGAAAGCGTCCGACAGAATTGTTCCTGTTTTCACTTCATCGCGTACGGCCTGAATGTGACGGCTTAGCTTTTCGTCCGTAAGCCGATCAGCCAGCAGGTCAAGACACTTTAGGATAGGTAGACCTGCGCGGACCAAAGTGACGAACTGCTGATTGAATATCAGGAACTTTTCAAGGTTTACCGCTGTCTTTCGCCCGGTATTCGCTCCCAGCCGCGTCGAGATGTCTTTGGCGCGTACGGAATAAACCAAGAAGCCTTGCTGGGCCATTCGTTCCCTGGCTTCGCGTTCATTCGCTGCTTCAGCGACCAACTCGTGCATTTGGCCGCGCGGGTCGGCGTATCGGAGAAGAAATTCAGCCACTGCGCGCTATCTCTCCTGCCCGTCGAATGTAACCGAATCAACAACTTCCGCACCCTTGGGAATATTAAATTGAAACAGGGCGTCATTTACCGGAACATTCACTTGTTCAGCCGAAAACGTAAAGGTCAATTGCGACTGGTCGCGCCCTGCAACTTTCAACTGTTTCACGGAGCCATCACCGGCGATTAACATCTCTATATTGTCGTATGGCGTACGGTCATTCTTGGATGTGCCCGTCAGCCACTCCCCGCCCTCCCCGGGCCGGACCGAAAAGTCGCGAAACTGCTTCCTCATTTCAAGATGTCCCAGGAGGAACGCAAACGGCGCTCGCATATCCTCAGTGTTCTTGAATGGCATGCGCTCTACCCGGTTCTCGTCGGCGGAATAAAGATAAACCGTTTTTCCATCTGAAATGAACAACTTACCAGCAGGATGCACATAGTCCCAGCGCATTTTATCCACTGCACCCATGTGTCCCTTCCGAAGCGTCAGCTTACCCTCTTCCGGTGGCCGGGGATGTCCCTGCATGTTGTAATTTTCCACGAAATCCACCGACAAAGTTTGGGCGGCGTTATAACGTGTTTCCACACGTTTGATTAGTTTATCGGCAGTTGTAGCGCACTGGAGTAGCCCCGCTCCGAGGAATAAAGTACTCAACAGCCGAATCATAGTTTAAGTGTAAGACGGCTGACCAGGGTGGAACGTGGAACAAGGCCTCCAACTGGGTATCGCAGTAAGCTACCCTGTGGCGATGATAAGGCAAAAATTGAGCCTTATTCTATTCCAAACGCGAGTAATACATTCCCGCGGATGCCGCCGCCCAAATCGGCGTAACCCGATGGAATATAGAGCATGCCGCCAGAGACTATCGGCCCCGAGCCATTCAAACTGCCGCCCTTCGCTGCCACGCCATTTACGGTTGCGAACTCTTTGGCCGTATCAAATTGCCAAAGCGCGTGGCCATCGACAGTTGAGTAGGCGTACATCGTCCCGCTGTTTGCGCCCGAAAAAACAACGCCGGGTATCACCGCATCCGGAGCAGCGCTTCCTACCGCTGGCGACGCATGCCAAGCCAGTTCGCCATTAGCAAGCTTGACTGCCGCCAAACCAATCGGCTCGGTCCCAGCTCTAGCAGTAACGGGGAAGTATGCATGTTCGTTGTCGGCAGCAGATCCCCACAACATTCCGCCTCCGCCCGCGGTCGGCCCATGACCGACCATAACGTGCCACACCACCTCACCTTGCTTATCGGGATCGAGCGCCCAAGCGTCGCCGCTCTTTTGGCCGATCACAATCAGCGTTCGGCCGTTAGGCAAAGTGCGCAACATCGGCGGGTTGCCGAAATCATAGTCGGGTCCCTGATTTTCGGGACAAGTCTCGGACTTTGCTGTTCCAGCAGGCGGGTGGCAATTCGACACGGACGCATCGTTGGCCAGCACCTGCTTCGACCAAAGAATCTTTCCGCTATCAAGTTGCAAAGCGACTACGGCATCGGAGGTCGCTGGAACGCCATCCGTATAGCCGTTACCAGTTCCAACATAGAGCACATTTCGCTTGCTATCGATAGCCGGAGTAGACCAGATGCCTACACCGGCCGGACCCCAGAGCTGCATTCCGAGCGAAGTCCTCTTCAAAGGTTTGGGTTCGTCGGCAATGGTGTAAGTCTTCCAAATTTGTTTGCCGGTGGCCGCATCGAAAGCCACAACACTGCCGCGAAAGGTGCAACAAGGATAATGCGGATTGCCGCCGGCTGATTCTTCCAACGACGCGACCGGGACGAACACGCGGCCTTTCGCCAGCTTCGGAGCACCGAGAATGCGCGCGATGGGGTGGGTGTCGGCGCGCTGCATCCAAACGCCAGCGCCGGTCTTCGCATTCACGGCGTAGACGTTGCCTTTCACATCGCCGAAGTAGGCCAGCTTATTAGTGATTGTGATCGCTGTGCGCACTCCTGCCTTTGCCTTGTACGACCAATAAACACAGCCTGTCGTAGCATCGAGTGAATAGACGAAGCCGGTGTCGGCGCCAATAAAAACACGGCCCGCGTAAATAGAAGGTTGTCCGTACGCCGAATTGCCGTTGGGAAATCCGAACGCCCACTTTAACTTCAATCCGGGCACTTGCGCTGCCGAAATCCCTGCCGTGGGTTGGAAGCGTGAGTTACCTTGGTCAGGCCCCCAACCATTCCAGCCATCGGTATTCGTAGTTGCGCTGAATGGCTTACTGGGGCAGACATTCTTCATTGCGCTCGCATCGCCGGAAGCATCCGCGCCGAGCGGCCTGCCGCCGAGATAAACGGCGATATAGCGAACTTCGATGTCAGTAAGAGACTTCGAGTACTGAGCCATCGACCCGGTCGTAAGTGAGGTAACGATCTTCTCCGGCGTAAGAGAATTCAAGGTGTAGCGGTCTGGAGCTGAATCTTTTCCGTGGTCGTGGCACGGGGCACAATGTTCGCCAAACAAGTAGATTGCCCGTGCGGTGTTCTGCGGGTGAGCCGGATCTGGCGGGGGCGGACTTTGCGCCCAGCCAGCAGACGAAATGACAATGCCAAACAGCAGCAGGGTCTTACTGAGGCGGGCTGCTCGGGTCTGCACGAGGCCATCCTTTAGCGGGAGTAGAGGATTGACTCGGCGTGGAATCGTTGGGGTCGGCAACAACGGTTGGACCGGAAGAATCTTCGTTGACGGCAACGCGGCGACGCTTCAACGTCGGCTGGGACGAATCAGTATCGGAAGAAGACGACGATGGCGGTGGCGGTGCATTTTGGCGAGTAATCACCGTGGGACCGCTACTTTCATCGGAGCCGGACATAAAGACGCGGCGCGAATGAACTTCGGCGTCGCTGAAGCGAATACGAGCTTCGGTCGACAAATCGACTCGAACGGAGTGGTTCGCTTTAGAGGCGGCATCCGCTATATAAAAATGAAGGGCGTAGCGCTGGCGAAGGCGCGTGAGCGTGTCTTCTAGCGCTGACGCATCGTCTACAGACATGGTGTCGCCACCAGAGTCACGTGCGATGATATCGGTTCCAGCCGTATGCGACGGGTCGACTTGTTGACGGCCGCCGCCACCGGGATAACCACCACCGCCACCTGGGAAGCCAATTCCTCCGCCACTTCCTGGGAATCCGATACCGCCTCCACCGGGCCAACCCATTCCGCCGCCACGTCGACCCCCGCCAGGACCACGGCGGGCGGTAGGAGGTTCATAAGGCGCTTGCAAAAAACTCAAGACCGCATTCGCTCGGGACAAAGCGCTTTCAACGCGCGATTCATCTTCTGCGTCTTGCGTCTCATCATCTGTAAGAATGACGACTGCGCGACGGGCATCGGCGCGGGCGTGGCGCTCGACATAATTGGCCGCTTCGATCATTGCGCTCGTAATACGCGTGCCACCGTTAAAACCTTCCGAGCGCACCAAGTGGTTCAATTCCTTTTGAACATCGGCGCGGCTATTGGTGAAAGGAAGCCGCTCGCGAACGCGCGTATCAAACACTTCAATTGCCAAGCGATCTTGTTCGCCGAGCACGTTGAAGGCTTGCTGAGCAGCGTCGGCAATCCGCTGGACGTGCGGACGCATGCTGCCACTGACATCGAGCAGCAGCAGAATGTCTATGGGCATGCTCTCACTGTCGAAATTCTTAATAGGAGTTACTTTGCCGTCAACCCGTAGGACGAAATCCTTGACGGTGAGGCCAGTTATGGCGCGACCGTTACGGTCGACCACTTGCGCGTCAACTCGCGACAATGCAACGTCACTCTTAAATACGACGTCGTCCTGGGCGGACAGAGTAACCGCCGCCGACATCACGAACCCGAGAACCCAGAAATATCGATACACGTCGACCTGCCCTGAAAGTAATACGTACTAGAGTACCGGGACGTTACCCGGAAGATGCGGTCTGAGGAAAGTATAGGCTATAAGGTGCGCATGATCAAGCTGGTTCCTCATCCCGAGTGGCATGGCCTGTTTGAAGCACTTGGTTACGCCGCCAGCTTTGGGTTTTACCGGTGGGAACGCCAGAAGAGTGGAGATTTCCTCAACGATCAACGTCGTTGGATCGTTATCTTTGCAGCCGCTATCGGCGCACTCATTGGTAGCCGCATACTTGGTCTGCTTGAAGAGTCACCCGATACTTCCCTAACGTTCGCTCAACTGATTGCTCCAACCGGCGGCAAGACGGTCGTTGGCGGGCTACTGGGCGGCTGGCTGATGGTGGAAATCGCGAAGAAGTTAACTGGCATTCACCAACGAACCGGCGACCTCTTCGCCATTCCTTTGTGTATTGGCATCGCAGTCGGGCGACTGGGATGCTTCTTTGCTGGCATCGACGACCACACATTCGGGCTTCCGACTTCCCTGCCTTGGGGCGTGGACTTCGGCGATGGACTGGCGCGGCATCCAACCCAGGCGTACGAAATTCTGTTTGTCTCCGCTCTCGCGGTGGGCTTACACTACGTGGGCAAGCGTCCGCATGCGGAGGGTTTCTTGTTCCGCTGTTTAATGGCAGCCTATTTGGCTTGGAGAGTAGCCGTCGATTTTCTCAAGCCGGACCCAACCGTTTTCGGCATGAACTTGATTCAGTGGTCTTGCGTATTAGGGTTGATTGCAGTCGCATTCAGTTTTCGGAGACCGAAGCATGCCTGAAGAGGAACCAGAAGATAGCGCCAGCCCAGGCGCGAACCTGATGATCGTGGGCGTGATTAGCATTGTCGGACTGATGCTTGGCTTTGGAATCTGTGCGACAGGACAGCAGTCTAGCACCGCAGTTTTTGTGGGACTGGCCTTGATTCTTTTGTCAGGTATCGTGCTCCTGATCGTGGCGATTGCGGGAATAGCTTTATTTCTTACAAGGATGGTGAAGGGGAAATGAGTGCTGCGACCAAGCCTTACCTGTTTTATGACATAGCCGTTTCGCTGTGCACAACCTGCTATCGGCGGATCGACGCGAAGATCGTATTTGAAGACGGCTGCGTGTTCATGCTGAAGAGATGTCCGCAGCATGGGTTCGAACGGGTCTTGATTGCGGACGACGTTGATTACTACCGGCGTTGCCGCGAAGTGTTTATCAAGCCGCCTGAGATGCCTGCGCGCTGGAACACTCCGGTGAAGTACGGGTGCCCTTATGATTGCGGCCTCTGTCCAGATCATGAACAACATTCCTGCCTTTCTTTGCTAGAGATCACCGATGCCTGCAATTTCAACTGTCCCATCTGTTATGCCAGCAGCGGCACACATCGGACAACCCACCGTTCGTTTGAACAAGTCGTTCGCATGATGGACATGATTGTCGCCAATGAGCTGCAGCCTGACATTGTGCAGATATCAGGCGGCGAACCGACCATTCATCCTCAATTCTTCGAAATACTCGACGCAGCGAAACAGCGGCCTATTAAGCACCTGATGGTAAACACCAACGGTGTACGAATTGCCTCCGATGAGGCCTTTGCCAAACGGCTGGCCGAATACATGCCGAGCTTCGAACTTTATCTACAATTCGATTCGCTCGAGCGCGATCCCTTGATACAACTGCGCGGCGCCGATCTGCGTCAAGTGCGAGAACGCGCACTTGAACGGCTTAACGAATTGGGCGTTTCCACGACTCTGGTCGTTACGGTAGCACGCGGCGTTAATGACGGCGAGCTTGGCCACATCATTGAATTCGCGCTGAAGCAGCCTTGCGTTCGCGGCGTAACTTTCCAGCCGGTTCAACAAGCCGGGCGTTTAGGCGGTTATAATTCGCGCGCGCACCGGCTTACCTTAACTGAGGTGCGCCGCCGCATCCTTGAACAGACAAAAGTTTTCAAACCTGAAGATCTGATTCCAGTGCCTTGTCATCCGGATACTCTCGCGATGGCTTACGCACTGAAACTGGCTGGCCATGTTACGCCACTTACCAGCATGGTTCCGCCGGAAGTATTGATTAACGGAGCCGCGAACACAATCATCTACGAACAGGACAGCGGCATACAAGCTCACCTAGCGAAGCATCCAGAGATTCTGACAAAGGCTGTGACAAATCCCGTACGCGAGGGCATTTTCAAACTCTTCTCCACGAATCATTCACCGCAATCGCAATCGAGTACCTTACGTGACCTTCTTTGCTGTCTGCCACAGGTTTTGATGCCGCAAGATCTGTCGTACGAGAATCTGTTCCGAATTTTGATTGTCCAGTTCATCGATGCGGAGAGCTTCGATTTACGGTCGATCAGGAAGACCTGCATTCACATTGCGGACCCGGATGCGCAACGACTGATTCCTTTCGACACGTTCAATATGTTCTACCGGGATGATTTGGAACAGACGCGGCTAGGGCCGTTGAGAGAGCGCGCGTTGCTTTGAACTGGCAAACTAAACCTGTAAGATGAGTCGAGTGAAGCTACTCATTTTCTCAGACATACATGAAGACTGGACGGCTCTGGAAAAGCTAATGAGCCAGGAGGCCGATTACTACATTGCCGCAGGCGACTTGGCCAATTGGGGCAAAGGACTAGAGAAAGCGGCGACGATTTTGGCCAAGCGTAGCGCTCGAGTTTGGCTAATGCCCGGCAATCACGAATCGGACAAAGATATTAGTAACTTCTGTGAGAAACACGGATTCCGAGATTTGCACAGCAAGAGCTTGGAACTTGCCGGCTTTCACATTTGCGGACTTGGCTGTTCGAACCCAACACCGTTTAATACGCCGGGCGAATACAGCGAAAGCGAATTGGCGAGACGCTTAGCGGCGTTCGCAGGCCTGAAACCACAGGTTTTGATTTGTCATTGTCCGCCCAAGGACACCGCCTTGGACGAAGCTGGTAAGGGTCTGCACTTCGGCAGCACCGCGGTAAAAGAGTTCATCGATAAAGAGCAGCCGAAATACTTTTTCTGCGGACACATACACGAAGCTGCGGGCGTACACGTAACACTAGGCAACACGCTTTGCTGGAACGTGGGCAAGAAAGGCTATCTGTTAGAGCTTTAATGCGGCTCTGACAAGTTGCGTATCTGCACGTTGGGCGGCGGCTCTAGCACAAATTTGTCATCGGTCAAATCAGCCGGGTTCGGTTTAAACTCGGTAACAATCAACTGCAATTCGTAACCGTCCTGCGGACGGGCCATATCTATGGTGGTTGGAAAGCGCACGTCACCGTAGCTTTGCCAACCGGCGTATTTGGTTTCGCTCAACACATGACTGGAGGCGTCGAACGTTCGCTGCCTGGTAATTTCGAGCGTGTAGCGATCGAAGTAAACGCTTCTTAAAAGACGAAGTTCATCACCATCGCGCTTTACAAAGATGAGCTTGTACATGGCCATCGTTTCGTCGCTGACGTCTTCGAGAAGGGCGTATTCGCCAGAACCAGCGGGGTTGATCAGCAACGAATTCAGGAACGCGATGGGCCGCAAATTTTCCAGCTTATTCTTGGAGGTCGCGGGCGCATCGTTCATGCCTTCAAGAAACTCATTCTTGGTTGGAATTGAAACGCGATAATCGTTCCCTTTGGAAACCATGTCGAGTATGGTGCTGTGGACGACGGGGTCGAGACCAATCACCCTAATTTGATCGGGACGGCGAAACAGAATGAAGCCATGAATGGTGGGTAGATCTGTCACTTTGCCACCAAAGACGCCGCCGACCGAGGGAGACATATCCACTTTAAGGTTGAAGGACTTGAGCGGATCGGAAATGCTATGGATGCGGTCGAGCAACTCTTGTTTATTAGCGGTGAGAAGCGGTTTATCAGTGCGGTGACCGCGTGGGATTACGGTACGAGTGCGCACGAGGCAGGACGAAGACAACGAAAAAAATAATAGGGCAATGAAGCACCCAGAAACACGACCAAAACGAGAAAGAAGCACTAATTGCAGTGTAGTAAAGTGGGCTACCGAGTAGGCGGGCCCAGAGGATTGACGCAGCCTTCCGTTTCGCGAGTGTCTGATATATAACTGATCTTCCAGCCAGCGTTGGTTTTCAATAGACTGATCGAATCGTAGCCACAGTGGCTAAAGGCGCCATTGTTATGAAAATCGTACGGCGCCCAGACCACGGCGATGGCGCCGTGGACCAGCACACTTGAATCCCAAATCCGCTCAAGCCATTGGGCCTTGCCGGAACCGATGGCGTTCAAGAAGTCGAGCAGCGGCATTTTACTGGCTTTGCCAGTTGGGCTGACGGAAAACAAGGCCGCATCGGGCACGAATAAATCTTTGGCGGCGAGAGCGTCGCGAGCGGCCATCGCATCGAAAAGCTTTTGCACGACGGCTTCAGGCTTCAGGTCGGCGGTTGAGGCCGCCGGGGCGGGTTTGGCGGCGGGTTTATCGGTGGCAGGTTTATCTTGCGCACAGAGAACAACCACCGTTAGAGCGGCAAGGAAGAATCGGCTCATAGGTGACAGTGTAACGAAGTGGTAATTATAAGAGCCTACCGGATGATTTGGGGCCGATGGGAGGCTTAAGAGGGAAGACTTGAGAAATGTAGTATCCGAGGGCGTCGCTGGCGTGAGTA
>Ga0182012_10001187_pt1 | contig 28804 bp, 27 predicted proteins | sample 612S2SmetaG_FD_120486 | JGI IMG/M metagenome (GOLD analysis project Ga0182012, IMG submission 120486) | Permafrost microbial communities from Stordalen Mire, Sweden - 612S2S metaG | ecosystem: Environmental > Terrestrial > Soil > Wetlands > Permafrost | place: Sweden: Stordalen | collected...
AGATGATTCCGAGAGCGCCACAATGGCATCCGCCCTGATATTCCTGCATTTTGAATTCCTCGAGATCGACCGCACACTCGATCATTAGATTTCCGCGAATACCACTGTCGTGGAGACTCTCTGAGTAACTCGTCGGGTCCCCTGACGGTGGACTATATACTTCCACCAACCAGTGTTGATTTATTGTCGACCTTATAGGTGTACAGATGGCCTCCAATCAATCAGGATGAGGGGCCATGGTACGCACTCCGACGCGATTGACGCGGCGACCTGCTCTCTCCTGAGGGTCGCGCTGAAGGCGTCTTTGCAGGCACGCCAAACTGCTCGCGCAAGTAGCCATGAATGGCCTTTCGGATTCGATCCCGCAACGCAATGCGAGACTCTCTGCGCCCCTCTCCGGCGGCGTCACATAGCGCTCGGGTGATGGCGATAAGGTCTGCACACAAGAGGGGCAGTTCTCGATGCGGACCGTAGAGTTTTTCCACCACATTGACGACCACCGGAAGCAATCGACCGGTGGCGCTGTCGCCATTGGCTGGTCGTAGCAGGCGCCGCTCCTCCAGATCGAGCAGTGCTGCGACCCGCGGTCGCCGAAGCTGGTGGTCGACGGCCGCGGTGATCAAGGTGTCCAGCGCGGCATTCGGATCCCGCATCGTCACCGCAGCGCCCACTGCCACCTGCAGATCCTCGGCCTCGGCGGCGATCAGCGCCATCGTCACGGCGTCCTTACTCCCAAAGTACTGGTAGAGCGAGCCGATGCTGACCCCGGCCCTTGCTGCAACCGCGTTCGTGTTATATCCGTGGATACCCTCGGTTTCCAGAATGTGAGCAGCGGACTCCAGGATTGCCGCGACGGTCTGGTTCGCTCGCCCCTGAGTCGGCAATTTGCGGGGCATAAGGGGGTCCCGACGTTTCGAAGTAGGCATGACGGAAATGCGAGTAGCCAAGGTGAGCGAATGCTCATATTCTTTCCTGCCCATGTCAACCCTGGTGATCACCATGAAGCAACCCAATATTCAGGGCGCCATCGAGGCGGTCCGCACCGTCGGTTGCCAGCTCAAGTCTCGCTATGCTTCCCTGATTCCGATCATCGGCAACGAAGCGATGATTACGGCGTTTCGACAGCTGGATCTGGAAGCATCCGATGCGCTCCGCCAGGCGCTGACCGCCACGTATCCGGACATCAGCTGGCTGAACGGAGAACTGGAAGGCGCGGAAATATGGAGCACCGCCAGGACGGGTCGCTTTTGGGTCTGCGACGCCATCGATGGTGCAGTGCAGTTTTTGCGGCGGATGCCGCATTGGTGCGTGTCCCTGACGCTGGTCGAGGATGGCACCGTGACCGCCACCATCGTCTACGACGCCATGCATGAAGAGATGTTCTATGCGGTTGCCGGAGCTGGTGCGTGGTGCAACGGGGAGCGCCTGCACGTCAATGACCGGCATCGCCACCACGGAGCCCTCTTAGCGACGAGTCAGCCCCCGTTTAGCAACGACGACGAATTCGTCGTCAACGGATCGGTGTCTTCACTCAGAGCCGCGTTGAGACAGGCTGGTGCTGTCCGAAATTTGGGACCGACCTCGCTACAACTCGCGTATGTGGCGAGTGGCCGACTCGACGCGTTCTGGGAGTACGGGGAGGATACGTTCAACTGCCTCGGCGGCGCACTGCTCGTGACCGAAGCCGGGGGGTTGGCCACCGATGTGTCCGGTCGGACGTATGGTCCCGCTTCGAACAGCATCGTCGCCGCGCCGACGCCTGTGCACCGCTCGCTAAAAGCAGTATTCGAAGCATAGCTGTGAGGTCCGCACATCTGCGACCTCCTGATCAAGCTGCGCCCGGCTTAACCCTTTCTCGTCGAGGAACTTCGTGTGCCCTCTCGCGTCTCTAAGCCCCGAACGTCCATTTCCGAAGCCTGAACCGACGGGATCGATACCAAGACGCCGGCCGGTCTTGCCGCGGCGCAGCCGCCGTCGAAAACACCGGGAATAAAAAAATCGGCTCAGCAGTCTTACTCTCAGACAGAATTATCCACGACAGTTTGAAGGAGAGAGTGCGATGAAAAGCCATTTACGGGATCCGTTATCGAATCGCCTTCGCCGAGCGGCCATGGCGATTGCTGCAAGCGGGATTGTGACGGCGCCGACCGTTCACGCCAATCCCTCCAACAATATCGTTGTTGTGCCGCCAAGTGATCTTCCCGCATTGGCGCGGCAGACCGGCGAAGCGATGCTGCTTCGCAATACGATGGATGGCCGAGCGATTCTTTATGTGGAACAGGACCAGGGTACTCGACTGGCGATCTTCGATGTGACTGACCCAGGCAATATCAAGGGTAAGGGCTCAGTGCAGCTGGGCTCCGCCGGACCGTTCGAATTTATATCTCCCATCGGAAGCAACCAGGAGCTCATCCAGTACCGGCAAGGCCACGACGACGCGGTATTGGATTTTCATAACGTAAATCTTCCGAACCTTAAGACGGTTCCAGGATTGACGGAGCAGGGTCCGATTACGTCTTTGGGCAATGATGGATTCATCGCTGCGGGCCAGGATACGGAGGTGCCGCAGACTCGGAACCTTCAGGTTGTCGACACGGCGAGTGCGCAAATACTCAACACGGTCTTTGACGTGAAGCAGGTCCGCGAGGAAATTTCGAAATCCGACACGGGCACGACCTTCCTGCTCTCGGAAAACGGCTTATACGTCGTCAGGCGGCCTGCGGTGGAGCGGGATAGCCGGCGTCGTGAGGAGGAATGGCTTTTAGAGCACGGCGGTGGGTGAAATGCCGGACTTGTCGGCAATCCTGCTCGCGGTGATTGGCCAGCGATGCGGCAATCGAGGTGCATCGGCTACAATGGGGCTTCGCTGGGTCGCGCGCCCCACCACCCGCCGGGACCGCGGCGAGCCATTCGCGGGCCACAATGCGATTGCGGACGGTGGGAATAAATCGGACGTACCGCGAGTCTTACAGTTTGAGGGAAGGCGGGTCGGACGCCGCCACCGCAGAGTGTGAACTGCTCTATGGAAGACAGACGCGATCGCTTTGAAGCACAGGTCTTGCCGCACCTGGATGCCGCGTACCGGTTTGCGCGATGGCTGTCGCGTTCACCCGCGGATGCAGATGACCTCGTGCAGGAGGCGGTCTTGCGTGCCTTTCGTGGCTTTGACGCCCTGCGAGGCTCCGATGTGAAAGCGTGGCTACTGACGATCGTGAAAAATTGCCATTTGACGGCGCTCAAGCAGCAACAGCGACGCGGCTTTGTTCCGCTACCGGAGGAGCATGATGTGCAGGACGGCCATGCCATGATCGCCACAACCCCTGATCCGGAGGGCAGTTCTATCCGTCGCGACGAGGCGCGAACGCTCGACCAGCTGATGTCGGCGTTGCCGGAAGATCAACGCGAAGTCTTGGTACTTCGGGAGATAGAGGAGATGGATTATCGAGAGATTGCGACGGTGACGAACGTACCCATCGGCACTGTGATGTCTCGATTGGCGCGCGCACGTGCTGCGCTCAAGACGCGATGGATAAAACAGATCGACGGAGAACGGCATGCAGTGCGCTGAATCGCTGCGCGTCCAGGCATATTTCGACGGCGAACTCGATGCGCTCTCTGCCGCGGATATTGAGCGCCATAGCGGGACCTGCGCTGAGTGCAGTGCGCTGCTTGATGATATCAAACAGACGCGCGCCGCCCTGCGGCACGACTTGGGCTACGAGAGTACCCCGCCGGAGCTGCGCGCACGGATCATGCGCGCGCTTGATCAGGAAATTGAAGCCAAATTGCCACGCCTCCAGCGGCAGCGGATCACGGGCAGGCGACTGCGGCCGTTCTGGCAGGGCGCATTCAGCGGTATCGGTGGAACGGCAATCGCAGCCGGCATGGCGTTCTTTCTGCTGGCGCCAGCACTGACGAACCCGCTGCTTGACGATCTGGTCAGTGCACATGTGCGATCGTTGATGCCGGACCATCTGATCGATGTGGTGTCTACGGACAAGCACACGGTGAAGCCGTGGTTTGCGGGTCACACCGATGTGTCGCCGGTGGTTGCCGACTTCGATCAGCAGGGATACCGGCTCATCGGCGGGCGCGCGGATTATTTTGATCATCAGCGTGCGGCGGTTGTGGTTTACCAACATGGTTCGCACGTCATAAATGTTTTCAGCTGGGCCGCGACCACAGGCAGCGTGCCGAAGGACACCACCCGCAACGGGTATCACTTGGCGTTCTGGAAGACGGGCGATCTGGTGTATTGCGCCGTCTCGGATACCGCGTGGGACGAGCTTCTTGGACTCGTTCGCTTGCTGCAAGACATGAGCACCCGTGACGCCAGCTGACGCAAACGTAAACGGCGCTCGGAAAATAAAACCGCCTGATCGGCTGTCTGGTCTCCGCTCAGGGGTCCCCTTGATTTCGGTGCCAAAAGTGCCGGTACTTGGTCCACGAAAACATCGGCGAAAATGCCAGGCACCGCCGATGGCTCTACGATCATCAGTGGTTCTTGCGTTCTAAAGAACTTGAATCGCAGAGCCAAAGCCCCTGAGCCACCATTCTAGCTGAGCGGATTGGCGTACGGTGGCTGTGACGAGGACGTGATCGGCGTCGAGGGGCTCGATAGTTTGGTCGTCGCTCAAGGGGGTCTCGTACAGGTGGGCGGCGGCGACGCGGGTTAATTGGGCTTTGAGTTGGATCATGGGCCGACGGCGGAACACACGAATACGTGAGCGGTGTCTGGGAACCGACCGTGTTTTCCGGGCCGCTGTGAACCCGTCCCTGGGAGCTGCGGGCTCGGCGTCCTGCCTCGCACGCCCCGGCAAACACGGTCGGCTCCCCGCCCCCTCAGGTTCGCACGTCGAGCGCGTCGCGGCAGACGCATGGCGCACACCGTCGCCAGGATGTGCACCGGGAGTGCACGAATAGCGAAATGAATGCGGATGCCGCTCCTCGGCTAGGCCCTTCGGGCCAAGAGTGTTGCCCCTGAGGGGTGCGGGTTATCGCTCTGGACCAGCCTAGCGCCCCTGTCTCATTTGAGCGGTTGCGGGTTCGCTGCAGCGATTAACGGCAAGCTGTACCTTTACACTCCCTGTAACGGCTACTCTGGCGCTCAGTCACTGCTCGACGTTTACGACCCCGTTGCCAATACTTGGACGAGCTTACCCTCGGGTCCCCACCCACTGGGCAACGGCGTCGGTGGCGCAATCAACGGAAAGCTATACGCCGTCGGGGATTCAAACGGCAATCCTTCGGCCATTCTGGATGTCTACGATCCGGTGGCGAATAGCTGGAGTACGCTCGCGCCTATGCCAAGCGCGTTGAGTAATATGAATGGTACGGTCCTCAACGGAAAACTGTACGTCCTCGGCGGCATAACGAGCAGTTTCGGCGGAAGCAACACGGTTGTCACTACCACGTATGTATATGACCCCGTAGCTAATAGCTGGAGTACCCAGGCATCGCTACCCTTCGGCGTCAGGAATGGCGCCGCGGCGAGTCAGGGCGGCGATATCTATCTGGATGGTGGTAGTAGCGACGTTTATGGATATGACGTAGTTACCACGCTGGAGATTTTTGGGCCTGCGCCTTCCAGTGTCTGCACTGTCTCAGGTAGCACAGTCACCATTACCGGCGTCGGTAACTGCATTGTTGCCGCCGATCAGCCAGGCAACGCCAGCTACGGCGCGGCGCCGGAGGTGACGTACACCATCGTCGTCAACAAGGGTAACCCGGTCATCACTTGGGCGACTCCGGCAGCCATTCCGTACGGCACACCGCTGAGTGGCACCCAGCTGGACGCAACGGCGAATGTCCCCGGGAGTTTCTTCTATACGTCACCGGCGGGTCTGAACCCGGCTGGCACCGTGCTTCCGGCCGGCACCTCGCCGCTCGGCGCCGGCTTTACGCCGACCAATACGCAAGATTACAACCCGATATCGGCCTATGTTCTCCTGACCGTCACCAAAGCCAGCACGCTGACGAGCCTCTCAGCCGTCACGACACAGAGCGTCACGGGTACGACGGCCACTCTGACGGCGGTTGTTCGTCCCCAAATCAGTGGCTCACCCACCGGCACTGTGACCTATAAGAATGGGTCCACCACACTGGGCAGCGCGCCGGTCGGCACAGCCTTTTCGACCGGGGTGTTGCCTGTGGGCAATCCTTCGATCACCGCCGTCTATTCGGGTGATGCCAACTTCACTGGCAGCTCCTCGGCCGCCACGACCGTGGTGAGTGTTGCGCCGACCACGGTGCAACTCACACCGGCGCTGACTCGCGTTCTCTACCCTCTTTCCTCGGTGCCGTTCTCTGTCACCGTACCTCTTAAGAACTCCGAGTTCATCAGCGGCTCCATAACCCTCTATGACGGGACGACGGTAATCAACACCTATTCGTTGTCCGCCGGCGGAATCTTCCTCGGCGTGACTCCATCGCTTAGCGTTGGTACGCACAGCTTACGAGCCGTCTACAGCGGCGATTCGCACTACCCACCGGGTGAGTCGCCCATCGTGGCTGTGACTGTATCTCAGCTCTAAGATCCGCCGGCGCTTTGTGGGGATCGCTAAACTGATCAGCGCAGCGACAGCCGCGCCAGCGGATCTGACAAGACCAGGCGGATCAGATCCGACTGGCGCCGCTGCCCGGTCTTGGCGAACAGTTGTTTGAGATGCGAACGGATGGTGTCGATGCTGACATCGCGATCGTGTGCGTGATCCGCAATGGAATCGCCTTCGACCAATCGCGCGAGCAACTGCGCTTCGGCCGGCGTGAGACTGAAGCGGCGGCCGAGCGTCGCGGGCATGATGCCGGATCGGCGGCGATCACCGAAGAGAACGACGGCCGCGGGCTGGGTGTTTCCCAGCTGCATGTTGGCGCGGGGCAGTGGTGCGACCAGCACCGGGAGGTTGGGGCTGTGCGCGCACAGCAGGGTGATTTGGCCGCCCGCATGTTCGATGTGGCGCCCGCTGGCGGCTGCCTGGACCAGTTGGGCCAGGACCCTCGCCTGTCGTGGATGCTGCGGGCGAAGATGTCCCTGAACGCTGACGAGCCCCTCGCCGGAATTGAGCTGAGCCTCGGCGGCGCGGTTGGCGAACAGTATCTGCCCATCGGCTGCCACCATCACCACGGCAACTGACAGGCCCTCGAGCAAGTCTTCGAACAGACCCGCCTTGCGTTCAGCCAGATTGAGTTTCTCGCGCAACTCCATCGCCGAGCGGATGTGCGGCAAGAGCGTCGCCAAGCGCGCACGATCCGTCTCGTCGAAGCCGATGGCGGCGGGACCGCGGTGTATGCCGAGCTGCCCGATGAGACCACTGTCCAATTGCACGTGTAGTCCGAGCACGTAGCGGGCGCCGGTCATGTGCAGGAAATCCGCCCATTCGGTGCGTAATACCTGATGGGTGGAAATCAACTCCTCGCCCAGCACAACGGAGGGCAGCGGCAGTCGCCACCCGCGGGAGTACCATTCATTGCGTACATGGTAGTGGTCCAAGTAGGCGGCGCACGTTTTGGCGTCGTGGTTCTGGGTGGCTGACCAAATCCCCACAACGGAGGGCATTCCGGTGTCGTCAGCCGGCACTGGACTGCAAAAGTACACCATGCAGCTATCGCTGTTGAATGCCCCGGCCAATTTGGACGCAAACGTCCGCGTGTGTTCGGCGTCCACCGCGGCGAGATAGATTTCGGCGACGATGTCCTCGAGAGATGCTTCCATGCTGTCCTTTTTAGGCGTCTAGGTCCCTTGCCATCGATTGTTGTTCGTTCTTGCGAGTCGACTTGAAGCGCCTTTAAAATATTACGAAGGAAGAGTTGAAGTCAATGAAAAATCAAGAGCGGAGAAGGCACTTTGCAAATTTAGTTTGATCGAATACAAGTCGATGCCCTGTCATGAAACTTAATGCATCGAGGCGCACTGTTTTGTGGCGAGGAACGTGTCGAGAGCAAATGTGAGCGGTGACTGTGAGCAGACTGCTATTTGCCGGGCCGCCGTCAATCCATTGCGCTAGCGCTTTCCGGCTTCGCGCAAGCCCTGGGCGTCCGTCCCTGGACGCCCGTCGAACGCATGCGTTCGATCCCTGGCGGCTGCGGGCAAGGCTTTCAGCTCTTTCGCTGTCCTGCTCCGTGCTGAAAGGCAGGGGTTTGGCATCCCTGCCAAACCCCGCTCAGCGCGGTGCGCCGAGCCCTGCCTTGCACGCCCCTGCAAATAGCAATCTGCTCACCGCCCTTGTTCGCTTCGCGCATCGGGCGCGATTGCCACAGACACGCGTAACGCGATATCGCGGGCGTACACCTCCGCGCTAAGCGAAGATGCATCCTTACATCAGCAACGGCGCGCTAGGAAGGTGAGTTCGGCAGCCGCTTACGTCTCCAGTTCGTGAAAAACCGGAGGGCATTGTCCAGATCGTCATGAAATCGGGAATAACGCCGCGGGCTTACCGCACAAGGGCGACCTTGTCTCGGGGCCGGCTGGAGCAGGCCGCCCGGGAATGGCTGTATCGAGCCTATGTGGCGATTCCGAGGCCGCGCACGATCACGGTGCTAGTTCGCGGTGTCGTCCAGTCCGTCGCTCTGCAAGATCATCAGGATCTTCGGGGATACATGACCGAATACACCGTGCAAGGTTTCATCCAGGAGCTCGTGTCGCCGCGGCCCGGCGGCGCCATGACGCAACTGGAATTCGCAAACCTAAGAGCGCCGTGGAACGGTAAACACCCCCATTGAGCGTGGTCTGCGCGACGCGATATCTATATGATTTCTCTCATTGTGCATTGCCGCTATCGTACGTTTTGATCCCAATCTTTAGGTGAGGCCAATTTCTTTACAACTTCCCGATAAGCGTCTAAAAGGCCAAAACAAACGATGTTCTTCATCGCCCTGGCCGACGGGTGCATATAATCGATCAGATAAGTCGGTCGATCATTGTGTAACGAGACTTCACCGAATCTCGTTCCCCTCTCTGTGTGGTGCCACACCGTACCGCCGAGTACGCTCGCGAGAATCTGGCCAACCCCCGCACATACGATCACATCGGGTCGGTAAATACTCAACTGCTCCCGGATTTCTTTTGCATCTCGAAGTGCATATTTCAAAATCGTATCGAAATCCGACAAGCCGCCGCCGACAGACTTCTTTAACTGCATAAATACAAATGGCGCAAGGCAGGCTTTAATTGGCAACGCTTGCAATTTCGCCCAGGGTTGCGCTTCCTCGAAGTGCGACAGCGCCGCGCACCAGTTCGCGACTGTCCGCCACCAAGAGTCTGGGTCGTTTTCCAGCTGATGACGAAGATCAAAATCGCCACGTAATTTAGGTGCGTTGACCTCCTTCAAGACGATAACTGTCTTAACTCGCGAAGCAATGAACGCGGTGGGATTGGGAGCGCCGTCGACGACAAACGACTCATCTTTACGGCGCCATCTGTTGAAGACATCGTCCTCGGTATTCCGAATATTCACCAGCATATCTCCAAAGTAATCGACAGCGGTTCCGCTTGGGTGCGAGCCCGCTGGTAATCCGGTCGCGGTAGGGGCGGTTGGCACGGTTACGTGTCAATCGTCCCTACCGCGACCCGCGCATCGTGGCATCCGCGTTCGCGCGCTTAAAGGTGACTCCGCCGTCCGCTTAAGAAAGGGGATCATTGTACAATCATGCGGGTCTGCATCGCGGAGGGTCCCATGGCACACGCCGTTCCTTGGCAAGTGCGCAATTTAATCTTGAATCTCTTCCCGGACCTGGTCGACGAGCCCAATCAACCGGGAGCTATCGGACCGACAGGGAACCGCCGTTCGCGCAGTCGTCGACACCGTGGCACGAATTCCAGACGAAGTGATAGGTGTCGATTGTGGGGAAACGCAATCCACAAAGTCTCAAAAATTTTCTTTATGAACGATCCGAATTCCTCGTCCACACCGACGACCCGCGCCACCCTCAAGCTCAAAGCCGGCGCCCGCAAACCCCAGCCCGAACCCAAAGTCCCCACCCCTCCGCCGCCGAGCTCCATCAAGACCAAACCCGGCGCACGCTGGTCCGACGACCACACCCAGCAAATGCAAGCCGACATGGATTCGCTCGCCAGGAGGTAGGTTCGAGTTCCATCACGGCTTCCCCGCCCGCCGCGGCGGCACAGCCTTCGCCGTACACTGCTTCTTGCCGCACTTCGAGCACCGCAGCCGCCTGGCCACGTCCTGCAGCTTGGCATCCCAACCACACAGCGCTCCCAGCATCTTCGGCACCGTCACCCGCTCGTGCTTGCACGCCTCACAGGTCAGGATCAACGTGTATTGACCGAACTCATCGCTTAACTTGTCGATATGGAACGGCGGCATGCCGCGAATTGTTCAGATCCGCACCAACCTCGTCCATCCAGTACTTGGCGCGGCGGAGTACTGTATGGCGAATGCCCGATAAGCGCATACGGTGGCGATACAGCCGCGCAACAATTGACCGGTCTCCGACACGGATTAGCATTTTCGGGGCCGCTTGAACCCATCCCTGGGTCGCTGCGGGCTCGGCTCCTGCCTCGCACGCCCCCGAAAACGCTAATCCGCGCCGTATCCCTGAAACTGACGCGGTGCCCAGGCGACCGTCTGCCCTATTCCTCCGCCCTACGACTGATCCTAAATCTTCGCCAGTCTTTCCACGGTGTCAGGATATTGCTCGACCATCCGGATCAATAGCGCGGCTTGTGCATTCGGGCGCGCGCGCCCCTGCTCCCAATTTTCCAGTGTCCGAACGTTAGTCCGCAGATACTTGGCAAACAACGCCCGCGACAGATTCATCCGCTCGCGTAACGCCGACAGCTCCTTCGCCGATATCTTTGGCGTCGCCTTGGTCTGAACCACATGCGTACGCAGCGTCCGCTTTCCAGTTCGCTCGTCCGCCAGCGCCACAAAGCCCTCAGTCAACTCGGCCATCAAACTGCGCTTCTTCTTCATATCGGCTTCCTCATCTTCAATTCGAGCTTCAATAAGTCCTGCAAAGTCACGCGATCTTTCTTCGATAAATCGCTCAATTCATTCTTGTCGTACAGCGTAAACAGCCAGAACTCCAGCCCCTGGACGCAGTAATAGAAAATGACGCGCAGTCCACCACGTTTGCCTTTCCCGCGGCGCTTGTCAGTCCAACGTAGCTTCCTCAGTCCACCCGTCCCCTGAATAACATCCCCGGCCACCGGATTCTCCATCAACACGTTTTGCAGGGCGCGGAAGCTTTCATCATCGAGATACTGGCCGCGCAAGCGCTCGAAAGCCGGAAGTTCAATAAAAACGGCGCGCATGCTCTATTATACGCAAATTGCGTATAATGACAATGTAACCATAGAAAGATAGATTTTGGTCACGAGTACATCCGCCCGGATCGAGTCACCCACAGATCCAAATGCCGAACGAGGTAACGCGCATGACGCTTGCGCAAGAGTTCAAAAAGACCGTGGCTGCCCGGGTCCAGCGCGACCCAGCGTTCGCCCGCGCCCTGCTCGACGAGGCTGCAACGCTGTTTCTCAGTGGCGACCCGGCGACGGCACGTCTCATCCTGCGCGATCTCGTCAACGCCACCCTCGGATTCGAACGACTCGCCAAAGCTACCGCAACGCCCAGCAAAAGCCTGCACCGCATGCTGTCACCCAAAGGTAATCCCAGCATGGACAATCTGGCGGCCATCTTCGACGCGATCCGGAAATGCCTCAAGGTAGGTATCAAGGCCCAAACGGTGACTCTGCGCAAAGTGGCGTAAGCGCTCGCGACGGTCTATACAGTAGTGGCCGCGGCGGAGTACTGGATGGCGAATGCGCAATAACCGCATAGGATGAACGTACAGCCACGCAACAATTGACGGGGCTCCAACACGGTTTAGCATTTTCGGTGCCGCTTAGGCCCATTGGACTTCGCTATCCTGCTTCGTCCGAAAACGCTAATCTGCGCCGTATCCCTGAACTGGTCCCGCCGCTGCGGTCACCGATCTGCGTGTCTCCGGATTCCCCATCGACACAAACGACCCCACGCAAAACCCAGCCGGCCCGCGGGCCGGCATCTTGGCGCGTCAGCGCCGAGGTCGCGATAGCGACCGTCTGCCTTTGTCTTCATCTAGGCGCCGTGGCCCTGACACCTACCACGGCACTTAGGGTGACGGCGGTGGAATAAGGCGAGCACCCGTATCGTTACGAGCACGGCGAGAGCCGACGGATAATTAGGCTGGACGGGGCGTGCGAGGCAGGGCTCGACGCATGCGTCGAGCGGGGTTTGGCAGGGAAGCCAAACCACCGGCTTTCAGCATGAAGCCGGAAAGCGAAATGCTGAAAGCGAGCCCGCAGCCTCCAGGGGCCGAACGCATGCGTTCGGCGGGAAACCAGGGAAGGCTTCCCCGGGCTTGGATGGAGCAGGGAATGCGAAATCCAATGGATTTACGGCGGCCCAAAAAAATGACATGTCACCTGAGCCCTCTGCTGATCCGAGCACCGCATCATAAAAAAACTGAGCTAACCGCTATAATTACCGAGAGAAAGTACCGGCACTTTTGGCATGGAAATCAAGGGAGCCCCGCTCAACGTCATGTCGACGTTGTCGAGAGTAACCATGAAATCAAGGTCCCGTGACAGTCTGGTGCGATATTAGAAGTCCCGGGCCTGTGGACCCTGGTATTTGGGGACGGTGACTCCGACGAGCCGCTCACGACGCTGTTTTACACGGCGGGATTCGCCGATCAGACCGACGCTGTCTTCGGCAGCATGCCCTCGCGAGTACGCCGTCGCCCAACCCGTACTGACCCATCAACTGTGAGCCTTCACCCGGTAAGGTTATGCCTCGCGTTGGCGGGGCATAGCCATCGGCTCCCACAACAATCGCCAGGAATTGTGGAATAAATTTCTCCACTCCGAAGTCTTCTCTCCTGTAGCGCAACTCAAGGAGTGGAATATGTCGGATGATAAATACCCGCTTTCGCGTCGCAACGCTCTCAAATGCATGGCCTATGGCGGGGCCGGAACCCTTTTCGCGTTGTCCGGTGGGGTGTTCACACCGATTGATCTGGCCATAGCGGCCAGTGACAGACAGGGCGCTGCCAAGTTCGGCAAGCCGCTGTTCGTGCAGATCAGCGACACCCACATCGGCTTCAACAAAGAAGCCAATCCGGATGTTGCCGGCACCTTGTCGCAGACCATCAACATCGTGAACGGCATGGTCGATCAGCCCGCGCTCATCATCCACACCGGTGATATTACGCATTTGTCTAAGCCGGCCGAATTTGATCTTGCGCAGCAGCTCTTCACTCATCTGCGCACCACCGAGATGCATACCGTGCCAGGCGAGCACGACACCACCGATGCGACGGTTACGGAGTACTTCAGCCGATTCGGCAAGGCCTCGGATAACAAGGGCTACTACAGCTTCGATCACGCCGGCGTGCATTTCATCGGGCTCATCAATGTATTGCAGTTCAAGCCGGGTGGTCTAGGTACCTTGGGGGAGGAGCAGCTCGCGTGGGTCGCAGCGGATTTGAAGGGACGTTCCTCGAGCACCCCGATCGTGGTCTTTGCCCACATGCCCCTATGGACCATCTATGAGCCGTGGGGTTGGGGAACGGGCGATGCAGATCAGCTCATGAACCAGCTGCGTCGCTTCGGCTCGGTCACCGTCCTCAATGGGCACATTCATCAAATCGTTCAGAAAGTGGAAGGCAACATCACATTTCACACGGCGCGCTCGACTTCCTATCCGCAACCGCTCGCCGGCGTGGGGTCGGGGCCGGGTCCGCTTAAGGTGCCCGGCGATCAATTGGGGGCGATGCTTGGGATAACCAGCGTCAATGTAGTCAAACACCCAAGCGCACTTGCGCTCAATGACACGGCGCTCGCATAGCAGAGCCGCGACAACTAATTTAGGAGAAGTTCACGTGAATAGTCGACGAACTCAAATGTTACTGACCGCGGTCGGCCTGGTGATCCTGGGCGCCATGGAGGTGTATGTTCCATCGATCGCCGATACTGCGGATTCGACCAAGATCGTCGCCAAGGATTTCATGTTCAACCCGACGCCCCTGACCGTCAAGGCAGGCTCCACTGTGACGTGGACCAATTTGGACGATGAGCCCCATACCGTGGTCAGTGATACCGGATTGTTCAAATCGGGCGGCATGGATACGAACGACAGCTATTCGTTCAAGTTCGAACGGCCCGGCACCTATCATTTCACCTGTTCGATCCATCCGCGCATGGTCGGAACGGTTGTGGTTCAGTAGGCCCCATGCTTGGTAACTCCAGAATCGGACTTGCGATTACCGGCATACTGTCGGCACTGGCGCTGGTGGTAATCGGCGCGGGACTGTTCGTCGAATCCGGGATTTACAATATCGGCGCCGACGATCATCACACGAAGATTGTGCTGGCACTCATCGAGCAATTGCGCGAGCACTCCATCGGCATGCGCGCCCGTGCAATTGACTTACGCTATGTGGAAGTGCCTCAGAGAATCAAAGCCGGTGCGCAGCACTATGCGGCGCTCTGCGTCGGCTGCCATCTGGCACCGGGGGTGACCAAGTCGGAGATCCGCCCCGGGCTTTATCCGCACCCGCCGAATCTTGCGCAAGAAGATCTTCATGACGGTCGGCGTGCATTCTGGATCGTCAAACACGGCATCAAGATGAGCGCCATGCCCGCGTGGGGAAAGACGCTGGATGATGCCGCGATCTGGGATGTCGTTTCCTTCGTTCGGAAGATGCCGAATATGACTCCGGAGACCTATCAAGAGCTTTCAAAGGACCAGTCGGAATTTTCGAAATAGTCACCCGTAGTCATGTCGTTCAGTTGTTGCGCCTTGGTACCTTCTCTTTAGTCAGCCTAAAGATTCGGTTTCGCCACCATCAAGTAGAAGATCACCAGTACCCCAAGAAACGCCGGCCACCCCAACGCAAACCACCACCGGTAATAGCGCCAAAACGTTGGCGGTAACGGCAACGAATTCGCTGCGGCCGCGACCGCCAAATTTCTCATGCTGATCTGCAGCCAGACTACGGGCAACCAGCAACAGCCAATAATCAAATAAAGTACCGTCGATGCGACAATCCACGGACTGGACAGCGGGAAACCCGCATTCATGACCAACAGCAGCCCCGTGAGCGGCTGAACGATCACCGCGGTTGCCGTAAAAATTCCATCCGCCAATACCACCTCGCGGCTCACGGCCGCGATCACCTGAAGGTCGCCGGTATGCTTCGCCCGAACAAAGAAAAATGCTATGCCGGCCCCCGTTCCCAGCAACACCGTGGACGATACGATGTGCAGCCACTTGATCCACGGGTACCACGAACTCACCGGCGGCCTGCCAAAACGCCCATGATCAACACCGCCGGTATGAGTGGCAGGTGAAGGGCACAAACGCCAAGGATCAAGTCCACCGAACTTCCAAGCCACACCAGCGGTACCGCCACCGCGGTCGAGATCCCGGCGGACGAAAACAGCGCCTGCTCATGCGAAGGCCAGATATGAAAACGAAGACAACGCTCTCCGGGATCCGTTTGTCCATTCAGCACGTCCACCGACCGTGAGCAACAAACCGAGGATGGGTGCTCACAGGTGATTTTCAAGCCCCGGTATTCCCGCGACGTGGAAGTCGCCCGCCCCCGCCCCGCCACCGCCCGGCGACGACGTGGCTGGCAGGATCGGTTCAGATTCGGGTCACCGGTCCGCACATGCTCAGCACCGGAATGTGCGAGTCGCGAACGATGCCGTAGCCGCTGCTGTTGTCGCCCATGTGTCCCCCGGCGGCATGGTGACCGATCACCAGCACATCGGCTTTGACCTGTGATGCCACCATGTTGAGACGCTCGTGCCGTCCGCCGCTGTCGATGATCACCGCGGCATTGGTACCCGCATCCCGCTGAAGCTTCGCAATTTCGGCGGCGGCGTAACCGGTGAGCTCCTGCTTCAATTCGGGCAGGACTCGAGGGCCGCCCGGGCCATATATCTCGACGCTCGGCGTGATGTGCACGAGCGTGAGCCGGGCGCCGAATTCAGCGGCCAACCCCGAAGCCTTCGTGACGGTGATGCGGTCGTTGAACGTCAAGTCGACCGCACACAGGATGCTGCGAATCGCGAACTCTTCAGCGGCTGTGGTCACGGCTGCTCGGTGGGTGTCGGTCCACACCGGGCAGGCGGCATCGTGCAGCACCTTCGCCGTCACGGAGCCCAGCAACAGCCGGTACATCGCCCCGTGTCCGCGGGTGGTCATCGCAATCAGATCGGCACTCTCTTCCCGGGCCACCCGCACGATTTCCCGTGCCGGATCACCCCTGAGAAGCAAGCGCTTGACGACAATGCCTTGAAGCTCGGCTTGCAGCGCTGATTCCAACTCCCGCTCGGCACGCTCGATGACCGCCGAATGCAGGTCCCTCTGCGTGAGTTCATGTCCGCGCTCCAAGGTGCCCATCGGATGCTGCAATGAGGTGACGACATGCAGCAATATGATCTCGGAATGAAATTGACGCGCGAGATACGCAGTCTGATGAGCGATGCCCGATGCACTGGCCGGCAGGACGATTGGCAGCAGAATCCTCTTCATTGGGTCCCTGACCGCGGGTGTGCCGCCCGTTCCTAGCCGCGCAGGGCGGATGCCGCCCCCCGGCGCCGGAGGAAGCGCGCGGCGCAAAGTGACGCCAAGCCTAGCAGCGCGAACACATCGAGACCGCCGCTGCCACCGGTGTTCGGTGCCTTGCCGACGGTGAGAGTGACCGTACTCGTGGGCGAGGTGCCCGCTGCGTTCGAGCAGGCCAGGCTGAACGTATAGGTGCCCGCGATGGTGGGCGCCTGCGTGAAGGTTCCGCTCGGCTGTATCACCCCGCTCCAGGTGCCGAGCGCGAGGGTGTTGGCACTGCCCGTCGCGGTGCATGTCGTCGCATTGGTGGACGACCAGGAGATCGAGGTGAACTGGGTCACCGCGATGGAACTCGCTGCGAGCGTGAGCGTGGGTGCCGCGGGCACCACCAGTTCCGGCGTGACGGTGAGCGCGACGGAACTCGACGGCGAGGTGCCCCCGGTATTGCTGCAGGCCAGCGAGAACGTCTCGGTTCCCACCACGGTGGGCGTGATGGTCAGGCTGCCGCTGGTGGCTTGCGTTCCGCTCCAATTGCCGGAGGCCGCGCAGCTGGCCGCGTTCGCGGAGGACCAGGTGAGCGTGGCCGAGCCGCCGACCGGGACCGATGTCGGCGTCAACGTCATCGTGGGCGCCGCGGGCGCCGTTCCGGAGGTGACCGTGAGGTTCGCCGTATTGGCGGCCGATGTACCGAACGCGTCGCTGCAGGTCAGCGTATAGGCCAAAGTTCCTGCCGTGGCGGGAGTCAGCGTCACGCTGCCGCTGGTTGCCTGCGCCCCGCTCCAGGCGCCTGAAGCCGTGCAACTCGTCGCATTGGCGGACAGCCACGTCAACTGAGTCGACGTGCCGAGGGCGATCGAATTCGCCGTGAACGATAGCGTGGGCACCACGAGTGCGACATCGGCTTGGAGGAAGCCATAGCCCGAATTGAAATTGGGGGTGGTGGCGCCCATCGGCAGTGCCGTATCGCGCAGCGCAGCCACGATCTGCGCGGGGGTGACGGCGGCATTCGCCTGCAGCATCAATGCCGCAATGCCGGCCGCATGCGGGGTCGCAGCGGAGGTGCCGAAGAAATTCGGGTAGCCGGGATTGTTTTGGCATTCGCTGATGGTCGTGTTCAGCAGTCCATTGGCTCCGGTCGTGCCGTTGTTGGCCAGGGTGATCCCGAGGAAGGTGTCGTTCACGCCGTCCGGTCCCACGAAGTCCGGCTTCTGGCGGACTACCGGTGTTGCCAGCCGGTTGCCGTCGACGTCGAACAGGATGGGTGCACCGCCCTGCGAGGAATACGGCTCCAGGGCCGCCGGCGTGGTTCCGCATCGCGGTGTCGCGAAATAGAATGCCGCGCCCACCGCGGCCGCTCCGGCGGCGCCCGCATGACCCTGCAACGTCGCGCTGTTGGTCGCGAAGGAATTGATGGTGCTGCCCAAACCGTCATCCTCGACGGCCACGATGATCCGGCCGGGCACCTGCGTGCCGAGGGAGTTGGCGGCCAGACCAACGATGATGTTCACCGACTGCTGGCTGCTGTTCCCGGCGGCATTTGCCGGGTTGGTGATGATCAGGATCTGGTACGGATCGACCCCGACGGCGTTGGCACCCGTGCAACTGACCGTGTTGTTGTCATAGTCGGTGATGACCACGCTGTTGGTCGCGCCTGTGACGCACAGGTCGATGCTGCTGCTCGCCCCGGCACTGGCGGGGTTCGTGCCGGTCACGTAGGGTTGATCCCACTCCACGACGATTGCGACGAAATCGCCCGGCGGAATCGGCGGTATGGTCACGGGCAAAGCGGTCGAATTGGTGGCGCCGGTGATGTCAAAATTCAGCAGAAACTCGCCCGCGTTCGGTCCGCTGGCCGACTTCGTGGCGAAGCTCGGTGCGGTGTTCGCGTAGGCCAAGGTACCGTCGTTGCCGGCGGCGGAGAAATAGGCGACTCCCTGGGCCTGCACGCCATCGACGGCCTGGGCAACTATTCCGTCCTGGAAGAACGGCTCGTCGAAATAAATGATGTCGTCGGCGATCACCTTGGCACCGGCGGTCGCCAGCTTGCCGATGCCGTTGGCAAAGTCAGCCTCGCTGTTCTCCGCGGTATAGAAGGCGAGACTCGCGCCCGGCGCAACGTCGTGAACGATCTGCAGCATCGCCCGCCCCTCGTCGCTGAACGGCAGCTGGGTCGGCGCACCGTAGTCGAGGCAGGACGCCTCTTCGAGCACATTGACGCCCGCCGGCAGATCGCCCGTCTGCACGTCCGTGGCGTAGTCGGCGGTGAATCCGTTGTACGCGTAACCTTGGTTGCCCGAGACCGGCACGCCGCTGCCGGGAGCTGCGTACACGGCATAGCAATTGAAGCTGTCGGACAGGACGCCGACGGTGACGCCGGTGCCGTTCAGCGTCGGATAGTTCGCGCGTACCACGTCGCTGCGCTGGGCGAAATCACCCTGTGAGGTCGCTGCGCCCGTGCGTCCGCGCGCCATGGCTGCGCGCAGCGACAGCACCTCGGCCCGTGCGGTCACGGCGCCGATTTGATCGACCGGCAACCAGCCGCCGACATCATTGGCATACACCGCAGGATGCGTGAGGCCGAGACTGATCAAGGCGGATTTCAATTGTTGCGGGTCACCGCGGGTATTGGCATCGATGAGCACCTGTGGCGCAGCATTCGCGGAGGTTTGCATGAACTTCGCGGCCGGACTGAGCGAATGCAAGTCCTGAAGCACGTGATCCGGCCGCACCAGGGACGCATGGCGCGACAAATCCGCCAAAACGGAGTCCAGCTTGGCGGTCGCGGCGCCGTGCTGCTGTGCGGGACTGCGGCTGCCGACGACGACCAGGCGTGAAGTGCCCGCTCGGTATATGGACTGCAAGCCGCTCGGCCGATAGGGAGAAACCGCCGAGGAAGCCGTCAGGGCGGCGAGCACGGTCAAGCCGCCAATTGCAAAGAAACGTAAAGACATCCCATAACTCCCGCGTGTGGACCGAGGTACCGCCCATTTTGATTCTCTGGCCGGGTAAAAGTTTGGTCGTGATGTTACCACCAGGACGCGTTTCGGCTCGTTCTGGTGGAATATTGTTTCGCCACGCACGGCCGCTGAGGCGCGCACCGCTCTGTTCGGGAATCACACATACCGGCACGCTTCGAACGTTCCGGTGTGGCTACGGGCGTACGCCGATCAGGCGTCTGCGGGATCCCCCAGGCGCTCATCGCCCGGGTCGCTCTTGATCGCCGATGCGGCATCGAGGACCACTTGTTCGAGGACGGTCAGGTACTCTATATAGCGCTTCCTGCCCGCGGGCGTGATGCGGCAGAGGGTCTGCGGGCGGTTACCCTCGAAACCTTTCGATATCGACACGAGCTTGGCCTGCTCCAGCACCTGCAAGTGACGGCTGAGATTGCCGTCCGTGAGTGCGCACAGATTCTTCAGATCCGCAAACGCCAGCCCTTTGGGATGCGTCACGAGGGAGGTCAGAACGCTCAGCCGTGCATGCTCGTGGATGACCCGATCGAGGCCGTCGTAGGCAAAGCGATGCGGCCCGCGCTGCCGTCGTGGTTGATTCACGGGGAGGCCCGATAGCGCATTTGCAACACCCCTGCCACCAGCAATTGACCAAATCCGAACGGAATGCCCATTGCCCATGGAGAGATTGAACCGCCGGCGCCGAGTGCGAGACAGGCCAGACCGGTCGCGAGATACCACAGGCCGACGAAGAACATCTGGCCCGGCAGGAATCGACAGGAGGCAAAGATTCCCAGGCTGAAGATGACCTGCCACAGGCCGGGCAGCATCCATAAGACGTTCGGCGCAAAGCGCATCACCACGACCGTCAGCAACATACCGGCCATGAGCGCGGGCAGGAAGTGTTCTGCCGCGTTGTAGATCATTTCTCCGGCAAGGCCGGAATGAACCCGGCGCGCACGTGCGACGGTCTCCGCGCCTGTCAACAGCAGCGCGATGGCGGCGGTTGCCACCCAGATCGTCAGAAACGTCTGAAAATCGTGCGCACGGTCCTTGAACCAGTGTTCCTGCGCTGCTGCGACCAGCAGTGCCAGAATGCCCGATGCCGCAACCGACGCGGGTCCATAGCCGCGAAATTCCGTGCCGCGCGCAATTTGTCCGCGAATTGCACTGATGTCGGAGAGAGCGTCTCTTAGGTTCGACATGCTGGACTCCGTGGTACTTTGCAATGGAAAGTACACTTGAAAGCCCTCCCAGCGCAAGCGAATTAGACCCGTCGATGCGCGGCGCAATGGCTGATATATTCGTTTGCGGCGCACTCATATTCACGAGGAGACACATGCACCGCATCAACAGCCGCGAGGAAGAGCATACGCGCCGTTGCCTGCTGTTGTCCGGCGGCGGCCTGCTGACCGGCGCGTGGCTCGCCGCGCACTGGCCCGCCATCGCGGCGGCCCACGTGCACGCCGGGCAAATGGCGGCCGGTGCTTCGCCTGCCGGCTTCGAATTCCTGAATCCTGCCGAGGCGGCGGACATCGATGCGATCGCCGCCCAGATCGTCCCCGGCGGAGCGTCGCCGGGCGCCCGCGACGCGCATGCCGTGCAATTCATGGATCGGGCACTCGCCACGTTTTTCGCGGATCGGGCTGCGATGTTCCGTCTCGGATTGTCGGACTTTCAGGCCGCATTCCGCGCCACCGGTACGGCGGCCGCGGCATTCGCCGAGGCGGATCCGGCCGAGCAAATCGCCTTCCTCGAGACCCAGGATCACGGCGAATTCTTCGACCTCGTGCGCTCGTTGACCGTGCTGGGCATGTTCAGCTCGCCCAAATACGGCGGCAACTTTGCGGGCGCGGGCTGGCGGCTGCTGGGCTTCGAGGATCGCCACGTGTATGCGCCGCCTTTCGGCTACTACGATCGCGATTACGCCGGCTTCGAATCGCAAACCGGCAAGTGGTGAGCGTGCGCCGGTACCAACCGTCCGAAACGGTGGATTTCGTGGTGGTCGGATCCGGCGCGTCGGGCGGCGTCATCGCGCGCGAGTTGTCGCAGGCGGGATTCAGCGTCGTGGTGCTGGAACAAGGACCGCGGCTGACCGCCCGGGATTTCGAGCATGATGAGCTCAAGTACTGGGTCCTGAGTGGAATCACCAACGATCCGGTTACCAGTCCGCAGACCTTCAGGAAGGATCCTGCCGGCACCGCGGCCAGGCGGCCCACCGGAAATTCGCTGGTGTACGCGCGCATCGTCGGCGGTAGCAGCAACCACTTCACGGCGAATTATTGGCGGTTTCGCGAACGGGACTTTCACGAGCGCAGCGTGCTTGGCGCCATTGCCGGCACCGGCTTTGCCGACTGGCCCATCCGCTATGCCGAATTGGAGCCCTACTATACCAAGGTGGAGTGGCAGGTCGGCGTCTCGGGCCTCGCCGGTGCGAGCCCGTTCGATCCGCCGCGAAGCAAGCCTTACCCCATGCCGCCGCTGCCCGTGAAATCCTCCGGCGTCCTGTTCGAGCGCGGCGCACGCAAATTGGGTCTGCACCCTTTTCCGGCGCCGATGGCCATTGCCTCGCAGCCGTTTCGCGGCCGCCAGGCCTGCGTGCACTGCGGATTTTGCATGGGATTCGGCTGTGAGGCGATGGCCAAGTCCTCCGCTCTCTACACCATGATCCCCGAGGCCGAAGCCACGGGTCGCTGCGAGATCCGGCCCGAGAGCTATGCCATCCGCGTGGAACTCGATCCGCGCGGCCGGGCGAAAGGCGTTGCCTATTTCGACCGGGAGCGGCGCGAACATCTTCAAAAAGCGCGGGCGGTCGTCGTGTCGGCGAATGGCGGTGAGACGCCGCGACTGCTGCTTAACTCCGCCTGCGGCCGCTTTCCCGGCGGTTTGGCGAATTCCAGCGGCCTGGTGGGCAAGTACCTCATGTTCAACCAGGGCGCCGCCGTGCATGCGGTGTTCGAGCACGAGCTCAATGAATACAAGAGCGTGCAGGTGACGCGCATCCTGCATGATTTCTACGACACCGATCCGAAACGTGGATTCTACGGCGGCGGCGGCATCGATGCCCGCATGGGCCCGCAGCCGGCGCTCTGGGCGCTCGCTTCGGGCGGCGATCTGCCCCGCTGGGGCGCGGATTACAAGTCGCGTCTCGAGGCCTTCCCGCGTTCGATGGCCTCCACCGGTCACTGTACCTCGCTCGCCCTCGAGACCAACTCGGTGAGCATCGACCCCGTGCTCAAGGACGCCTGGGGCATTCCCGCCATCCGCGTGACCTACAAGGATCATCCGGATGATCTCGCCACGGCCCGCTTTCTGCAGGACCGATCGGTGGAAATCATGCAGGCTGCGGGCGCGTTGCAGGTTTGGCGAGGTGCGGTGCGGGAGCAGACCGGCGGGGTTCACCTGCTCGGTACCTGCCGCATGGGCGATGATCCGGCCACGTCGGTGATCGACAAGTATCACCGCACGCATGATGTGCCGAATCTGTTCCTCTGCGACGGCTCGAGCTTCGTCACATCCGGCCGGGGTCAACCGACCATGACCATCCAGGCGCTGGCATTCCGCGCCGCCGATCACATCAGCCGCTTCGCCAGACGGCACGAAATCTAGCATCGCGAGACGGTGTTCCGAAGCCTGCGCGCCCGCTCCGTGGCGTCCACGCTACGCAAGCGGCAATATTTTTAATTTCCTTTACCAGCTTTCCAGGATTTTGTAGTAAAAGGGGGTCAGATGGGTAAAGAAGGGTTAAGAAAAGCAAAGAAAAGGCGAAAGTGGGAGTGGCAAAAATGCAACACTTATGGTTTAGCCAGGGAGAAAAGCATATGTTGGGGACGAAACGCTTAACGATCATATTGGCTGCCGCGGCCTTGGCGGCGGCGGCACAAGGGGCCTGGGCCGAGGAGAAGGCAGCGACGGATGCTGGCGACAGTGCCGGCACCGAACTCGGCGACATCATTGTCACCGGCACGCGCCGCACCGATCGCACCGTCATCGAGTCGTCGGCCCCGATCGACGTTCTGACCGGCGCCGATCTTGCGGCTCAATCCACGGGCAATATGCTCGATACTCTGTCGAACATGGTGCCCTCCTTCATCGTCGGCCAGAATTCGATTTCGGATGCCTCGAGCTTCGTGCGTTCGCCATCGCTGCGTGGTCTGCCCGGCGACGAGATGCTGGTGTTGCTGAACGGCAAGCGCATGAACCGTTCCGCCCTCGTTCAGGTTTATCAGGGCGGCGAAACGGAGCTGGCGTTCGGCTCGCAGGGTCCCGATTTGGCGTCGATCCCGGCCATCGCCGTCAAATCCCTGGAAATTCTGCGCGACGGCGCCTCGGCACAATACGGCTCGGACGCGATCGCCGGAGTGTTGAACTATGGATTCAGGGAAAACTCCTCCGGGATCGAGGTGACCGGGCGATATGGCGAATACTTTCCCGGCAATGGCTTTCCGCGCGACGGCAACGACGGTCAATTGGCTGCGAATGTCGGATTGCCGCTGGGCGGCCAGGGATTCTTCAACGTCAGCGCGGAATGGGACAAGAATCAACAGACGACTCGCGGCGTGACCCGGCCGTCCGCCCTGGCCTTTGCCGAGGATTATCCGGCGCTTGCGCCCGAGTTGCCGCACTACCCCGGACCGGTCCAGCAATGGGGCACGCCGCCGTCCGACGGCGTCAAGGTCGTGATCAACTCGGCGATCAAGCTCGACAACAATGATCAGGTGTATTTCTTCGCGAACTACGCCGACATCGAGACCAACGAAAGTTTCAACTACCGCCTGCCGAAGACTGTGACGGACCCCAACAGCGGGGTGACCTTCGGCAATCATCCGGCCTTCAACAACATCTACCTCGATCCGTGCACTTCCGCCTACAGCGGATGCCCGACGGGTGGATTCATTAATGATGCCAACACGTTCAACTTCAGCTCGTATTATCCCGCCGGCTTCACGCCGCGGTTCTACGGCGAGACGCAGCAATTCTACGGCGCCGTCGGTTACAAGGGCACCAGCAGCAGCGGCATCTCGTACGATATCTCAGGCAGCACGGCGCAGAATTCGCTGGCGGTTTCGCTGCAGGACACGATCAATCCATCGTTGGGCCCGCTCTCTCCGAAGAGCTTTTATGACGGCAAGTTCGTTCAGAAGGAAACCGACTTCAACGTCGATTTGAGCTACCCGTGGACGGTTCCCGTCTTTGCAAGCCCGGTATCGGTCGCCGGCGGGTTGGAATGGCGCGACGAAACCTACGAGCAGCTGTTGGGCGATGCGGCCTCATACGCCGCGGGTCCGTATGCCTCGCAACCGCTATACAATTGCGTCGCAGCGGTCTGCACACCTGATCTGGGCCCGACCGGCGCGCAGGTTTCCGCCAGCCAATCGACCGCCTCCAATGGCTACGGCGGCATCAGCGCACCCGTCGATGCCGGTCAGGTCAGCTACGCCGCCTACGTCGATCTCGAAGCGGATGTATTGAAGCAACTCACGCTCGGCATCGCCGGACGCTACGAGGATTACGCCTCTTACGGCTCGAGCACCTTGGGCAAGCTGCAAGCCCGCTTCAAGGCCACCGACTGGCTGGCGCTGCGCGCGACGGCAAGCACGGGATTCCATGCCCCGACGCCGGGTCAATCGAACGTGGAGACGCTGAGCACCACGTTTCTGCCCGGAACCGCGACCCAGGTGCAAATCGGCACGTATCCGGTCACGAGTGCCATCGCAAAGTACTATGGCGCGACGTCGCTCAAGCCCGAAGAGTCGACCAATTTGAGCGGCGGTTTCGTGCTCACGCCGGCACCGGGCCTGCTGCTCACACTGGACGGCTATAGCATTGCCGTCCGGCACCGCATCGGCATTTCCCAGCAGTTCAACGTCTCGGAGGCCGACATCGAGAAGCTTGCGGCGCTCGCGTATGTCGGCGCCGGCGGCACGGTGCAGTATTTCACCAACGGCTTCGACACCAAAACCAAGGGCGTGGACCTGGTGACCACGTATTCGTTCGTGGTGGGCCCGGGGACCCTCGGGACGACACTGGCGGTGAACTACAACAAGACCGACGTCACGTCGTATGACCCGACGGTCATCAGCCAATCGCGCATCATCGACATAGAGCACTACGCACCCAACACGCGCGCGAACCTGACTGTGGATTACCACGTCGGACCCTTCATCGCGGCGTTGCATGAGAACTACTATGGCTCCTTCCGGGATCAGAACGACTATCCCGGCCAGCTGTTCGGCGCCAAGGAGACCACCGATTTGGATCTGTCCTACGAGGTGGTGAAGAACATCACGGTGGCTGTGGGCGGACGGAACATTTTCGACGCCTTCCCCGACAAGGTCGCAAACAGCCCGAGCAACACGGTCTACTCGACCACGGGCGGACTGATCGACGGCGAGGTTTACCCGCGCACCGGCGGCCCGTTCGGTTTCAACGGTGCGTTCTTCTACGCCCGTTTCGCCGCGAAGTTCTAGATTACGCTTGATCGAGAGGTGATGGCGGCAGCGCTAATTGCGCTGCCGCCTCAGAGCGGCGGCAGCTGTTTGCGCATGGGCACGAATTCGATCGACTCGCCGGAGCCGACGTCGTAGCGAATCAGCGGTGCGCCGACGTAGCCGCGTGCCGCATAGAATTTCACGCCGGGCAGCGTGGCCATCAGTTCGGTCTGCGAGAAGCCGTGCCGGCGGGCCTCGTGTTCACAGCGGTCGAGCAGCCGCGATGCCACGCCGCGCCGCGCGTGCGACGGATCGACGAAAAAGGCTCGGATTCTCGCCGCGTGTGTCGCCGGATCGAGCCGCGTGGCGTCGCGCTCCTTACGGGCGTCGCCGCCGAACAGGGTGGCACGGAAGCTCCAGCCGCCGCACCCGATCAGAGCCTCGGCCGCCTGGACGACGAAATAGGTTTCATCCTCGAGCAGTTGCGTATCCACGCCGAACGCGCCGCGCAACGCGCCTTCGATCTGGCTCGGCCGATAGTCATCCAGGCTCAGGCCGCGCGCCGACCGGGCGATCAGCGCCTCAATCTGCGCAATGTCCGAGGAACTCGCTTTGCGAAGCAACATGGCATCGGCATTTTTGTGCAGGGGCGCCCGTCATGCAAGACTATGTCGCCACTATAAGGATATGAGCCGCCCATGAACGCGCAAATCATTCATGCCGCCTGCCCGCACGACTGTCCCGACACCTGCGCAATCCGCGTCACCGTGGAAAATGGCGTGGCCGTGCGCGTGCAGGGCGATCCGGATCATCCGCCGACCCACGGTGCGCTGTGCACCAAGGTGGCCCGTTACACGGAGCGGGTGTATCACCCGGAGCGATTGCTGCATCCGCTGAAACGGGTGGGGCCGAAGGGCAGCGGGCGATTCGAAGCCGTCGGCTGGGACGATGCCCTGTCGGCGATTGCGGAGCGCCTGCGGCTGATTGCGGCGCGCGATCCCGAGGCCATCCTGCCCTACAGCTACTCCGGCACCCTGGGCTTGATACAGGGCGAGGCCATGGCGTCGCGGTTCTTCAACCGGCTCGGGGCCGCGCGCCTCGACCGCACCATCTGCGCGAGCGCGGGCTCCGCGGCATTGAACGCGACGTACGGCAGCCGGGTGGGCATGCACGTGGAACACTTCCAGGAGAGCCGCCTGATTCTGATCTGGGGCAGCAACAGCATCGCCTCCAACCTGCATTTCTGGACCTTTGCGCAGGCGGCCAAACGCGCTGGCGCCAAACTCATCTGCATCGATCCGCGGCGTACCGAAACCGCCGACAAGTGTCATGAACACATCGCGCTGCTGCCTGGGACCGACGGCGCGCTGGCGCTTGGCGTGATGCGCGAGCTGCTCTTGAACGGCTGGCTCGACGAGGACTACATCGAGCGGTATACCGACGGCTGGCCGGCGCTGTGCGAAGTGGCGCAGGCATGGACCGCGGAGCGCACCGCCGAGGTCTGCGGGCTCACCGCCGAGGTGGTGCGTGCACTGGCGTGCGATTACGGCACCCTGCGGCCGGCGGCCATCCGCGTCAATTACGGCATGCAGCGGGTGCGCGGCGGCGGCAGCGCCGTACGCCTGATCGCCGCCCTGCCCTGCCTGACGGGCGCCTGGCGGCATCGCGCCGGCGGCCTGTTGATGTCGAACTCGGGCTGGCCGCGCGTGCGGCGCGCGGCCCTGGAGCGGCCGGATTTGCTGGCCGGCCGCACTCCCCGCACCATCAATATGAGCACGATCGGGGATGATCTGCTGCGCGACGGGTCTGCGGATTTCGGCCCGAAAATCGCGGCGCTGATCGTTTACAACAGCAATCCGGTGGCGGTCGCGCCGGAATCATCCAAGGTGGTGCGCGGCTTCGCGCGTGAGGATCTGTTCACCGTGGTGCTCGAACAATTCCAGACCGACACCGCCGACTACGCCGATTACATCCTGCCGGCCACCACGCAGCTGGAGCATTTCGATGTGCACACCAGCTATGGCCACACGTATGTGATGATCAACGAGCCCGCCGTGGCGCCTCTCGGCGAGACCCGCTCGAACAGCGCAATTTTTCGTGGCCTGGCCGCCCGCATGGGCTACGCGGATGCGTGCTTCGGTGAAACTGACGAACAGATCGGCGCTCAGGCATTCGACGCGAGCGTCGATTTCGCTGCCTTGCGGCGTGACGGCTGGGTGCGTCTGGACGTCCCGGAGGCACCTTTTGCCGCCGGGGGTTTCCCGACGCCGAACGGCCGCGCGCAGTTCTGCCCTGTGGGAATGGGTGCCGCGGACTTCATCGCCCCCTACGAGTCCCGCGGCTCCGCTCCTGGGCTGGCAGCGCGCTTTCCGCTGGCGATGATATCGCCGCCGGCACGTCACTTTCTTAACTCGAGCTTCGTCAACGTGACCAGCCTGCGCAGCATCGAGGGCGAGCCGCTGCTCGAGATGCATCCGCGCGACGCGGCGGATCGTGGTCTGCGGGACGCCACCTTGGTGCGTACGTTCAACGACCGTGGCGAGTATCGATGCAAGCTCAGCATCACCGATCGCGCGCGGCCGGGGGTGGTGGTGGGACTTGGCGTGTGGTGGCGCAAGTTGGGGCCGGCGGGCACCAACGTCAATGAACTCACCCATCAGGGACTCACGGATCTCGGGCGGGCGGCGGCGTTTTACGACTGCCTGGTCGAAGTCGCTGCGGTCTAACCGAACTTCGCGGATTCGAGACTAAATGAGCCGCCCCGTCCGGGGCGGCTGCATTTCAAGCGTTTGATTTTCTTTGTCTACGGGTCGCGCGTTCCTGCGGAAAGGCGTGTAGTGCCGAC
>Ga0182012_10001188_pt1 | contig 28768 bp, 36 predicted proteins | sample 612S2SmetaG_FD_120486 | JGI IMG/M metagenome (GOLD analysis project Ga0182012, IMG submission 120486) | Permafrost microbial communities from Stordalen Mire, Sweden - 612S2S metaG | ecosystem: Environmental > Terrestrial > Soil > Wetlands > Permafrost | place: Sweden: Stordalen | collected...
AGAACATCGATGGGCTACTGTCAAAAATGCGATTCGAAAGGCCGCAGAGGGAATAAAAGATTTTTATGAGGCCGCAGTCAAAACATTGGGAGAAATGTGTGAGGCCTAGTGAAGCTCGCTATATCAGCCCTATTGAAAAGCAGCGGCCAAGGCAAGGAACTTTTTTGGCCAAGATGGTATAGCATGAATCGATTTGCAGGTTTATTTTTTTTATATTAACAAATATATTGAATTTATTGTCTTTTATTGATAAAATTTCAATTATAATATAATTTACTTAAAATACTTGTTCATTAAGTTTTAATACTTGGGTATTTCATGTTGATAAATATAAAGAAAATTTTTGTAGCTATAAGTGTAATATGTACATTTAATTCGCTAATCATTAATGGTATGGATACCCCACCATGCTTTATTTTAGAAAAAATTGAAAATAAAATTGGAAAAAATTTAAAAATATTGGATGAAAAAGGACATGAGATCGTTTCAACAGGTTTCCCAAAAAAATTAATTTTTTTGCCAGGCAAATCAAGGATCATGATCTATTTATTAGATACTGATAACCAAACCTTTAGCTCCTATCTTGATTTTAATGTGAATTGGGATAAGAATCTAATAAATTTGCATATTATGTATAGATCTATAACAGCAGGTCAAATTTTCGTTGCGCCAAGGGTATTTAGCTGTAACGAAATACCAACCCCTAATGAGTTTTTACTTTATTCTATAATTCTTGAAGGTTCGAATTTAGAACAATCTAAAATAGAAGTCATAAAAAGACAACAACCGCACACCTTGCGAAAACAATCAATTAAAACAGTGGCTGACAAGATAAAAAGACGTGAACTAACCTTAGAAGAAGCCAAAAGAATAATACCCTTAGAAGTATATCAAGAATTGTTAAGAGAACTGTAATAATTAGTTTAAAATTGATAGCATAACTTCTGAATTTGCATAAATTTAGTTGTTTATATGCATATGCACGTTTGTTGGAATCCTTTTAGGATTAAAAATGAGACGCATTCTTCCTACATCTAAATCTAAAACAAACTCTTTTATCCCTTATAATAATAATTTCAAATAGGATTATTTTATTTAAAATAATCCTTGACATTGTGGAAACCAAGTATATGCTATTAGTAAATAGATGCAATTGTATATAATATTTATTAGGAATATTAAATGATAAGAGATTCGTTATTAGGAAAATTGTACAAATATTTTCCTGTTAATCCGCAAGAGATTACTTTTAAACAAGAAATGCTTTCATTCATTATGCAATACCCAAATTGTTTTGAAAGATCTTTAGAAATAGGACACATAACTGCTTCAGCTTGGGTTTTGAATAAGGAGAAAACAAAAGCACTTTTAATGCACCATTCAAAACTTAATAAATGGTTTCAGGTTGGCGGACACTGTGATGGAAATCCTGATGTTTTGAGTGTTGCTATTAAAGAAGCTCAGGAGGAATCAGGAATTAAAAATATTATTCCAATAAGTTTTGAAATTTTTGATATTGATATTCATCTTATTCCAGAAAATAAAAAGGAAAAGGCTCATTATCATTATGACATAAGGTTTCTCCTTCAAGTTGTTAGTGATGAACAAATAATCCAAAATCGTGAATCGAAAGAATTGCGCTGGATTGGTAAAAGTTTTAATGAATTGCCCACCGATAATCCATCAGTTATTAGAATGTTTACAAAATGGATTTCCAAAAATGATATTTAAAAGTTAACAATATGGAGTAAATTATTATGGTTATGAATAAAAAAAATGTTTTTCTTACTTTTAATTTAGTATTACTAAGTATTACTATTTTCTCTCCCTCACATGCTATGAGGGTTGGGTTAAAAAACTACAGCCTACAATTTAATAGAAGCTACTCGTCATCTAATAACGTTTTTTCTTCAGACATTCATTCTTTTGTAAAATACGCAAAAATTATTTACAAAAAAATAAAGATGACTTGGCTTGCCACAAAAATGAATCCGGTTTTATTAGGATAAACATACCTGTTGATAATTCTCTTTCTAATAAAATTGAAAAACTACGTTTAAATTACTGGAATCCAGAAGCCGGTCTTGAGATTCTTCCTGAAAGTATCCACACCCATCCGCGTTACTTTGAAAGCTTTATTATTCAAGGAGGATACAAACATGAGTTGTATAAATTAGCTAAAGATGGCGATGAATTTGCCCAGTATCGTATTCTAAAAGACTTTCAGAAGAAAAATTTTATGTTTATTGGTTTAGCAAAATTAAAATTTATTGAAGAAGTCTATTTAAAAAAGAATTCTTTAATTGTCTTTCCCAAAAATTTAATACATCGAGTTTTATATACTGAACCTTTGACACTAACGCTCAATACAGTATTTAAAAACAATAACCATTTAAGTCAAGCGGAATTCCAAAAATACAAAGAAGAATTAGTCAGCATGCTCAAAAATAATATGCCGCCTCAAGGGCATTGCATCATGCAATAATCTCACTCTTCCTTCACCCACACTAACAAGAACGAACCGATCACGCACATAATTGCCGCATACGCAAAACCAACAAATGGATCTATGTTTGTCCACAAAAAACCAACAACAATGCTAGAACATAAATTACCAACTCCGGTTATTGCCGCCAGTATGCCATAGCCGGTTCCTCGAATTTCGTGGTGCAATAAATCGGCAGCAACCGCGCGCTGCAAACCGTCAACAATTGCATATGCCAAACCCATAGCGCAAAAAAGCCCAATAACCAAACCCACGTTCGCCGTAATACAGGCAAAGCCCAAAAGGACGATTCCGGTAAACAGATAACCAATAAATAAGATTTTCTTCTTGCCCACATGATCAGCAAGATACCCCACCGGAAATGAAAACGCCGCATAAAAAACATTAAAGAGAGCGTATAAACCAATCGAAAAGAGCTCTGCCGTAAATGCGCCGCGTGATGGTTCTAAAAGCTCAATAACTCTGAGCGCAAGTAAAGTGACCGCGCAATTTCCTAGGCCAAAAACGCCCATGGCTGCGCAAAACGATTTAAATTGGCGGGGCAGACTGTGCCAGTGTAATGAGAAACTTTTTCGCGGACCTAAAGGGGCCTTCACTTCTCGTACGGCAAAAACCACCAAAAAAAATGCCAGACACACGATAAGAGCGCTCACCATAAAGATGGCGGCAAAGGTAACAAATTTGAGCAAAATAATGGCAGCCAAAGGACCGAGTATTGCGCCAATAGTGTCAAGCGCGCGAGCAAAACCAAATATTCTGCCATACACTTTTGTGGTGCCACCGCTTGCAAGCAACGCATCACGGGCCGGATCGCGCACCCCTTTGCCAACACGGGTCAAAATCCGCCCACATAAAACATGCAAAGCACGGTGCGCAAGAGAAAGAGACACAATGCCCAGCGATGCCACTAAATACCCGGCCGCCGCGAATGGTTTGCGTGCCGTGGTGTAATCGCTTGCCATGCCACTAAAAATACCAACGATACTAATGCTCGCGTTGGCAATTCCCTCAATGAGGCCCAAAAGTGCTGCTGAGCCACCCAGAGAAATGAGAAAAGCCGGTAGTATTGCCGTGGCCATCTCTGAACCAAAATCGGATAAAAGGCTCACAAGGCCCAATATAAGTACATTGCGAGAAAACCACTGTGTCGAATTCATTTTTTCTCCGCCTGGTTACGATCCAAAAAATCTATGCTACTTTTAAGTATAGAATTACCCGGGTTCGTAAAAAAAGAAATTTCCCATTTTAAAACCTTGGCGTATAACTATTTTCTAATTGAAATTATAAATACTTATTAATTTGTTTAATAGACTAATTTCTTATTTTTGGTAGTATTAAAAACGTACCTTAAATGGAGTATTTCATGCACACATTTCGTATACTATTCTTTCTTGCCGGCCTTTTTGTTGGTGTTGGTCTTTTTGCAACCCTTTCGCGTTTGCAACAAAGCCGCCCAAAACCTGCAGTGATACTCGAATTTAAGGAACCTGCCCGCACGTTGGCACAGACTCCCAAGGGGCCTCAAAGGGCCACCCAAATCCCTAGCTTTACCCCACCCCCGATCCTTCACAAAGATCCGCTTTATTGGAACTGGAAAGAAATAAACACTGAAAACATCTATTTTCCTGCAGATTTTTTATGGGGAGTTGCTACCTCTGCCCATCAAACCGAAGGCAATTGCGTTAATGATTGGACAGAGTGGGAAAAACACAAAAAATTAACTCCAACCAATACTGCCTGCAACCACTGGCATATGTATAAGCAAGATATTCAGCTCATCAAAAAATTGGGGTTAAACACCTATCGTCTTTCGGTTGAATGGAGCAAAATCGAACCCAAACAAGGCATATATGATAGTGCTGCACTTGCCCATTATGATGAGGTGTGCAAAGAGCTTGTTGCCCATGGCATAAAACCGGTAATCACCTTGCACCATTACACCAATCCTACATGGTTTGCACAGTTAGGCGGATTTGAAAAACTAGAAAACAGTAAGCACTTTGTAAACTTCTGCATCAAAGTTTTTGAGCGCCTCAATCCCAATGTTCATTTGTGGCTCACCTTTAATTCTCCAACCAGTTATGTAGCGCGCGCTTATCATGCCAACATGGCCCCTCCGGGACAAACCGATATGCAACTAATGCAAGAAGTACTTAAAAACATGTTAGAAACGCACGTTCAAGTGTATCAAACACTCAAAAAATTACCCGGCGGCGCCACGGCACAGATTGGTATGTGTCATAATATTTATCAAGTAGAGGCAAAAAATTTCTGGGATAAAGCCGGCGTTTCAACCGCGCAAGCGCTGTTTGGCGATAATATTTACAACTTTTTCAAAACTGGCCATTTTAAAGTCTCGGTTCCATTTAAGGCAAAGGTAAATCACTATAATGCGGCCGCTCCCCAATCGCTCGATTTTGTTGGATTAAACTATTACAGCCATGGCTTGATGACCAATTTTAATGTTGATACTCATCCGGGTGAAATCACTACCCAAAACAAAATTTACACAATCTATCCGGAAGGTTTTTATCGGGCGCTGCAAGAATTAACCACACAATTGGCAAAACCACTCAACATACCTATTTATGTCACGGAAAATGGTATAGCCACCAAAAATGAAGAACATCGCGAACTGTTTTTTAAGCAGTATTTATACGCGCTTTCATATGCACTAAATTCCGGATGCCCGATCAAAGGGTATATTGTCTGGTCACTCATGGATAATTATGATTGGGGCTCTTATGATATAAACTTCGGTCTTTATGCTGTTGATTTTAAAACACACCAACGGAGTGAAAATGTGCGTCCGGGCGCCCGCTATTTTATCGATGTAGTACAAAAATTCAAAGCAGCACCAGCAGTAAACATAATTGAAACACCGAAAAAAACTACTGCCAAACCCGTTTCGGCGCAAGCAAGTGGTAAACAAAATACCACGTGCAAAAAAACAACAAGGGAAAAATGATGACTATTCGTTTATTGATCGTAATATCAATTTTTCTCATCACGGATAAAACACATATAAAAGGTTTTGAAACAAATCCTTCGGTACGAAATCTATCGATTTCTACTCAGGACGAACGGCCAGATTCCGTTCGTGGTGAGTGCTGCGCAAAGCGCAGTGTATCGAACCATTTTCGCTCTGTGATCAATTTTTGGGAATGGGAGCTTGCATGCCAAAAAATATGTGCCGGCAAAAATAGTACGCAAAAAAGCCCGTTAACAAAAGCAATGCTCCTCAACCAAGTTGCTGCATATTGTAATGCACAGGCCAATACAAACCTTGCTGACAAGAATAAGTGGGTAAACACCAGTTTCTTGGGTCTCTTTAATACTGCAATGCCAAACCCGGAATTTTTTCAAGGCAAAGTTTTTGAGCCTTTTGTACAAAAAATTACTGTTGGCCCTGATGCCGCAACTGCATTTCACGGCGACTTGCATGGCGACATTCTCTCATTAAACGCCTTCATAAAATCTCTCTGGCAACAAGGATATATGGATCAACAAAATCCCTTCAAGATCGTTGACCCAAATTTTACCATCGTTTTTTTAGGCGACTATACCGATCGCGGTGATTGGGGCGCTGAAGTAATCTATACAATTTTAGAATTGTGGTTACAAAACCCGGAACAGGTTATTTTGGTTCGTGGTAACCATGAAGATCTACTAGTTAATAATTATTATGGCTTTTCATCTGAACTAAACAACAAGTTCGGTGAGTACTTAATGCCGCAAATCAGCAAAATCTATAACTATATGCCCGTTGCTCTCTTTGTGCAATCCGGCAGTGATGCATTCTTATGCTGCCATGGAGGCTTGGAATTTGGTTTTGAACATGCACATGCATTATTAAATGCAACAGGGAGTAACAGATATGTCCTGATTCATGCATTAAGTCGCGAAAAACGTGTTCATAGTTTTTCTCCAGAGTACAGAAACAGTTTCACCGGTGGTTCTTGCAACAATGTCATATCGCCAAGACCGGCAAACATTGGATTCATGTGGAATGATTTTGAATTTTGCAACAAGGGCAAGCAAACACAGTTTGTACATTATCAGGAAGGTCGCGGTTGGGAATTTCCCGAATATTTTACTAAATATTTATTATCGCTTGATAGCACCCCAAGCTGCGCAATTCGTGGTGTGTTCCGCGCGCATCAACACAATGATCGCACATTGCCCCGCATTTTGAATCACGACAACGTAAGTGACCCGGAAGATGCCGGCGTTGCAAAATTATGGCTTCCAATAGGTGCCAAACAACCGGCCGGCAAATTATGGGATGGAATAGTATGCACTTTTTGCGTATCACCAAACACGCCGTATGGCATGATCGGCAACTATAATTTTGACTCATTTGGCATTTTAAAAACTGCAGAAAAATTTGAAGACTGGCACCTGGATATGCATCGTATTATAACCAAGCAATGAAGGATTATTGTTATGAATTACACTAAAACTCTTTTAAGCATATGTATCGCCGGGATCGGATTGCAACCATTGCAATCCAACGGCATGATAAAAAAAGCAGGAATTGCTGCCGGCACACTTGGCGCCGTTGCACTCGGCGCAGCTGCCTATAAAACAGTTGATACTCTCTACATTAATCCAATTCACTGGAATTGGAAAAACATAGATGCAACTAAAATTGGCAATTTCCCTATTGGCCAATTTCTACACATGCACGCCCAGCATTTGGCAAACTTACAAGAAAACCGCATTCCCGCACAAAACAAATTTCTGCTTGGTGCCGGCACATCTGCCCACCAAGTTGAAAGTGGCAATACCAACACCCAATGGAACCTCTTTGAAGCAAAAGAGAAAGACAAAGACGGCAATTGGATAGCTCCCCTGATCAACGGTAAACCGGCACTTTTGGAAAATAAGGTTGTTGAACCGGTTGGCATTGGTTGTGATGCGCAAAACCATGAAGATGAAGATATTCAAAATTTGGTCAACATGGGCTTTAACGCCTATCGTTTTTCGGTTCCGTGGGAAAAAATTTACCCGGCACCCGGCCAGGTTAATCCTCGTGAAATGAACCGCATTAAAAATTTCTGCAAAAAGCTTCGTGCGGCGGGAATTGAACCGGTGGTAACGCTCTACCACTACGCAGAGCCACAATGGTTTTATAACTTGGGTGGTTTTGAAAAGGCAGAAAATATCAAATACTTTGTTGAATTCTGCACCACCGTATTTAACGAACTTCATGAAGATGTCTATCTCTGGCTCACCTTTAACGCACCAGAAAGTATCGCATTAACCGGTTGGCTCACGGGCTCAAAACCACCGGCAAAGACTGATATGGAACTTGCTCTTGAGGTGTTATACAATGTTCTTGAGGCGCATACGGCCGTATATCGTGCCTTAAAAGCACTGCCCGGCGGCGAAGAATCACGCATTGGTATTCTTAAGAATATTTTACAACTTGACCCATGGAACCCTCTTGATCCACGATGCCTTATTAACGCTTATTTTGGTCAAGAGCTGCAAAATGAAGTTACGTATCGCTATTTAACAACCGGTGAATTTTACGTCAAAATTCCACGCGGTGTTAATAAGACAAAAATCTTTGGTGTGAATGTACCAACCTCAATTAGATTTGCAACCGCGCCAAGAACAAATGAATATATTAAAAATGGTGGCAAGTGCCTCGATTTTATTGGCCTAAACTATTACTGCCATAATTATATGACCAAAGATCGTCAGGTAATTCGCGAGCAAAATCCTGCTATTGAAATTCCGCAAGCTAATCCTCGCTACACTATTTATGGCGAGGGCCTCTATCGCGCGATAAAAGAAATTTCAGATTCTATTGCTCAACCATTAGATATACCGATTTATATTACTGAAAATGGTATCGGCACCGATAATGATGCGCATCGCACGTTGCACAATCAACGGTATCTTTATGCAATGGCGAAAGCAATCTATGACGGTTTTGATGTACGTGGTTACATTCACTGGTCGTTGCTTGATAACTATGAATGGGGCCAATATAAGAGCCATTATGGCATTTATCAAGTTGATCGCAGCACGCCGGAACTAAAACGATCACCTAAAAAAGGATCGAAATATTTTAAACAAGTAGCTGATGCAGCGCAGTTACGGGCAAAACTGTAATATTATTTTTAATTAGGTAATAAAGGGGGCGCGTTACGATGGCATGCCCCCTCTTGCTTATTGCGCTTTTATAAGCTGCTCTAAGAATGGCGCTATATTCACCACCTCAATTTTACTTGAGCTTTTCTCTTGCAGCAAGGTGTTGGTCACGTAGACTTTGTGAATATCACTGTTGGCAATGCGCGCACGGGCACCATTGGAAAAAATACCATGCGTGGCCCATACGCTAATCTCATCCGCCCCTAATTTTTTGAGCATTTTGGCAACCTCTATAATTGTATTGCCTGTTGCGATAATATCATCAATGATTAAAATTCTTTTCTGGCGCACCATGCCATCATATTCAAGAATTTTTACCACTTCTTGCTCCGGGCGGATTTTGCTTAAATAAATCGGCTCAAGATCACAATAATCAGCAAGATATTCTATGAGTTTATACGCTCCCTCATCCGGTGCCGCAATTGTTTTATAGCTTTGCGCGGTGCGGCACATGAGATCAATAGGAATAATATTTTCAAAACTCAAGTAGTTTTCAAGCAGAGGACTGTGCGCATGAATAATGATAATTTTTGCAAGCTTAAAATCTTTAAAAATGCGGCTTATCACTTGAGCACTGGAAGCCTCATGAGGCAACGGGCGATCGTGGCGAGCATAGCCAAAGTAGGTAAAAAGAAGGTTAATTGATGCCGGGCCATTACGCTCAAGAACATTGAGCAATAAGAGCAACTCAACAATATGATCGGCAGGCGGATTGGTTGCGGTGATAACCCAGATATGTTTATTCCTCACGTCAGATTCAAGAAAAACGTACCATTCACCATCAGTAAATTGTTTACTGGTATAAGTACCGCGATTCACTTGCATCAGTGGGGCAAAATGTGCCGTTGCTCGAGTAAAAAAAACTATCATACAAATGATCCTTGCAGCAACTCAATTGCTTCCTCATCACTCACTTGATCAAAATTTTGGTACCATTGGCCAACGCTCATAAAAATATCGGGCACCAGCAAACAGACCACTTCATCAACCTTTTTTTTAATAAGATGCAATGCTTCTCGAGATGCCACCGGCACGGCCACAATTATTTTTTGCGGGTTTTGCTTTTTTATCAGATCAATGGTTGCTTCTACTGTTTTACCCGTTGCAATACCATCATCGGTGAGAATAATAATTTTATCGTTCAAAGGAATCGGTTCACGAACCCCATGATATTGGGCCGAGCGGTGGTGCAAAAGCGCTTTGATCTGAGCAATCTCTTGCTTAAGATGCGCTTCCAAGTCACCGGAAAATTCAAGAACCCGTTTATCGATGATCACATTCTCAAGGCTCACTGCGCCAATAGCGCATTCAGGATTTCCCGGATACCCAATTTTTTTGGTGAGCACCACATCCAACGGTGCATGCAATTCGTGCGTTAATACACTGCCAATCTCAAGCGCGCCCCGCGGAATGGCTAAAATTACCACATTGGGATTATCTTTGTACTCCATAAGTTTTTGGGCAAGTTTTTCCCCTGCATCAAAACGATCTTTAAACATTACTGTCCCCCTTTTTTATACAGTATTGCGCAAAATTGGCCCTACTTACTATGATACATAGAAATGAAGCGCACAACGGCTTAAAAAAAGGAAAAGGAAAGGAATGAGATTATTTTGCTCGTTTATCAACCATTTCCAGCAAACGCTTGGCTACTTGCGCAATATCTTTATGCCCTGCTTTATCTGCGCGCGCAATCGTATCAACAAGCGCAGAGCGCTGCACTGTTTTTAAATCGCCATACGGATAATCATAATGCTCTTTTACATCTTTGGGCATATCAACGTTCACCCCCAAAAACCAGCTGCCGTATTCATCCATGTAGTGCGAATCAAGATAATTGATTACCTCATCGGTGGTCGGTTTTTCTGCTGCCCAATTAGTGTCAAAGGTCTCAATTTCACCCGCTTTAATAAGCCGTTCCGCTTGTTCAAGCCCTTTTTTATTCAAATGAATGGTTGCCATACCGGTACTCCTTTTTGTGAATTATTAGTTATTCTAGTTGTAGTCGAAATCAGAAATAAAAATCAACAAAATCATCATAACTCATTATTGGCAACCATACTCCCCCACAAAGCAACACACATGGCAGTATACCCAACGATTTTAGCACCCACATCAAACAACAGTGGATTTGTAGCGGTAATTCTATAGTTGTCGGAAACACTAATCAGCACGTTACAGAGAGTAATAAGCGTTACAGCATAGCAATTAGCCCTGAGCTGACTTATTCGAGCAGGGTTGCCGGGCCCATTGCCTGGCGCTATACCAAATGAAGACAAACTTACTAAGCACAGGACACAAAAGAGCATCCATAAGCCAATCATCGCCTCATTCTCCACATTCATCTAATTGTGTACATAATGTAATGGCTGATGGCAATCCAAAGTAGTATCCAGCGGCAGAATTACCACTCGCACAGCAAATAAATGCCGCAGTCAAGCCAGCAAGGCCAGCTAAAGATGTGAGGTCCGCGCATTCGGGGCAATCTTGCAATTTACCGCGCGAAAGATGTAGCTTTATTTTTTCATCGGTAAAAATAGCCGGTTGAACGCTGTGACTTTGCTCTAAACGCTGACGCAGTTGACTGCGTGTTTCCATGCCATGGCAAATGAGTGTTGAAAGAGAAATCAATGAAAGAAAAAACAGTTTTTTCATAGTTTTTACCTATTCTTCGCGAAAATTTCTGCGACAATGCTTTTTATATAATCCGTAACCAAAAATACCACAGGCGCAACAAAAATGAAGAGTCCCGCAACAACAAGCTACTTTCTGTCCCACATCATAATATATTTCTGAAAAAGCCTGTGACCCATTTTCTTGTAAACGAAATTTTGTGCGGTTACGCTCTGCTACAATCAAATATTTTGACCCTGCCCCCAGGAATACTAATCCTCGAGCAACTGATTTTGCAAATTCAACGTTCCGTTGCGTTTCATAATGTCTTTCATTATGCATAGCCGGCAGCGGCGCAACAATTATGAGAATTAAGAGTGAAAGTTTAGATTTCATGATACCGTTTTTTATGTTTATTATATCGTCGACAATTATCGCATGCCAGAAGGCAACCAACACATGTTGTTAGTCCACATAAAAGACCATAACAAAATGCCTTGGCATCTGTACTAGGAATACACGTTACATCAGCACATTGTTCCCCTAGTATACCAGTATAAAAATATCTCACTGATTGACGGCCAGCAAAAAAACATCCTACTGTTGCCAGCAAAGAGGAGGCAACAGTAATTATATTCTGCTTGAGACCTTTTATGTCATCCGCCATATCTCGAGCAACCAGCGCTCTTCTTATATTTCTCTCGTCAATTCTTTGAAGCGCTTCTCTTTTTTTCCACCGCACTTCTTCATTGGTCATGGCATGGCTCAAGGCACACTGCAATACCAAAAAAAGTAACATTATTTTTTTCATTTTGAATCCCTTTGTAACAATCTCTTATTTATTATTTGTGCATAATCAGCATGAGAGCAGGGTGCTTAGTGTTCATGATATTTTATCTCATGTTGACAATAGTTTTGACATTCCTCGTATGCAAAAAAACAAAAGCTACCAGTCGCAATCCCACAAAATAGACAACAAAGGCATGCCAATTGCTCTTTGGGCTCCAGCATGATTGAGGGCACTGTTTCAGGATGTTCTGCAGTCAAAAATGCCAAACTTTTGCCAAAGATATCACGAAGCGCATAAGAACATGCAGCCGTTATTGAACCAGTTCCTGAACCCCACAGAAGCATGGTATTGCGATTTTCTTTGTAAAAATCCGCATATTTCTTAAACTCGAGTCTCTTTTTATTGCGAATTGCAATCGAATGTTCTTCGTTTATTTTACCTTGTAATTGTTTTTGATGCATTGCTTCATTCGAGATATTCCTACCGGAAGACCCTCCAACAAGTACAGAGATTGGCGCGTCTGCATCTTCTTCCATACCTTGTAGTGCATTCATCATGACTAAGAAAAAAAAGAATGAGATTAATTTATAGGTCACGAAGCACCTTCTTATATTTACAATATCGTTGGCAATGATCACACAAACCAAGGCATAAGACACCTGTTACTATGCCGCACACAATGCAGCCAACCACTCTCCGCGAATCTTTTATTGAACTTTGGGTGGTCACGGTGCACAGCTGTTGCATCTCGTTATTGTACATCGTCCTGAAAAAGTTACGCGATTGATATACGCCCAACAATGTACAAAAAAAGACACTCCCGCGCCAACTGCATATAATGTGATTTTTTGTTTTTCTTCATTCTTGCTCTGCTCATATATTTTTCTGAGCTCTTTCTTATCTTTATCGGTGCTCACCATCGCCATACTCGAAATACTTACAAGGAGCAAAAAAATAGTTACGATTTTCATTCCAGCTCCCTTATTCCTTTTTTGCGTAGGCACGCGCGACAACAATCCAAACTGCTCACACTGCACGCGCACGTCCCGCACAGCACACACCAGAAACTCGTTTCACGAGCAATGCTTATCAACTCAACGCCGGTTACCGAATGCACCGCGCTCCACACCTGTTGCGCCGTGGGCGAAAAAGGCAAACAAAAACAACACAGCCCTAAAAGACAACAACAGGCGCCCTCTTTTGCAAAACGAAGCGCATGCTCTTTATCATGCGCCATTGATTGTTCAATGGCAAAACGCCGCCGGGCCCTAAAAGCAGCCGCCTGGCGCTGCGATTGCTCATCCCGATACCGCCGCAATTCTATCTTGCCTTCTTCAATTGTTCGCAAATCTGATGGCGATGGATCTACCATTTCACTTGGGTTTGGAAATTCCATCGCTCGCATTACGCCAAACATTAAAAGAATAAATAGAGTATATTTTTTCATTCATAGTCCTATTCGTTGGATTTCTGATAATCTCTCACCGTGAGCATACCACTTATCAAGCTCACTTGTCCGCACACATATCCACAGCACCCCAAACACATTTTTAAAACCACGTTATCAGTTGATTCTGCGCATCCAAAACAGCATGCACTTACTAATCCAAGGCCAGCGGTTCTAAAAGCGCGAGAAATAACTTCTTCTTTAAATTTATTTCTCTCTTCTTGCCGAACACGCATTTCTTCCAGTGCACGTGCACGAGATCGTGTTATCATTGAATGGCTGCGTTCCATAGTATAAATACTACTAAAAAATAAAGCTCCGACACACAACATTACTCTGTACATTATTTCCTTGTGCAAAAACATCTTGAACAAACTATTTCAAAATGGTTACATGATACCAAATGAATTGTGATTGGCAAAGAGAAATCAAAAAAGGATATCCATCATGCTACGAAAAAATATTGGTATAGTACTCTTAACCATTGCGCCACTGTTACCCGCGCAAACGCCGGAAGAAAAACTGGCACACTTAACGCTCCCGCAAAAAGTTGCCCAATTAATTATCGCCGCAGCAGTATGCAACGAAGCATACAACCAAGAATTTATGACCACCTCACCCTACCGTATGGATATGCACCATATTAAAGAATTAATTAGCATGCATGATATTGGCGGCATACTGTTTTTGGGCAACTGCATAGCATACGATGTATCAGTAACCGCCGCACATTTTCAAAGCCTGAGCAAGGAGCCACTCATCATTGCGCTTGATGCTGAATGGCCCGCGATGCGGCTACACAATTTACCCATCGAGCTAAAACTCCCGCATCATATAACGCTCGGCGCATTGTCTGATCCGACTTTGGTAGAAGAATACGGATATCTGGTTGGGCTCTTGTTACAAAAATTAGGCGTGCAGATGAATTTGGCACCGGTCGCCGACGTTAATAATAATCCGGATAATCCCGTGATTAATATCCGTTCATTTGGCGCTTACCCGGAAAGAGTTGCGCGGATGGTGGTTGCCTACATACACGGGTTAGAACGGGCACAGGTTGCATCGTGCGCAAAACATTTTCCCGGCCATGGTGATACCAATACTGATTCACATTTTGCATTGCCCGTTATGTTTCACGACCGCGAACGGTTGGATGCCATTGAACTGGTGCCGTTTCGTGCCGCAATTTCCGCAGATGTTCCGGCAATTATGACGGCACATATTCAAATGCCAAAATTTGAGTCCAATCCAAATATTCCCGCCACGTTATCAGCAAATATTATTACCCATTTATTACGCAAAGAGCTTGGATTTGATGGCATAATAATGACCGATGGCATCGGCATGAAAGGAATTTGCGATCATCACCAGCCAGGAGAATTAGAAGTAAAAGCACTCGAAGCAGGCGTTGATATGCTTTTGTGCCCGGCCAATAAGAGAATGCCAATTCCGGATATTATTGCGTATATTGTCCGAGCAATAGAAACCGGCAGATTGGCTCAAGCGGATATTGATGCAAAAGTGCTCCGCGTACTGAGAATGAAAGAAAAGTATGTTATTCAAAAAACTAATTTGCCCGAATGGCCAGAACTTCTTGAACAGACAAAAAAACTTAAAAAAGAGATTTATAAAAATGCGGTCACCATTGCTTATAATCACTTTGATAAGCCAAGTGATGCTGATCAGGTTATTTCTCTCATCGGTATGAATAAATTGAAACATCAACAGTTTGGTATTTTACCTGAAACATTAAAACTTATTAAAAAATTACACAACGAAGGTAAAAAAATAACGGTTGTTCTCTATGGTTCTCCCTACGCGGTTGAACTTATCAAAGAATACGCGGATTGCGTAATTATTGCTTATGATGATGATCCTGATGCGCATGATGCGGTTACTGCCATTCTTGAAGGCAGAATGGCAGCCCGTGGAACTATGCCAATTTAGATCAATCGAACTCCGTTCGCACCCTTCGACCCGTCTTCGCCAAGTCCCTCGGCTGGCTCGGGAGTAAACGCGTCCTTCCGCTCATCCTGAGCTTGTCGAAGGACGCCGGGCACGCAAGCTTAAGGCCTTTAGTCTCGAGCGTAGTCGAGAGGTCAGGGCGAACGGGCCGAAGATCTTAATCCGTTCGTGCTGACCCTTCGGCTTTGCTCAGGGCTAAAGGCCTTTAGCTTGCTGTGCCCGCCGAAGCTTGGCGAAGGCCGGGTCGAAGCATTCGAGCGGATATGAATTTATGCCATCGTAGTAGCATTTTTACTAAGTAGCTGCGTTATTTGTTCATGCCGTTTTTTATCCGATGGATGAGTTAACCATACTTGTGGATCATCTTGCTGAGGATCTTTTTTCATTGCCTCATCAAAGTAATCTTGCGCCGCTTTTGCTGCGGTTGAATAGTCGCACAATGATAAAATATCAGCGCGCAATTCTCGCTGATGACGGTAATCTACAATCGATTGCTTATGCGCATAATCAGCTTCTTGTAACCCGAGTTGATTCAAGAGAGCAATAATATGGCCACCCTCCAAAGAATCGTAATGAATTAAATGAATAATTTCATGGCGAATAAATGCTTGTTGCATTGCTTGCGGATATTTGGTTACCCATCCTTCATTGATATCAAGACGGTGAGCAATCGTATTTTTATCGTTAGGGCCATACACAATTTCTTGCACTGCCCTGCACGGGCTCCCTGACTGGGCCACTAATCGTATGGCAACTTTATCGGGATTCACTCCATAATCAACCAATGCCTGCTTGGCAAAGCCAACAATTTCCGAATCATGAGAATTGGCAGATTGGGCACTATCACCCATTAGATCATCTGCTTCAACCAAGCCCTTAAAATGTGTTTCTATCAGATCCTGCCATGATCCTTCAGGAATATTGAATTCCTCCTTGATTTTGAGCAAACAATGATCATGTATCGCCTTTCTTTCCAAAAACAGCTCTTGGGCCATTTTTGACCCCTTAAAAGGGCTAAAAACAGCCTTTTTTGGGCCAAATTGACTAAGGACCAAACTACCTAAAATTGCCAGAAATGCCCCTATTAAAAGGGCCATTGTTATCTTCTTCATACAACCTCCATTACTCTGATTATGCCAAAAATATTCAGTTTGTCAATTTTTAGGCTCCTGAAGCACCCTTTTTCACTCTTTGCTGGAATCATTCAAAAAGTTGCTTGTTATGCTATACTTAGGTAAATTCAGAAAAAGGCATAAATGCAAAAGCAATCCTTCGATATGCCCACCTTCGTTAAGACTTGGGCGGGCTACTCAGGACGAACGGTGAGTTTCGGTTCGTGGTGAGTGATTGCGCAGCAATAGTATCGGACCATTTTTCGAAGTAGCTTCGAGAAATTAAACCTCAAAAATATGTAAAACGGCCATTCAGGAACCTTTAAAAGGGTTTGCAATGAATATGTTAAAAAGAAAAAAAGGTTATTTTTCCATTTCGGCAGTTGCTAAGATGTTTTCTGTACATCAGCAAACGATCCGCTTGTATGAGAAAGAAGGTCTTATTAACCCCAAGCGATCAATGGGCAACACGAGGCTTTTTTCTGAAGAGGATGTGGATAAATTGGAGGAAATCATCTATTTAACCCATCAATTAGGGGTTAATTTAGCCGGTGTTCAGATGATTTTTAAGCTCAAAAAACAGATGAGCAAGATGCAAAAAGAGATGAACAAGATTTTTGAAACATCACAACACGAACTTGATCAAGAAATTGAACAATCAAAAGAGGTGGTTTCTACGGCGGCAAAACAGTTGATGAAAATTAAAAACAACAGTGCCATAGAGGTTGCGGTAAGCACTCAGGAACCAATAAAACAAGCATCTACCAAACAAAATCCTGAAGCACAAAGCAAAATCTTTGAAGCGGATGACTGGGAAATTGAATATGACGAATAAAAATCGCTCCCTTATAGGCAATATCTAATAACTTCGCTAAAATATTTTAAAGACCTGTTAAAATTGTTAGAGCTAGGATATACAGGGATATCAGGTTACCAAAAAACCAAGGAAAGGGACCCGCGGTATGAACAATGATTCATTTAACAACAATAATAACCACGCGCAGCAATTTGTAATTTCATATGAATTATTATGCTTGCTCCGTTGGCTTTTAGAAAATGACGTCGAAAAAATAAAAAAAATGGTATCTAAGGCGTTAGCCTCAGGATTAAAAGAGGACATTAAACAGTTTGAGCAGCTGGGCGATGTGAATGCGGATCCTGAGATGATTGAAGAGATACAGCACAGCATTATTGAATTTTTTAGCATGCTTGAAACACTGCTTATTGAATCCATTAAAGAACAAGCGGCGCAACGAGCAGTAGAAAAGAATTTGATGCCTACCGTTGATCATATCGATTCAAAGGTATGCGATGACGCCACAGTGCGCTCAAGCTTGGAAAAAGCGACGGCAAAATCGGAAATGTATCCACAAGCGAACGCTCAAGAGTTACTCTTTAAAGAACTCTTGAAACGGTGGAAACCAACCAAAAATATGATGAACTAAGTCACAAAAGGCCCTCTTTTGAGGGCCTTTTTTAGTGCCTTTCTCCTAAAACCTTTCAAAATACACACTCAAATACCTATCAAATCCTCAGCGTCTTCAATTCATAATATTGCAATTTGTATTTTTTTATTTAGAATAGATAGTAAATACAGATAAAACTACTAAATGGAGAAATTTATTATGAATAGACTATTCAAATCCTGTAAGATACTGATATCACTCTTTGCCCTTTGCAGCAACTATGTCCTTGTAAGCATGGAAAAACCTACACTTGAGAAAGTTGAAACAACTTGTTACGAAGAAAATAAAGCTCCAGAAAGCTACCTATTCCAACTGCCCAATGAATTATTACTGCTGATACTTGAATATGTAGTTACAGCAAAAACCACGAACGAAGCATCAAACAACTTAAAATCTATAGAGCTAACCAATAAGAAAATACATGGTTTGGTTAACGATACGTATTTCATTTCTCGTATTATTAATCACAAACCCCAGCCTGAATCAAAAATATTGATGGCGCTGTCTTTGAATAATTCTTATGCAAGAGAATGGCTCAAAAAATTCATTCGTGAGCCACACCATAAAAAAGCAATGCTGTGGCAATTAAAATATGGCCTCCTGACCACTGATGACGCAGTATTTTTAAATGGATGGAAAGTTATTGCTCAAGTGTATTCTCGGCAATTTTGCCAAAAAAAATTGTCCGAGCATCTTTTTGAATTATTTAATACCTTCAAAAATAGCAAAAGACGGGATGACTGGTATACGCAATGCAAAAATCTGCTCGCAGCGGGCGCCGATCCAAATATGATGGGCAATGAGCAGTATCAAAAACCGCTGCTTATTTTGGCAACAGAAATTGATGATACCCGTTATTTAGCATTGCTTCTTGCGTATGGCGGCAATTCCAACTTACAAGATCCGCAAACTTCTTATACCGTGTTAATGAACGCTATTTATAATGAAAATCTGCCGGCTGCGCAATTGCTTCTTGCACATGGTGCGGATGCCCAAATTATCACCAACGATGGCCAAACAGCGATGAGTATTGCACGCGACCTACCCTACCCGAGCGATGATATTTTTATTACATTGTTAAGAGATAAAGAGAAAACGAATTAGTAAAAACCAATCTCCCGCAGCGCCTGCCACAATTCAAACATGGGCAAGCCAACAATGGCAGTATATGATCCGTTTATTGTTTGAACAAACTGAGCGCCATCTTCAATTTTAATAGCGCCCGCAGCATTAAGAGCCTCCGCATGCCGGATATAATCATCGATACACGAATCGGGAATATCAAAAGTGTACAATGCTTGCGCATAGCCCTGAATTCGTTTTTGCGTATGCCACTGGCCCGCTTGATATATTTTTTTATCCAAACAAAATGCGGTACCGCACAGATTATTGGTCCCGCGCGCATTGTGCAACATGTTCAAAGCATCGGCCTTATCCACCGGTTTGCCACGAATAGCGCCGGTGGTATCAACACTCAACGTGTCGGCAGTAACCACAAAAGCAATCTGCCCTTCTTTGCCCGGCGGCATGATAACATGATTCATTTTATGCAGCGCAATGCTTTCCACCACTTTGTGAAGCGGCATGCCCCAATCGCATTGCGATTCATCAGCATCTTGCTCTAAGATTTGAAACTGAATGCCCGCTTTTTGGAGCAACATTTTACGTGACGCCGATTTTGATGCAAGGTACAATATGTTTTTCATTATAAACCCCAAAACTAACTAATGTGTTGCAACAGCATGCTTCTAAGATCGCTTAATCAAAATTGCATAAAAAATACGCAGAGCAGCAAATGGTACAACTATCGATAGAATAAACCCTGCACTATTAAAGATTAGAGACCATATAAGTGCAATAACACAACCACTCAAAAGGAATAATGACAAACGATTATTTTTTTCATGGGTTATGTGCTTTAGATCAATAAATCCTCCCTTCAAAAAGAGCATTGATATTATACCAGTAATAATAAAGCTTATAAAAAAGAAAGGGCCCTTATAATCATCCATAAGATTAAGCAATTTTACATTATTGCATAAAAACAAGAGAGCACATGCAATAAGCCAGAGATTAATTGCTAGCAAAAAACGATTCAGATCCGCCTTGAAAATAACATGCAGAACAATCACCACCACAGCTACTAAAGACGCATACAAAAAAGGAGTTGCCCATTCCAAAGAATCACTTTGATCATTAAGCAAGTTCTTAATACGCACTACCATCATAAAGATAACAAGTGGAAAATAAGATAGAAATGGAATAAAACGGGCAAGATATGCCGAATGATTCATAAATAAATCCTGCATTTTGGAATGTGATTATTCTTAATTAACAGTTACTTGGTACGTTTTTGTTATTTCTTGCGGCCTTTGCGTATCTCTCAGAATGATGTTGGCAGTTCCTACTTTTTTCGCTTTAAAGATAAACTCATGGATCCGCCCCCCTTTGGGCCCAGGGCCCGGCAAATATTCAGTAGAATGATACATCTCACGTGTTATTCGATCAACTTTATACTCGTCATCAATAAATTTGATAATCTTTTCAGTTTCTTCATCGAGATAATAATTATACGTGGTTGATAGAGGTTGTCTAGATTCCTCATGTCCACCTTTTCCTATTTTAATGGTGAATGTATCATGAAGATATACGTCTCGCTTTTCAGCCTCATGCATACCACATAATGGAATTACGAACAAAAAACCAACCACAAAAAAAACTTGTTTTATAAAAATCATATGATTATCTTCCTTTTATGCATTCTGCTGTTGATATTCAAATCGTGCTTTCATAATTCCATCAATTTCTATCTCTTCCAAAAACATTTTTGCTGGACGAACCCAGAGTGGCTGATATCCAAACTTCGGGTCGTCATACAGTCCGCGGTAAACCACCAATTCTTCTAATGTTTCAGAGTGATAAGCAGTGCCAATAACTTCATAAAGTTTATTATTGTAATGCTTATAAAGCCCTTTTTTTACCATAGATTTCTCATTTTTTGGGGGAAACTGGTTACTATTGTTTTTAGTATAGCAAGTGATGAGACTGTTTGAAATTACAATTACTGCACACCCGGCAACAACTTCTTAAGTTCAATGATATTATTTTTTTCAACATCTCTTTTATACGGATTATTGAGCGCTTGCGCAATGACAGTGGTTACTTTTTGTTTATCCCCACACCGCGCGCCCGCCTGAATTAATTTCTGCGCTACTGCAATAACGCTTCGTGAAGGTATGGCACTTCCTTCATCATCGCTTTGATTAATCTCAAGATACAGAACATCCAATGCGGTGTGGCCCTGTTCATTTTTTTCATTGGGATTATACCCATTATCTAAAAACCAGCTAATAACAGCAGCACTTGGCTCAATAGACCGCACATGCTCATGGAGCAGCGTATGCGGTATTTTATTCGATGCCTGCGCATGGGCATGGAGCTTTTTTATGCATGCCAAAGATTTTGGCTCGTGCCAAATATCCTGAGGATTGGGATTCTTAAAACGAGCGCTCTCGCCATAATTATGAAAAGCAAATTGCCATACCCGTTTTTCCAACATGAGCGCAGGATACCTATCAATCATATATTCTATAACTTCCGGGATTGCATACCGTGCCGCTTCAGTGGCAACCTCATGCAATACGGGTTTATCAAGCCGTTCACCATCGAGCAATTTTTTTATGGCATTTTTGTGCGTAACCAACTCAAATGTTTTAAATAGTAAGACATTTCGCAAAACGGTCCGCAAAGTAGATTCTGAACAAAGATCGCTTAATGCTTGTTTGATTTTGGTAAGATTGGCAATGGTATCATTCACCGCCGTTTTTCGTAGGCCATGCTCACAAAGTACGCTATCATTAGCAACACTATCCCCTGCAACTCGGTCAAAAAAAAGACTGAACCAACAGATATTTTTTCGATACTCGGCTGCTTGGGCAAGTTTATCCAACACCGTCCGCTCAGTACCGCTTTGGCAAGCGGCAACATATTCATTAAAAAGTTTTTGATTGGGGCTTGCCGGCTCCGCAGTTTTTTCCATACCACACACATTATTTGCGATTAACAAGAGAATGCTTAAGAATACAGGCATCATAATAAACTCCTCAGTTACTCTTTTTTTCATTATCAAATATCATAGTTTGAAAAATAGAACAAATGGTAGATTACCTGACACTTTTTACTAAAGGATTTTTTAATAGCAATGATGATTTTGTTACCTTATTAAAGAACTCTTTAATAACGGTCTTCTTTTATAGATTATTACAGAACTTTACTTCTCATTAACAAAAGCTAGCGTATATCGCTTCTTTTGAAATGGCCCGTAAAGAAAAGCTGAATGTAAATAAATTTGTTTCTCTTACCGAACATATGGAAACGCTGTATCGAGAGGTGAGAGGCCGCTACCAAAATAATAAGTAATGTGTTAATTCACTTTACTCATCTTCATGGTAATGTAGGCAATTATGTCATCGATCGCTAATCTGCCAATAGCCAAATAACGCCCAAAGCCGATAAAGCAGTGAATAGTGTTGTACGTTATATGCCGCGCATCATTACCCGCCTCTTGCAACCGTTTATAATAAGCCAATCCTTCATCTCGGAGCGGATCAAATTCGGCAAGTAAGAGAAATGCCGGTGGCAGATTATCCATATTTTTTGACCGCAATGGCGCAGCATAGTCTTCTTCAACGCAATAGCGAAGATTCCGAACAGCTTCTAAAACGCCTCAAACAAGCAAAAAAAGAGATTGTTGATGAAGAAATGCAAAAAATGCATCATTATTGCATCATCAATGATGATTTTGAGCTATCAGTGCAACAGATGACTTTCTTAATGGAAAATGAGCTTGGCAATCTACCAGCACAAAGTGACTCTGAGAAGCGTATCTTACGCTAAAGACGCAAGGTTTTCGGCGATGGTGAATAAAAAATAGTTGAAGGATTAATAAGATGAAAAGATGCACCGGACCACAAAAACATCGCACGGAAACCGCATTCATGTATGCCCGAGGTAAATTGAAAAATCTTTTTAATACGGTCCAGATTCAAATATAGTAAATCTAGGCTTAAATTCTGCACTATTTTAATCATTAAATTGTGCTTACAACAAATAAATGTTCGAATAAAAATCTAAAATTTTCTGCTATTTCTTTTTTAAAATTCTGCGCCCATAGAGGATCGTTTTCTATGAATTGCATCGCTTCTTTCGGATAATCAGGAGAGACATAACCAATATCTTCAAGAAATTCGTGAATAAGAATAAGGGACTGGTCTAATAGAATGAACGAATTAACCTGTTTTAATTTTTCTTTGCCTCCAAAAAAAAGGTGCCGCCATTGTGCTTTAAATCTATTACACTCTCCGGATGTTAATGCTTCATGCTCAGGATATTTAAAGGCATTGCTCTCGAGGCTGTCTAGATCAAAACTAATTCGGTTTGCGATAAAAAGTGCAAGATTTATTTGGAGCACAATGAGCTTTTTAAAATCTTCCAAATTAGATATTCTTTGGACAATGGGAGCAATATCCGTATATTTTCTATTCATGCCCAAATCGAAAACTGTTTTTTGAATCGAGCTTGGTTCAATTGCTAATGCGCCTTTTAGTTTCCAGGCACGTAAAAGTGCCCCAATTTCAAAAACTCCTCTTTGTTCAGCATACATCAGCGGCGTCATCCCTATAAGATCTTTTGCATTAATATCTGATCCATGCTCGAGGAATGATTGAACAACGGCAATATCTGGCCTTTGACTATATGCTAAATAATAGATCAGTGGAGTTCCTTTGCGTTCGAATTTATATCGTTCGTGTACGTCAGAGCCATACTCGAGAAAAAGCTTGATTATTTGATTAACACTCGCATTTGTCTTTGCAAGCTCATTTGCTAAGACGAGAAAAGAGGTCCCACTTGTAGTTTTAATGCTTGCTCCTTGTTCCAAAAGAGCTCTCATCCTATTTATCATGAATGGTGTTACTTCTGTTGTCAGTCCAATGCTCAGAATCAGATCAGTAAGTTCACGGGTAAGGCGTTCTTTTTCCCCATATGAGAGAACATTTTTTTTGAGTGCAGCTTCATGGAATTCCCTTAAAGGCTCTGAAGATGATCCCGAAAACCATTGCCACCACGATTGTTTTGATTTTTTCTCTTCTGGCTCCATAGCTATAATTTGATTAATTAAAAGGCCCATGGACACAAGATACATAATTTTTAATTGTATCCGCTTCATAATTATCTCTTTGCCGTTATCGGCTCTAAAATATTTATAACTTCTTTATATCTTTTAACGAGTTGGGAAACATTTTTATAATATGGTGAGATTATGTGAAAGTGTTGGTAAGGGTCGTCAGATACTCTTTTTAAGCATTCTCTTACAAGATCTATCGCTGTTTTTCCATCAAATCTTTTGATATTAGGAATAGCTCTTATATATTGAAATACCTCATTTAGTAATTCATGTGGCATTAAGCTGAAATAAGTAGGTTCTTTCTGCAAACGTTTTAATGATGGTATATTGGCTTTCTCTTCAATCATCAATTTAACTATTTCCGTTTCTCCGTCTAAAGCGGCATACATCAGTGGTGTTTGGCCCGAAGAATCGATTTCATTAACATTAGCGCCATAATCAAGAAGTAACTGAACTATAGCAATATCCGGTTTATGTTTTGAAAATACAAGTCGTTGAGTTGGGCTGAGCAAACTGACCTGGGCAAGATAATAACTAAGAGGGCTTTTACCTGCTTTGTTTTTTTGATTAATTCTCATGCCATTATCCAATAGAGATTTAATAAGTAGTATATTATTAAGATCGAGAGCTCTATCGATTGTAGAAACACCTGAAATATTTGAGTTAAGATCGGCACCTTCATTAATAAGATCAATCATTTCTTTAATTCTTACCTCTTCTGAGACTACTGGAGCAGTCTTTTTTAATGCATATAAGTCTGCCATTTTTTGATTAAGAAGATCGCCCATTTCATGCCGTTGCCTTTCTTCAGTTTCTTTGCGAGGTTTTTCAGCTTTTTCTTCTTTTGCTTCTTCACGTATTTTATGCCAAACATGCGCTTTTTCCATGGCGGAAATTAAGCAGGGTAAAATAAGTACCAAAATCAATTTCTTCATGATTTAACCTTTGTAGTTACCGGCTCTAAAATATTGATAACTTCTTCATATCGTTTAATAAGCTGATCAAAATTTTTATACATTCTTGGGTACGCTACAATCATTTCTAATGCTCTGATGGCAAAATTCAATGCATTTCTTCCATCATTATCCTGAATATTGGGATTGGCTTTGCTTGTAATATATTGAGCAGTCATTTCTAAAAGTTCTTTTGGCAATTTACTTAAATATGTCGTTTTTTCTTCATGTAATTTTTTTAATGATGCAGGTAATGCTATCCCGTCAACAAGAAGCCGTACAATCTCCGGTTCTCCTGCAAGTGCAGCATGCATAAATGCTGTTTGTCCTTGAAAATCGCGATCATTAACATCTGCGCCATGCTCTATCAGAGTTCTAACTACACTAATATCCGGTCTTGGTGCTTTAAATTTGATGTAGGGTACCCCAACTAAATTGTCCATTGTTGCTCTATCCAAATAATAATTGAGCGGATTTTGTCCTTTTTTATTGCGATAATTAACATTAGCGCCTTTATTCAATAATAATTGAATCAATTGTGGATAAAGCATTTGCAAGTCAAGCGCATAATCTATGGTTGGATATCCAGAATAATCTGAATTAAGATCGGCGCCTGCATTAATGAGCCCAGCTATTTCCTTAATTTGTTTTGGTGGAATTGATCCGGTAACATTTACATTCGCAATACTTATATTAAGGTATTGGCCAAGAAGTTCCTTTTGCTCTTCAAGTATTTTTACCGTAGGTCCTTTTTTTTCTTCTTTCGTTTCTTCACGAATTTTTTGCCAAATATGTGCTTTTTCCATCGCAGAGATTGAATTCGGCACTATGAAAATTAATACTATTAACTTCTTCATGATTTTACCTTTTTGCCGTGATTGGCTCTAAAATATTGATAACTTCTTTATATCTTTTGATTAATTGATCAACATTTTCATATCCTCCAGGACGCCCTACAATAGTTTCTAAAGTTGTTATTGCATAATTTAATGCAGTTTTTCCATCTTTATCTTGAATATTAGGATCTGCTCTATTTATATATTGGGCCGTTATTTCTAAAAGTTCTTTGGGCAATATACTCAAATATGAAGATCTTAGTGCACATACTGTTTTTAATGCTGGTGGTACCACTGGAATACCTTCAATAAGTAACTGTACAATTTCAGGTTCCCCACTTAATGCAGCTTGCATAAGCGCAGTACGTTCACCCCATTTAGACATAGATTTTTTATTAACATCAGCGCCATATTGCATGAGTAAGCGAACTATTGCAATCTTTGGTCGGGGGCCAAAGTAAATATGCCATGGGGTATAATTAAAAGTTTGTTTTGTGAAATAATACATAAGTGGAGTTTGGTTATTAAGCTTTTGATTAACGGCGGCCCCATTATCTAAAAGAAGTTTAATGATATCTTCATCTCCAATATCAATGACACAAAATAATGAGGGGATACCACTCGGAATGACAGTAGCATTTAGATCAGCGCCTGCTTGAATCAGATCTGCTATTTTTTTAAAATTTTCAGCTGATATTTCCTTGCTTTGTCTTAGGTTGAACAATGCTAAGTTGAGTAAATAACTGGGATCATGGCGGTTTTTTACAAGCTCCAGGAGGCGTTCTTGCATTTCTTTAGCTATTTTTTGTTCCTGCTCTTTGATGTGTGCCTCAAATTTCTGCCGTAAAGATGGGGGCCAGCCTGATATAATTACATTAAGTTCAGCACTTGCTTTAATGAGATTGGCAGCTCTTTTAACCTGCTCAGAACTTTGACTTACATTGAACAATACAAATAATGGTAAATAGTTAGGGCTATGAAGTTTTATTTCAAACTCTTTACGGCGCTTTTGAGCTTCTATAGCTATTTCTTGTTTTTGCCCTTTAAAATATTCCTCAGCCATCTCCTCTAATGTTGGTTCTATGCGCCTTTCTGCAAGCTCTTTGCGGCTTTTTTCAGCTTCCTCGAGAGCTTTTTCTGCTTCTTTGCGGCCATTGCGCCAATCAATCTCTTCTTGCATTTCTTCGCGGACCTTATACCACACATGGGCTTTTTCCATAGGAATAGCTATTCCGGGCAAGAGGGCAATAAGTGAGGCTAAGCGTATATTTTTCATAAAAAACTCCATTTCAGGGTCTAAATAATGATTTCTATCCCTAATAGTAGCATAATAGTCAATTTTGTAAATAGTTCGATAGTTATAAAATTCAGATATAAATTGATAATTGAGGAAACCTAAAAAGATATTAAGGAGTTATCAAACTAAATTGTTCCTTAATCTCTGGATGTTCCAAATCGCTATACAAAATATGACATTTGCTTGGTTTAAAAAAATCAGTACCTAAAATACGATGGACAAGACAAGAAGGCAATACAGGTGCATAAACGTAAGCCAATACCCACAAAACAGGTTTTAAAAAAGGGCTTAATGGCAGTCGTTGCAGTATCGCTTCCATCTTCTCTTTACCTATCTTATTTTCTATTTTATTTACGCCATACAACACTGCCACAAATCCTGCCATCCCAATACCAGTAGGAATCTCCTGAATTATTTTATTTTTTAATGGTAGGCATGGAATCGCATTTTGGATTGATTTTTTTGATAAAGGAATTTTTTGCAAATGAATTGCGCAATATTTTACTTGGTTCCAATCAATTGCAAAAGTATCGGCATCGATTGTGCTAATTGGGTTATTATTCACAAATATTCTTAGATCCCCATGCATACCTTCAAATTGTTTTTTATGTAAATGAGTTATCGTATTCTCAACCATGCATACAGTTGCAATTTGCGGGAAAATATCTTGGATAAATCGAATACTAAAATCTTTGATGCCATGTCCGCTTATAATGAACTCATGAATTGCTTTGGTATCTATACCGGGAATATTTGCGCACAAAGATAAGCCTTTGAGAGATCTAATTTTTTTGGTAAATCCTATTTTTGTCAAATGAACATGCGATAGATTTAAAGAGGGGTCTGAATATTCATCGCGACCTCTATAAATATAATCCCAACGTGATTTATCATTTTGTACATATTTCTTTTCAAAATCCTCCAAGAAAGCTTTAAATGTTGGATAAAACGGTAAAAGTTGAGAGGCGCATGCAAGGAAATATTTATTACGGGCATCGGTACTATTTTCTGCATATTCATAATATTCAGTTGCCAATGTCTGCATAATCGATTCAGGCGCACCAAAATAAAGTGCCAAGTCAAAAAAATCTATAAGCATATCTTTTGCAATACTCTCAACGGTAGCATTCCCTGCGATAATATCTAAAAGAATTGCAATATTTTTTGCAATAGCTACTTTTGTTTGGCAGTTTTCAAGATTGTAATCTGATTCGACTACTACTAATTCATCAGTGGTAAGATTTCTATAGATGGCACAACTTTTAAATGCTGCAGACTGCTTCGCATCTAAGATGAAAGAACATCCGTTTACATCTGTGATCTTTATTTGAGTTGATGGCACATTATGCATCTGCTTATCCTGCTCGGGCTTTTCCATGCCGGAAGCAACACCCCCGAGAAAAAAGCTTCCTGAGAGGGTAAGCATAAACACCA
>Ga0182012_10001189_pt1 | contig 28740 bp, 11 predicted proteins | sample 612S2SmetaG_FD_120486 | JGI IMG/M metagenome (GOLD analysis project Ga0182012, IMG submission 120486) | Permafrost microbial communities from Stordalen Mire, Sweden - 612S2S metaG | ecosystem: Environmental > Terrestrial > Soil > Wetlands > Permafrost | place: Sweden: Stordalen | collected...
CAGAACTCTTAACTCAACAAAAACCAGCACCTAACCCCAGGAGAATCAATACTTTGAAAATAAAGTCTCTATCATCAATACTTTGCCCCCGAAGTCACCCGCTAAACCGCTGATTCCAGAGACCCTCCGGAAAATCGTAGTAGGGGGTACCCCCTTATGCCAGCGGATCGACGCTGGTATCTACCAGCCTCCGCCGAGCGCGTTGTATAGCTGAACCAGCGACAGCGCCTCCTGCTGACGCGATGTCTCGAGCGTGAGCTGCGCGCTGTAAAGGTTCGCGTCATTAGTCAGCACTTCGAGATAGCTGACCGATCCTGCGTTGTAACGCAGCCTCGACAGGCGCACCGCATCCGTGGCTGAGACCACCAGCTTCTCCTGCTGCTCGCGGTCTTCGCGTGTCCTGCTGTAAGCCACCAGCGCATTCGACACATCTCGCAGCGCGCCGGCGATGGTCTGCTGGTAGGTGTCGAGCAGCTCCTGATGCGTGGCCTTGGCGAGGTGCAGGTTGCTGGTCAGCTTGCCGCCCTCAAAGATGTCCTGCGTTGCGGTGCCGATTGCATAGGAGTAGAGGTTCTTGCTCTCCACCAGGCCCTTGAGCTGGCTGCTGGAGACGCCAACCGTATCGCTCAGCGAGAGCTGCGGGAAGAACGCCGCGCGCGCCACGCCGATGTTGGCATTGGCCTGCACCAGCAACTCCTCCGCGCGGCGAACGTCAGGTCTGCGCTCCAGCAGGTCTGAGGGCAGACCGACGGGAACATCCACCGGATGCGGCGCATTGGCGATGTCGTCTCCTCGCGCGATGGTTCCCGGCGAACGGCCCAGCAGCAGGCTCAGGCTGTTCTCCTGCTGCTCGATCTGGCGCTGCAGGTCAGGAATCTGCGCCTGCGCAGTGTAGTAAAGCTGCTCGGCCTGGCGAACGTCCACCATCGACACCGAACCGCCCTGCTCCAGATTCCGCGTCAGGTCGAGCGACTGCTTGCGCGCATCGAGCGTCTGCTGAGTAATCGCCAGCTCGGCGTCCAGCGTGCGCAGTTGGTAGTAGCTGGTCGCGACGTTCTCCACCAGCGTGCTGTAGGTGGTCTGCTGCGCCCACTGCGTGGCACGAAGCTCGGCGCGTGCGGCCTCGGTCTGTCGGCGATAGTAGCCCCAGAAGTCCAGGTTCCACGCCACGGAGGCGCTGAATCCGCCGCTGTAGATGTTGGTATGAGCTTGGTTGTTACTGCTGCTATTGCTGTTGGACGAGTTGTTGTTGAGCAGACCTCCGGGAAGAGTGACAGCATCGTAGCTGCCACCTAAGCTCACCGTGGGTAACTGGCCGGCTTTGGTCACGCCTACGTCCGCCTGCTCTTCCAGCACGCGGTCAGCGGCGATCTTCACGTCGTAGTTGTTCTTCAGCGCCTCGTCGATCAGCCCCTGCAGCACCGGATCGGTGAAGACGGCCTTCCAGTTCTCGGCGCCGAGCGGAGCAGCGCTGGACGCAGGAGCAATCTCCGGCGCCAGCATGCCGCGATAACTCGCCGGCGTGTTCACCACCGGACGATTGTAGTTAGGACCGGCTTTGCATCCGGCGAGCAGAGTGGTCGCGAGTAGCGCGAAGTATAGAGAGGAACGTCTCATCGCTGTCCCTCCTGTCCATGGTTGTCTGCTGGCTGCTTCGGGTCTCTCGGCGGTCCAGCATCGTGGTCGGAGTCGAGCCCCGCATTGTGCGTCTTACTGAAGCGCTGCGCGACGCGCTCGGCGATGGAGAAGGTAGTGGGAACAAGGAAGATCGCCAGCACTGTCGCTGCCAACATGCCGCCGATAACGACCGTGCCCAGAATCTGCCGGGAGACGCCGCCTGCTCCAGACGCGAACCACAGTGGCACGCAGCCCAGGATGAAGGCAAACGCCGTCATCAGGATGGGACGGAACCTCAATCGCGCAGCGCCCATCGCTGACTTGAAAATGGTTTCGCCCTTGGTGTATTCATCTTTCGCGAACTCGACGATCAGGATGGCGTTCTTGGCCGAGAGGCCAATCAGCATCACAAGGCCAATCTGCGCGTAGACATCGTTCTCGAGGTGCCGCAGCGTAAGGGCGAGATAGGCACCGAAGATAGCAACTGGTGTGCTCAACAGCACGCCGAACGGCAAAGACCAGCTTTCATACTGAGCAGCAAGGATGAGGAAACACAACAGGATGGAGATGCTGTAGACGACCCACGCAGGTATCGACTGCTGCGCCTTGTGCTCCTGGTAGCTCATACCGGAGTAATCCATGCCCATGCCCTTGGGCATCGTCTGGGCGAAGGTCTGTTCCAGCAGCGCCATCACCTGGCCTGAGCTGACGCCGGGAACAGCAACGATGGTAATCTGTGCGGCTTCGTACTCGTTGTAGCGGGTCGTAAACTCCGGGCCTGTCGTCCGTCTGACGGTAGTTACAGCCGAGAGTGGGACACGGTTTCCGTTTGCCGCAGTAACGTAGAACTGTCCAATATTGTCGATGTTCGTACGGTAGTCTCCTTCGGCTTCGACGTACGTCTGCCACTGGCGGCCGAAGCGGTTGAAGTAGTTGACTAGCGAGCCTCCCATGAAGGCTTGCAGCGTCGTATACACGTCAGAGAGCTGGACCTGCTGTTGCGCTACCTTCTCTCGATCCACGTCGACATAGAGTTGTGGTACTGCTGGATAGTAGGTCGGTATGGCTGCGGCGATCACATCCTTATGCTGGCTGAGCGCGCCGAGATATTTGTAGACATTCTGCGTGAGAAACTGCGGATCGCTGTTACCAGAGCGGTCTTCGAGCACGAGCGAGACGCCGCCCGAACTGCCCAGGCCCGGAATCGCCGGCGGAGCGAAGCTGAAGGCAAGACCCTGCTTGATGCCGCCGAGATTCTTGGCCAGGTTCTCCTGAATAGCGGTGAACTCTTCGTCCTTGGACTTGCGCGCGCTCCAGTCCTTGAGAGTGACAAAGTAGAAGGCGTTGTAGCTGCTCTGGGTAAAGCTGAGCAGGCTGAAGCCTACGACGGAGGTGACGGACTCAACGCCGGGAACCTTGTGCAGCGCATTCTCCACATCCTGCGAGGCGGCAGTCGTACGCTGCAGGGAAGAACCCGCCGGAAGTTGCAGCGCGACGAAGGCATAGCCCTGATCCTCCGTCGGCAGAAAGCCGCCTGGGATGGCCTTGCCGAGCAGCAGAACACCCGCGCTGAGTGCGGCGATGATGATGACAGCGACGATGGACTTGCGCACCAGCCAACCTGCTCCACTGACGTAACCGTTTGTGGCCCGCGCGAAGACGCGGTTGAACCACTCGAAGAAGCGGCCGAGCAGACCTTTCTTCTTTTCGTTGTCTCTGGGCTTCAGCAGCAGAGCGCAGAGCGCCGGGCTGAGCGTAAGTGCGTTGAACGCCGAGAACAGCACGGAGATCGCAATCGTGACGGCGAACTGCTGATACAGCCGGCCTGTAATGCCAGGGATGAAGGCTGTGGGGATAAAGACAGCAGCGAGGATCAGAGCGATGGCGATGACCGGACTCGCGACCTGCTCCATAGCCGCGTAGGAGGCCTCGGTCGGCGTCATGCCGTCCTCAATATGCTTCTCGACGGCCTCCACCACGACGATGGCATCGTCCACCACCAGGCCGATAGCCAGCACCAGTCCGAAGAGTGAGAGCGTGTTAATGGAGAAGCCCAGCAGCGGAAAGACCATGAACGTGCCGATGAGCGAAACTGGTACAGCCAGCAGTGGGATGAGCGTCGCACGCCAGCCCTGCAGGAAGATATAGACAACCAGGATGACCAGCACCAGCGCAATCGCCAGCGTGACGAGAATCTCGTGGATGCCCGCGTTCACGGCGGCGGTGGTGTCCAGAGCGACATGGTAGGCCATGTCCGGCGGGAAGCTCGGCGCGAGCTGATCCATGCGCGCACGCACCTGCTTGGCGGTCTCGACTGCGTTGGAACCGGGAAGTTGATAGATCGCCATGATGGCGGAAGGCTTGGAGTTGTAGCGGCCGGCAAGGTTGTAGGTCTGCGCACCGAGCTCGATGCGAGCGACATCCTTCAGGTGTAGCGTGGATCCGTCAGCATTGGAGCGCAGGATGATGTTCCCAAACTGCTCCGCGGTGACGAGACGGCCCTGGGTGCGGACGGTGTAGGTGAACTCCTGGCCGCTAGGCACGGGTTCTCCGCCGATCTGGCCGGAGGGATTGACCGTGTTCTGCGTCTGCAGTGCCTGCGTAATCTGCGGAATGGAGACGCCAAGACGGGCAAGCTGGTCAGGATTGACCCACACCCGCAGCGCATACTGACCGGCCCCGAAGACCTGCACACGTGCTACGCCCTTCACTCGGGTGATGTCGTCAACCAGATTGATGTAGGCGTAGTTGGCAAGGAAAGTGCCGTCGTAGGTGGAGTTAGGCGAAGAGACGGAGAGCAGCATCAGTGGCGAGCTTAGCGACTTTTGCACCGTCAGCCCGGCCTGCTCCACCTGCGTGGGAAGTTGGCTCTGTGCCTGGTCCACGCGCAACTGCGAGAGGATCTGATCGGTATCGGAGTTCGTGGCTACGTCGAAGTCCACCGTCAGCTGGGTAACGCCGTTTGATGCGTTGGTGGACTGCATGTAGTTCATGTTGTCCACACCGTTCATCTGCTGCTCGATTGGTGTGGCAACGGCCTGCTCCAGGGTCCTGGCATCGGCACCGGGATACGTGGCCTGCACCAGGATCTCGGGCGGCACGATGTTCGGAAACTGCGCTGTAGGCAGCGAGAGCAACGAGACGAAGCCACCGATCACCATGAGGATGGCGATGACCATGGCCACGATCGGCCTGCGGATGAAGAACTTCGAGATCATGCTAGTTCCCTTGCGGAGCGGCTGAGACCGAAGTCGCGGTATCGGGCTGGGTAGAGACCTTCATGCCGTCCTTGAGCTTATCGAGGCCTTCTGTGACAACCGTCTCTCCACCGCTGAGGCCGGAGGTGATGATGATCTGCGGGCCGATCTGCGCGCCAAGCTGCACTGTACGGACGTGAACGGTGCCGTCAGCACCGACCACGTAGATCTGGCTCATCCCCTGAAAGTCGGCAACGGCGCGCTGAGGCACGAGTACGGCATTGGGAAGTACACCGGTATCGGCTGTAATCTTGCCGAACTGGCCCGGACGCAGCAGGTTGCCGGGATTGTCAAAGCCGGCCGCGAGCCGGATGCTGCCGGTCTGCGCGCTCACCGAGCGGTCGACGAAGATGATGTGGCCGATCTCGGGATAGACCTGGTTGTTAGCCAGCGTCAGATGCAGCGGAATGGCATTGCCGCTGTTGAGTAGGTCGGACTTGCCCCGGCCCTTGGCCTGTGCAGAGAGCGTGAGGTACTCCTGCTCAGAGATGTAGAAGTACACCTTAATCGGGTTCACCTGCGAGACCGACGTGAGCACCGAAGAGGTGCTCACGAGGCTGCCGACCTGCAGCGCGGCTTGACCGGCGATGCCGTCAATCAGTGAGCGAACGTGTGTGAACCCGAGATTCAGTTGGGCCGCATCGACGTTGGCCTGCGCGGTGGCGACAGCGGCCTTATCGGCGGCTTCCGTCTGGACCTCGGTATCCAGCGTGCTCTGCGCGATGGCGTGTTCCTGCGCCAGCGGGGTATCGCGAGCGACGTTGATGGCGGCGAGTTGCAGATTGGCCTGGGCCTGCGCAAGCTGTCCCTTGGCCTGGTCGAGCGTAGCCTGTAGCGGGCGCGGGTCGATCTCAAACAGCACTTGGCCCTTGTGGACCTCACTACCCTCCTTATAGTCCTGGCGGATGAGGTAGCCGGAGACCTGCGGCTGAATCTGCGCGTTAACATAGCCGTCCGTGGTGGCGACCCACTCGCCGGTCACCGGAACGTCCTGCTGGACAGCCGTGGCCACCAATACAGGAAGTGCCCCGCCAGGCCCACCCGCTCCCGGCGGCGGGCCCGAGGGCTTGCAGCCGCTCAGCAGCAGCGAGGCAACAATCGAACAGACACCCAAAACGCCCACACCTGGCAGGCTCTTGCAACATGACATGGAGAAAGTCCTCAAGACTTCTTTAGATGCCCGTCAGGGAATTAGGATGGAGAAATTTCCCGGTCCATATCCATAGCATCCAGCTTCCACCGCAGCGTATCGTGAGGGGGTGCACGGAACCAGGCCACAATCCGAGGAGTTGAACCTCGCGGTCGCCCCGCAGACTCTCGACTCTGAGTCCGGATTGCCCGCGAGGCTGGTCGACGAACTCTGGCTCGCTGCCGAAGCCGCCAGCATGGATCTGAGCCGCGACGAGTTCGAACAGGTCCTGCTCGAAGTCGGCGTAAAGCATCACTTCGGTCTCGCCCCGGAGGTCGCGCTCACAGCGGCAAGGCAGGAGAGCTTCCTGCGCGCGTTGCAGCTTCGCGATCTGGCACTTGCGCAGGCTTGCGCCCTGGGACGGGATGAAGCCTGGCAGCAGTTTCTCTCGCGCTTCCGCGAGCCGCTCACCCAGGCAGCGATTGCCATCACGCGCTCCAGCTCACTCGGCCCGGAGCTGGCCGACTCGCTCTACGCTGATCTATTCGGCCTCCGCGAGCATGATGGGCTCCGCAAGTCGCCGCTGGCCTCCTACTCCGGACGCGGCTCGCTGATGGGCTGGCTGCGAACGTCGTTGGCCCAGCGCTTCGTTGACCACCATCGCCGCACGCACCGCGAAGAGCCGCTCACAGACGGCGCCGTCTTTGCCGCTGCCGAATCCACGCCCATACCGCTGCCGAAAGAACTCGCCGCACTCGGACGTTCCATTAGCGCCGCGCTCGAAGATCTTCCTGCCGAAGACCGCTTTCTGCTCTCGGCCTACTTCCTCGACCAACGAACACTTCAGCAGATTGCACAAGTACTGCTGGTGCATGAGGCAACTATCAGCCGCAAGCTGAAGCGCCTGACCGCGCAACTGCGCGAACAACTATTAAAGAACCTGCAGGCAAGCGGCATGAGCCGGCGAGCCGCGGAAGAAGCATTAGGTACCGACCCGCGTGACCTGAGCGTGAATCTTCGTGCGGTGCTGCAAGTTTCCGCGGCTCCTGCGTTCTCATTAAAGGAGGCGAAGTCCGAGTCCCAGTGAGCGAACGTCTCCAATCCGGCCTGCACCTTGATGCAGAGATGCTCAACGCCTTCGCCGAAGGCGCATTGCCCGCGCACGAGCGCGAGCAGGCGCTCGCGCACCTCGCCGTCTGCGCCAATTGCCGCGAGATCGTCTTCCTCGCACAGCCAATCGCTCCTGTCGAAGCGCCAGCTGAGTCGATCTGGAAGCACTGGTTCCGTTCCGCGCCGGTGTTCGGTATCGGCATCGGAGCAGCAGCCCTGGCGTGCGCGCTGATCTTCGCGCTCACGCTCTGGACGCACCGCGTCGCGGCGCCGACGGCACCGCCTCAAACAGCGAGCACGCACCTGCCCGCTCCTCCGTTGCCACCCGAGGAGGCACCGCCCAAAGTCGCGCCGCCGCCGAGGCCATTGCGGGCCCATCCCCCGGCAGTCAATGCTCCGGAGCCGATGCCGCTGTACAAGCCGGTCCCACAGCCGCCGACCTTAGATGGGAGAGGCCGCGAATGGGTGACCGGCCACGACGGGCGTGGTTTGGTCGGGAGGGGATTCGGCAACGATACAGCCCCCGTCGGGGGAATGGGATTCGGCTCCGGAGTGGGTATTGCTGGAGGGGTGATGGCCGTGACGCCAACTGCAGCACCTCCAACTGGAGCCGCCGATGCTGCTCCGCAATCCGGCACTGAGTCGGTTACCGTTGAGCCGCAGTCCCAGGCGATGACGACAGAATCAGTCCAGGTGGCCAGCGCGCTGCCTCTTCGGGCGATGGTGAAGATGCGAGCCGTCGAGCCCGCATTGCAGCCGCTGCCCAGCAAACTGCCTCCGATAACCGTGGTCTCCGGCGGCACGCGCACGCTCGCCGCGGACTCCGCTGGAGCGCTCTTCCTATCGCTGGATGCAGGCCAGCACTGGACGCGGGTCGCCGCGCAGTGGAAGGGCAAAGTAACGCGGTTGCAGCTGGCTCCGTCCACCTCCGTACAACTTCACCAAGAGCAGCAGCAGATGGCCAGCGACGAGGCTCGCGCGCCAGCTGCGGCCGGCACAGGAGCCGACACTATCTCACCACCGGCTGCCGCTCCAGCACCCACGAAGTCGCCCGTCCCGGCTGCGGTCTTCCAGTTGGTCACCAACAAAGGCGCCGCGTGGCTGAGCAGCGACGGCCTCAACTGGCAGCCGGCTCCCTGAAAAAAAATTCTTGGGCGGCGTGCAAGTTCCTCGCCGGGCCCCGTTCTCTAAACAGGGAGAACCTCCATGAACGTCCGCCGCAACCTCTTCGTTACGCTCGGCAGCTTACTGCTGGCCTTCGCTGCAGCGGCGCCTCGGGCGCTCGCGCAGTCCAATTCTGTCTCCGCGACGCTCCTGCGCAACACGCTCACCGTCACCATTCCCTACCACGGCGCCCACCGCGGGGCGGGCAAGCTCACCGTCGAGATCCTCGATCCCGAGGACAAGGTCCTCGGCCGCAGCGAACGGAATGTCGAGTCCTCCGGCAACGATGGCCAGTGGCAGCAGGAGGTCACTCCTGTGCAGCCACTGCCGTTCGACGACCTCATCTGGGAGCGCCTGCGTTATCGCTTCCAGTACAACGGCGAAGCCAACGCCGCGGTCACTGACACAGCCTCTATATCAGAGGTGTTGCGCCGGCCGGTCGTCCACATCCTTGGCCAGACGTCCTACTTCAGCGGCGGCAACGCTGCGCTGCGCGTCATCGTCACCGACTCCGCCAACCAGCCGCTAACCGGCGGCAATGTCCGCATCGAGCTGCTCGACGCCGGACATCCAGCGCGTGCCCTCTTTAGCGGCCATCTCAACCAGCGCGGCACGACCGACGCGCAGTTCCGCTTCCCTGCCGGACTCGCAGGCAGCTATGAGCTGCACTTCGTCGCGGAGACTGCCATCGGTTCAGCCGAGGACACACAGACCATACATCTCGAAGACAAGGCCTCGATTCTGCTCTCGACCGAGAAACCGGTCTACCAACCCGGCCAGACAATCCACGTGCGCGCACTCGCACTGGAGCGCGCCGATCACCATGCCGCAGCAAGCCATCCGCTGACCTTTGAGGTGGATGACTCGCGCGGCAACAAGGTCTTCAAGAAGGTCACGCAGACCGATGCCTTCGGCATCGCCTCGGCGGAGTTCGCGCTCGCCGATGAGGTCAACCTCGGGACGTACCATTTGCTTGCACTCATGAGCGATCCGGGAAGTACGACGCCGCCTAATACGGCCGAACTCGCTCTGAATGTAGAGAAGTATGTGCTGCCCAAGTTCAAGGTCGCAGTCGACTTTACCAAGTCCGGCGACAAGCCCAAACGCGACTATCGCCCCGGTGACCACGTCACCGGCACCGTGCAGGCCAACTACTTCTTCGGCAAGCCGGTGAACGACGCAGAGATTACGCTCAAGGCCTCCAGCGCCGATGTCGTGGCATTTGATGTCGCTACCATCGCCGGCAAGACCGACAAGGATGGCGCATATCACTTTGACATCACGCTGCCCAGCTACTTCGCGGGGCGACCTCTCGACCAGGGCTCGGCACGCGTGCTAATCGAAGCAACCGTTACGGACTCCGCCGAGCACTCCGAGACACACGATGAACCCATCACCGTCAGCCAGTCGGCACTGCTCCTCACCGCAGTTCCTGAAGGAGGTCTGCTGGTTCCAGGTTTGGAGAATCAGATCTACATCCTCAGCTCTTACCCCGACGGTACTCCTGCAGCCACTCAGCTCACTGTGCGGCTCCCCGACCACACCATGCAGCACCTCACCACAGACAGCGGCGGAATCGCCGTGCTGCGACTCAAGGCTGGCAAGAGCAGTGAGTCCCTTGCGATTGACGCCGACGACCATCGCGGCAGCCGCGCTTCCTCAACCATCTCACTCGAATCGCGCTTGGGCGACGAACAGGTTCTACTGCGCGCCGATCATGCCGCTTATCGCACCGGCGACCGCATCAACTTGCAGGTCTTCTCCACCCAACAGCGTGGCGCGGCTTATGTTGACGTCGTCAAGGACGGCCAGACCATCCTCACCCGCGACGTGGACCTCTCTGACGGGCGCGCCGAGCTCTCACTCGCGGCCACGCCGGAGATGTCCGGAACACTCGACCTCAGCGCTTACATTATTAGCCGCAATGCACAGCCCGTCGCCGACCACCGCATGCTCTTCGTCCAGCCTGCCGATGAGTTGAAGATCGCAGCCGTTCCCGATGCGCAGACCTACAGGCCCGGCGACGACGCCCATATCCACTTCCACGTGACTAATGCGCGGGGAGATGGCATCTCTGCTGCTCTTGGCCTGCAAGTAGTCGATGAGGCGGTCTTCGCTCTCGCCGAACAGCAACCCGGCTTCGCCAAGGTCTTCTTCTACCTTGAACAGGAGGCCATGAAGCCACGTTATGAGATTCACTCGCTCAGCATGTCGAGTGTAGTCGAGCCGGTCAGTGAAGGCGATCGCGACTCTCAAGACATGGCCGCGCAAGCACTCTTTTCCGCCACCGAATTAGCCAATCCCAACCAGCACAACACCGAATTCGGACGCGATCTGCCGACCGGAAACTTCTTCACATTCGAGGATCGATACCGGAAGGTCTTTGCCGAGCAAGTCCGTGACCTCTCGGCACGACTGAACAAGCTCTACGACCAGAAGCCTGATACCAAAGACCCGGTCAAACTCTTCGACCGCATCACAGATGCTGACGGTTCGCACCCTTACGACTCCTGGGGCACAGAGCTGCGGCTGGAGCGTCTGCCCTGGTATCGCGGTACTTACTATCAGTTCCGCAGCGCCGGTCCTGACCGCAAGTTCAACACGCCCGACGACCTGACCGTCGCTGTGATGGTGCGCCCCAAACAGGCGCGCGTCTCTGCCTCCCCCGCCCTTGCGCTCAACATCGAGCACGATCGCGGCCCCTATAATGGGCTGGCCGAAATCGTCGGCTCGGTCCACGATCAGACCGAAGCCAAGATCCCGCAAGCTGATCTCGAACTCCACAACATTGATACTGCCCAACAGCGGAAAGCCGTCAGCGATGCCTCCGGGCAGTTCTCCCTCGCGGGTCTTCCTCCGGGCCGCTACAAAGTCATCATCTCTGCCGACGGATTCGTTAGCTCCACTCGCGAGTTCGCGCTACAGCCGCGCGACCGCGTAATAATCTCGGCCACGCTTAATATCGGAGCTGTCACGCAGGCGCAGGATGTCGAGAATGGACTGGCTGGCGAGGAAGGAGAAGTGGTCATGGCTGCGCCGGGCATAGGCCGGGGCGTGCCGGTAATGGGCATGGGCCGCGGCATGGCAGGCGGCATAATGGCGGATGCTCCCCCACGTCCCATGATGCAAGAAGAGATGGCGGTGAGTCGTACCTTTACCGCGACAGACATGGCCGCTGAGAAACTCCCTGCCGGCGCGGCCGGCGGGGAAGCAGTTGCCGCGCCCGCCACCGATACCGCGCCTCGTGTACGCTCCTACTTCCCTGAGGCTCTCTACATCAACCCCGAGATTCTCACTGACGGTAATGGCAACGCCGACATCTCTATTCCTCTCGCCGACAGCATTACTACCTGGCGGATGGCGATGCTGGCCTCCACTCAGTCGGGCGCGCTCGGCACCGCGACCGGCACCATCAAAGTCTTTCAGGACTTCTTTGTCGATATAGATCTGCCCGTCACGCTCACCCAGGGCGACCGTATCAGCATTCCCGTTGCGATCTACAACTACGCCGGCGCGCGCGGCGAAGTCTCGCTCTCGCTCCAGCAGGACGACTGGTTCTCCCTCGTGAGCGACAGCCCCGACAAGAGCCTCAGCGTCGACGCCGGCCAGGTCGGCGCAGCGCAGTACACGCTACAAGCTAACCGTATCGGCAGGTTCAAGCTCACGCTCTCCGCCGCAATGCAAGGAACCAACGCCCGCCGCGACATCGTCGTGCGCGAGATCGAAGTCGTCCCCAACGGACAGGAGAAAACCGTCGCCTTCAATGGCCACATCGACAGCGGTTCCGTAGACCATGCTGTAACCTTCCCCGCCGCCGCCATCCCTGACGCCAGCAAGATCTTCGTCCGCCTATACCCCGGCCCGCTGAGCGAGATCATAGAGGGCATGGACAGCATCCTGCAGATGCCCGGCGGCTGTTTTGAGCAGACATCCTCCAGCACCTACCCCAACGTGCTGGCGCTGGACTACATGAAGCGCACCAAGAAGCTCACACCGGAGGTCCACGTCAAGGCCGAGGGCTACATCGCAAACGGCTATCAGCGGCTTCTTACGTTCGAGGTCCCCGGCGGCGGCTTCAGCTGGTTCGGCCAGGCACCCGCCAACAAGATCCTCACCGCCTACGGCCTCATGGAATTCAGCGACATGGCCAAGGTCTACGACGTAGACCCCAAGGTCATCGCGCGCACCAGCGAGTGGCTCGCCGGCCAGCAGCAGGAGGACGGCAGTTGGAAGCCCGACACCAGCTTTATCAATGAGGGCGCCACCAACCGCTACAACACGGACGTGCTGCGCATCACCGCCTACCTGGCGTGGTCGCTCGCGGACACCGGCTACCACGGCACCGCCATCAACAAGGCGCGCGCCTACATCGCTGCGCATTTGGACTCGCACTCCGACGCCTACACACTCGCCGTGCTCGCCAACTTCGCCGTCGCTGACAACAAAGATCACGACCTCACCGCCCGCATCTTCCAGTTTCTCCTCGACGCCCGCACCGAAACCGCCGACAAAGTAAGTTGGACCGCCGAAGAGACCGGCGTCTACTCCTCCGGCGAAAGCGCCAGCGTCGAAACCACCGGCCTCGCCGCGCAGGCTCTGCTCAAGTGGGGACAATCTCCCGCGATCACCCGCAAGTCGCTCGCCTACCTCACTTCCACCAAGCAGGCCAGCGGCAACTGGGGCAGCACGCAGGCCACCATCATGGCCCTGCGCGCGCTCGTCCTCGCCTCCGAGTCCGGCAGCGCGGACGTCCGCGGCACCGCCGACATCCTCCTCAACGGCAAGGTCGTCCAGACGCTCACCCTCACGCCCGACAACAATGACCTCTTCCACCAGTTCGTGCTTCCCGGCGTCCTTGCGTCTCAGCCAAACGCCGTCGAGGTCCGTTTCACCGGCACCGGAGGTCTCGCCTACCAGGTCGCGGGCAGCTACTTCCTGCCGTGGGAGCAGCATCCGGCCAACGAAATTCTCTCCATTGACGTCGCCTACGACCGCACCAAACTCGCGGCCAACGACATTGCTACTGCAACCGCCACCATCCGCAACAACACCGGAAAGACCGCCAATATGGTGATGGTCGATCTCGGCATCCCGCCGGGCTTTGACCTGCTCAGCGAAGACCTGCAGGCCTACCAGGAAAAATCCGCGACCGCCGCTGCCGGACGTCTAGAGAAGTTCTCCCAGACCGCCACCCAGGCCATCCTGTACTTTGATTCGCTCGGCCCCAACCAGACCGTCACGCTCACCTTCAGGCTGCATGCCCGATACCCCATCCACGCCCACACCTTTGAGTCCCGCGTCTACGAGTACTACGACCCCGACGTGCACGCAATCGCCGCTCCTGCGCAGTTTGAGGTGGAGGCAGCCAACCCCTAGCCAGCGCCGAAATGAAAATATGCAGAGAAGATTATGCGTTGGCTGTGCTACGTTAGCGTTTCAGGTTCCAAGAAGCAGCCATGCGTAAGGTCACAGCAGGTGTCTCCGCCGCCATCCTCCTTGCTGGTATCGGAGCCGCCTGTGTCGCGATCTCTCGCACCGACTCCAGCCTGGACGCTATCCGCCGGCAGGTTGCGAGTGAAGGCATCCTTGCCTTCACCCTCTTGCGCCTGCCGAATGTCGCCAACGCCGGCTTTGAGCCAGTCTCCCCGGCCAACTCCTTCACCACCGGCGCCAGCCTCGGCGGCAAGTTTTATCTGGCAGGCCCCGGCGGACTCGCTATCTATGACCAGTTGAACTCCGACCCCCGCTGGCTGCGCACCGGGCTCGACCTGCCGCCTGCACCCATAGTCGCCCTATGCCCCGGTCGCCTACGCGGCGCGCCGTCCACACTGCTGCTGGCTGCCACCCAGGGCGAGGGGCTGCTGCTCTTCGAGCCTGACGATCCCTCCGGAGGCGTGCAGCAACTCCTACCCGCCGATGCCGCCGACCGCGACATCACCGCCGTTCTGCCGCTTGCCTCCGGCGATCTGCTGCTCGGCACCCGCCGCGCCGGCGTGCTGCTCTACGACGGCAGGACGCTTCGGCTCTTCCAGCCTGCGCTGGCGCAACTGGCGGTGACCGCTCTCGCCGGCGATCTCGGCGATCTTTGGATCGGCACACGCACCCGCGGCGCTCTGCACTGGCAGGCCGGGCAGCTCGATGCCGTCGACGGCCTTCCCGACCCACAGGTTGAGGACATTGCCATCGGCCCGGAGGGTGTCTTTATCGGCACACCGCTCGGCGTTGCACAGTTGCGCGATGACCATGTCACTCGGGTACTCGCGCCAGGGCTCTTCTCGCACGCACTCGCGTTGGACGGCGACACACTACTAGTTGCAACTATCGATCAGGGTGTCCACGCAATCCCACTCACCACGCACTCATCTACAACGGCGCCTCAGACAGACTTAACATCCGACGACGTGCCTCCCGTCACGCACTTCTTCGCTACCGGCGCAACACTACTTGCCGTTAGCGATGACAACCTGCTTCGCCGTGGACCTGGAGGTTCGTGGCGGACGGTGCTTTCAGCGCCGCCACAGAAACTCACCAGCGGCAACATCGCCGCGCTGAGCTTCGCGCCAGACGGTCGCCTCTGGATTGGTAGCTTCGACCGTGGCGTTGACGTCCTCGACCTTCAGACCAACCGCGCCCGCCACATCGAAGACGAACACGTCTTCTGCATCAACCGCATCGTCCCCGACGCCGAACGCCACACCATGGACGTTGCCACGGCGAACGGGCTGGTCCTCTTTGATACATCCAGGGCTACCGAACGCCAGGTACTCACCCAACGCGACGGCCTGATCTCGGACCAAATCACTGACGTCGCCTTCACGCGCTCCGGCACTGCGCTGGCCACGCCCGCCGGCCTGACCTTCCTCACCGCATCTGGAGCGCAGAGCCTCTACGCCTTCCAGGGCCTTGCCAACAACCACGTCTACGCGATCGATGCCGATCCCGACAGCGATCGCGTCTTCGCCGGAACACTGGGTGGCGTCTCCATCCTCGACGCTCAGGCGGTGCGGCAGAACATCACACTCCGCAACTCCAACCTCCAGCGCAACTGGATCACTGCCATCGCTCGCGTTCCACAAGCCAACGGGCAGGATACATGGTTCGTCGGCACCTATGGCGGCGGCATCGTGCAGATGGACGCCGCTGGCCGCGTCGACACAGCGGAAAATCCCCTGCCCGTCGCTGTCATCAACCCCAATGCCATGCTGCATACCGCACAGCGCGTCTTCGCGGGAACGCTCGACGACGGACTGCTGGTCTATGACCTCTCCACACGCCATTGGACACAGATCCTCGCCGGACTGCCCTCGCGAAACGTCACATCTTTCGCCGAACGCGACGGCGAACTCTACATCGGCACCGAGAACGGCATCGTCCGCATCGCTGAAGCGAGGCTGCCATGAACCGGCTCCTTGCACTCGCGTGTACAACCCTCGCGTCTCTCGTGACCGCTGCGACGGTTTACGCGCAGTCCGGCGTGCTTCTGCCTGCCGACGCCGACCAGCCCAACCCTTCCATCCTTTCTCTTGAGGAGATGAACGTGGACATCGTCATCGATAATGGCGACGCTCGCGTCTATGTAACTCAGATCTTCGCCAACCACAGCAACAAAGTTCAGGAGGGCACCTATATCTTCGCGCTGCCCGGCGAGAGTACAGTCTCGGACTTCGCCGTTTGGGACGGTCCGGTGCGCATCCCCGCCGTCATCCTGGAACGCCAGCGTGCCGGCGAAGTCTACGACGAGGCCCGCGCCCAGGCCATCGATCCCGGTCTTCTAGAGGCCGGTGAACGCGACGGCTCCGACCCTAAGGAAGACTCCGCCTTCACCGCTAAGATCACACCCATCCCCGCCTACGGCACCAAGCGTCTGGAACTCGAGTACCACCAGCGGCTCGCCGTCGATCGCTTCGCAGAGGGATTTCTTCTACCGCTCAAACCCGCACAGTATGGCCAGCAGACCGCCGGCCACCTTCGCATCCATTTTGCCCTGCATTCCACCAATCCCATCTCCGGCTTCCAACTGATTGGTCAGAGCCTTCCGCTGAACTTCCACCAGCAGGACGCACACACTGTGACCGGCACCTGGGAGGGAGCAACTGTGGCGCTCAGCGAAGACCTGAGTACCGCGTGGAAGGTTGACCCAGCATCTGCGGATACGCTGATGGTCTCCACCTTCCGCAACCCCCACGCCCCACAGCCGTCGCCCGACGAGATCTCGCCCACACCCCGCACAACTGAACCAGGTTTCTTCCTCGCGCAAACTCTCGTCGCCTCCACCGCTGCGGTTACGGCACAATCGCTGCCGCCACGCAACGTCGTTCTTCTACTCGATACCTCGCTCTCCATGCAGTGGGATAAGCTCGAACGCAGCTATGCCGCGCTCGAAGCGGTGCTGCTCAGCCTACGGCCGCAGGATCACTTCTCGCTGCTTCTCTTCAATCAGAATGTCTCCAGCTTTCAACCTGCTCCCACTGCCGCAACTCCGGTCGCGGTCCAACAGGCGCTGCAGTTCGTCAAATCCAGCCGGCTGCGAGGTGGCACCGATCTCGGCAAGGCGCTTAGCGCCGCGCTGACGCGGGCAACCGACCCGAACTCCAGCCTCTATCTCTTCACGGACGGCAACTCCGACCGCGGCGCCAGCGTGCTGCCGCGCAAGATCGCAGCCGGCTATGCCCAGCAGTTGCAGAAATCCACACATCCACACATCAATATCTTCGCCGTCGGCGATGATGCCAACCTGCCCTTGCTGCGCCTGATCGCTCAAAACGACGGCCTTCTCGAAAGTGTCCTTTCCAGTGAGCCAGTCCAACCAAAGCTTGGCATCTTCCTCGAGCACAGCACCGCGCGTCCCCTCTCCGGGCTGCACCTGGACATCTCGCCCGCCGCGCCGGTACACACTATCTACCCGCTGGACGACTCGGTTTACGCCGGCTCGCTTGCATCCTGGGTAGGCGACTACTCCACGCCGACGCCACAAGTCAGCTTCACCGCAAGCGGCGAACGCGATGGCGCACCGCTCAAAGCGACTACCACTGTCGACCTGCCCGCCGAGTCGCTCGACCACCCGCAGCTTCCGCGCCTGTGGGCGCAAGCCCGCGTAATTGCGCTGCTCGATCAGATCGCGCAGGAAGGCGAGACTCGCGATGCCATCGATGAGATCATCGCGCTATCCCGCCGTTACAAGTTCGTCACGCCATACACCTCGTTCCTCGCTGTGCCGCGCTCTCTTCTGCGCCCGCGCATTATTCGGCCCGGTGATCCGGTTCTGCGTGTCCACACGGACCCCTCCATCATCTCTGTCATCGCTCTGTTTCCATTTGGCCTGGAGAAGCCGCTGCGCCACCTCGCATCAGAAGACGTAACTAAAGGCCCCAACAGCGACCGCCTTTGGGAGACGCGCTTCCTCGCACCCACCGATATGCAGGACGGCTCTTACACAGTCCGCCTAATCCTGCGCGACGCGCGAGGCAACACCTACTCCGAGCAGAAGACCTTCGTTATCGCCTCCACGCCGCCCAGCGTGCGCATCACGCTGGACCGCACGCGCTTCCATCGTGGTGATGTGATGCGGATCCGGGCCCGCGCCACCGCCACCACGCGCACCCTCACCGCAAGATTGCAAGGTGCACCTCCAACCGCCGGGGCGTTTGGAGTAACAGACCTCCACTGGAACAGCGCCGCCGCCGCGAGCCTCGGCGATCTGCAGATTCCCACCACGCTCGCCCTAGGCAGTTACACCCTCTCGGTCACAGCGGAAGACATCGCGCACAACGTCGGCTCGCAGGAGGTGCGGATTGACGTCGTCCCATAAGCGCATCCTCATCACAACCTTTGCTGCACTCACCGCCGCCGCAGTCGCGGCTCGTGCAGACCTTGCGCCGTGGATGCAGTCTGCCATCGGTGGTTCGGACATTGAGGCTGCGCTCTACCGCATGATGGACCTGCCCGGTCTGCGCATGCTATACCCGCGTCCGCCCGCTGAGGCGCGCAAACAACTCGACGCGCTGGTCGCGGCCAAGCCCGAGGCTGAACTCTTCGCTCTGCGTGCGCACGTCGACGAGCAGGCCCTCGACTTCGCCGCAGCCGAGCAGGATTGGCAGGCCTACGTCTCGCACGCGCAGGAGAAGACCGCTGCGGAACTGGAACTCGCCGACTTCTATCACCGCCGCAATCTGGGCGCGCAGGAGATCTCCGCTCTGGAGGCCGCTGCCGCACTTCCCTCCACGACTGCAGACAAGTTTCTCCCCGCCGACCAGCAGCCGGCATGGAAGGCCTTCGCCCGGACGCTCTCCATAGCGCACGACCAAACACTTCCTGATGACACCACCATCTCCATCTACAAACTCTGGCTCGCACGCTATCCCACCGAACCAGCTGCTCGCGCCAACTTCATCGCCGCGCTGCTTACGATGCGCCGCTTCGACGATGCGCAGCAGACCATCGACGACTACAAATCCGCATTTCCTCAGGACCCGGTCCTGCCTATCAAGGCAGCCGCCCTGCTCGCCTTCGATGAAGGCACGCCGGACGCTACCAACCGCGCGCTCGCGCTCTTTGACCGCGCCTATCAGCCGCTGTGGCCCGATGATCTGGTGGCCACATACTTCGATCTGCTCAACGCGACCCACTCACAGCACGCATTCCTCGCCGCCGCCCGCGCCCAACTCCAGCAGAACCCAGATGACCTGATCGCCGCGACAAAGATCTTCGCCTGCTACCGGCAGCAGGGCCGCATGGACGCCGCTGTAAATTCGCTCACCGCATACAACGCCAGCAAGGACGCTCGCCACGCATCGTGGACCGCCAACGAGCTCTACACCTTTGCAATCCTGCTGGATCGCGCCGGTCAGTCACAGGACGCAGCACGCTACTACTTCGCTCTTGCTTCCAACTCCGGCCAGCTCACTACAACCTCTCAATCGTCGGAGGAGGCAGGCCTAACGGGACTTATTCATGAGTTGCTCAGCGATTCGGACCAGAGTATAGCCCTCGGCTCCGGCAACCTCGCTATCTATCGGGACATTGCCACATTGGATCACGGTCCCGGCTATCTCAACGGCATTCTCTCGCTGTGGCTAAACTCGCAGAATCCGGCAGCGGAGTTCGCTGCTGAGGAGCAGAAGGCCACGCCGTACTTCCATCGCGAGAAGGCTGCCGAGCTGCTCGCCCTGCTCGACCAGCGATTCCCCACCTCAGCCTCGCGCGCTGAACTGCACGCCGAGCTGATCCGCGCATACCAGAGCTATGGACAGGATGCCGCGGTTCGCGATGCAGGACTGCGCTTCCTTACCGACTTCCCCACAGCCCCCGAACGCCTTGAGATCGCTCTCGACGTTGCTGACGCCGACGCCCGCACCAACGACACAAAATCGGAGTTCGCGCTCTACGACAGCTTGCTCAACGAGCTCGCAATCAACTTGCAGGGAATGCCGCTCACCGCCGCCGGGAACACGGATGCGGCATCGTCTACACCACCTGACCTAGGCGATGGACCCACCGAGGACAGTACGACACCGGACTCTACCGCCAAACCAACCGCTGCCGCACTTCTTCAGCAATCGTTGAATGTTGCGGTCACAGCGCCCGCATCCACCGCCTCGGCCGCGGCCTATGCCCAAGTACTCAATCGCTACCTCGGCCGCCTCACCACAACGGGTCAGCTTCCCGCAGCGCTCGCGGTATTGCGCCGAGAGTTGGACCGCAATCCCAACGACCCGTTGCTCTACGAACGACTCGCCGAGTTCCTGCAGCAGAACAACCTCGCCGCGCAGGAGGAGGAGGTCTACCAGCGTGCCATAGACCGATTCAACAGCGCCGCGTTCTACGACAAGCTTGCACGCTTCTACCTGCGCAGCCGTCGTCAACAATCGTTTGACCAGCTCACGCGCAAGGTTGTGGACATCTTCCAGGGTACTGACCTCGAACAGTACTTCAGCAACGTCAAGTCCAACTGGCCGCAGGAGTACTTGCAGCTTAATCTCTACGCGCACACGCGCTTCCCGCATGATCTGGCATTCACACGAAATCTTCTCTCCGCATACCGCGCCAAAGGGACCGCAGACCCCATAGCGCGCGCGCAACTGTTGCGCGAACACTGGCAGGACTCAACTGAGTTGCAGGCTGAGTTCTTTGACGATCTCAGCCGCAACAACCAGCTCACGTCCGAACTCACCGCGCTTCAGGCGCTGGTCCCTACCTCCGCTGCACAGCAGCAAGACCCCGCCGCCGCACACGAGCTAGCCGAGATCGATATCTGGCGGTCGCACTTTGAGCAGAGCGCGCCATTGCTTGGCCGGCTCGCCGAAGCCTATCCCGCCGACGCTGTACTCGGCGATGAGGCCGTCGGGGTCTACCGATCGCTTGCCTACTTCGATCCTGCACAGGCCGGCCGCGCCGTCGCGATTGAGCAGCGCCTCTCTGCCGCGGATCCCACAGACCTTGACCGCCTTACCACCATCGGCGATATCTACGCGGACAGCGGCTCCGCCGATCTCAATCTCGACACCACGCAGCAACTTGCCCAGGCCGCGACCTTCTGGCGGCGGATGAGCGCCATTCATCCAGGCTCGCCAGATGGCTACATGCAATCCGCAACCGTATTCTGGGACTACTTCCAGTTTGACGACGCGCTCGCACAGATTCGCGCCGCCCGCCACCAGTTCCGCAACCCTGCGCTCTTTGGGTATGAAGCCGGCGCCATTGACGAGGCCAAACACGACGACGCACAAGCCATCTCCGAGTATGTCGCTGCATGCATAGGCGACAGCGATGAGGACGGCCACGCCCGCGCTCGCCTGCTCGTGCTCGCTGAGCGACCGCAGTACTCCACGCTGATCGATCAAGCCACCGCCGCCGCAGTCAATTCGTTGCCATCCGTCGCAGCGCTGGATCTGCGCTTCGCTGTGCTCACCACGCTGCATCGTCAGAGCGAGCTGTCACCCGCGGTGGAAACAGCCATCACCCATGCCGCCGCTGGTGATCTCGACGCGCTGGCCGGCTTCGCGCTGGCCCATGAGCTCCCGCAGGCCTATCAGGCCGCACTCCTCCGGCAGATCGCAATCTCTGAAGATCCCGTCCAGCAGATTGAGCTGAACTATCAGCTTGCCCACTCCGAAGAAGATCAGGGCAACATCGCCGCCGCACAGCGCGTCATCGAAACTGTCTACGCCGCCAATCCGAAGCTCGTCGGCGTGGTGCGCGCCACGGTCGACTTCTACTGGAACCACAAGCAGCCGCAGCGCGCTGTCGCTACACTGGTAACTGCCGCGCTGCAAGCCAACTCCACCCTCACACATGACTACACGCTTGAAGCCATCTCCAAGTCCAACCAGAGTGGAGACTTCGATAGCGCTCGCAAGTTGCTGCAGCCTCTGCTCGCCACGGACCCCTTCAACGCGCAATACCTCGACCTACAGGCTCAGAGCTTCTCGCTCGCGCACAACGCCGCCGGAGTGCGCGACCTTTACACCACAACCCTCGCCGCGCTGCAGGCTACGCCGCTCAGCGCGTCCGATCGCCGCGACAAGATCGCCCTCGCCCGCCGCGGCCTTATCCCCGCGCTCACAGATCTCAAGGACTATGACGGAGCCATCGCGCAGCATACCGCTTTGATATCGGCCTTCCCGGAGGACGACAACACGCTGCAGGCTGCGGTCTCCTATGCCCGCCTGCATGGCCGCGAGCCGCAACTTGTCGCGTTCCTCAACCAGGCGGTCGCCGCCTCGCCGCGCGACTCGCGCTTCGCCATCGATCTCGGTCGTGTCGATCTGCAGTTGGAGGACTACCCCGGTGCCCTCGCTGCCTACTCCAAAGCCATTGCCATCCGTGGCGATCGCGCCGATCTCTTCATCACCCGCGCCGATCTTGAGGAGCATCAGCAGGCCTTTGACGCCGCCTGCTCCGACTACGACCACCTCTACCGCCTCAGCTACAACGATCCCCAGTGGATGGAGAAGGCAGCGCTGGCGCGTGCCCGGCAGGGCAAGCCGGATCTCGCCGTCAAGGCGCTACAGTCCGCTTGGATTGACGGACGCCCCGCAGCCGCAGCCAACCAGTTTCGCGTGGCTCAGCAACTTGAGCGGTGGAACATGCTGGCTCAGGCGGATGCCTTCGTGTCACAAGGCCTACAGCTCGCTGGCGACGATCTGCTCGCCAACCCGGACGACAGCAACGACGCTGTGATCTATGCGCGTCTTCTGGCGCGTGAGCGCAAAGCCCCGGAAGCGCTCGCTCTGCTCACCCGCGCCCTGCAGTCGAGCAGCACCTCTCCCTCAGCGCCGTCCGTGATTGTGCAGCAGATTGAGAAGAAGGGAATCGCTGACGTCACAGATAGTCAATGGCGGGCGCAGCTGGTGGCCGCTCGGCAGCAACGTGCTCAATCCGCCTATCGCAACGCAGTCTTGCAGCTTGCCGCCGTTGCGGCGGAGTTCTACACCCCGGAAGAAAAGTCGGCTTTCGCCACGTTGCTTGATTCGCAACACGCAGCAAGCTCGCCGCAGGACCTCGCCGATCTCTGGATTCCCGCCGCGAAGGCCGCCGGACTGAAGGACCGCGAGGCCGCATGGCGGCGCGAGATCCTGCTGCATGGCGGCAAGCTCGCTGCCGCCCAGCTCGAACCCTTCGACACTCTGGAAGCCGCGCGCATGGACAACACCGTCCGCGCTGAGACGTTGGACGCTTACGCTGCGCAACTGAAGTCTACCGAGCAGGCTCACGCGCTCACCATGGCCGCCGCTGCATGGCACGACGCGGACAATGTACAGCGCGAGACGCTCGACGTGCGCAAGCTCGCCGTCACGCATCGCGAGCAGCAGAACCAGCAGCGCCTCTTTGAGATCTACCTGCACGGCGATCCCGCCGCGCTGCTGCAACTCGCCGCCACGCAGGACAGCTCTGCCGACGCTGCGGTGAACTTCGTCGTCTCCAGCGGTACGGAGCAGCAGACCCTGAAGATGATCGCAGCGCGTACCTCCGCGACGCCGCTCTGGCGCAGCGCCAATACTGCGCTTGCTGGGCTCTACTTCGGAGACTCCTCACCGGCCATCGACGCTGCCTTCCAGTCCACGCTAGAGGACGGGACCATTGGCCAACACCTCGCCTCCAAACCTGACAACAACAGCCAGCTCTCCGGCGACCCGTGGTTCTACTACGGAGCGCGCTATGGCCTCTTCCTCACGCGTGCCTCCAAGCCCAGCCACGACCCGGAGGACTATCTCCCCGCGCAACTCGAGCTCGCACCCAGCAACCCCGCCAGCTACTCCACACTCGCGCAGACTTATAAGGACGCACATCAGGTGGATGCGGCTATCGCGGAGTATCGCCATGCCATCGAACTCGACCCCGGCGATCCATCACCGCAGATCGCAATCGCGGAGGCGCTGTGGTCGGACGGCCGTCACGATGCCGCCATCGCCGCGTGGAACGACGCGCTCGGCCGGCTGCGCGAGATGGTCGATCTCGACTCTGTACCGGAGGAGTTCTGGACCGGCTTCGCCTCCATCGCCTCCGATGCACATGCCGACAACCTCGGCACAACCCTCAAACCCGGTATGGATACCGTGCTCGCGGCCTACCTGCGCAAGAACGGCAACTATCGATCCACAGAGCTGTTGCAATCTGCATGGACCGCGCTCGCTACTCAGAACTCTCCCGCCGCCGCCGCGTGGGTACTCTCTCTGGTGGATGAAATTCCTGCATCTGACCAGTTAGCCGCACTCACAGAGCTAGCAGCCGAGCCGTGGTTTCCTGCCTCGCAACTGGACGGCGTCTACCGCCGCGAGATCGCACTCGCCCAGCCGAAAACTCAGGCTGCGACACCTCCATCCGGCGACAACTCGGACGTCGAGGCTGTCCCCCAGCTCATCTCCGTTCAGACCACCTACCTGCACTGGCTGCTAGATCACAACCGCGTTGCCGATGCCGCAACACTCTTTGACTCCATCCCCGTGTCGCGGCGTAGCTCGCCGGAGCTCGAAGCGCTCGCCGTATTGCTTGCCGCCAGGCAAGGACGCTTGTCCGCTCTGTTAGACGACTACACAACTGACCCTGCCACAGAGCCCACCCTCGACACACTCTCCAACGTCGCCAACACCCTGCGCCTGCAAAAGGACTTCGCCAACAGCCGTCTGCTGCTCGAATATCTCTTCCAGCAGAAGCTACAGCAGCAGGCCCTCGCTGACACCGATTACCTCGCACTCGCCGAAGCTCGCATCGCCACAAATGACATACCCGGGGCACTTGATCTACTGCATCGCATCACGCTTCAAGGCGATCTCTACGAGAACCTCGACTCCGCCGCTGCTCTGCTCGAACGCACAGGGCACACTGCGGAGGCGTTGCCGCTGCTCACCAAACTCGCCAACGGCACGCCTTGGAACGCCGTGTACCGTCTGCGCCTTGGCGAGGCGCAACTCGCACTTCAACAGCCGCAGGCCGTCCGGTCGCTCACAACAGTCGCCTCCGGCGATGACGCTCCATACTCAGTGCGCGCTGCCGCAGCGCAGGCCCTGCACAACCTGTCGGGTGTAAAACAACTCAATAGCGAAGAGCTGACGCTGCTCGCAAACGCCGCACCTGCGCCGCCGCCGGTTACGCAGCCCTACTTCATCTACATTCGCATCGCTGCTGCCTCCGCCGCACCGCCGGCGCAGCGCGTCCCTATCCTGCGCGCGGCCATCGCCTTCGCACCGGACTCTCTACTCAACGGCCTGCGCCTGCAGCTCTTCCAGGCCGAGATCGTGCAGGGTCACTTCGCACAGGCGAGCGTAGCCATCTCCACCGTACTCGCCACCAACCCTTCACTACGCACCGCAGACGATGGTGCGAACTCCTTGCCCAACGCCGCCGACCGCCGCCGATTCCTACTCTCTCTCGCCGAGATGGATGAGCACCTCGCCGACTCTGCCCACGCGCTCGATGACCTGCAGGCAGCGCAGCGGCTCAGTGCGGACGACGCTCAGGCCGCAGACCTTGGGCGTCGCATCGCAACGCTGCAAGACAGCATCGCGCTGGAGAATGAGAACGCCTCCCGCCGCCCGATTCTGCAGAGTAACTCGCTCGATCAGTCCAACATCGTCCGGCCGCACCTCTCGGCCATAACTGCGGGGGCGCCACAATGAACTGGATCTCACTGCGGACATCGATATGGAATCAGAATTGGATGCGGAGACGCCTCCTCTTGGCTTCTCTGCTGGTCGCCGGAGTTGCAGGCGCGGGCATCGCAATCTTTGAGGTCGAGACGGCCTCCCCGGCGCCGCTCGCCTCGTTCGCTCCTTCCGGTGCTCTGCTGGCCATCGAGTCCCCTGACTTCAGCGCTCTGCTCAAGGCCTGGACCGGCTCTGCCGAGGAGCAGCGTTGGCTCGCCGGTGACAACTACGCCGCCTTCTCACGCTCACGGCTCTTTGGCCGCCTCGGGCAGGCTCAGAGCGAGTTCGCCACCACCGCCGGACTGCCCCCGGATGCACAATTCCTGCAGGCGATCGCGGGCCAGCAAAGCCTGCTCGCGTGGTATGACATCGGCAACCTGCAGTTCCTCTACATCACGCGTATGCCCTCAGGCAATGCAGCCAACTCGCCGCTGCTCGCGCTGCGCGACAAGTTTGAGCAGCGCAAGGCGGGCGACACGACCTTCTACGTCCGCTCCCAAACCGACGGGGACTCCGGCCAGACCCGCACCGTCGCCTTCGCCGTTCGCGGCGACTACCTGCTGCTCGCCACGCGCGAGGACCTGCTCGCCAGCGCGCTGGACCTGATGCAACACCCTGCCGGGCGCACCCTCGCCGGCGACGCCTGGTATAGCGCCGCGGCTGCGGCCGCCGGCAAACCGACATCGGACCTGCGCATGACACTCAACCTCGCGCAAATCGTCCGCTCTCCATATTTCCGCAGCTACTGGATCCAACAGAACGTCACCGACCTCAAGCAATACACTGCCGCGCTCACCGATCTCTACCGCACGCCGGAGAACCTGCGCGACGAGCGCGTGCTGCTCGCCGCGAACCCAGACGTAAAACCAGCCGCCGCCGATCTCTCGCCGGTGCTCAACTACGTGCCGCAGGATAGCGGCGTCTACCGCGCCATCTCCCAGCCCTCAACAGAAGAAGTTCTGGCGCAACTGGAAGACTACTTGCTCTCACCCGCGCCCGCTGCCTATCGCGACACCAGAAGTGCTCCGCAGGCCGATCTCTCCACCCCGGTCGCAGGCGACGATGCTACCTTCGAAGAGCGCATCGACGAGCCGCTGCTCGTTGCCCCAACGACTGACGCCGCACTGGCGTCGCTCCGGAGCCTGCTCAACGCCGCTCAGCCTTCGGCGATGCTCACCTATGCCACAGCCGCGACGGCAAGCGATGCGAGCGCAGACTCCGTCCTGTATCCGGTGCGCTCGGCGATGGTGCTGTATGCCGCCTCCGGCTGGAACCCTGCCGCCGTGCAGCAGGCCCTCACCGCAGCGCTGTCGCCGCAGCTCTCGATCGGCGGCGCCGGCATCACCTGGGCCGAGCGCAAAGACTCCGGAGGATCATGGTACGAGTTATCCGGGCTGCGCGGAATGGCGCTGGCTCTGCGCGGGCAGATCTGCGTGCTGGCCTCTGACCCCACAACGCTGGCGCAGATGCTCACTGCCGCATCTACCTCATCGAAAACCCCGCGTGTGGCCACCATCGTCGCGGGATTTTCTCCGCGCACGGAGCGCGCCGAATTCCTCCGCCTTACCCGCCTGCTCGATCACTCCGGCCAGCCGTCGCCGCCCGGCAGCCCACCGCCGTTCTTCTCCGGCAATCTCACCAGCCTCAGTGACACCTTCCAGGACCTCGACGCAGAGACCTTCACCCAGACGACAACCCCGGACCACGTCACTCACCAGACAGTGCTCTACCACTGGCGGAAATAAAGGCAGCCATGGCATTCCCAGTAACCGTAATGTCTCTCTTTCGCTAGACCCAATAAGCGGACCTAGACAGGTAGCGACGCATTCGCCGCAACCGGCCCCAGACCCGGTTGATTGTCCTGCGAGCTCCGTGCGTCCATCGGCCGGATCATCGCGTAGTAAATCGCCGCCTTGCAGTAGAGGCACTGCGTCTCATGCACCGTCAGCAGGGCCTCGGAGCACCGCTGCGTAGAGTTGCGCATGCAGTACGGACAGTTGATCACCAGGTTCGGCCCACCGGCCGGCTCGGACTCCGCACGCGAGATCCATATCGGCGCTGTCGCTCCGTTGGTACGGGCTGGCGGCTGCTCCAGCGCCTGCGCATTCTTCAGCAGCTCCAGCAGCGCGCGCATTCCGGTCGCCTTCTCATAGAAGGCATCAGCAGCTATCCCGCGTGGCACACTCGCCCCGGAGTATGCGCCGCTCGTCGCGATGACATAGATATCCGGCAGCCTTCGCCGCACAATCGACAGCAACTCAAAGCCCGACATCCCCGGCATGTTCAGATCAGAGAGCAGAATATCCGGCATCCAGTCGTGGATCGCGTCCAGCGCGGCAAAGCCATCCTCTGCGCTGCGTACCTCGTGACCCAGCTCGGTCAGGATAGCGGATAGAACCATGCGAATATCAGGTTCATCATCAACGAGAAGCAACTTATGCTTTGCATTTGGCATCGAACCTCCTCAGGCTTGGTTCAGACTTTGGTATATGAAGTATCCCCGAACCACGCGGCCGGTTCTGCCCCGTATTGCTCACATCCAATATATTTTTGATGAGTTCGCTATCCGCGTCGCTTAGGCGCGCTTGCGTTTGCTCTTGCCTGCCGCCGCGCCCAACCGCGGCTCAGTGGGGATGGAGCGCTTCACGCCGCGCAACCGCACATGCGGCGCATCCTGCACAACCGGCCGTGCCGAGTCCTTCACCTGGTCCGGCAACTTGTCGTGCAGCACCACATTCAGCAGCGACTTGTGCACGCGGATGCGGCCGTTGTAGTCGATGAACCCCAGCTTGCGAAAGCGGTTCATAAAAAAACTCACCCGTGACCGCGTCGTCCCGATCATCGCCGCAAGAGTCTCCTGCGTTATCGGCGGGATCAACGGCTCCGGTTCGCCGGCCTGGCCAAAGTCTGCCATCAACAGCAGCGTCCTTGCCAGCCGCTTCTCGCTGGAGTTGAACAACTGGTCCACCAGATCAGCCTGGATGCGCATCGATCGCGCCAGCACAAACTTCAGGAACAGGTCAGAGAAGGCATGCTGTTCATGCAGCACACGCAGCATCGCTTCGCGCTCAATCTTCAGTGCCGAGCACAACGTGATCGCCGTTGCCGTATACAGCCGCCGGCCCACCGGCCCGGTCAGCGAATCCTCGCCGACAAAGTCTCCCGCGCTCAGCAGCGTGATGGTCGCCTCTTTGCCTGCCTGCGACACCACCGTCAGCTTGGCCCGTCCGCTCTGGAGGTAGTACACGCAGTCCGCGGTACTCCCCTGCGTAAAGAATGGCTCTTTGGTCTTTAGCTGAACAATTCTTCGTCCTGCACCGGC
>Ga0182012_10001190_pt1 | contig 28736 bp, 23 predicted proteins | sample 612S2SmetaG_FD_120486 | JGI IMG/M metagenome (GOLD analysis project Ga0182012, IMG submission 120486) | Permafrost microbial communities from Stordalen Mire, Sweden - 612S2S metaG | ecosystem: Environmental > Terrestrial > Soil > Wetlands > Permafrost | place: Sweden: Stordalen | collected...
TTCTGCAGCGCCTCGAGGCAACAGAAGTAGACCGCCGCCACGACGTCGCCGCCGTATCGACCGATGCCTTCGGTGATCAGTTCCGTGTCGAGCGGCGAACGGTTCACCACTGCCTTCAGGGCCTCGCCCAAACCGCTATCAACGAGGAGAGGTGGATAGATGCCGTGGGCCAGTTCGCGCAACTCGCGGATCGTCTCTTGGACCGCTTCGCCGAGTTCGTCGAGCATCTGGGCGGCCATTACGGGATCCTCGGTGACGACGTCCTTGGTGAGGCGCAGGTTGACGGCCAGCGCTACGAGGTGTTGCTGTGCACCGTCGTGCAGGTTGCGCTCGACGCGTCGGCGTTCGGCGTCACCACTGGCGACGACGCGCGCTCGCGAAGCGCGTAGTTCGTCGGCCTGGCGACGCAGTTCGTCGAGAGAACTCTGGAGCGCCGTGTCGAGTTGTGCGTTGTGCAGCGCCAAGCCCACTTGTCGGGCGAGATCCGAGAGAACGCGATCATCGTCCTCGCGAAACGCGACCGCACCTTGAATCCTCGATACCACGATGATACCGAGGAGCTCCCCGGCGTGGCTGATAGGGGCCACGCGCATTGGACCGACCGTGTCGCTGGTCGCGATCGACGGCAGCCAGACGGAGGCCCACGCGTTGCCCGATACGCCGGCGCGCGCGATGACCTGTCGCTCGTCGCGTGTGACTTGCAGCGAACGCGTCGGTCGGTCGGGGACCGAGACCACCAGGTCGAGGACCTCGCCGTTGCCGGTGAAGATCTCGGCCGACGCGAGCGACAGCGTCTTGCGCAGTGATTCCACGAGTTGCAGTAGCAACTCATCCATGGGGATCGCTCGCGTCATGCGCGTGCCAAAGGAGCGAACGACCTCGTCGGGTGCCTCGCGCGCCCCGTACGTGAAGCTGGTGGCGATACGCGAGAATCGACCGCGAAGGGCCAGTTGGGCGACCGCGGCGACCGCGGCCGCGGCCATCGCCCACCACAGGAGGTCCCGATCAGCGTGCGTCGTCGGCGCCTTGTCAAAGCCCCGCACCGCCAAGAGGTAGGCGCCGGCCACGATCGCGACGGTGCCCAGCGCCGTGATCAGGTGCACGAGTATCCGGTCGGCGTGGGACGCGGCGTTCGAGGCCCCCGCCGCGAGACCGAGCGGCACGAGACACGACAGCGCGATGAGTGAAGCGCCGACGTGGACGGGCCAATCGACGAGCGAGTGCAGGGTGACGAGGATCACGATGAAGGTGAGTGCGAGCGCTGAGCCGGCGACGAGCGACTGGATCAGTTGACGCGAATGGGCCGACGCATCGACGTAGCGTCCGCGCAGGGCCGGCAACGCCGAACCGACCGCGACACACCAGCCGAGCGCGAGGGGCCACGGCGTCAGGGCTTTGGAACCCGCGACGTAGTAGACGCACAGTACGACGGCGACGCCGTACCAGGCGGCCACCCCCATCTGGCGACTCTTGGTCTTCAAAACGCCGTCGGGCAGCGAAAGTACGACGTGGACGACGACGGCCATCGTGAGCAGGGCAACGACATCGGCGATTCGTCGTGTTGTGCTGTCGACGCCGAGACCGCTGCGATCACCGACGCGCATCACGAGCATCGAAAGTCCCGCGCCCAAGGCGACGAGTGAGCAGTTGAATCCCAGGCGCGGCGTGCGACCGACGAGCGTCACGCCCGCGACCGCCCAACTCGCGACGCCCGCGCCACTCACGCTCCAGAGCACGACCAGGCCGGCGTGCGGTGCGTCGACGAGGGCGACGAGCGCCGCGACGACGCCGACAGTGGCAGCGGCGAAGCAGGCGAACCGGTCGCGCGACGACGATCGTTGCGTGAGTGTCGAGTTGCCTGAAGTTCGCAACGTGCTCACCACGTCGCGGGTGCTCAGAGTGTGCCGATCGTCGTCACGGCGTCGCCGTCAGTGTCCGCGTCGCCGTCACTCACGATTCGTCCGTCACGCATCCGTAGGACGGTGTCGGCGGCGTTGGCGACGTGCGCGTCGTGGGTCACGAGGATGATGGTCTGACCCGCAGCGTGGAGACGACTCAGCAACTCGATGACCTCTTGTCCTCCGACGGAGTCGAGGGCACCCGTCGGCTCGTCGGCGAGCAGCAGTGTCGGCTCGTTGGCGAGCGCGCGCGCAATGGCGAGTCGCTGCCGCTGGCCTCCCGAGAGCACACCGGGCATTTCCGATGCCTTGTCCGCGATGCCCAGGAGGTCGAGCAGGTCGCGTGCGCGCGATTCGGCCGACTTGCGGTTGCGTCCCGCGATGATCGCCGGCAGCGCGACGTTCTCCAGCACGCTCATCCCTTCCAACAGGTTGAAGAATTGGAAGACGATGCCGATGTGCTTACGTCGAATCAGTGCGTGGTCGTCCTCAGAACCTTCGGACATCGACTCACCGGCGACGAGGATCGAGCCTTCGTCCACCTCCTCGAGACCGGCGATCAGGTTGAGCAACGTCGACTTGCCACAGCCCGACGGTCCCATGAGCGCGATGAACGTTCCGCGTTCGACCGTGAGATCGACGCCGCGCAGGGCGCGCACGGGCGCGAGCTCGGCCTCGAAGGTCTTTCGCACGCCGCGCACCTCGAGTGCGGGCATCGCGGAAGCCTCACGCGGGTTCGCGTCAGATTCGGTGGTGGTCATGGGGTGTCTCCTTCACTTGCTGAGCTGAAACTTGGTTCTTCGCGCGTGAGCGCGAGGATCTTGTAGGCGACGACGGGGGTGTCGCGGCCCTTGACGAGTTGGGCGTCGAGTTCGACCGTCTCGACGTCGAGCACCAACGCACTCTTGGTCGGTCCGGAAATTACGGTCTCGCCGGCGGAGGCGAGCTGTTGGAGCCGCTGGGTCAGGTTGACGGTGTCACCGACCAACGTGTACTCCAGGCGCTCTTCCGAACCCAAGAGGGCGGCCGCGACGTCGCCGGTCGAGAGGCCAATGCCGAGGCCGAAGGCCGGGAGGCCTTCGGTCTCCCAGCGCAGGTTGATCTCGTTCTGCATGGCGTGCATGCTGGCGGCCGCGACGACGGCGCGATCGGCGTGGTCGTCACTGGGTACCGGAGCACCGAAGACCGCCATCACCGCGTCACCGACGAATTGCATCACCGTTCCCCCTTCCCCAATAATGGCGCGATTCATCGCGGCACGATGGGTGTTGAGTTGGGCGGCCAGTTCGCTGGGGTCCGCGTGCTCGGCGATGGTCGAGTACGAGCGGATGTCGCTCATGATCACGGTCACGTTGAGACGCTCCGTCTCACCGATCCGTCGGCCCTCGTTGCGGAGTTTCTCGGCTATCCCGCCCGGTAGGAGTCGTGAGAGAGTCTCGCCCTGCTCTTCGCGGTCCACGATGGCGCGATGGAGATTACGCAGGCGATCGAGGGCGCCCTGGTGGCCAGCGCTCACCTCGGCGGCCAGCTTGCGAAAGAGATCCTCGACTTGGGCGTCTATGGCCTCGGGCGTCGTTCGCCGCGCCGCGGCGATGGCCTTGATCGGCTTACCTTCGGCGACGAAAGCGAGCAGGGACTCTTCGGTGTCGGAGAGCTCGCTGTTCGAGGTGACCGGACGCATCAACGACTCGACGATCGAGGGGTCGAGGGCGGTGCCGCCCGTCGCGACCATGCGGATCGCCCCGATCAGTTGATCGCCCTGGGCGAGATTGTCCTTGAGGAGATAGCCGTACCCGGCCGACCCTTCGGCGAGCAACGCCACGGCGTACTCGGGGTCGTCGTACTGCGAGAGGATCACGATGCCGGTGCCGGGGTGACGCTTGCGCACCTCCTTCGCGGCGTCGATACCTTCGCGATTGAACGACGGCGGCATGCGGATGTCGGTGACGAGCACGTTGGGGGCCGTTGCCGTGGCGCCGGCCACCGTCTCGTCGTAGTCCGATCCGACGCCCACGATCTGCAGGTCGCTCTGTCGATCGATGAGCGCGCGTACGCCTTCGCGCACGAGGAGGTTGTCGTCGGCGAGAAAGACGGTGATGGCCGGAACGGTCTCGGCGCTTGGATCGCTCATGGTGATGCAATTCTTGACGTTTCACGGGGTCCTCAAAAGGGGGCCTGCCCCACAATTTGAGGGGGTGTTAGACCCCCACAACGCAGTGCGGTAGCACTATTTCCTGAGAACGTCGTACCTGTGACGATGGTCCCATGAGATACCAGAGTTCAGTCACATCACTGTCATGGATTCCCTCCGAGGCCATTCAAGGTGGGACCCGTCTACCCTTCGACGTCGGGATGGCGCACTACGACCCCGCGCCACCGGATGCGATCGAGGACCTCGACGCGCTTCGCCTGGGCGATCGCTTTCGATTCGCCAATCAGCTCTCGGCGTCGATTCAGGTGAACGCCAGTGGCGAGATCATTGCGGCGAGTTACACCGGAGCCGGCATGATCGGGAGCACCACCGTCAAACTCGGTCCGGTCAGCAAGGTCTTTGAAGCCGTGGCGCTACCCGATATCAAGGTGAAGCCGGTCTACGGCGACGGCTGGGTGCGCTTCACCCAGACCGCGGGCGGTCGCACGGGGATGCCGGCCCCGCGCCGCGTTCGCCGCGCGCCCTTCGTGCAGTGGCAGGCGCCACTGGCGTGGACGACGCTGTCGCTCACGATGTACACGAACGGTGAGGCCCAGGGCGCGCTGGTCGGTGCCAGTCGATTCCCCCGACACTGGGTCTACGACGAAAACGGCCAACTCAGCGCCAAATCGGGTCTCATCGACTTCGCCGACTGGTACCGGAAGTCCTTCGGCAAGGAGACGCCGTGGGGCCACCAGGACTCCGACGCCTTCGTCACGACCGTGGAAACGGCCCTCGAACGAAACCTCTCGCACAAGCTGATGGCCGGAGCGGCCAAACCTAAGATTAGGAAGGTGAAGCGCGGAACGGTCCTGGTCGCCCAGGGTGATCAGAGCTCGGATGTGTACCTGATACTTGACGGCGTCTTGCGCGTCGAGGTCGATGGCGTGCGCGTGGCCGAGTACGGGCCCGGCGCGATGTTGGGCGAACGCGCGCACCTAGAAAGCGGGACACGGACCTCAACGCTCGTCGCAGTGACGGACTGTCGCGTGGCGTCGGTGCCCGCGGAGTCACTCGACCGCGAATCGCTGCAGGAGCTCTCCACCGGACACCGCCGAGAAGATTCGAACGCGGGCTGACCGCGTGCGGGTCACATTCCTCGGGGTTCGAGGTTCCACACCCGCCCCGGGCGAGGAGTTCCTTCGTTATGGAGGTCACACGTCATGCGTAGCGATCGCCCACGACGGTGAAGCGCCGTCACTTCTGCTCGACGCCGGAACTGGGATTCGTCGCACGAGCTCGTTGATGAATGGCGAGCCGTTCCGCGGATCGATCCTCTTGACCCATCTCCATTGGGATCACGTCCATGGACTTCCCTTCTGTGACGCCACCGATCGAATCGACTCGCGCGTGACGCTGTTCGTGCCCGACCAGCTCGACGGGAGCGATCCGTTGGAGGTACTCTCGCGCGGCATGTCGCCGCCGCACTTCCCGGTGCGCGCGGACGAACTGCGCGGGGACTGGTCATTCGGCTCCCTCGCCTCGTCGCAGATGGAGATCGAAGGTTTCAACGTCCTCGTCGAGGAGATCCCCCATAAGGGAGGCCGCACTTACGGACTGCGCGTGAGCGACGCCACGGGGACGATCGTCTACATGCCGGACCACTGCCCGAGCGCGCTCGGCCCAGGTCCCGACGGACTGGGCGAATACCACCCATCCGCCCTGTCACTGTGCGAGGACGCCGACGTGCTCATCCACGACGCGCAGCTTCTGCGAGAGGAGTTGGAGGCGGAGGCCTATTTCGGTCACGCCGCGGCGGAGTACGCGGTTGAGTTGGCGCGTCACGCCAACGTCAAACAGGTCGTGCTCTTCCACCACAAACAGAGCCGGGTGGATGACGACCTCGACGCACTGGCGCGGCGATTCAGCGGCGAACCTCGGGTCACCGTTGCCACGCAGCGCACGGTGCTCGAACTGTGAGCTCACCGAAACCTCCGTTGGACGCCGTCGTTGTCGGATCGGGGCCGAACGGACTGGCCGCGGCGCTGACGCTCGCGCGCGCCGGACTCTCCGTCGAGGTCTTCGAAGGGGCGTCGAGCCCGGGCGGCGGGTGTCGCACGCAAGAACTCACCCTGCCGGGATTCCACCACGACGTCTGTTCGACGATTCAATCGATGGTGACGATCTCACCGTTCTTTCGTGCGTTCGCGGACGTGCGCGACGCCGTGACGCTGTTGAAGCCCGAGGTCGCGATGGCGCATCCACTGGACGGATCTCGCGCGGTCGCCGTTCAAGGCTCGGTAGCCCAGACCGCTTCCGCGCTCGGCGTTGATGGCGACCGGTATCGACGACTGTTCGCCTCGCTCGTCGACGACGCTGACGGGCTCGCGGCGACGGTTCTCGCGCCACTTCGTTCGCCGCCGCGCAACGTCGTGACCATGGCCCGCTTCGGCCTCAACGGACTTCCGTCTGCGACGCACTTGGCGAACCGCTTCGCCACGCCGGAGGTCAAGGCACTCATCGCGGGGCTGTGCTCGCACGCGATGCTGCCGCTCGACGCACCCGTGACGGCCGCCTTCGGACTCTTCCTCAACGTCAGTGCGCACGCGGGCGGTTGGCCGGTCGTGCGCGGCGGGAGCGCCAACTTGATCGACGCGCTGGTGACGGCGTTGGCCGACGAAGGTGTCGCGGTGCACGTCGATCGACCGGTTCGCCGACTGAGTGACCTGCCCGCTGCACGCGCGACGCTCTTCGACACGTCGGCGTGGGGACTCGTGGACATCGCCGGCGAACGGCTTAGTGCTCGATACAAGGCCGGCGTCGCGAAGTTTCAACGCGGACCCGGAGTATTCAAAGTCGACTGGGCACTTTCGGGCCCCGTGCCGTGGAGCGCCGAACCATGCCGAAGCGCGGCGACGGTGCACGTGGGCGGAACGTTCGACGAAGTCGCTTCGTCAGAGAAGGACGTTTCTATCGGTCGGCATTCGGAGAAGCCGTTTTGCATCGTCGTGCAGGCGAGCGTGGTGGACGATACCCGCGCTCCGGCTGGTCAGCACACCTTGTGGGCGTACTGTCACGTGCCCAACGGTTCGAACGTCGACATGACCGAACGCATCGAGAACCAGATCGAGCGCTTCGCTCCGGGATTTCGCGATCTGGTACTCGCACGTGTCTCCACGTCGACGGCCGACGGCGAACGCCACAATCCGAACTACCTCGGGGGCGACATCACCGGCGGTGCCGGGACGCTGCGTCAAACACTCTTTCGACCGACGGCGCGTTGGAACTCGTACCGCACGGGGACACCAGGTCTCTACCTCTGTTCGGCGTCGTCGCCACCGGGCGGCGGTGTTCACGGGATGTGCGGCTACGGTGCTGCCCGTACGGTATTGAACGACTTGAAGGGGCGCGCCACGACGCGATAGGGCCAATCGTGACGTTCGTCGATCATTGGTCGTTCAGCCGGGGAAGGTGATGTTCGACATTGTCTCCTGCACGGCCGCTGCAGTCGTGCGCTGAACAACTACTCCGAGCGCAAGACGAGTCCCGGCGGGGTGGTGGCGGCACTGCGTCCGGGCCACAGTGCGGCGACGATGGCGACGACGAGCGTTCCGATGCCCACGAGCACGATGGCGAGCGCGGGCACCGTTGGCTGGGGCACGGCGTTGATGTCACGGGCGAAGAGCGTCCAGAGCTCTCGGCCGAAGAGGATGCCGAGTGGAATGCCGATGACCGCGCCGATGAGTCCGTCAATCGTTGCCTGCCACGCGACGGCCGCGGCGAGCATTCGTCTCGTGAAGCCCAGTGTCTTCATGATCGCGAGGTCGCGTCGTCGCCGACGTACGGAAGCGATCAGCGTGAGGGCCAAGGCGATGACCGCCCCGGCAGCGAGGCCGGTGGCGAGGACCACCGGCGTCGCACCGATAGAGCGATAGTCGACGATCTGGGCCGGTCGTTGCACACCCAACACCGAGACGAAGTTGCCACTTGCGTGCGGATCGTTGTTGAAGACGACCTGGGCGTCGTGCGCGATCGCTTCGAGATTTCGTTTGCCGGCCGAAGCGCTCACTCCCGGGCGTAGTCGCACGAATACCAGGTTCGGTCCGTTCAGGTTCGGGTCCGGGTTCGTAAGTGCCTTGGTGAAGGCAGGCGGTTGGAGACCCTGCGGGACCAAGATTCCGACGCCCATCGACGTGTGCTGGGCAACGGCCGAGGCGTACCCGATAGCGGGGAACGTGGCGGTGCCGACAATCGTCATCGGGGTCGGTGGGATATAGACCGGCCCGCTGGACGGAGCGCCATAACCGACCATCACCGTCTGGCCAACTTTCTTGTGGAGGAGCGCCAACGACTGATTGCCGAGGACGACTTCGTGGTTGTTGCGTAGTCCGTGGCCCGAGAGGATGGGCGGCACGACTTTGGCGCCAAACGGGACCTCCAGCATGGGCACCGTCAGTCCGTCCACGGTGACGTCCGTGTAGTCCGCACCGCTCCACTTCGCAACGTCCGGGTCATGGTTCAGTTCGCGTATCGCGACCGGGGGCACGTTGTTGCTCGGATTCAACATGTAGTTCCAGTTCCAGCCGTAGAGCGCCGGCCGCGAAATCAACGTGTGGAGTCCACTTGAAAATGTGAGCGACGTCGTCACGAGCGTGACCGCCAAGACAGCCCCGACGAGAATCGAGCGCACGGGAACCTCTCCTCGACCGCGAGGGGACTCGAGGGCGAAGTGCGCGCCCATGACCGGCGCGAGTGGCAGTCCGAGGAGTTGGAGCCGACGCACCGACGCCGAGCGACGAGGACTGACCAACTCTGCCGATCTGAGTCGCTGTGGCGAATTCGCCAGTGCGATGAGCACTGACGAACCGCCCAATACCACGACCAGGATGACCGCACCGAGGCCGAGCACCGTCCAGTCCCAGGCGAAGCCCCGGTAGGGGAAGACCGCTCGTATCGGGCCAAATGGGGCGAGCGGCGAGAGCGACACGGCCACGAACAGTGCCAGGATGACGCCGAGGATGACGCTCCCCAGCGTGCCCATCATGCCTTCGACGAACGTGTCCGCGCGACTGGCGCCGAGGGAGCGCAGAATCCGACGTTCGTCATTGCCCACTCGTATCTGTCGCGAGAGCGCCTGCACCGAGAGGAGCAGGCACACGAGTGCGGCGATCGCACCGAAGGCGCCGAGCGCGACGGACTCGGGCTTGACCGCGAGTTCGACGGTCGCGGTGACGGTCGACGCGACGTGGAACTGGTCGGAGTAGAGCGGCGGGAGGTCTCGCACCAACTGTGCTTCGACGTTCGCGAGACCTTGGTCGCCGTGGCGCAGTTGGATCGCGTAGTAGCTCGGATCTTTCCAATCGACATCAAATGTTGCGGCACGTTTCATCATGGCCGGCGTGATGAACACGAAACCGTACGCTCGATCAACGTCATCTTGGACGATTTCACTGTTCAGCGCAACGATGGAAGTGACGAGTGCCCGAACAGTGAGCACGGGCTTCACCTTCGAAGTGCCGAATCCAGGCAGGTTCTCCTCTTGGGGTGCGTAGAAACCAATCGGTATGGTCTCTCCTTGGTGAACGTTCCAGATGCGAGCCGCGCCGGGCGTCACCTCGATCTCATTGAGGCTCTTGGGATTCGAGAGATGCCCTCGCAATACCGATAGCCGGTCCTCCCTCGTGAGGTACCCATCGGTGCTACCGACGATGCTGACGAGACTGACCGTGCTGAGACGCGGAGCGCCCGAGGCGTTCAGAATGACTGCGTTGCCACCGGCGAGGGTCCGTACGTCGGCCACGTCACGAATCCGGTCGATCTTCGAGACGAGGGACGCGGTGCCTTTTCCTCCATTCGCAAGACCGAAGACGCCCATTGTCAGTGTCGAAGGATTCGTACTTTGGAGAAATGTCGGGTAGGAGGACTGCGTGCGGCGTGCGGCCGCGAGCGACGCCATGGCGACACCGCCGGTGAGGCCGACCAGCAAGATGACGCTGAGGTACGTCGTCAAACGACGTCGCAACGTCGCTCGGAAGCGGTACCAAGCGATTTCGAAGGTGTGGCTCTTCATCCCTGTCGCAGTGCCCCTCACGTTCGACGATTGTCCATCCTCGCGTTTGAGCGAAATGTTCGCCAGATAGGTGACCGTACCGCTCACGGGGTGTTACCACTACTGGCACCACAAAGACGCGTGGTCGTGGTTTTCGTCGACCTCGTAAGGTGAGTCCGATGACACGAGGCATTGGTAGAGACAGAGCATCGAATGGTCGATGACGTCGAAGAGATCATTCGAACCGAAGACCTCACGAAGCAGTATCCGACGATGGACGTCCCGGCGGTCGACAGACTCAACCTCAAGGTCCATCGAGGCGAGATCTTCGGACTCTTGGGCCCCAACGGCGCCGGTAAGACGACGACCGCCGGTATCTTGACCACTCGCGTCGTGCCGACGTCGGGATTCGCCTTCATCTCGGGCATCGACGTCAAGAAGCATCCCGCCCTGGTGAAGCAACTCTCGGGAATCGTCTCGCAACAGAACACGCTCGACCGGCAGTTGAACGTTTGGGAGAACCTGTACTTTCACGGTCGCCTCTTCGGGATCAACGCCAAAGACTCTCGTCACCGCTCGGACGAACTACTCGAGCGATTCTCACTCACTCGCTGGGCGAAGGCCTCGATCTACGCCCTCTCCGGAGGTATGGCGCAGCGACTCATGGTGGCGCGCGCGATCTTCCACTACCCGGCCGTGCTCTTCATGGACGAACCGACCGCTGGCCTCGACCCGCAGAGCCGCCTCGCACTGTGGGACCTACTCATGGAGTTGAACAAGTCCGGACAAACCGTCATGTTGACCACGCACTACATGGAAGAGGCCGATCAGTTGTGCGATCGGGTGGCGATCATGGACCACGGAAAGATCCTCGCGCTCGATACGCCCGCCAATCTGAAGATGGGTACCGGCGCTGACACGATCGTCACCATCAAGGTGGCGTCCAACGCCGAACAGCTCGCCGAGAGCCTCAAGCGCGACATCGACGCGATCGTCGCGACGCGCGTGAGTGACAACTCGCTGATCGTCGACATGCGAAGCACGGATCGGTTAGTGCCACGGTTGGTGGCGTCGGCCGAATCATCAAATGTTGAGATCCTTGACCTGGCGGTCGCGGAGCCGACGCTCGAGACTGTATTTATCAATCTCACCGGCAAGGAGTTGCGCGAGATATGAGCACGAACACGACCATTGAAGTGAATCCGACTCGCAGCGTCTTTGTCGCGAGTCGCACCGCGATGGGAGCGCTGATCCTTCGCGACCTCGTCGTTTTGTGGAAGACCAAGCGAGAGTTCATCTTGCGAACGCTGATCCAGCCGTTCTTACTCTGCTTCGTCTTCCTCTTCGTCTTCCCGAAGATCGGCCAGGCGGTCGGAGGTTCGAAGGCGGGTGCCGCCGGATTCGCGACGGTGCTCGTACCGGGCGTCGTGGGCATCTCGGTCATGTTCCAAGGCGTCCAGGCGATCGCACTCACGATGTCCCAGGAGTTCGGATTCACGCGAGAGATTGAAGACCGAGTCCAGGCGCCCTGTCCGATCTGGCTCGTGGCCATGTCGAAGGTCCTGTCGGGATCGGTTCAGGGACTCATCGCGGCACTCATCGTGTTCCCGATTGCTTCGGTCGTCCACGCCGCCGGTGTCGAGGCCAATATCTCACTGCATTGGTTGATCATCCTCACGTTCGTGCCGATCGCCTGCGTCGCGATGGCCGGACTCGGTTTGGTCCTGGGCACTTCGTTCGAACCCCGCAACATCGGTTTGATGTTCGGTTTCGTCGTCCTGCCGATCACGTTCCTCGGCGGGACGTACTACCCCTGGACCCATCTGGCACCGGTGAAGATCGGCGGCTTCCACTGGCTGCAAACCTTGGTGTTGATCAATCCACTGGTCTACGTGAATGAGGGCATGCGCGCGGCGTTCACCCAGGCTCCGCATATGCATCTTTACGTCGTCTATCCGGTGATGATCGCGTTCGGGGCCGCATTTTTGGCCCTCGGACTTCGCAACTTCCGACGACGGGTCCTTTCTTAATTCACCGCTTCAATGACGCAACCCGTACTCCTAGGGGAACGGACGAAGAGAGTATCGTGAACCCGTTATGGTGCTCTCCGACCGCTCTATCAAAGAAGCCATCGCCCAGGGCCGGATCATCATTGATCCATTGGGCGAAGACTGCGTCCAACCCTCGTCCGTGGACCTCCACATCGACCAGTTCTTCCGGGTCTTTCGCAACCACACGCAGCGCGTCATCGATGTGCGCGACGCCCAGGAGGACTTGACCGAACTGATCGACGTCGGTCCGGACTCGCCGATGATCCTTCACCCGGGAGAGTTCATGTTGGGTTCAACCACCGAGCGCATCGCCATCCCGGACGACATCGTCGGTCGACTCGACGGCAAGAGTTCGCTCGGCCGTCTCGGACTCGTCATCCACTCGACGGCCGGATTCGTCGACGCCGGTTGGGACGGGCACATCACGCTGGAGTTGTCGAACGTCGCCAACTTGCCCATCACGCTCTATCCCGGCATGAAGATCGGACAGATCAGCTTCTTCCAGATGACGACGCCCGCGGACCGCCCTTACGGATCCGAGGGGCTCGGCTCGAAGTACTCCGGCCAGCGCGGGCCCACGCCCAGCCGGTACTCGGAGAACTTCAAGAAGCAGTGATGACTTACCCCCTGACGAGAGGACCGCAGTGCTAGCTCGCATCATCATCGGTCTCGGGATAACCGTCATCTTCTTCTCCATCGCCGGGCGCCGCTTCTACTGGTTGTCCAAACTGATCCGTTCGGGGCAACCGGCGCCACGTCGTTGGCAAGGTTTTCGCAAGGTCTCAGAGACCGAGGTCGTCGAAGTCGCCGGTCAGAAGAAGCTCTTGAAGTGGACCGTGCCGGGCCTGGCGCACTTCTTCACGATGTGGGGCTTCACGATCCTGATGACCACGATCCTCGAGGCCTACGGCTCTCTCTTTGATCGTGATTTCCACATCCCGCTCATCGGCACCGACAACTGGTTGGCCTTCACCGAGGACTTCTTCGCGACCGCCGTGCTGGTCTCGCTGGTCGTCTTCACCATCATCCGTATCAAGAACGCACCGTCGCGCAAGGAACGCGAGTCGCGCTTTTACGGCAGCCACCTCGGTGCTGCGTGGGCCGTGCTCTTCATGATCTCGATGGTGATCATCACGCTGTTGCTCTATCGGGGCGCGCAGATCAATACCGGGTACTTTCCGTTCACACACTTTCCATCGCCTTTGTCGTCTCCGGTCACGGCGCCCACATCACATCAGTTAGCGACGTACGCCTCGCCGTGGGCGTTCGCCAGCAAGATCGTCGCGAGTTGGCTCGCACCACTGGGCGTCGGCGTCAACTCGGTCCTCGAAGCAGTCTTCTTGCTCCTCAACATCTCGGTAATCGCGGGATTCCTCGTCTTCGTCTCGTACTCCAAGCACCTGCACATCTTCTTGGCCCCGATCAACATCGGTGTCTCGCGACGCCCGCGCGCCCTCGGTGGACTCGACAAGACGCCGGACATGGACATGGACAACGTCACCGAGGACACCGTCTTCGGCGCGGGCAAGATGGAGGACTTCACCTGGAAACAGATGCTGGACTTCTCCACGTGCACCGAGTGCGGGCGCTGTCAATCGGTCTGTCCGGCGTGGACGACCGGCAAGCCCCTGAGTCCGAAACTGCTCATCATGGGGTTGCGCGACAACATGTTCGCGTCGGCCGATCGACTGCTCTCGGGTGGGTCAAACACTGACGTCGCGACGCTCGTACCGACGACGATCGACCCCGACGTCCTGTGGTCGTGCACCACGTGTGGCAGTTGCGTCGAGCAGTGCCCGGTTGACATCGAGCACGTCGACGCCATCATCGACATGCGTCGATACGAAGTGATGATGGAGTCACGATTCCCCACCGAAGCCGCGCTCCTGCTTCGCAACATGGAGAATCAGGGCGACCCGTGGGGACTCGGATCGTCCCAACGCACCAAGTGGCTCGATGCCCTCGATTTCGAGGTCCCGATCATCGACGGTCCGATTCCCGATGACATCGAGTATCTGTACTGGGTCGGATGCGCCGGCTCACTCGACGAGCGCGGCCGAAAGCAGGCCGTCTCGACGGCGCGCATGCTGCATCGCGCCGGCGTGAAGTTCGGCGTCCTCGGTCCCCGCGAGTCCTGCACCGGCGACCCGGCGCGCCGGATGGGCAACGAGTACCTGTTCCAGGAGATGGCCAAGGCCAATATCTCGACGCTGAACGACGTGGGCGCCAAGAAGATCGTCGCGAGCTGTCCCCACTGCTTCAACACGATGAAGAACGAGTACCCCGGACTCGGCGGCGACTTCGAGATGATCCATCACGCGCAACTGCTCAGTCACCTCGTCGCCACGGGCAAGCTCGTGCCCGGTGTCGCCTATGAGGGCACGGTGACCTACCACGACCCGTGTTATCTCGGTCGACACAACCGCGTCTTCGACGAACCGCGCAACGTCCTCGACGCGATACCGGGAGTCACCACGGTCGAGATGGGCCGGTGTCGGGAGAAGGGCTTCTGTTGCGGCGCGGGCGGTGCACGCATGTGGATGGAAGAGACGATCGGCAAGCGCGTGAACATGGACCGGACCAACGAGGCCCTCGGCACCGGCGCCGACATCATCTCGACGGCCTGTCCCTTCTGCATGATCATGCTGGACGACGCCGTGAAAGCGAACGGCCGTGACGAAGAGGTCTCGGTCATGGACATCTCCCAGGTCGTCGAGCGCTCACTCCAAAGCTGAGCGTTCCTTATGTGGTCACGTAGTTAACACTCTCGAAACCTATTGCTAACGGTCTCGAAATCCTCAGTTGGGACACTGTTGCCATCAACTTGAGGTCAGCGTCGCCCTCTCCTAATTAGCGGAGGAGTGGACGTGCTTTCAGCAACGATCATCCCGTATCCCCATTGGCTGAATCCGGCCGACAATACCTGGCAGCTCACGGCTGCCACGTTGGTCGGTCTGATGAGCTTGCCGGGTCTCGCCGTCTTGTATGGCGGGCTCGTTCGAAAGAAATGGATCGTCAACACGATGTTGATGGTCTTCGCGGGCTTCTCGATCACACTGATCGTGTGGATGCTGTGGGGCTACAACCTGGCCTTCGGACCGATATCGCACTTCGGTGCGACGGGATCGTTCTGGAGTGGGTTCATTGGTCACTTCACGCCATTGGCGACCGCGAGTTCGGAGCAGGGACAGGCCGTCTCGGGCGCTAATACGCTCGTCCCCTTCCACTTCCCGACCGCGACGCTGGCCTACTTCCAATTCGTCTTCGCCGCGATCACGCCGCTGCTCTTCGTCGGCGCCTTCGTCGGTCGACTCAAGTTCAAGGCGTGGCTCCTCATCGTGCCGCTCTGGATCACCGGCGTCTACTGCGTGAACGCGTGCCTCTTGTGGGGCGGCGGTTTCTTCGCCCAAAAGGGCGCCGTCGACTACTCCGGTGGGTACGTCATCCACCTCTCGGCCGGCGTCGCGGCCTTCGTCGGCGCGGCGATCCTCGGACCGCGTCGTTGGCAGGACCGCGAGAACGCCTTCCCCAGCAACCTGATGATGGTCGCGGTGGGAGCGGGCATCATCTGGCTCGGCTGGAACGGATTCAACGGTGGCGACCCCTTCTACGCCGGTGCTGACGCCGCCTCCGCGGTGCTCAACACCAACGTGGCGACCGCCGTCGGTGTCATCACGTGGTTGCTCTGGGACATGTTCCTCTCCAAGCAGAAGAAGCCCACGTTCCTCGGGGCGATCAACGGGATGCTCTGCGGACTGGTGGCGATCACGCCGTCGGCCGGTTGGGTGAACGGCACGGGAGCGATCTTCGTCGGACTTATCTCGTCGACGATCGTCTGGTTCGCCTGGAACTACCTCTCCAAGGTTCGCCCCTTCTCCAAGGTCGACGACGCTCTCGGGGTGGTCTACACCCACGGCATCGCCGGTCTGGTCGGCGGACTCTTGGTCGGCATCTTGGCCGACCCGCATATGACTGAGTACGGGGTCTCCGGCAAGCACTACAAGGGACCCGGCGGCTTCTCGGTCGACGGCTGGTTCTACGGTCACTCGTTCCACCAGCTCTGGGAGCAGTTCCTGGCGGCGGCGTGGATCATCTGTTGGACGGCCACGGCCACCGCGATCATCTTCTACTTTGTGAAGTGGGTTCTCGGCGGACTACGTGAGGATGAAGAGACACTACGAATAGGCGACGTGGCCATCCACGAAGAAGAGGCCTATCCGGAGCCGACCTTCGGTGAGCCCATCGACTCACCCAGCCACCTACACCCCGACAACGTCTAAGGAGAGACAATGAAGCTAGTCACCGCAGTCGTCAAGCCGTTCAAGCTCGATGAGGTGAAGACCGCTGTCAAGGACGTCGGCATCACCGGCATGACCGTCACCCAAGCACGGGGTTTCGGTCACGCCGGTGGTCACATTGAGATCTACCGGGGCAAGGAGTACGAGTTCGACTTCGTCGACAAGATCCGTGTCGAGATCATCTGCACCGACGAACTCGTCGACGCCCTGATCGACGCCATCGTCCAGGCCGCGCGCACCGACACGATCGGAGACGGCGTGGCGTGGGTCACCGACATCGAGCACGTGGTGCGCATTCGCACCAACGAACGTGGCCCGGCAGCGCTATAACCCCCCAGCCCAAGCGGTATAGCTAACCGGCCTGGCGTGCGACGGCTTCGGCCGCCGCCGCCGCGGCCGCGGGATCCCCGAGGTAACCGGCCTCGAGGATGTTGAGGCCGTCGTCCATCGTCACGCGATACGGGATGCCCGTCGGGATCTCGAGTTCGGCGATCTCCTCTTCGGGGATGTTCTGGAGGACCATGCGAAGCGCTCGCAGGGAGTTGCCGTGGGCGACGACGATGACGGCGCCGCCACGCACGGCCTCGCTGCGTAGGTCCTCGATGATCACGTCGGCGAAGTACGGCGTCACGCGGGCCACGACGTCCTTGAGACACTCCGTCGCCGGGATGAACTCGTCGGGCACGTCGCGATAACGCGGGTCATTCAGGCTGCTACGCGGGTCGCCCTCGGGGAGCGATGGCGGCGGAACGAAGTAGGAACGCCGCCAGAGCTTGACCTGTTCGGCTCCGAACTGCTCGGCGGTCTCCTTCTTGTCCTTACCCGTGAGGTCACCGTAGTGACGCTCGTTGAGTCGCCAGTTGCGCCGAACCGGCAGCCACGATCGACCGGCGGCGTGCAGCGCGATCTCGGCGGTGCGGATGGCTCGGGTGAGGACCGAGGTGTGCAGGACCCGCAGGTCCAGGTTGGCTTCTAAGGCCAGGAGTTCGCCGGCGCTTCGGGCCTCGGATTCGCCCAGGGGCGTGAGATCGACGTCGGTCCAGCCGGTGAAGAGATTCAGCTCGTTCCACTCGGATTGGCCGTGGCGCAGGAGAATAAGGTCAGGCACCGAACCAGCGTACCTTCGGGCGTCTCGGTCCTCCGCAGGGGAGTAGCAAGCCGAGAATTTCGCTGAATCATTGGGGATTCTAAACATAACATAAGACCTATATATTTTCTTGACAAGATGGGGCTCAACTATGTAGAGTGGACGTAGTGAGTTCTGACTCCCCGGATGGGCCGGTGAAGAAGACAGCGAATCAAGGAGATTTTCATGGCTAAGGCAGTCGGCATCGACCTGGGAACCACCAACTCGGTGGTCAGCGTCCTCGAGGCGGGAGAACCCGTCGTCATCCCCAACGCCGAAGGTGGGCGGACCACTCCGTCAGTCGTCGGATTCTCAAAGACCGGTGAGGTACTGGTCGGCGAGGTCGCCAAGCGACAGGCAATCACGAACCCCGAGCGCACGATCCGCTCGGTGAAGCGCCACATGGGCGAGAACTGGTCGGTCGACATCGACGGGACCAAGTACACCGCCCAAGAGATCTCGGCGCGCATCTTGCAAAAGCTGAAGCGCGACGCGGAGGCCTACCTCGGTGACAGCGTCACCCAGGCGGTCATCACCGTGCCGGCGTACTTCAACGACGCCCAGCGCACCGCGACCAAAGAGGCCGGTCAGATCGCCGGACTCGAGGTGCTGCGCATCGTGAACGAGCCGACCGCCGCCGCGCTCGCCTACGGCCTCGACAAGGGTAACCAGGAGCAGACGGTGTTGGTCTTCGACCTCGGAGGTGGCACCTTCGACGTCTCGGTCCTCGACATCGCCGACGGGGTCTTCGAAGTCAAGTCGACCCACGGTGACACCCACCTCGGTGGTGACGACTGGGACGACGCGGTCATGGAGTGGCTCATCAAGACCTTCAAGGACACCGAAGGCGTCGACCTCTCGGCCGACAAGATGGCCGTGCAGCGCCTCAAGGAGGCCGCGGAGAAGGCGAAGATCGAGCTCTCGGCCGTTCAGGACACGACGGTCAACCTGCCGTTCATCACGGCGACGGCCGACGGCCCCAAGCACCTCGACATCAAGCTCAGTCGCGCGAAGTTCAACGAACTGACCTCGCACCTGGTGGATCGATGCCGCAAGCCCTTCGACCAGGCCATCAAGGACGCCGGTCTGACACTCGACAAGATCAACCACGTCATCATGGTCGGTGGATCGACCAGGATCCCCGCGGTCCAAGAGCTGGTGACCAAGGTCACCGGCAAAGAGCCCAACAAGAGCGTGAACCCGGACGAAGTGGTCGCCATCGGCGCCGCGGTCCAGGCCGGCGTCTTGAAGGGCGACGTGAAGGACATCTTGTTGCTCGACGTGACCCCGCTGTCGCTCGGCATCGAGACCAAGGGTGGCGTCATGACCAAGATCATCGAGCGCAACACCACGATCCCCACCAAGAAGTCCCAGACCTTCACGACGGCCGACGACAATCAGCCCTCGGTCGAGGTCCACGTACTGCAGGGCGAGCGTGAGATGGCGTCGTACAACCAGACGCTGGGCAAGTTCCAGCTCGTCGGTATCCCGCCGGCGCCACGGGGCATGCCCCAGATCGAAGTCACCTTCGACATCGACGCCAACGGCATCGTGCACGTCTCGGCGAAGGACCAGGCGACGGGCGCGACCCAGTCGATGACCATCACCGGCGGCTCGTCACTCTCGAAAGAGGAGATCGACCGCATGGTGCGCGACGCCGAGGCCCACGCCGAGGACGACCGTCAACGCCGGGCCGAGGCCGAGGTTCGCAACAACGCCGACGGACTGGTGTACCAGACCGAGAAGTTGCTGAAGGACCAGGCCGAGAAGTTCCAGGGCACCGAGCGCGACGACGTCGAGGCCGCGTTGGCCGCGTTGAAAGAGGCGCTCAACGGCACCGACATCGAGGCGATCAAGGACGCGACCGAAAAGCTGCTCACCACGAGCCAGGGATTCAGTCAGCGACTCTACGAAGAGGCCGCGAAAGCGAACACCTCGGAGCCGTCGGCCCCGCAGGGCAGCGACGACGACATCGTTGACGCCGAAATCGTTGACTAACCATGAGCGACAACATCGTTGAGAACGACACCGTGACGGCCGAGGACGCCGTCACGGAGGTCGTCGACGTGAGAAGCGAGGTCGAGCGTCAGCGTGACGAGTATCTCGACGCGCTCCAGCGTCTCCAGGCCGACTTCGAGAACTACCGAAAGCGCGTCGCGCGTTCCTCCATGGACGCGGCCGATCGCGCCGCCGGGGAAGTCGTGGCGAAGATGTTGCCGGTGCTCGACGCCTTTGACCTCGCGGCACAGCACTTCTTGAGTGCGCCGTCCGAAGAGGCCGAGGCGCTGGATCAGGCGCGCGGCCTGCTGCTGGACGCCCTCGCCAAAGAGGGCCTCGAGCGCATCGACGCCGTCGGTGTCGAGTTCAACCCCCAGGTGCACGATGCCGTCGCGCACGTCGAGGGCGAGGACGGCCCCGTGGTCGATCAGGTGCTGCGCGCCGGATACCGATGGAAGGGTTCGGTCCTACGTCCAGCGATGGTGAAAGTTCGGGGTTGACTCGATGGTCGAACGTGAGTGGTTCGACAAGGACTACTACAAGGTCTTAGGACTCACCTCGAGTGCCACCGAGAAAGAGATCACCCGCGCCTATCGCAAGCTCGCGAAGTCCTCGCACCCCGATACCAATCCCGGCTCGGAGGAGAAGTTCAAAGAGGTCTCGGTCGCCTACGACGTGTTGGGTGACAAGGACAAGCGCAAGGAGTACGACGAGGTGCGCCGTCTCGGCCCGGCCGCGGCCGGCTTCGGCGCTCAAGGCGCACAGCCCGGAGGGTTCAACTTCCAGACCGGCGACTTCGGCGACCTCGGCGATCTCTTCGGTGGACTCTTCGGCGGTGGCGCTCGTCGCCAGCGCGCTCAACGTGGTGCCGATCTCGAAACGGCGCTCCATTTGGGTTTTCGCGACGCGGTCGTCGGCGTGACGACCACGGTGAACCTGCCGAGCAACGAGGCGTGCCACACCTGTAAGGGGAGTGGCGCCGCGCCCGGGACCGGTTTCGTGACCTGCGAGCGCTGCGGCGGACGCGGCGTCTTGAACGACGACCAGGGTCCGTTCGCGATGTCGAGCGTCTGTCCCGTCTGTCAGGGCCGCGGCGGGCGAATCGTCACGCCGTGTCCGACCTGTCACGGCACCGGACGCGAGCCGTCCTCGCGCAAGGTGAACGTCCGCATCCCGGCTGGGGTGAACGACGGACAACGAATCAAGATCAAGGGCAAGGGCAATCCCGGGGCGCACGGCGGCCCGGCCGGCGACCTCTTCGTCGACGTCCACGTGTCACCCGACGCGCGTTTCGATCGCCGCGGTCGCAACGTCACGACGACGGTCAACGTGGCACTCACCGCCGCCATGCTGGGCACGACGGTCGAAGTCCCGACGCTCGACGAACCGGTGACGCTCAAGATTCCGGCCGGGACCCAGCCCTCGACGACGATGCGCGTTCGCGGTCGCGGCGTGCCCGCGAGCGGGAAGAACGCCGCCGGTGACCTCCTGGTCACGGTCAACGTCACGATCCCGAAGAAACTCAACAAGGAACAGAAGTCGGCCGTCGAGAAGTTGGCCGTCGCGCTCAAAGAAGAGGTAGCGCATGACTGAACGACAAGAGCAACACGCCGTCTACGTGATCTCGGTGTTCGCCGAGATCGCCGGCGTGCACCCCCAGACACTGCGCAACTACGAGCGCGGTGGCCTCTTGAACCCGCAGCGCACGAGCGGCGGCTCGAGACGATTCTCCGACGCGGACCTGACGGCACTGCGGCGCATCCAAGAGTTGACCAATGAGGGCGTCAACCTCGAGGGTGTGAAGAAGGTCCTGCGTCTCGAGACCGAACTCGCCGAAGTTCGGGCTCGACTCGCGGCGACGCTCGACCAGGCTCGTTCCAACGTCGAAGAGGCGCACCGCCAACACCGACGCGACCTCGTCCCGATTCAGAACACGATCGCCGAGTTCGTCGAGGCCCGGCGGCGTCTTCACGAGAGTCCGTAGCCTCGCGATACGTCGCTCCGGGACCGAGAAGCCGGTTTGCGTCAACTAGACTTCTGTTGCAACGAGGCCGACTCGGAGGAGCCCAGTGCCCGCAACGGTGGTCGTCGGAACCCAGTGGGGTGACGAAGGTAAAGGGAAGTTGACCGACCTCATGTCTCGTGACATGGATATGGCCGTGCGCTACCAGGGTGGACACAACGCCGGTCACCGGATCGTCGTCGACGGTGAAGCGTTCGCCCTCCAACTCGTCCCTTCGGGCGTGCTGTACCCAACGCTCACGCCGGTCATCGGCAACGGCGTCGTGGTCGACCCCGCCGTGTTGCTCGCCGAACTCGACACGTTGAGTGCCAAGAACGTCGACGTCTCGCGACTCCTGGTCTCCGGGAACGCGCATCTCATAATGCCCTATCACCAGGAGTTAGACCGCCTCACCGAGCGCTTCCTCGGCAAGAACGCGCTCGGTACGACGAAGCGCGGCATCGGACCCGCCTACGCCGATAAGTCGTCGCGCGTCGGACTGCGGGTGCAGGACCTCCTGGACGCGAAGATCTTTCGCCAGAAGCTCGACGTCGTATTGCAGGAGAAGAATCTGATTCTCACGAAGATCTACAACCGACCCGCCATTCCCGCGCAGTCGATCGCCGAGAAGTATCTGGATGAGTACGCTCCTCGACTGGCGCCGATGATCGCCGATACCGTGGCCGTCGTGCACGACGCGCTCGATCGCGGCGAGCGGATCCTGCTCGAAGGAGCACAGGCGACGTTCCTCGACCTCGACCACGGGACCTATCCCTTCGTGACGTCGTCCAATCCCGTCGCCGGAGGTGCGTGCACGGGATCGGGTCTCGGTCCGCGCGACATCACCTCCATCGTCGGCATCGCCAAGGCCTACGTCACGCGCGTCGGTGCCGGTCCGTTCCCCACCGAAGTCGAAGGTGACATCGGTGAGTCACTCGTCGATCGCGGACACGAGTTCGGAACGAATACCGGGCGCCGTCGCCGCGTCGGATGGTTCGACGCCGTGATGGCGCGCCAGGCGTCGCGTCTCAACTCGCTGACCGAGATCGCTCTCACGAAACTCGACGTGCTCGACACCTTCGACGAGATCAAGGTCTGCGTCGCGTACGAGGCGAACGGCGTGCGTTACGACTACCCGCCGTATCACCAGTCGGTGCTGCACGAGGTGACGCCGATCTATGAGGTCCTGCCCGGCTGGAACACCGACATCACCGATTCCACCCAGTACGGACAGTTGCCCGCGGCTGCCCAGGGTTACGTCAGGTTCTTGGAGGAGACCACGGGCGTCACCATCTCGGTGGTGGGCGTGGGTCCGGGCCGAGAGCAGTTCGTCCGACCCTCGTGAGGCGCAGCGTCGTCATCGGCTCGGGCGCCAGAGAGCACGCGCTGGCGTGGGCGCTCGCCAAGAGCTCGCAGGTCGTCGTCACGCCCGGTAACCCGGGCATCGCGGCCCACGGCATCACGTGCGTCGACACGCCGTCCACCGAGCTCGACGCCGACCTCTTCGTCATCGGTCCCGATCAACCGGTCGTCGACGGGCTCGCCGACGAGTTGCGAGCGCAGGGCAAGACGGTCTTCGGGCCCGGCGCCGACGGCGCGCGCCTCGAAGGTTCGAAGGCCTACCTGAAGGAGTTCCTCACGGCCGCGAACGTGCCGAGCGCCGCCTACGGGGTCTTCGACGACGAGGACGAGGCGTTGGCATACCTCGCTGTGATGTCGCCACCGTTCGTGATCAAGACCGACGGACTGGCGGCCGGAAAAGGTGTGCTCGTGACGTCGGACCTCGAAGAGGCCACCGCCGACGTTCGCGACAAACTCAGCGGTCGCTCCTTTGGCGGCGCCGGCAGTACGGTCGTGATCGAGGAGGGTCTGGACGGCCCGGAGTGTTCGATCATGGTGCTCTGTGACGGAGCGAACGTGGCGACACTGGTTGCGTCACAAGACTTCAAGCGACTCGGCGACGGCGACGCCGGCGCCAACACCGGGGGGATGGGCGCCTACGCGCCCATGGCGTCACTCAGTGCCGAAGAACTCGACGAGATTCACGAGCGCATCGTGGAACCGACCGTCCAAGAACTCCGACGACGCGGTATCGACTATCGCGGGGTGCTGTACGCGGGGATCATGCTGACCCCGAGAGGACCGAAGATCCTGGAGTACAACGCGCGCTTTGGCGATCCCGAAACCCAGGTGCTCGTCCCCCTCTACGGCGACGGACTGTTCGACCTCTTGTTGCAGGTCAGCGAAGGTCGCCTCGCCGGTCCGGCGCCCGCGCCGAGCGGCGCGGCGGTAACGGTGATACTCGCCTCCCATGGCTATCCGCAGGCGCCTCGGAAGGGTGACGTCATCACGGGTCTTGGGAGCGACGGTCAACTGGCCCGGGCCGTCGAAGGCGTGACCATCTTTCACGCGGGCACCGGCCTCGACGCCGACGGTCGCTTCGTCACCAACGGGGGCCGAGTCCTCGCCGTCACGGGCGTCGCGGAGACGATTCTGGACGCTCGCCGTCGCGCGTATGAAGGCGCGGCGCTCATAACCTTTGAGGGGAGAGTGATGCGTAGTGACATCGCTCTTTCGGCGGCTAGAGGAGATCGATGATTCCGAGGTATTCCCCACCGGACGTGGCCGAACTCTTCACTGACGAACATCGCTTCGACACCATGCTCGAGGTGGAACTCTTGGCCGCCGAGGGCCTCGCAGAAATTGGTGTTCTCCCGCACGGCGATGTGATGAGGTTGCGCCAACGTCGTCCCGTCATCGACGGAGAGTTCGTCGATGCGGTCGCACTACGTGAAGAGGTCACCAACCACGACACCGCGGCCTTCGTCGACGTCGTGCAGTCACGGATCGGCATGCCCGAAGGGGCGTGGATCCACTACGGTCTGACGTCCTCGGACGTCGTCGACACCGCGCTCTGCTCCAATCTCGCCCAAGCGATGGATATCGTCATCACCGAAACGACGGCGCTGCGCGACGCGCTGACACGACGCGCCGTGGCGTCGATCGATATCCCGATAACGGGACGGACGCACGGCCAGCACGCCGAACCGACGACCTACGGCGCGAAGTTCGCGTTGTTCGCGCTGCAAGTCCAGCGCGACGTCGAACGCGCCCGGCACGCCCGCACCTCGATCGCCGTGGGCAAGTTGTCGGGTGCGGTGGGAACGTTTTCGAACATCGATCCGGCGGTGGAGGAGTACGTCTGTTCACGCCTCGGACTCGTGCCGGTACCCGCGACCCAGGTCATCGCTCGTGACCGGCACGCCGAGGTGCTCTACGCGTGCGCCTCGATCGGCACCGCGATCGAACAGTTCGCCCTCGAAGTGCGACACCTGGCGCGATACGAGGTCGGTGAGGCCGAAGAACCGTTCGCCGCGGGTCAAAAGGGATCGTCCTCGATGCCGCACAAGCGCAATCCGGTTCTCTCCGAGAGGCTCTGCGGACTCGCCCGGGTACTTCGCGGATACCTGCAGGCCGGACTCGAAGACGTCGCCCTCTGGCACGAGCGAGACATTTCGCACTCGAGTGTCGAACGCGTCGTCTTGCCTGACGCCCTGCAACTCACCGTGTACATGCTGCGCAAAGCGACCGGTCTCGCCGACGGACTGGTGCTGCACCCGGAGCGCGCGCTCGAGAATCTCACGAACGGCTCGCTCGGGCTCGTCTTCTCGCAGTCGGTGCTGCTGGCCCTCGTCGATTCGGGAATGTCGCGTGACGACGCGTATCGAGTCGTGCAGGTCGCGGCGCGACGCGCTCTCGATGAGCGCCGCAACTTCCGCGACGTCATCGAGAGCGACGACGACGTGACGTTGAGCAACGATGCTCTCGCCAGAGCCTTCGACACCGACCGGCTGCTCGTCCATCGCGGCCGATTCCTCGACGCATTGGAGTGGCGATCATGAACGAACTCGGCCTGACACCCCTTTACAGCGGGAAGGTCCGCGATCTGTACGCCGTCGGTGATCGACACCTACTGATGGTGGCGTCGGATCGATTGAGCGCCTTCGACGTCGTCATGGCTGAGTCGATCCCCGAAAAGGGCCGCGTCCTCACCGGGATGACGAACTTTTGGATTCACGAATTCGGTGAGTCCGTTCCGACGTCGCTCGTGAGTTGCGATCCCGCGGTCATCGAGCAGTCGGTGCCGGGATTTCTCGCTCAGACGCAGTGGCACGGTCGCGCGATGCTCGTGCGTAAAGCGGACATGTTGCCGATCGAGTGCATCGTGCGCGGACGCCTCGCCGGTTCAGCGCACGAGGAGTACGTCGCGCGTGGAACGGTGCACGAGATGATCGTGCCGCCTGGGCTGAAGTTGACCGATGGGTTCGCCGAACCGATGTTCACGCCGGCCACCAAGGCCACCTCAGGACACGACGTGAACATCAGTGTCGAGCGAGCCGCGTTGCTGGTGGACGCCGAACGGGTCCATCACGCGCAGACACTGTGCGTGGAACTCTTCACGCGTGCCGCCGCATTGCTGGCGACCAAAGGACTCATCTTGGCCGACACGAAGTTCGAACTGGGATTCGTAGACGGCGAACTCGTCCTGTGTGATGAAGTGATCACGCCGGACTCATCGCGCATCTGGCCCGCGGACGACGTTCATTCCGGAGAGACGCCACCTTCGTTCGACAAACAGCCACTGCGTGATTGGCTGAGCGCGCAGTCGTGGGACCGGACGCCGCCGCCGCCGACCATCCCCGACGACGTGGTGGCGATCACGTCGGCCCGTTACGTGGACGCGTACGAACGCGTGACCGGTACGTCCCTTAGTGACTGGTACGGTGCTTCGCAATGAACTACTCCCTCATCGTCGACGTCACTTTGCGCCAGGGCATCGCCGATCCGGAAGGTTCCACAATCCAGCGAGCGCTGCCGGCCCTGGGATTCACCGGTGTCACGAACATGCACGCCGGCAAATCCTTTCGCTTTGATATCGAAGCGGACGACGAAGAGGCGGCGCTCGAAAAGGCCGTGGCCCTGGCCGAGCGACTTCTCTCTAACCCAGTGATCGAAGACGCCTCAGCCCGGATAGTGGAGCTATAGAAATGTCTCGTATCGGTGTCGTCGTCTTCCCCGGCTCGAACTGCGAGTACGACGCCGCGGCGGCCGTCGAACGACTTGGGGATGAGGCAGAGTTCATTTGGCACACCCGCACCGACATCGACGGCATCGACGGCGTCATCCTGCCGGGCGGCTTCGCGCACGGCGATTACCTGCGACCCGGCGCGCTCGCGCGTTTCTCGCCGGTCATGGGAGCGGTCGAACGATTCGCCGCGGCCGGTGGCCCGGTGCTCGGGATCTGCAACGGATTCCAGGTCCTCGTCGAAGCGGGAATGTTGCCCGGCGCGTTGCAGAAGAACCGGGGTCTCACGTTCCTCTGTCAACCGACGACGATCGTCGTCACCTCGACCTCGTCAGTGCTCACCCGTGGCGCGACCGTCGGTCAAGAACTCGTCGTACCCATCAATCACTTCTCGGGCTCCTACACCTGTGACGACGAGACCCACGACGAGATCGAACGCAACGGGCAGATCGTGTTGCGCTACAAGGACAACCCCAATGGTTCACGTGACGACATCGCGGGCGTGTCGAACGAGGGGGGCAACGTGGTCGGCCTGATGCCCCACCCGGAACGCGCGATGTCAATGCTGCTCGGCAGTGCCGATGGTCGGGTGCTCTTCGAAAGTTTCCTCGGTGTGAAGGCCGCGCAGCCTGCCCTCGCGCATTGAGGCACCTGCCGGTCCCCGTAGTGTGGTCGTGTGAGTAGCCTCCAGCCCCTTCACCGAGCGCTGGGACTCACCGATTCGGAGCTGGACAGCATCCGTGAAGTCCTTGGTCGCGAGCCAAATTCACTGGAGTTGGCGCTCTACGGCGTGATGTGGAGCGAGCACTGTTCCTATAAGTCGTCGCGGATTCATTTGCGCCGACTCCCGACCGAAGCGCCGCACGTGTTGGTCGGTCCGGGGGAGAACGCCGGGGTCATCGACGCCGGCGACGGCATCGCCGTCGCGATCCGGATCGAAAGCCACAATCACCCCTCGGCCATCGAGCCCTACCAGGGAGCGGCGACCGGCGTCGGCGGAATCCTGCGCGACGTCTTCACGATGGGTGCACGGCCGTTGGCCGTCATGGACCCGCTGTTCTTCGGCGAGTTGAGCGACGCGCGGCAACGTTGGTTGGTCGAGGGCGTGGTCTCGGGAATCTCGGGTTACGGGAACTCGGTCGGCGTACCGACGATCGGTGGTGAGCTGACGTTCGACGACTGCTACGCGTCGAACCCGCTCGTGAACGTCTTGTGCTGTGGCGCGTTACCGAGGGAACGATTGGTCCTCGGTGTCGCTTCGGGTGTCGGCAACGTCGCGGTGCTGTTGGGCTCTTCGACCGGCCGCGACGGCATCGGCGGCGTATCGGTGTTGGCGTCGGCCGGCTTTGACGGCGCCGACGGCGCCGAGTCCCTCGACGACGCCAAGCGACCCAGCGTCCAGGTCGGCGACCCGTATGAGGAGAAGCGACTGATCGAAGCGTGTCTGGCGTTGCTCGACGACGGACTCGTGGTCGGGATCCAGGACCTCGGTGGCGCGGGCATCGTCTGCGCGACGAGTGAGACCGCGGCCCGAGGCGGTGTGGGTATGGACGTGGACGTGACGGCCATTCCACTGCGCGAGGCGGGGATGCAGCCTTTCGAGATCATGACGTCGGAGAGCCAGGAGCGGATGCTGGCGATCATCACGCCGGAGAATTGGCACGCGGTGGCGGCGTTGTGCGCCAAGTGGGAGGTACGCGCGACGGTCGTGGGTCGCGTCGTTGAGCCGACGCTAGACGCCAAGGGTCACTCGGTGGCGATGCTCCGGGTCCGTCAAGGCTTCGAAGGCGACATACTCGCCGAGGTGCCGGCGAGTTCACTGGCCGATGAGGCCCCTCTCTACGATCGACCGATGATGCGCCCACCGGACCTCGACGCGATCAACGCCGACGACCCGAGTGATGACGAACCGGTGGGATCGCCGAACGACGACCTGCTGGACCTCCTCGTGGACCCGGCGTGGGTCTATCGCCAGTACGACTCGCAACTCTTCTTGAATACCGTCGTCGGTCCGGGGCGCGACGCCGCACTCCTGCGACTCGCGGGACCGGGACTGCCCTACTCCGAACGCGGGATCGCGCTCTCGACGGACTCCAA
>Ga0182012_10001191_pt1 | contig 28698 bp, 26 predicted proteins | sample 612S2SmetaG_FD_120486 | JGI IMG/M metagenome (GOLD analysis project Ga0182012, IMG submission 120486) | Permafrost microbial communities from Stordalen Mire, Sweden - 612S2S metaG | ecosystem: Environmental > Terrestrial > Soil > Wetlands > Permafrost | place: Sweden: Stordalen | collected...
GATCTATTGTTTGAATCCCTTGCAGCCGCTGGGGGCTACGTTCTTTAAGATTTTCCATGCGTGGCTGGTCTCTGCGCGTGGCCCCGGCGTGCTGCGTTCGATTTTCAATTCGTTTGACATCAGCCATTTCAACCCTCATGCCGCGCCACCCGTCACGGATGCCAAACATCTCATGGTCAGAAAGTCTCAAGCCAACGAAGTACAGATTGTATTAGATGCGGTCGAGCAGCAAATGGGGCCGCTGGGTCAAGCGGTGTATACCCCCCAGCAAGTCGCCGGCTGGCTGCAAAGCCAAACCGGAAAAAATTACCCCGTCATGCAAGTGCGCGGGTACCTCGAAAAAATACCGAACGCCCGCAAGGTGCGCGATCTGCGCTACGGGGATGGGCTCAAAGAGACCATCTGGTGCCATACCAACTTCGAGTATTGGGCAGCGGCAACCCCCGGCGAGATCCGCAAGGAGTTGCAGGGCTACTAAAAATTCTCGCGGCGATTCAGTTCGGGGTCGCGGTTGGGCGCGTTCTGCTGAATCTTTTGTTGCAGTTTATCGATGCCGCGAATGTCCTTGGGAAAAATAGCGTCAGTCGGATGCAGTCGGTTGAAGTTATCGAGCCGTGCTTGGGCATTGGGTTTGCCTGTGACCAGCCCTTTCAAGATACTCTCGCGCACGGCCTTGACGGTGGCCTTGTACTCGAAGCTGACGCGGGCGTATTCGGCGGCATCGGCGACCTCGGCCGGACGGAAACCGGCAGCTTGAACTATGGCGTTATAGGTCGATGGCTTGGCCACCACTGACCCTAACGAATTGAGTTTACCCGTGGTCCCTAACTGCAATGCCTTGACGCCGTCTTGGTATTGCTTGAAGGGGACCAGCGATCCAATCGCCTTGCCGTACTCGCCATTCTGAACATGCTGCGTGGCTTCGGTGATGTGCTGTGCCAAGAAGCTCGTCATGGTACCCGACTCGTTGTAGATGAACTGCTTCCAGTTATCCCCGGTGTTACTCATGAGATCCGGCAAGTCTTTGAAGAACAGATCCGCAAGGCCCATGCGAGTCGATAGATCAATCCCGAGCGTACGTGGAATGATGCCGCCCGCGATGTTGCGCGCCCAGGTTTGCGATGCACCTGCACCCTTGGCGGCTTCTTCCACAAACTTGTTTACAGCATTTTTCAGATCGTAGGCTTCGCCTTCTTTGTCGAACAGCTTGTGGTAGGCATAGATGGCCAAGCGCACCGGCTCCAACATGGCGCCCGCGTACACACCTGCGAACAGTGTGTTCCCCACCACCATGCCGGCGACGGTCTTGGCCGCGACCCAGGTTTTATCCCCAAGTCCTTCCGGCGTGGCCGTCTTGGTTACGGCGCCCTTGATTAACTGCCCGCTGCCCATGATCGCCGACTTCACATTGCTGTAGAGCAGATGGGCCATGCTTTGCCGGTAGGTCATGAACATCGTCACCGAGTTCGCCGACGGTACCCGGTTGATCTGCTTGAAATACAGCGGCTTGTTTTCTTGACTGTAATCCGCATGCACTTCACGCACGAAGTCTGCGGTTTGGCGCACGTCGCCCTTGGATAATTCCAACCCCGCAAGTGCGGTGGAAATCCGATTGAACGCATCCGCCATGTTGGGCAGCAGTCGTGAGAACTCCATCACCTTGGAGACGGGCGCGGCATCGGAGTTGGCCATCGCCATCATCTGATCGGAATACCCATGGTCGAGCACCCCCTGGTCCACCAACTTCTGGTACGGGGAGTTCTCGCCTTTAACGTATTGGCCCCAATGAGGATGGTTCTCCAGCACGGTCCGCACCGCTTCGTGGATGTCATGGGAATTGCCGCCGCGTTTGAATGCGTCGGCGAACCCCTGCCGCATCACGGGAGAGATCGTCGTCCACATGGCACGGTAGAACGCACCGCGGGCAGCAAGCTGCCCCCACCGCGCCCCCGCCAACGGAATGCCAGTGGTGAAATTCTGGGTGCTCCAGATCACCGCGTGGCTGGGGCTTGCGAGATACGACAAGAACACCAACTTAGCCAACCCCTGATTGAACGGGCTGCCTTCGCCGAAGTACGTTGCCTCATCGAGCATGTGTTCGCCCAGCACCCGCGCCGCCTCGCCGCGTCGGTAGGTGGTGGCCTGAGATATCCCCGGCCCACTTTCGCGAGCGGCCGAGTGTAGTGCGGCCAAGGCATTGGCCTGATCAAACAAGGTGCGCATCTGGGCAATGTGCCACGCGGAACTTTGCGCGTAGTCGGCAAAGTTCTTGCGCATCTCGTTAGCCTTGACGCCGGCCACCGATTGCCGTGCCAATTGCGAACCCGCATAGGTTGAGCGGGCGGCTTGTGCTTCTTGGTAAGAGGAGTGCAGTGCCTTGATCAAAGCGCGGGTGCCGGCCGTATCCAGCGTGCCGTTCTGGGTGATCTTGCGCGTGGCATCGGCCATCAGGGCGCGCATGCCCGCGGTGGTGCCCGCTTGGCTGGCGACATCCTGCTTGACCTTGACGTTGCCGGACTCCAAGCCAGTCGCTGCGAGGCGCTGCTGGTCCGCCTCGGCTTCCGTGCGGCTGCCATGGAACGCCGTGTAGTCGGCTTTATAGGTGACGGTATGCTGGCCCCCGAGTAGCTGGTACTTGGCCGTGCTGTTGGGCGATAAGTTGTTCACCATGTGCTCAAAGGCTATGGCCTTGGTCGAACTCGGGAAGACTTTGTCGCCCGTTTTGGTGGCCTGCACCACATGCTCGCCCTCGCGGCCCAGATGCATGAACGGTCCCTGGATCTCGGTTTGACTGGCGAAAGTCTTTAAGGCATCGACCAGATCGGCGCTGTGCTTGCCCACGTCCACCAAGCCGCCGGGGCGAACCATGCGGGCAAGATCATCCGCGCCCTTGGCGCTGTAGAGCAGTCGCCGCTGCGCGTCATTTAAGATCGGGCCGCCTTCTTGGAATACTTGCAGCGCCGCATCGATGTTGGCCTTGCGGGTCTCTTTGGCGATGGTGCGGTTGGCATCGAAGGCATCGCTCAATACCTTCTTGGCATCCCAGGTGGGCGTGCCGTCTTTGTTAGTCTTGTCACTGACGGGTAGATCATTGAATCGCTTCACGAACTCGGCATGGCGGTTGGCCGCGTCATAACCTTTTTGGGCATCCGCACTATGCTCCGCGAAGGCTTTGCGCGGGTCCAACTTCCACATCGTGGCATCGAGCCCGAGTTGTCCCATCCGCGTGCTGACATCTTCCGGCAGCCGGTTCCAATGCTCTGCCACCGGGCGGGTGATGTCGTGAAACCCGCGCATGATCTTGGTCTTGCTGTGATCCACATCTTCGAAGCGGTTCATGGGATTGGACTGGTCTTTCACCGAGCCAAAGTCCGGGCGGTAATCACGGACGATCTGGTCCACGGCTTTGAGTCGTGCCACCACTTTGCGGACGCCATCGACTGCGTTTGAAGCCGCGTCGCGGGCGCCGGTTTTGGTGAAGGCGCGGGCGAAGGTGGCGACGGTTTTAGAGATCGGAGATTGCTCATCGGGCGGGCCGCGGCTCAAGTGTTCGCCCGTCACCTTCGCAATCTTCGGGTTCCATTGCAGTGGCTCATGGAGCTTGGCAAGTCCCGGCGCGGCGTGAACGGCCTCGGCCATACTGGCGCCGTGGTCGATCAGATCTCGTACACTGCCCGCCGCCAACTTATCTTCTGCCCGCCCCTGCATAAACCGTGGCGCATTCTGTGGGACATTCTGCGGCGTATCCAGGCCATGATTGTTGGCACGCTGCGCCTGCATGGTCATCTCACCCAAGCCCGCAATATGATTCAGCAGCTTCGGATCTTTGATCCCAAAGAACTCACCGATGCGACCGAAGATCCGACTGAGCAACGTATGATTGGTGCGGGCCATGGGGATCTGGGGGACATGCGCAACGCCGGCTTCCCGCGCACCGAAGTCTTGGCTCCAGGCTCGATCTTCATCCGGTTGTACCCACTTCTCCGACTCCGCGACTAACTGCGCGAAGTCGGGGTTGGTGTACAACTCCGAGATCATTTCGTGGGTGTCATGCAAACCGTACCAATGATTAATCCCGCCGGCATTAGGATCACGCGAATCCGCCGCATGTTCCGCGCCGAAACGTGCATCAAAGCGCGCCTTTAATACTCGCCGCGCCCGCTCCAACGACAAGGCCAATGGCCCCGTCGGGTGGTCCGTGATTTCATGTGACGTGGCCGCATGAAACATCTCATGCACCAGGGTGCGCAATTGCCGTACGTCATGTCCCGTAGAGCGTACTTGAATAGTCCGCTCATCAGGACTGTAGGCGCCATAGACTGACTTGTCGTATAGCTCGCCCGAACCTAAATCCCCGACTTGGCTGACCAGATGCACGGGCACATCGGGCATGTTGCGGCGCAGGGATTCCAAGATAGCGCGCAGTTCGGGATCATGCGCATGCGCCAGCATGTGGTCTAGGATGGCGTGGCTGGATGCGCCTTGACCGCTATCCACCTTACCCAACATGCGCGTGAGGTTGACCTTGCTCGCAAGTTTAGTCCACTGCTGGTGCATCTTGTTGCCGAACACTTTCTGCTTGATGTTCTCCAGCATGCTGTGCGCGGTATTGAGTAAGGTCTTGTTGCCCTGTGCAAACCCCGTGTCCCCACCGCCCATCACTTCCTTGGCGCTCAACACCGACTTCTCGGGCTCGACCGTATCGCTCATGCGCGGCGTGCCCTTGTCCACGGGGTTCTGGGCCTCGCGTTGCGCGTCGGCAAACTCCATGACTTGATCGCGTTTCTCGGGGGTGTACTCCGGGAACGCGTCATGCAGATGCTGCTCCAATGACAGCCGCGCCGACTCGGCCGGCAAGCCATGCTCGGCGTCGGTATACGCATTCAGCAAGGTCGCGGACTTGCTGTCACGTTCGGCATTGGGCAGGACGGGCGCCTCCTTCTTGCCACGCGGCACTACTTCGCCCTCGACCGGGTTCAATACCAACTGAATCAACTTCTCATCGGCAGCCTTTTTCGCCGCGGCCTTCTCGGCTTTCGCCGCCGCCTTGGCTTTCAGGGCTTCCGCTTTGGCTGCCTTGATTTGATGTTCATCGAGCGGCACTCCATCGGCGCCGACCGCCGGGGCTTTGATGCGCCCCTCCTTGGCCTTGGCCTTGCTGATAGCCAACTTGAACGGCGCATCCCCTGACGGTGACATCAGCGAGACTTCATCTCCTGGCTTGGCTTCATCCAAGATCATTCGTGCCACGCGATGCATCTCATCAGTGACCACGGAGATTTCCGGATGGCCAATCCCCTGCCCCCGCTTGGTCGCCACCGAGTCCTTGGTGCCCATACCCCTGGTGGTATTGCCAGTCGCTGATGCGAAGCCGCCGACGACGCGACTCGCTTTGGCCGCTCGTTCGAGATCCGACATGCTGGCTTTACCCACCAGACGTTTGGGTGCTTCGGCCAGCACCATCGCAAAATTCAACATGTTCTCGCGGCGCGTCGGCAAGTCATCGATGTTCTTGCGGTCGGTGACGGGGCGCAGCGGGTCGGTGCCATTGGCCTCTAGGGCTTCGTGAGTCTCCAGGGCTTGGCGCAGTTGCTCAATATAAGTCTTGGGCTTCTCGGCCTTGAGCACTTTGGGCGCGGGTGGCTCAGTTCCCGCGGGAACTGAGTCTCGCGGCGGCCCCTCATTTTCGTCCCGCCGTTTTGCTTCGGCATCTTCTCGCGCCTTTCGGCTTCTAATATCCGCAGACTCTTTGTTGTTTCTACCAACATTGCCGTACTTGCGGTCGATGGCATGCCCAGCAGATTTTTTTAAGGCTGGTGCTGCATCAGTGTCCTCGTCACGACCATCGGGAAACATGGCTTTGAGACTTGGCATCTCGGCGCCAATAACATCCCGCAGTCGCTGATGTGCTGTCTTAACTTCATCTTCGTCGGTCAACTCGCCGCTGGTTATTTTTTCGACGGCAGCATGTTCTGCGTCCATGTTACCCATGGTTTGTAAATCTGCTGGCGAGGTCCGATCATGCTCATTGCTGGGCTCGACTTTCGGCGATTCGACTTTAGGGGCAGATCCTTCAGTCTTTGCGGGAAGTTTTTTGCTGGGCTTCACCGTGATTTTGGGTGCCGGCTTCGCGGGCTCGGCGGGTGCGGACTCGACGGCAGGAGGCGGGCTCTTAGGCTCCGTGGGTGTAGCGGGCTTAGGGGTCTCCGCCGCGGCCGGCTCCACAGTTTTCTCAGCGCGTCGGGCGGCAGCCGCTTGGCCCTTGCCGCTGTCGTTCGGGGTATAGGGCAGTGGCTTCTTGGTTTCAGTGGCCGCAGGCTTAATGACTTCCGGCGCCGCCGTGTCGGGTGCAGACACCTTGACCCTGGCCGTCGGGATATCCATGGTCTTGGCCGTAGGCTCACCGTCTTGGTCGAGCAGGCGGACTCGGGTCAACCCATCAGCCGCGCCGGGCTCCACATGCACTGGGATCTGCTTGCCATTATCTGTGGTGACAAGTCCTTCCTGAGTCGGCGTATTGCGCTCGGTCGAGATATCATCCACCCGCTGCTGCACTGCCGCTTCTGGCGTGGTGACCACCGGGGTCTTACCCTCATCGGCGACACTCTGCACCGCGGCCGGCACGTCCGCGGGGGCCACCATCTTCTCGACCGCGACGTTGCCCGCCGGGTCTTTGCCCTGCACCACCGCGGTCTTCTCGGGCGACTTGCCGCTGCCCGCGCCGGTCACGCTGCCGATCACAGCCTGGGGGTCTTCGCCCGCCTTGAGCCGCGCTTGGGCGGCCTCTGCGCCCTTCTTGGTCCGCAGCACCAGGGTGCCTTGGGGCAGATCAATCGTGCGCCCCTGGAGCGTTGCCTGCCCCAGCTTGCCTTTGACCGACGCCGCGTTGGCGTCCGGGGAACCCGCCATGTGGGCGATGGACCCTTGCGGGATCAACACTCCCGTGCGTGGTGTGGCGTTGTCGTACAGATCGCGGAACTGAGCGGACAACTGGCGAGCGGATTCGGCGCTCGGATGATCGGGGACCACGGGTGCAATCGCGGGCGTGGTGGGCGCCACGGGCGCAGCCCCCGGCAATGCCCCGGTGGATACCGCACTGGTGGGTCCCGCGGGCGTTAAGGGCGGCGCCCCTGAACCCGTAGGCGCCACGGCATTATCGAGAGCAGGCTTGGCGCCCGCTTCCCCCCCACCAGGAGGCGGCGGGGCGGGTCCCGTCCCCGGCTGCATCGCGGACAAGTCCGCCTCGTCACTGGAGGGCGCGGCGGGCGCGGCGGGCGCGGCCGTCGGCACCTTGGTGGGATCAGCCTTCGGGATATCCTTGTGCTGGCGCAATCCAAAGCCGATGCCAATCAACAACGCCGAAATCAAACTGCGCGGATCGAGCGGATCGATCTGATTGGCGGCTTGTTGAAAACCATTGAAGTGATAGATCGCTTTGGCGGCGGCCTGTTGGCCCGCGGTAATCACCGTGTTGCCCAGCATCGAGATACCGATGCGTTTCCAGATGGCTGGATTCTTCATGGGCAGCGCCGCACCACCCGCCAGCGCCGCGACCGCGACGGTCGCCAGCATGGCGCCGGTCTTGACATCCTGGCCTGCCTTCGCAGCATCAATCGCCGCCGTGGTCCCCGCGCCCGCGGCTAATGCCCCAAACCCAACCGGTCCTGCAAACAACGCCGGGACAATCGCGGCGGCATCGCCCAACACTTGCGCGCCGATACCGCTTTTCTCGGGGTCGCCGACTTTGAAATAATCGACTATCTTGTTGGCGTAGTTATCGATGGCCCCGAACACCGCGTTTTGGGCGCCGTATTCTTGCTTGCCGGAAAATGCTGAGTGTAATTGATCGGCTTTGACCGCGAGCCCGCCTCCTCCCACGAACGCAATACCACGGGCGAGTTCGGCCGCGCCGCGCATGACGCCGTTGCCGATCTCGCTGAATCCTTGGCCGAACACGCCGGGCTTGGCTGCTGCGAGCTTTGGTTGCGGAGCGGCCGGAATGTCGGTCTCGCTGGGTAAGTTCGGGCTCTGGGCGTCGGCCGCCGCCATGGTAGGATCGGGTGAACTTGGAATGTCTGCACGAGCCTGAACTGTATGCGGAGCGGGTTCGCGAATCGGCGGCATCGGCAGTGACGGCACAGGCGCATTACCGCCGATGGCATTGAAATCTGCTTTCGCTGCCGCCATGCCCTGCTGTAATTCAGACTGTCCGCCGCTACCGACATCAATCCCGTACTTCATCGTGGAAGACATTTACGCAGGTCCCATCACCGCTGCGCCTTGCGCCGCATCTTCCGCGGACTCGGATGCACCCGGCTCCGCACTTCGCGTGGGAATCCCTTGCGCGGGCGCATCAGATGCATTCGGAAACAGCCAGCAATTTTTATAGGTGTTGCCCACCCAGACATGGGCGTAACCTTCTTTCTCATTGTAGATCACATTCTTTTCGGGTTTACCGGTTTCAGGATTGATATGAGTAATTTTCGCAGGATTGAACGCCGCGTCCTTGGGATTCGATTCATGGTTGTAATGCACGATGCGAGCCGCCAGTTCCGCCGCTGCCGCCTTGTTCATGCCCGGCCGCCCTAGATTAGCGGCGTTGATGCTGCCAGAGTAATCGTTGATCTCGGCGCGTTGCGTATCCGTAATGCCTTGCCACAAGGGATGCATATGCGTCGGGTCGAGGATATTTTTTCCGGCATTCGGATTGATATCGAGGACTTGAACAGGTTTGCCGTTGGCATCCACAGCGCCGGTCGGATCATCATGATACGACGGCAACGTGTTGTGCATTCCCTGCGCCATCTGATCGGCATATTGAATCCCATCATTCTGCGCATCCCGTAACTGCGCCATGGAAATCTTCGGCGCCCCACTGGAATTAGGACCTTTGCCGCCTGCCGGCATGCGATCTCGTTCTGCGGCCTGAGATTCGATGTCGCCAATTTGTGCGCCCATCATTTGGCGATGCAGATCGTTATTCTGTCGATTGAGTTGCTGCTTGTCATACAGGCTGGCCCCCACCATTTCACGGCCCGCGCCTGCTTTGTAGGCACCCACTCCTTCAAGATGCGCTTTTTCGGCTTCGGAGCTTGCCTTAAAGCGACTCATCTGCGCCTCTTTCATCTTGGTCGGGTCCATGGCGCCCAACGCAAGATCGCGCAGATACATGCTGTCTACTTTGATGTAGGCCGGATCTTTTTCATGGCCGTACATCCCCTGGTAGGGATTGCTGTGCATAAGGTCGCCCACCTGCACGCTGGGATCAGCCTTGGCATCCGCGGCGGTGGCCGTCTTGATGTGAATATCCTGACCATCGGGCAGGTAGTAGTTGATGTTCTTGAGCGCCTGTGTCACCGCTGGAATGTCGCCGTTCTCCAAGGCGGCAGAGGCGGCTTGGGTTTGCTTCAACACCTGACCCTGGAAGTGCGCGGTGCGCATGGCATCGAGCGATTGATATACCTTGTAGGGGTCTTCGCCGGCCAAGGCTGCTTTACCCACCGCGTCTTGCATCAGACGATTGCTCTCGCGCCACCATGCCGGGGTCAACGAGTGCGGCACGTTAGACGCCGCCGCGGATTGACTCGGCTGGCCCGCCTGCGAACTCGCATCGGCGCCGACTTGCTGCACCACCTTGGCGGTGGCCGCGGCCTGCACCGGGGAGACCGGGCCGCTCGGGGGTGTGCCGGGCGCAGACGCCAAGGTGCCCGCGGGCGGTGTATTCCCGGAGACACTGCCGGGATTGGCGGCTTCGCGGGCTTGCAATTGCGCAAGCGTCGAGCTCGGCAACGCGGCACTTTGGCCGCCGCCTAAACTGACTGGTTTAAATTGCGTGGCATTCGCTTTGTCGGCGTCACTCAGATTGATCAAATCGCCTTGCGCATTGTGCTGTAGGGGCGCATCGGTCGGACCCACGAGCCGGTCCGAGGGACTCATCAAATGCGGCGCAGCCGAAGCACCCGATGCGTCACCCGCCGTCGGTACGGGAGCATTCGGTGAACCGGGAAGATTAGGTGGCGTTGCGCCACCCAACGGGGAGGCACCCAAGGGCGACGGGGCTGGACCGCCAGTACTCGCCGTGATGGTTCCCGGATCAGGAATTCCGACGGCGGGAGTTGCGCCGTTCGGCTTATGGGCATCATCGAGCGTGGCGTCGTGGGCATGACCGAAAAACTTCTCGACCGCGTTCTTGGCATCATCCAAAAAACTGGTCTGTGCGGGACTTCCGTTCCCCGCGTCGGGATTATTGACGTCGGCGCTGACCGCATGCCTTGCCATTAAGTTTGCCGCTTGACGGGCTTGATTACCTTGCCACTGCTCCTGAAAATTGTGGCCAATAGTCTGCCCTGATTCGATGCCCTGAACGAACGAGGACAACGGACCGTTCATAGGCGAGGGCGAGATCCCACCCGCGGGCACGAAACCGCCGTCGGCCATGGTCAAAATCTGACCTTCGGTCGAAGCTGGACGGATACCTTGCATCGGTCCCTGCACGAATTGCGGGCGCATCGTGGGCGTACCGAAATTGCCGGTCACAATGCCACCACCTGCCAATTGCTGCATGGGGTCGGTCGGGATGCCTTGAGAGATTGGCGCTCCCATCTGCGCGGCGGGGAACTGCGGCGGGGGTAGGACGGGCTGAGCGGGCGCGGCGGGCGCTGCGCTGCCACCCCCCAAACTGTTGATGAAATTCCACACCGGATGATTCGAAGCAGCCAAGTTCGAAGTCGGAATCGCACCGGCCAGCAGCGGATTGCCGTTGGCTTGCGCGTCGCTTGCCTTATCGCTTTTAAAATCCTGGTAGTTGTCGATACCCTGCTTGATGCCGGGCGCCGCGGTGCCTGCGATGGTGCCCAAGGCGCCGATATTGAGTCCCATTACTTTTTACTCTTGCCAAGCATGGCGTTGGCTTTGGCCCGAATTTTCGGGCGGGCCGAGGGGGAGGCGTGGCCGATCATGGACAGGGCTGCGCGGGCGTGGCCCTTATCGGGAATCGGGAATGACCGATCCGGTCCTGCAAAGGTGCTGACCGGAAGGGCTTTGCGAGACTTGGCAGAGAGCTTGCCCATAAAAACCTCGGGTCAGTTATAGGACATATGCGGGGCGTGAGGCACCGGGATGGCACGCCGCAGGTTCGCCTTCTCGCGGGTGCTGTCGATCATCTTATGGAGCTTCTCGGTTCCCAGATGCTGCACAATGTCTTTGGGCATGACGAACTCACCCGGCGTCAACATCGCGGGCTTGCGATCCGTGGTGCTGCCGAAGGTGCCCGCGGGCAGCGCGCCCTGGCTGGTGACGGGACCGCCCAAATCCATTGGCTCGAAACTCATGGGGATGGCCTGTCGCGGACGCACCGACCCCTTGACCACCGGCAACCCACTGTGCGCCATGGGCAGCGCCATATGACCGCCCGGCCCGATACCGCCAAAGTGCTGCCCGACGATGCCGCCGCCCTCCATGAACATACCAGCCGCGCCCACCAGAGAACCCACGCCAGCGACGTTGGAGTTGTTGGCAGATTGCTGCATCCCATACTGCTTTTGCTGCATGCCATAGCCAGCGTCGGCCGCGTTGACCGCGCCGTTGTTGGCCCCGGTCGCCGTATTGAGGTATTGATTCGCAGCCCCCAAATTGCTGATGCCCGACGAGTTGGTTTGATTCACCCCCAACTGCCCGGCCTGCGCGGTGCCGGCCGAAGTCGCCGCCCCCGACGTGCCTTGCGCGCCCACTTGCAGCCCGAGGTTGTTGGCGGAATTGGTCATGGCATTGGCGATGTTGGTGGTATTGACCGCCGACTGTGTTCCTGCCGCGGCCACTTGACCCGCGCCTACCACCCCCGCCTGACGATCCAACGCCGCGCCATGCACGCTCGCCGGGTCCACACCCTCTGACGCCAATGCCGCCGCCGAATTGCTGCGCGCCGCCTGATCGGCCGTGTTAGCCCCCGCAACCGCTTGGCCTTGCAATTTTTGGATATTCGCCGTACCTCCATAGGTCTGCGCCTGCTGCGCCTGCTGCGCCTGCAAGGGCACGAAGCTCGACCCGTAGGTGCTCATGTTCTGAGTGGCCTGCGAGCCGATCTGTCCTGCCATGGAGTTGCTGGTATTGGTGACGTTCGCTAGGTTCTTCTGCGCGTTGTTGTTGTACTGCTGCGCGGTGTTCAGTTGTTGCTGGGCATCGGAGGTCGCGGTGGCAGCCGTCTGATTGCCGGTGGCGACGTTGCCGCTTAGATTAGGTGCAGAAGGGATTTTGGCGCCGCCGGACATCTCATTCTCCTCGGTTGAATCCACCGACAGTCTTGGGCGTACAACACTCCGAACCATAATTCACCGGGAATGACGCCGCACTCCCGAAAGCCCAATCTCGCCGCAATGCGCAACGACTTGACATTATGCGCCTGAATGATGCAGGCGAGGTACTTGTACTCCCATTGACCGAAAGCAGTCTGGAAGACCGCTTGCAGCAAACCACGGGTAATGGCACTCGGCGAGTCCGCGCAAAGATGCAACGCACAGCCATGCGGCTGGAAGGAATCAAAGCCAAAGGCGGCAATGATTTCGCCATTCGAACTGCGGCGGGCGATGCCGTGGAAGTCTTTTTGTAAGGGCAACCCGGAGCGCGCATGCATCCACGCTTGTATCGAAGGATCAGCGGTTATTGACACGCACCCGCCGCACGGCACGACTCGTAGTACGCCAGCCAAAAGGTCACTTGGGCGTTGGCTCGCTGGAGGAGGGCTTCAGTGTCGGGGACAATGTCGGGTCCAGCAGCAGCATTTTGTCCCGCCACTCCTGAAGATAGTCGGGCGGAGTCAGCGCCGATGGGTCCGGCGCCACCATCTGCGGGCAAGAGCCCGCGGCTATTGGGGGGACTTGGGCACACCCGCAGCACAAAAGCGGGCACCACAGGAGCAGCCAGAGCCACCGCCAGTTGACTGCCGGCCACGGATTCTTGAGCTTGCGCATGGGCCTCCACGGTAGCGACCTTCGCGGTCTGGGCAATCTGGGCTCGGGTATCCAACGCTTGTTGCTTTGCAACACCCACCCGTTCCAGATGATGCACCCAAAACCAGCCCGCTGCACTCAGGGCCACCCCGAGTGCGAGATACACATAGAGCTTGTTGGCAGCAAACCATGCACTCATGCGGACTTCAACTCCGTACCGGTCTCAGCTATCGCAATAGAATACACATTCACGTTGCCGACCAGTTGAATCTGGTATCCCTCGGCCTTGAACCCCGCGGGCAAGCTGTACATGCGCTCATCGACGCACGTCCAGGTAAAAGCCGTAAACCACTGCTGGGTCGTGGGCGTACGCGCAAAAATAGTCACCTGGACCGCACCGATCACGCCTGCGAGGTTGCCGAGATTGAGCAGCGGGCTGCCTGCCAGCGGCGTCTTAATCTGCGCAACGATGGCGCCCGCTCCGGTAATTCCTGCCATGCTGCGTACGCCGTTAATGGCATGCAAGTTCAAGCTGTTGAGGGGTTGGGTAACGCGCTGCGAATTAAAACTGGTGTAGTCCTGTAACAACGCAGGCGGGATCTGATAGCCGCCGCCATCAAACTTAATTTTCATGGCGGAAAAATTCACGGGTTTCGGCAAATCAAACTCTTTGGAGAGCCACGTGTACTCCAACGGCGTGGAGCCCGGCGGGTCCCACAGCCGAACCTGATTCTTCTGGACGATGTAGCAATCGCCGCTGTACTGATCGATCTGTATGGCATCGACCTCAGAGAACCGATCCATGGTGGTGAGCGGTGCCAAGGTCTCGGCTGGCGAAAAAATGAATCCTGTGTTGGTGGTATTAAAGGCGATGTACTGAAGCCCGTAGGCCACCGCCTGAATCGTGGTGGGACTGAAATTATTCAGCCATTCCTCGCGGGTCAGCAAACTCTGAGTCGCCAATTGCGTAGCGCCCGCGGTCGCCACCAAAATTCCCTGCGGGCTCGCGTAGTACACGCCCCCCAAGCTCGTCACCATGCTTCGGCGCGAGATACAAGGGTCAATCGAATTAATCTTTTGTAAAGTAATGGCCGATGGACTCATACCCTCGGCGTAATACGGGTTCGATGTGGTGCCGATCACCAGCACATTGCCGTAAACCGCAAGACCGACAATCTCTGTTTTGCACGTCTGAATGTTCTCAACCGGCCACGCATGCGGATGATAAGGATCGCTCATGTACAGATCGCGACCCTGAAAACCACATAAAAATCCGCCGGGATGTGAGATCAATCCGGTCAAGCCCGCGGGCGGACCGTCCCACGTCAGCGAAGGCAGCGTGTAGTTTTCGGCAACTGTGGTATCCAATGCCCCATCCGTGAAGCTGGTGTCACCAAAGTTAATGCTACCTACATAAAAATACTGTGCGCTGCTACTGCTCGCGTCCGCTACCGTGCGATAGATATTGATTCGCACCAAGTTGTAGTCCTGCGGATTGGGGACGCTGGTATCAAAGTTTGATAGTGTCCACGTCCCTGACGAACCCTCCGCAATCGTGGGACTGCTGGGCGGTCCTTCTTCGCCATAGCCCGACACAAACGTATACACGTACGATCTAACGGAAGTCACCCCTGCAAACGGTACCACGACCAATGAATTGACCGGCGTTGGAATGCCCAACAGATAGCTCGGCAATCCCGCTTGCAGCCGTGCTCGGGTGTTGTACTGCGGTGCGCCGTGATGCTGGGACTGATCACTGGTCCAGTAGTAACGCTCAAACTGATCCTGCAAAACCGGCGTACGCACAAAATCCACGTCGTTGCTATTAAACCCTACCCAAAAATCTTGGGTGGTAATCGGCAACGGCGCCCCCACCAAGGCCGGCAATCGATAGGCACGAACCGTCGGCGTTGAGCCGAAATCATGCAGCAGTTGGGTATTGCGCAAACCGCGCAACTCTCCCGACAACAACTTGGCGTTAACCGCTTGAACGGCACCGTTATAAGGCTGCAACCGGGCGGAACCCCGCGGTGAGATCCCGGAAAAATTATCAATCTTGATAGTGGTCACGGATACTGACCGGTCAAAAAATAATTGGCCAAGCGATTAGATCGAGTTGGTCCGACCTCGCTGGCCCACAAACTATGCAACAGTCCATCGTGAGCACCTTGCCAATCCTGCCGTTGTAAGGCGGCACGAGTTTCATGGAACGCATACCATTTGCCGCGCAAGTTAAAGCATAGTTCGGTCAAGGCATTCTGCCGGCAGGGCGTATCCAACATGCACCACTCAGGAAGACCTTGCGCAAAATGCTGCGCACTGAGGATATCAATCCCGCACTGCGCGTCTGCTTGAAATTGCGTGATGGTATGGCCTTTCCAACTTTGCAAATTTCCCAGCAGATGCCCCCAGCCAATGGTCCAGAAGCCTTCCGAATCGGTATAAGCCGTCAGTTCGCACGCCTCGGCCGTGTGAATGTCAGCCACTAAATGCGCGTCGATCACAAAAAATGACCGAGCACCCACCCGGCACCGAGGCCGATCAGCAAAGCCACCCACGAAGACTTAGTCGAGATCCAAGTCTTCACATCGGTTTCCAGAGTCTGCACTTCCGACGGCGGATCAGGCGTCGGCGGATCAGGTGTCGGCGTCACAGTGGTCATGCACTTTCTCCAGTCATTGATTCGGGTAAACAGTCGAACGCTTGTCTTTGCCGTTGCCCTTGGGCGGAGCAGCATCTTCCTGATTCTGAGCTTCACGCTGGGCGGCGGCATCGAGCGCGTTTTGTACCTGCGTATCAATCGAGGCTTGAACCGCCACTGCTTGCATCTGCAACGCCGACAAACCCATCTTCAAGGTCTGCAAGGCAATCTGATCGAGCATCACGGGAACTTGAGTCAATGCCATGGGAAATACCTCGTTAGTAATAGGCTACTTGTGCAGCCACGGTGCCGATAGTGATGGTGAAATAGCCTTTAGGTTTTGACGGGAGAGTACCAGCGGTGCCCGCCGCCGGGGCCGTGACGGTGCTAGACGCTTGCGGCAATTTTAATTGCCCCGTGGTACTGAACACCAACATCTGCAACCAGGAGCCTGCACTCTTTTGCCAAATTTCAGTCTGCCCGCCCGAATGCTGAATCGTGGTGCCCGTGGTGCCACCGGACAGATCCAGCAATTGCACATTAGCGCCGGTCGATACCAAATTGGCATACGTGCTGGCGCGAGTAATTTGCAAGTCGCCATTGTTGATGCTGGTCGTTGAACCGCTGGTAATAACCAAGGCAGCGGTCGCCGACAGGCCATTGATCGTCAGGCCCACACCACTTGCCGGTACCGCGAGGGCGACATTGCCCGCCGCGTTCCAAGTGTGCGTATTGGCGGTGCCGTTCCAACCGTAGAACCCCGAGCCATCGCCCGCGACTTTGAAATAGGCGTGCGCGGCACTCTGATTGTAAACAATCAGTCCCGTATCGGCTGCGGTGGTGCCCGCTTCGATAATCAATCCATAAGACTGACCGCTGGTGGCATTGCCCGTGATCGTCACCGCCGAGATATTCGGACACCCGTTCACCCCCAAGCCAAAACCACTCGCAGGGGTGATCGTCACGCCAGTTGCAAACGTGTGTGCGCCCGTCCACGTCGGCGCAATCGACAGGCTTAAGGCGGGCGCGGCATCGCTGCGCATGAACGTGCTCGCCACACCATTCACCGCCGCGAGGCCAACCGCCGCCGTGGGATTGGCACTGACAGCGGGCGCACCAGGAGCGCCTGTAGCCCCCGTGGCTCCGGTGCTTCCTGTTAATCCCGTGGCCCCCGTCGCGCCTGCGGGAATACCAAAATTGAAGATCGCCGCCGCCGCCGTCCCTGAATTCGTTACCGTGGGCGTAGCACCGACAGCCAGAGCGGTCGCCGTGCCTGCGGTGATCGTCGCGGAGGCGCCTGCGGCACCGTTCGTACCGGCTGCCCCCGCAGCGCCGGTAAGTCCTGTCGCACCCGTGGCCCCCGCCGTCCCTTGAATGCCTTGCGGACCCGTGGCGCCAATCAGCGTGCCGTTGACGTAGTAACCGCCGGTTACATTGATGGTGCCCGCACCTTTATCGCCGCCGGTCGCATTGCCCAGCACCACAGAGCCATCATCATTCAACGCAAAGATCGACGCCGAAAACGCATTGTTCAAAATCTGGAACTGCCCATTTATCACCCGCAGCGTCTTATTGGGATTGCTGCCGTTGCCTTGCATCGACAGCGCGACCCCGTTGCTGTTGTTGGAGTCTAGGAGTGTCATCAGCGAACCGCCAGCGCCGGTATACCCACCGGAGACTTGCAGCGCATGACTTGAGCTAGAATTTCCCCCCATAAAATAGGCTGCCGTATAACCGGGTGCTCCATACACCGACATGGCAGACGTACCCGAAGGACCATTGATCGTCATGCCTCCATTAAATATATGCATCCCCGTCCAGGTGGGCGCGATACTGATATTCAACGCGGGCGCAGAATCCGAAGTCATCCACGTAGTCGCCGTGCCAGTGACCGCCGTCAAGCCCACCAGCGCCGTCGGCGCACCACTCACCGGAAGATCCTCGATGCGGGCCGCCGAGGTCGCGTCCTTCTTGCCTATCCCTAAGATCTCCATTAGCCGTGAACCACAACCCGGAACTGATTCACGGTCGGCGCCGTAGCAAATCCCAGCGTCAGCGTGTTCGCCGTTGCATGACTCACATCACAGTCGATCTCGGCAAACGGCGTAGTTGCTGAATAAACACTAGTCACCACATCCTGAGTCCCCAAGTTATGCGTGATGGTGTACGCGAGCGTCACCCCGTCGCCGAAAGCAGTGGCATACTTACCAGGGCTGTTGGCGGTCACGGCCACGCCGTTCACATAGAAGCCGCCTGACGCATTGATCTTGCCCACACCCAATTCGCCGCCCGTGGGCGCACCGACTTGCATGCCCGTTGACAGTAGCTGCAACGCCGATGATCCCGCGAAGCCAGTGACCGTCAGAGCTTGGCCACTCGCGGGAGCGCCAATCGTCACGGTACCAAGCGTTGAGAGTCCTGCCACTTGCGTCAGCCCACCGGCTACGGTTAGCCCCAGATTAGCTTTGAGCAGCGCCGAGAAGATATGCGCGCCAGTCCAAGTGGGCGAGATACCCAAATTCAACGCGGGGGCGGAATCACTACTCATAAACGTGGCAGCACTTCCGTTGACCGCAACGAGCCCGACTTGCGCGGACGGATTGGCCGACGATGGGCTAGACAGCGCCACACCGTTCACATAGTAACCGCCAGATACGTTGATGGTACCTGCGCCTTTATCGTTGCCGCTGGGCGTGCCAATTTGCATGCCCGACGACAGTAACTGCAACGCCGAATAACCCCCACTACCCGTGATCGAAGCGGCAATGCCGGCAGTCGTCGGCGCGGCCAAGGTCAATGCGCCTGTGGCCGATAACGACAGCGCCGTCGCCGTCGCATTGTCTGTAATACCACGGGAAACAAATGAAGCCCCTGCTACAATAAAACCCAGATTCGCTTTGAGCAGCGCGGAGAACGTGTGCGCGCCGGTCCACGTCGGCGCAATCGCCAGATTCAGCGGCGGCGCGGAGTCAGAAGTCATGAACGTACTGGCGACGCCGTTAACCGCCGCGAGCCCCACGGCAGCCGACGGGTTCGCACTCGTCTGATTGACGAGTGCCACGCCGTTCACATAATAGCCGCCAGTCGCGTTGATCTTGCCAGCACCCAATTCGCCGCCCGTGGGCCCCGAACCGACTTGCATGCCGCTGTTGCTTAACACCAGCGCAGAAGATCCGGGCAGCCCGTTCACCCACAAACCATACCCAATAGTAGGAGTAATGGTTACATTCCCAGCCCCGCCTACTATAATCGTAGTCTGAAGTGCGGAATCAGTAATACCACGCGACTGAAAAACGCCCCCCGCGACAGTCAATCCCAAATTGGCCTTGAGTAGCGCGCTGAAGGTATGCGTGCCGGTCCAGGTGGGCGAGAAGGTCTGGTCAATCGCCGCACCGGACCCGGTGACCACCAAGCCCTTATTCGCCCCCGGATCGGGCAGGAAGGAGACTACATTGCCCGAGATCGAGATGCCATTGCCGGGCGTCAAGTCGGTGGCACCATTTAACTGCGTGAAGGTAACCGCGGTGGTGCCCACGGTAATGCTGTTGGCGACATTACACAGCCACAGACTATTGGCATTCGCAAGGCCCACATTTTCAACCGCGATAAAACCACCGCCAAACTCTGTGGCCGCATTCATATCAATGCTGCGCGTCAGTACCCATGGCACACCCACGGTCCCCAAGGTGGTGAGCGTGTACAGGCCATTATTGGCGGCGGTCGCTTCGTTTTTGACCAGAATCACATCATTCAACGCCGGGGCGTAGCCATCGACCGCCAAAGCACCGTTGGCCGAAGCGGTCAGCGTCGCCCCCGCACCTGACGTACCGTTGGCATAGACATTTGCCGGCAGCGGTCCCGTCGTCGCGGCGCGGGCGGTGGGCTTTTGCACGAGTCCCTGGCCCATGGCATCGACATAGGCTTTGTTGACACCATCATTGGCGCCCGTGGGCGAGGCCACATTGATCAGTCGCTGATTGTTGATCGACAGCGGCGCCGCGGGGCCGGCGAAGGTATCGAGCGTGATCGCCTGCGCAGTGGCCACGAAATTCGAAATGGTCGATGCCAACTGCGTGCCGGTGGCATTGGCACGATTCAGATAATACGCCGGAAGCTGTCCACCCAAGGCTAAAGAATTGGTTGCCGTTAATTGCCATTGTGCAGCCAGCGAATTCCATACCAGCAGTTGCTGCAAGGTAGTGTCGTAGTACACTTGGCCGGGCGCCGGGCTCGACGGGGGACCCGACAGGGGATCAAGAGCCGCCCGTTGAATCGGGTTTTGGTTCATCAAGATCGGTGTTAGATAAGAACGTGACATGGAGAATTCCTCAATTGAGATACGCGGACCCGGCAAATGGGATTGAAAAAGTCACTCGGACGGTGGAGATATCCACGTAGTTCACGTCCGCTTCCACTTGATCACCCTCGGCATCGACCACAATCACCGAGGGGAAGCGCCCGAGATTGTGAACGATGGTCCAGACCGGCGTCGCCGTCGTCTGAGTAAACACGAATGACAGCCCCTGCGGTCCCGCCGCAAGCTCTGCTTGAATGCCACTGACCTCGACTTGCAGGGTCGTGATCTCGCCTGCGATGTCAGGACCACCAGACACTTCCGACTGCAACGTCGTTACCTCGGCTTGCAGCCCTGTCAACAAGGTCTGGAGGGTACCTACCAACGCTTGCAACGTCGTGATCTCTCCGAGCACCACGGGGTCGCTGGTGGCCGAGGCGCCCGTCGCACCAACTGCGCCCGTGGCCCCCGTCGCGCCGGTCTCTCCGGTCAGTCCTTGCGTTCCGATTGTACTCCCATTACTGACCATCGAACTCACTGCTTTGCCTGGGAGCACAGTCTTCGCAGTAAACTTAATGACGCCCGCATTGACCAATTCGCGTAGTTTTACGAAGCTATCCAGAGGATCGCCACGCTGGCGCTGGGCAACCTCGGCCACTTCTTTGAGTTGCACCAGCACGGTTTGGTGATTAGCCAAGTCAGGGGCGGGCGCCCTGATCGCGGTTGTGCCCGTGCCGGTGGTCATGATTCGGCTCGCGCTACATCTTCATGATGAAAAATACTGCCGTGTAGGGGGGCGACTCAGCGGTGTGGGTATGAACTGGGATGTTCAACCCTTCTAGTGCAATGGGCGTCGACTGGCCGGGACCTTGATCGGTATCCCACTCCACGGCGACCCCGGCACCTGCACCACCAAAAAAATACCCCGCGCCCGCCGGCGTGCCTTTCGGACCCACCACGTCGCCCGCGGACCCTGTATAGATGACATTGCCGTGGGAGTGGGGTGGCAAGTTGGCCGCCAAAATCGTCGTGCTGGCGCCCGTGCTCGTCCCCCCCGTGTTCGGATCGGTGGTAAATGGAAACTTGCCGGTGACTGGCAGTACGCCGCCGCCGCCAATAATAAATTGATCTGTCAAATTGGGCGTGTTGTTAGACCCGTTACACAATGCCCAACCAGCAGGAATGTTGGTTGATAGCCCACTCCAAATCACGATCATGCCAGGGACGATGAACGACGCACCGGGCGGCAAATTGCTTGCGATATTACCGGCGGTCAAAAGCACGCTACCGCCTTCAGTAGCCGGTGCATTGATCGGCACAACGATCTGATTGCTGGTATCGCCGGGCTGCGAGCGGATGGCGGTGCCCGCACTCTCACCCCCTTGAATACTGCCGCCGGTTCCTAGATTCAACACCCCCGCAAGCGTCGTGGTCCCCGAAAGCGTGTCGCCCCCATTACTTTGCAGCATGATCATCATCATGGCCGCAGTGACGCGCTGCTCGACGCGAGAGCCTGAACTAAAGGGTAGCGCCGTCGTACCCTCCTGGCCACGCATCACAATCAAGGTATCGCCAATGCGCCCAGTCACATAGGTAATTTCAATGTTGCCATTGACATCCTCCAGCGTAACCGCGGCGATTTGCCCCGCCGCCAGTGGCGGAAACAATTGGCCTTGGCCGGCTTGCAACACCAACTCCGTATCGGTCGCCGCGACGGGTGACACCAAGACAGAACTCGCGTTGTTGGCAAAAACGTAAATACTCATACTCGTCCTACAACTTTTCTCGCAAGGTATATTCCACGATATCTTCAAGGATCTGCCCGAGCGACGAAGTCGCTAAGAACTGCACCTGATAGACGCCTTGATCAACACCCCCGGATGCAAAATAAGCCGCAGTCTGTGAAGGTCCCGACAGCGTCGGCGACAGCACCGTTCCCGGCAGCACGTTCAACCCCGTGATCGCCAGCGGCGGCGTGGCAGCACCCGCATCTTGAGTGATTGCCACGCTCACCGACAAAATACTTTCGGTCGGTGCTAGATCGAGCGAGTAATTGAGGATGTAGCGCAGATTCTCGACCGGGCTCTGCGTGAAGCGGGCGCTCAGGTTCATACTAGTTTACCGTCGCGTTGCTGCGGGGACGCCAGATCGTCCGACCGCCACCGGCCAGCAATTCGAAGTGGAACTGCAACCTGAGTGCCGCGTTCATGCCAACTTGCACCAAGGCCAAACCGGGAGGAACTGCGCCCAGATCGTATTCAACACCAAAGCGATCCCGCTGCGCCCGGAAATACAGATGCCCGGTCAGCGTATTTAAATAACTCACGATGATGTCAGAAGAATTAAGGGCGGCGCTGCGCACATCATCCAACGTCACAAACGGCCGCACGGCGCCTAACGGCAATGCGATTGTCACGTAAGCATTCGACAGCGTATCAAAATAATAGAAGTACCCGAGCCCCTGCGACACGTAAGCAATAGCCACCCGCATCGACTGATCGAACGCGCCCGCCAACCACACCACGGGATGTCCCGTCGTTACTGTCAGTACCGTCGTCGGCGTGCCTGTAAGCTGCGGCGTATAGACAACGCTATCACTATCCAACAACGAAACCGCCCAATCCTGAACTTGCAAACCCGCACTGGCATCGCCGAGCGCCGCACCGCCCCAACAGATATCCGACAGATCGTCTTTGTCCTGCGTCTTCGGCGACAAGAAAGCCGCCGGGAGGGGAACACTCGAAGCAACGTGGTTGGGCAGCATGCGGGTCTCTACGGCGTGTTAATCGCCCAAGACAGACTCATCGAGAGCGTCAACGCATGCGAGGAATCTTTCGGGATCGGCGGATCGAAACCAACCTGATAGATTCCAAGTCCTCCCCAGTCGCAATATACCGAGGCAATTCCCCCCGGTAAATTGCCTTGCGCAATACTGAAACTAATGCCCGTTTGCAAGCTGAATGAATTGGCGGCATACCCGGAATTGCCCGCGGTACCGAAGGCATATTGCCCGGATGGTGAAGACGTGATATCGCCAATAGGTCCATTGTAAGCAGACGGCGACGGCCCAACATAAACCATAGCCTGTCGCGCTGGGTTAAAACACCAATCCGCAGAAGTGCAAAGGGCGGCACGCAACGTATATGCATAGCTCACGCCGGCAATGTCTATAGTCCCCGTGACATCCTCGGTCGGCACGTAATTATTAAGTTGGTACGTCACTGACAGCGATTCGTTGGGAAGCACGGTAATCGTAGTCGGGCTGCCCGACGAATCTAAAATCAATGCGCGACTAAATAACGGCGTCGGGTTATCACTGCCAACGCCGATTTCAGACAGATTACCCGTAGCTGTTCCCGCTGGAAAAATAAAATAACACGTAGTTGTGCCGTAGTACGGCGGCGAACTTTGTGTGGTGTACGCTACACCGCCGCGGTTTCCAGAGGCCACTTGCGATTCTAAAGTGGTATCAGTAATAGCAGGGGGTGTATTGCCTGAACCCACTACACAAGACACGATCACATCTTCACCACCCCCTATAGCATTGGCGCCGGCCGTGGTGATCAAATTGGGAAACCAATCCGCCAAGGTGCGCCGTTGCCCTTGCGCATTGCATGCCTCAATTTTATAACGCCCCGCCATTTTCTGCTTCAAATGCAAACTCATAGCAGCGTCCCCCCGAGCAATTGCGCAGAGCTTTGCAAATGGTCCGGTGTCCAATTTAAATAATTGATCAGGGCCAAATCGAGCGAGCCACTCTGCAACGTAGCCCCGCTACTCATGGTGTCACCCGGAGCGGCATAACTTAGAGCGCCGTAGTAAGTCATCTCAGCCGACAGCAGCGCGGCACTGGCGCTCATCGTTTCGGAGGTTTCCTCGTCATCAGTAACATAGGCAATCAGATCTCCACTCAACAGCGCCGCGGTGCTACCCAGCACGTCCGCATATGCATAGACAGGCGCTGGAATCATCGCGCCGACAGTCGCAAAATGCTCCTGCACCAACAGCGGATACAACTCGCTGGTAATATAAATGCCACTCACCCGGAAGCCCTCGGGAACACTTGCGATCCCGCACGCCCCGCAAATGGCGCGACCCGCATGGGCGCATCCGATGGGCCGTAGCCGCGATTTGCCTGATCTCGCGCCAACGCAATCTCGCGCCGATAGATCTTGTCGTTGTCAGCAGCCAATCCTTGGTCGCTCCACGGGCGCTTGGGGATCTTATAGAGTCGCGCCAGCACGCCGGCAATCAATCCATCCACATGATGCGTGTAACTCATGTCCGGCAGAATCGCCGCGAGGGTCGTAGGCACCAAGCTGGCATACACAAAAAGCGCGTTGAGGTAGGTCTGGTCGGGGACCGGATATAGTTGCAGCCGATCAAACCGCCGCATAAAGTAGCCCCACGGCGGACCCGGCTGTTTACCAACGAACGGGCGTGTCGAAGGGTGGAGGAACTGCGGAAAGTTGGTGGGGACCGGCAAAAAATACACCCCGAGCACGTACTGCAAGCGAGCATTTTGAGTCACAGGATTTAAATCAACTTCGTTGATCCCAAGACTCAGCGTGTAGGGTTGCAGCGTGTCACGCCATGCGGTCGAGCGCGTATAAAAATCGTTAAGCACGCGAGTCAAATGCGATTCAATCAGGGTATCGGGGCAGCCTCCCACCTGTTGAGCCACCATCTGCTCCACATAGGTAATGGTTTGACCCCCCAAGGCTGCACTACTGGCACCGCCGTCGAGCGTGACTTGAGCCATGGTCTAGTGCCCCGTCAGTTGCATGGACATGGACGCCAGCAACTGCGCTGAACGACTCTGATCGGTGAATTCATCATCGGCGAGTTCGATCCGTCCACCGACATACGCCACCACGGGGTTGTAAAAAAACCGGGTATCGATGGGGAACGGGGTAGGGGGTACCGGCGGCGTGGGATTCGCCACCCCATCAATCATCTGCAAGTCCGCGGTGGTGTACTGAATCACCCCCAGAAACGACAGAATCCCTTGCTGAAAATTGCCGATAAAGGCATCCGGCCGCACCGAATACACTGCCAGCAACGCCTCATTCAAATAATCGACGTAGGTGTCGTCGCTATTGCGATAGGGCAGCAGGGAGTCATTGACGACGCGCCGGGCGTCCTGCACCAACTGATCAATCGTTTGGGGGGTGAAACTGCTCATGGGCTACAGTTCCCGCGGGAACTGGCCCTAGAGTCTCCGCATGTTCGCGTTTGCATAAGGCGTGTACCAAGGTGTTCAGGACCTCATCGCCCCAAGAATTCAAAGCAGCATTCAACACCCAAACAATCACCCGGATGTTACCCCTTACGTACCCCCTGCGGCAGTCTATTTGGTCTACAGACGGACTCCACGGACGCTTCACGTTGTTCCGAGTCGGCGACATATCGAACGAAAGACCACTCATCGCACAAACCCCGGCTTCCAACTGCGGCAGCAAATCTTCAATCGTCAAATCGAACGCACGCTGCTTCTTTTTAGCTCTCTGCTTAACCGCATCCAGCATGTAAGCAGCCCGCCCCAGCGGTGTAGCCAACCGCTGTCCGCGAACAGTTTTGCCCCGGTCACTACGGCAATATGCTTTATATTTAGCTACGACCTCCGGACGTTTGTGATAGTCCTTTTTGTACTCCTTTTCCCGTACGATCACTTCGGGTCGCTCTGAATAGGCTTTCTGGCGCTTCTTGATGCAGTGCTTGCAGTCATAGGTCAGCTTATCGGCTGACCTTTTATATGCGTAAAACTCCGAACGATCCTTAGATTTAAAGCAAACGCTGCATACTTTCATGGGCATCCCGTCTGGTAGTGAAGCTAAGGTTATACCCCAACCACTACCAGACTGTCAACCCAAAGAATTAACTTTTGTCACTAAAGCCCTGAGTTGAGAAGCACCGCAAAGCCCACAAGTGTCGGATTTATAACGGCAAATCCCCAACTTTGCAAACCTCGCATGAGGGTCCCAAACGTAAGCTCACTTCTCAATGTCTCCACCTTGGTCATCTGACTGGCAAACGTCAGCCCCAGCGAATGGCCGAAGTAGGTGCCGTACTCTCCCGCCGCAAGGCCCGTGGTCGGATACACCGGATAGTCGGTACCGGTGGCCGCGGCATTGGCCGCGTTGCCGATGGGCAGGAGGTTCGACACGTACACCGTGAAGCGGTCAATCATGCCGAGCCGCCCGTTGCGTGCAATGGACACCGCATCGCCGGTCAGATACGCCTGCTGGAAGGCCGACCGCTTGACCATGGCCGCGGCCCACGGTGGCAGCACGATCCAGCGCCCCGTCTCCGGGACCCGCTGTTCATCGAGCACCAGACCGCAGTCGATGATGAAGTCGATGATCTTGCGGGCATTGGCTTTGGTGCTGCCATTGCCCGTTCCCGCCGCCACCGACCCCACGCTCAACGGCACACCGGCCGTGGCCGCCGCCGTCAAGGTGTTGGCCGAGTACCCCAAGTTGATGCTCTGCGACAACCGCCCCGCAATGGTACCCTGATTGTTCGGGTCCACGAAGTTCGCGATGCTAGTCACGGCCAAGATGTTGGTGTCCACATACACCTTCATCTGCTCGGAGGCGTTGTCGGCCCAGTTCGACAGCAAGTCCACGTCCGACTGGATCTCCATGATGTCATCGAGGACGGTGTTGAAATACGCGCCCTGATTGATCTGGAGGGTCACGAGTGGCGCAGACGGGCGCTGCACGGTCAACGCTTGGTTGGCCGCATAGGTGTTGATCGAGATGGTGGCGTGTGTACGGATATTGACCGTATCGCCAAAGTTCTTGATATCACCTTCGTAGTCGGTGCTTGCGATGGCGCCGAGCACCGTCGCATCGTAGAACTTCTCAACAAACTTCCCGGACCAGATCGTCGGGATGAAAATACCGGAGTACGCAGGAGTTTGATTTGCCCCCGCGTACGGAGTACCAATGGGATAAGGCATGTGACGACCCTCGGCACAAGCCGAGGGCTCGTGCGTTTAGAGATTACCGATTTTCGTGGTGATCTCTCCGGTCAGGTCGGACACGGCCTTCGGAGACTGCGGCAGCGATCTCGGCACTGAACTGTGCATACTGTTCAGGAGAGACTTGCTTCCGTCTGACTCGATTGTAAAAGTCCTTGATCTCCGATTCGGTCAAGATCCTTTTACCTTGGCTACCCACAGGAGCTTCGGCCGCACCGCCCCGCGGTACACCGGGAGCTATCAGTGTCTGTGGGTCGATGGCAGGCCCAGAGGTTGATGCGCGGACAGAGTCTTCCTGCACAAACTTTTCGAAGATCCCCGCGACACGAGCCGAGTCGAGGTTTTGAAAAGCCGTCGTCAGGGATTGCCTACGACTTGTCCCTGAGAATACATCCTGTTGGTCTAACCACGCAAGGAATGTCTCTGATTCATTGATAACACGCCAGTTCGGCACATGGAAATCCATGTAGGCGAACAGACTGTCGCGAGCGGACCTCATCTGATGCTGCGCCACGGTACCGGCCGCGGCTTGGGTTTTTTGCAACTCAGCCTCCAGTTTGGCAGCGGTTGGGCGAATCATGTTCTGCGCCATCTTCACCATGATCGGCAGCAACTCGCCGTAATCTTCGATCTCTTTGTCGGAGACCCCTAATGACTTTAAGTAGTCCTCGGGTGACTGGGTCGGCGCGGGCGCAGGTGCCACGGTCGACGGCCGACTTTCGATCAGCTTGTCCATGGTCATCTGTTGCGCGGCCAAGATCTCACGCATCGAACTGGTCTCGGCGTTGTACTTGCCTTGCAAAGTGAGGTACTTCTGCTTGAAGTCCTCGTCGGCAGGGGCGGGCGGCGCGGGCGGCGCGGGCGCGGCGGGCGGCGCGGGCGCGGCGGCAGCGGGCGGCATGGCGCTACCGGTCTCGTTCACGCCCGGCGTGATGTTGTCAGGCATGGTATGGCCTTCAGTTCCCGCGGGAACTTGACCGGGGTTGGCCCGCATCTGTTCAATCAAGGCATTCGCCGCGGCAACCTGGGCACGCACGGCAGGGGGCATGTTGTTGCGCGGTTCAGGGGTCGGGGTAGCCATGCGGAGTGCCTTTATTGCTGTGAATTTGTTTCAGAAGGCGTGCATAAGCGCGACACTCGCCGCGCAACGCCTCGTCGGGATGGTCGGAACTCAGCAAGGACTCAATCAGCCCGTCGAACTTCAACTGCAACGCAGCCACATACGCGGCCCAGTACGCGTTGCCCGCGAGCCGGTGAAGATTCTCGGCAATCTCGCGTCGATCCAGCGCCAGCATCACTACAACCGGAAGGGATTCCCAAGTGCGCTCGTGACCAAGTCGGTCTGATCCGCATCCCGCCCCACCTTCGAATAATCGCGGGTGTAAATCCGTGAAGTCGGCGCCGGACCCACCTTTGCAGCTGCCGCGGTCATGGACAGATACTCATGGTCCATACACTTGCTGCCCGATGTGCGCTTCAACTTGGACTCATTGCCGTCTTTTGGGTACGGTCCCTCAACATCGTGAGTTCCTGGGTACACCATGCTACTTCTCGTACGATTTCTTGAGGGGGTACGCGGTCGGCGTAGTCTTGCCATCAGTGGCATTCAAGCCTTTGCCTTCCGAATGGGGATCAAACCACTTCTTGGTGCCCATCACTTTGGACTGCTTGGGTGGTTTGTCCGCATTCATGGTGGGGATCAAGGTCTTGTTCGGGCGCAGCGGGCCGCCAGAATCATCTTCGTCGGGCTTTGCAGCTTTCATCTTGTGGCCGCCTCCGTTTTGGAACTTCAGGGGATCGTTCTCAGTAAAAGTCGGCCCTGGAACTTGGGAAA
>Ga0182012_10001192_pt1 | contig 28686 bp, 25 predicted proteins | sample 612S2SmetaG_FD_120486 | JGI IMG/M metagenome (GOLD analysis project Ga0182012, IMG submission 120486) | Permafrost microbial communities from Stordalen Mire, Sweden - 612S2S metaG | ecosystem: Environmental > Terrestrial > Soil > Wetlands > Permafrost | place: Sweden: Stordalen | collected...
AAAACACTTCATTCGGTGCTCCTCTTGATTTTGAAAAACGTTTTCAAAACGATGTTTGTAGCTGGAGTGTACGCAGGTCGAGGCGGATAGGCAAGAGAATGCTACCGCGTTGTGCACTGAAAAAATTGGAATTCAACGAGAACTGCTAGACGGGTACGGGAACGCTCTCCACAATCTCGCGTAAAATCTGCTCGGACTGCTCGGCCCGTTTGAGCGTGGACGTGTAGCGCGCGCTGATCACCAGGCGATGCGCAAACGTGGGTATGGTCAGCCGCTTGAAGTCATCGGGGATGCAGTAGGTGCGGCCTTCCAGCAGCGCCATCGCCTGCGCCGCGTGATACAGCATCAGCGAACCGCGCGGCGAAACTCCAAGCGAAAGCTGCTCATGCTGGCGCGTGCGCTCCACAATGGCCAGTGAATAATCAATCAGCGAATCCTCTACGCGCACGGTGTCCACTTCATTCTGCAGAGCAACCACGTCCTCGGCCGTAAGCACTGGACGCAGTTCCTCGATGCGCGCCGCCCCGGCGTGTCCGCGCAGAATCTCGCGCTCGCTCCCTGCCTCGGGATATCCCATACGCGCACGAATCAAAAAGCGGTCCAACTGCGACTCCGGCAGCGGATACGTGCCGTGGTGCTCAATCGGGTTCTGTGTAGCGATCACCAGAAACGGATTCGGCAACGGATGCGGATGCCCGTCCACCGTGACCTGACGCTCGTTCATCGCTTCCAGCAGCGCCGATTGCGTCTTCGGCGTCGTGCGGTTGATCTCGTCCGCAAGCATGATGTTGGTAAACACCGGACCCGGCTTGAACTCGAAGCGCTCTTCCGAAGTGGAATACACGGAGATGCCAATCACGTCGCTCGGCAGCATATCGCTGGTGAACTGCACCCGGCGGAAATCGCAATCGATGGCCCGCGCCAGCGCCTGCGCCAAGGTGGTCTTGCCCACACCCGGAACACCTTCGATCAGCAGGTGACCGCGGGCGAAGATGGCCACCAGTGCGAGCCGCACTACATCGTCTTTGCCACGGATGATGGAGCGCAGCGCGCGCTCCAGTTCAGCAGCGCGTTGTAAGGTGGTGCCGGATGCTTGCGACATTCTATTGATTGTATCTGCTGCGCCCCGCCAGGCAAACCGAAATGCCGTCGATTGGAGTTACAGAAGTGACGTCTATTAGTTCCCGGCGCGCATTCCCATCAGCCGCGCAATGCGCTCGGCAGTGGGTGGATGTGTGGAGAACAGGCTGCCGAAGCTGATGCCGCCGAGCAATGGCGCCTGGATGTACATATGCGCCATGGACGGGGAAGCCACCATCGGAGCTATCCGCGAGCGGCTCTCAATCTTCTTAAGCGCGCTCGCCAGTGCGCCGGGATTGCCCGTAAAGTGCGCGCCCGTGGCGTCTGCCTGGTACTCGCGCGAGCGTGACACCGCCATCTGGATCAGCATGGCCGCAACCGGCGCCAGGATCATCATGGCAATCGCCGATAACGCTCCGCCGCCGCCGCCGCGGTCATGATCGCGTCCGCCACCGCCGAACATAGCAGCATAGCCCGCCATGCGCGCCAGGATCGTTACGGCTCCGGCAAACGTCGCCGCAATGGAGCTGATGAGAATGTCCCGGTTGCGCACATGGCCAAGCTCATGCGCCAGCACGCCTTCCAGTTCATCGTCCGTCAGCAGATCGAGGATTCCCGCCGTCACGGCCAGCGAGGCATGTTCCGGATTCCTGCCCGTGGCAAAGGCGTTTGGAGAGCCCGTGGGGATCACGAATAGCTTCGGCATGGGCAGCCCGGTCTTGGCGCAAAGCCGTTCCACAATCTGGTACACGCGTGGCAGTTCCTCGCGCGTTACAGGCTTCGCGCCGCTGGACATGATGGCCAGCTTGTCGCTGAAAAAATAGGAGAAAAAGTTCATCGCCGCTGCCAGGCAAAGTGCCATCACCGCGCCGTTGCGGCCTCCAATGGCCTGCCCCACCAGCACGACAAAGACGGTCATGGCCGTCAGCAGGAACGCGGTCTTTAAGTTATTTCCCATGGTATGTAGATGCTACCCCACCCCAACCGGACGCGCCAAATCATATAGCGGGGCAGGCAAGCGCGGATAAGCATGAGGTTCAGAGGGTGGCTCGCAGCGAATGAAACCCTGCGAGTTCTAGGCGATGCGCTCGGGTGCCAATTCCTGCTCGTCACCCTCCACGCCCATTCGATAGTTGGTGAAGCCCGTAGCCAGAGTCTCCGCCACAGCCGTGGCCTCAAAGAAGCGAGCCTGCGGATCGCCGCCAAAACCCATCAGGCCAGGAATTGAGGCGGTCAGCGCGGACAGCCCGGCGTCAATCTTGCCGTGAGTTTCAAAGCTCATGCCGCGCACCACTCCCCCCGGATAGTCGGTGAACACCGCGTTGAGCAACACTCCGCTGCCGCAGAACAGAGCACTCAGCGAGGCGCTCTTGTGCCGCTTCCAGAACAGGACACCAGCGCTGAAAAGCAGCCCCGCCACCGAATAATCAATGATCGAGTGAGTTCGCGGGCCGAGAACCTTAGGCAATCGGTTGGAGAAGATCGATGCGCTTTTCTGGAGCAAGGCCATGGGCTGACTTCCTCTGCCAATCAAGATGCGTAGAGAGCATTCTACGTTGCGGGGGATTCCAGCACAGCCTGCTCTAGCTCGATCGGCGACTCAGCGCCCGCTGTAGTGTCTGTTCCACGGCGGAGCGAGCCTTGTCGTACTCTGCCGGGGTCAGCTTCCCTTGCTGGCGTTCAATTTCCAATTGGAACAACTCTTCCTTCAGTGCCGTCAGCAAAAGATCGCTTGGAGCTGGCTGCATGGTCTCCGCCGGTGCTGGCGCGCCACTTGCCGCAACTGGCAGCACGGCAACTCCGCTCGTTGCGGATTCCTGCAACGTGCGCTCATGAGTCCATATGCCGCCGCCTACCAGAATCGTCGACAACAGAACAAGGATGTACCAGCGATATTTCGCCAGTCCGTCCGGCTCTTCGCCGGGCTTGCCGAGTCCACCGCCCGGTCGGCTGTCGGATGCCGCTGAAGTCGCGGAGCCTCCCATGGCAGGTGCGCCACCACCATCGCCCTGCGTCTGCTTCTCCTCTGGAAACACACCAGTGCCGGAGAGCGAATAGCTCAGGTCGTCGCCGCTCTTGGCGTGCATGCTCACTTCGACCGTCGTATCCGGTTGGTTCGTCATGGGCTGGAACTGCTTTGGATCTCGGGCCGAAAACTTCATCGTCTCCGGCATTACCAGCACAAAATGATCAAAGCTCTGCACCAGCTTCGGCGTGAACGTAGCCGTACCTGTATAGGGCAGGTGGTAGGAAACCTGGAAGCGCGTCTCACCCGGCTTCAGCGGATAAGAAAATGCGTAGTGGTTCTTCTCCCGTGCGGGAGCCGCCGTTGCGGAGATCGGCTGGCCATTCGGTCCCTGTGCGTCCGCGCCGTCAATCTGCGCTCCATCCGGCAGAACAAACTCAAAGGTGGATTTCGACGCCAGTGTGCGCGGCGGGTTGCTGGCATTTTTCACCGCAAACAACTCCACAGCCTGCAATGTCGCCCCCTGCGCCTGGAGCTTCACCACGTCGGCCGCGCCGCTGATTCCTTCCACGGACTGAGCCGCGTCATACACTTCAAGATCGATGCTGGTCGTTCCCGGCGTAATCATCTTGAAGTAATTGACTCCGCCTCTTTCCGCCCGCGCCAGCCGCGGCCCTTGCGCCTTGGGACTTTCAATCCTGAAGCGTCCCTCCGCATCCGATTTGCCCGTCGCAACCTCGGCCATGCCGCCCATCGGATCCACCAGCGTGACGCTGACTCCGGCGGCAGGCTTGCCCGTGCTGCCATTGTTTACCTTGCCGCTGATCGTGTCGGCCCCGGCCACTGCCGCAAGACACAGCAACATCGCAAGAATGGAAGTCGTACGAATCACTCGCATCAGGCTGACACCTCGCGGCGGCTGCCGGTTGCATGTTCAATCTCTTCGATTTCGGCCAGAACATTCGCTGCTTCCTGCTCCATCGAATCCCGCATGGAGGTGAAATCCGCGTCGCTCAACTTGCCCGCCTTGTACTCAAAGTTCAGGTCGCGAAGGTTCTCGAAAGTCTGTTCCTTGCGCTCATAGAGGAAAGCAAGCCGCGTCTTCTCAACTGCGTGTTCGGCTCGCACAGGCTTAAAGATGTAGAAGAAGATTCCGAAGGTGAAAATCACCGTCGCGAAGATCAGGAAGCTGATGCCGGTGTTATCCGGCGTGGCTGGCATTTGCAATAGCGCGATCACAGGGCTGTCTCCTCGCGGGCTCGGCGGCGGAACTCATCCAGTTCTTCCACTGGAGTGCCTCCCGAATTTGTAGGGTTCTTCGGAGTGCGATTCTTCCAGGCCCGCACCACCAGCACCACCGCCCCAAGCGCTGCCAGAAAGATCACCACGGGCATGATCCAAGCCACGCGATTGAAGCCCGTAGTCGTGGGGGCCGAGAGCACCGTGGGCCCATACTTACCTACAAAGCCAGCCAGTATGACGTCGTCCGAGTCACCGCGAGCCATGGCAAGCTTCATTTCCTTGCGCATCTGCTCGCTGGTGGAGCAGCCAACATGGTTGCACTCCAGCAGCACCTGGCCGCACCCGCACTGGCACATCAGGTTATGCCCAAGGCGGTCAAAGCGCTGACCTGTACCCGTCGGATCGCCCGATGCTCCCATCATCAGAAGCAGCGCGCTCGCCAACAGCAGTCCAGCAGCCCAGCGATGAAAGACTTCGCGTGCAATCTTCATCAGTCGCCTCCGGTCTCCACTGCTGCTCGGTTCTCCGCCTTTGCCTCGGCAGGAGCGCGCGCCTGACCTGCTCCCGCGGTGGGCTTCTTGAGTTTGGCTTGCATATTCGGAACCAGCGCGATGATCGTGCCGACCAAGATCAAATGCGCGCCTGCCCATATCCACCACACGAGCGGATTCAGGTGTGCCTTGATGATCGGCCGCCCATTCTCGGGATTCTTGCCGGTGTACACCAGGTACAGGTCTTCCATGATGGTGGAGCGGTTGGCAACAATGGTCGCGGGCTGTCCGCTCGCCTTGTAGAAGCGCTGCTCGGGATACATCGTCGTAATCTGCTTCCCGCCCTTGTAGATGTCCAGAATCGCCCATTCGCTGGAATAATTCGGCTTGTCGTCCTGCGTGTAAGAGCGGCACACCAGCGTGTAAGGACCAATCCCCATCTTGTCGCCGAAGCCCAGTTCCTGCTCGGTGTTCTGGTAGAACGCCACGCCCGCAAACCCAATCATCGTAACAATCACGCCGAGATGCACAATGTATCCGCCATAACGCCGCGTGTTGCGCCGCGTCAGCAGGTACATGCCATGGAAGACGTTGCTGTCATTGTGGCGCGCAATCACCAACCCGCCCCGTATGAACTCGCTGCCAATCGTGGCGGCCACCAGCACGGAAAGCATGATGGTCATCAGCGAGTAGAAGTAGCTGATGTCCACCCATGGCTTGATGCCCATCACCACCAGCACTACGCCTGCCGCCAGGGCAATTGCCGCAGGGATCGCGAAGTTCTTGCGCAGGCTCTCCGTCGAAGTCCTGCGCCACGCAAGCAGCGGCCCTAGCGCGGTCAGCAACAGCAGGAAGAGCGCAATCGGAATGTTGACCTTGTTGAAGAATGGAGGCCCGACCGTGACCTTGTGTCCGGTAACCCACTCGCTCAGCACCGGGAACAGCGTGCCCCACAGCACCGCGAAGGCCGCCACCAGCAACAACACGTTGTTGAACAAGAAGCTCGACTCGCGCGAAATCAGCGACTCCAGCTTATGCTCGCTCTCCAGATGCGCACGGTTGCGCACAAAGAAGAACGCGCACACCGCGAACGTCAGCGCCATGAACGTGACAAAGTACGGACCAATATCTGATTCGGCAAACGCGTGCACCGAACTCACCACGCCCGAGCGAGTAAGGAACGTGCCGAAAATCGCCAGCAGGAAGGTGGAGAAGATCAGCCACATATTCCAAACCTTCATCATGCCGCGCTTTTCCTGCATCATCACCGAGTGCAGAAAAGCCGTGCCCGTAAGCCATGGCAGCAGCGAGGCATTCTCCACCGGGTCCCATCCCCACCAGCCGCCCCAGCCCAGCACGCGGTAGGCCCAGTACGAGCCGAGGAAGATTCCGCAGGTCAAGAACAGCCAGCCCACCATCGTCCAGCGCCGCGTAATGTGAATCCACTTCTCACCGGGATACTTCATGATCAACGCCGCCAACGCGAAGCAGAACGGCACCGTCATTCCCACGTAGCCCAGGTACAGCATCGGCGGGTGAATCACCATCTCCGGATATTGCAGCAGCGGATTCAGCCCATTGCCGTCAGCAGGAATCGCTCCCGTCACCAACGCAAAAGGATGCGCCGCAAAGTTCACCAGCGAGAGGAAGAAGATCTGCACTCCGCTCATGATCAGCGATGCATGAGCCACAAGTTGCGAGTCTGCCTTGTGCCGCATGCGCAACACCAGCCCGTAGGTTGCCAGCAGCCAGCACCAGAAGAGCAGCGAGCCCTCCTGCCCTGACCACAGCGCGGCAAACTTGTAGGCTCCCGGCAGCGCCCGGTTGGAGTGATGAAGGATGTAGGCGACCGAAAAGTCGTTATGGAATGCGGCGTAAACCAGGATGCCGGAGGCCGCCGTGACCGCCAGAAAAACCGCGATACCGGCACGTCGCGCCGTCTCGCTCAATCGATCGTCGTGCCGGACAATGGCAAACAGTCCAGCGGCGAACGCATAAACGCTCAAAGCGAGCCCGAGCAGCAGTGTGAAGCTTCCAATTTGTGGCATTTTTGTGGGACGTTACAAATCTGGAGTCATTGTGCACGATAACTCGTCACGTGCGCAACCTCACGGCCAGTTCGGGAATGACTAACCTGGTGCAAGCTTGGAACCATTACTTATCGGGCTACGCGTTTTTACGTAACAACACCGCGCCGGGCGACATATCTTGCAGTTAGTCGTCCAGCTGAACTCAGCTGGTATTTCCGAGACAGCAAGACCTCCTGAGCAACTCGAGCTCGCCGCAAGGCAAGCTCTTTTTTATTGTCCACGCGAGTCCAGCAACTCGTGCACGGTACCAATCAGCTCGTCCGGGGGGAACGGTTTCGTTCGGAAGCTGACGGACAATCCTTCGTATTCGCCCTCCAGCCCTGGCATGCCGCTCAGCACCAGCACTGGCATCAACGGCAATTCGATACGCAGCTCACGAACCAATTCCGCACCGGTAACTCCCGGCAAAAAATGGTCGGTGATGACTACTCCGATCTTCTCGTGAATCGCGCGCAGCACTGCCTGAGCGCTCTCCGCACTGGTTGCAATGTGCACAATAAACCCCGCATTGCGCAAAATTAACTCTCGTATGCGCAATTGATCGGGGTCGTCGTCCACTAACAGAATTTGGCCCTGAAGCATGTACACCTGGCTATTTGTATTTAGCTCTCACTTCGGTTTCCGCACGATGCCAATCCGCCTCATGCGAGCCGTGGTGACCGCCACGTTCATTATAGAACTCATAGGCGCGGCGGCGAATTTCTTCGTACAATTCGGCGGGCGCAGGCTTGGCGGTCTTCATTGGTGCAGTAGTCGCAAGATTAGGTTCAATTTTGGGAGCGGTAATTGCAATTTCTGCTGCGGCTTTCTTGGGAGCGGGGGCTTTTACAGCAGGACTCTTCTTCGCAGCGGCTTTCTTGGGAGTGTTTTTTTCCGACGACGATTTTTCCTTAGCCATCCTTTGTCACAATCTCCTTATATCGATTAAGGCAGTACAGACATACTTCCTCTACCCGTTGTTACTACTATAACGCTTGTTATGCGGGGATATAACCCCCGAGCCGATGTCTGTACCGCATTTTCAGCCACAATTCATGAGTAATTTTTATAGGCATTATGGAACTCAGGTTGCCGATCACGAATATTGCACAACCACCGCAGCTTATATCTCTCTTGTATAGTGTTGCTCGGAGAAAACCATGCTCTTACGCCTGCTTACTTCGTTCGTCTGTCTCCTTCTGGCTGTCCCACTCGTTTCGCAAACCATGAACCATTCCAGCGACAGCTTTGACCATCTTTCAGCCCAGTTCATGATTGACTCCCTGGTCCTTTCGCCGGTCAACGCTTCACAGGCGGGATACCACAAGCACACTGATCCGAAGACGGGAAAAGTTGTCGAACTCGATGCCGTGCTCGATGACCTTGGCCCGCGGGGCGTCAGCGCGCAACGCACCTTCTACCGCAGTTGGCATGAGCGCTTCCGCGCCGTAAACCACAACGCGCTCAGCAAGGAACAGGCTGCGGATTGGCAGCTCATATTCGATCAAATCAATTTCGCGCTGCTCGAACTCGACAAGATTCAGAGCTATCGCCATGACCCGACAACCTATGTCGAACTGATCGGCAACGCAATTTTTCTGCCCATGACCCAGAGCTACGCTCCGGAAGATGTGCGGATGGGACACGTGCTCGCCCGCATCGAGCAGATACCCCGCGCGCTCGATCAGGCTAAGCAGGTACTCGCCGATGGCGATCCCATCAAGACCTCCACCGCCATTGAAGAGAACGCCGGAAACATCGATCTCATCCAGACCACGGTAAAAGCCGCCATTCCCGCAGGCTCTCCGCTGGAGGCACGTTTCAATGCCGCGGCGCCAAAAGCCGTTGCCGCCTTGCAGAATTTCTCGAAGTGGTTGCGCGATGACTACGGCCACCGCCCCAGCAAGACAACCTGGCGTCTCGGCAAAACTCTATACGCGGAAAAGTTCCGCCTCGTGATGGAGACTCCGGTTACCCCCGGCCAGATGCTCGCCGCCGCCGAAAAGGAAATGATCGAAGTGCGCGCCGACATGCTGCGACTCGCCGAACCGATGCACCGCGAGATGTATCCCACGCACGGCGAGCACTCGGGCATAAAAGGTGAAGAGCGCGAGAACCTGATCATCAGTGAGGTGCTTTCGCGAATCTCAGACGAGCACGTGCAGCCCGCGGATTTGCAGAGCCACATCGAGGGCGACCTCGCTGGCATCATCGCCTTCATCCGCGAAAAGAAGATTGTGGACCTCGGCCCGCGCAACAACCTGAAGGTGATTCCGACGCCGCCGTTTATGCGCGGCACATACTCTGTCGCAGGCTTCCACGCGCCTCCGCCGCTTGAGCCCGGAGCCGAAGCACAGTACTGGGTCACGCCCATCGACCCCGCCACGCCGCCCGAAAAGGCAGAGTCAAAACTGCGCGAGTACAACAATTACACGCTCAAGTGGCTGACCATTCACGAAGCGCTTCCCGGCCACTACGTGCAGTTCGAACACGCCAATGACGTGCAACCCGAATCGCGACGCCTGCTGCGCGCGGCCCTGGGCAACGGTGCCTATATCGAAGGATGGGCCGAGTACATTGCGCAGATCATGATGGATGAGGGCTACTCCAACAACGATCCCAAGTTCCGCCTTGTCATGCGCAAGATTCGTCTCCGCTTGCTTGCCAATACCATCCTCGACATTCGCCTTCACACCATGCAGATGACAGACGCGCAGGCGATGGAGTTGATGACTAAGCGCGCCTTCCAGACCCAGGCTGAAGCTGATGGAAAGCTACTCCGTGCCAAGCTCAGTTCGGTGCAACTTGTGACCTATTACGTGGGACTGCATGACTGGCTTGCCCTGCGCAAGGATTACCAGGCGCAGGCCGGCGCCTCGTTCACCAATGCGGAGTTTCATGATCGCGCGCTGAATGAAGGCCCATTGCCCATCATGCTGTTGCGGGGAATCTTGCTGACGAAAAACTAAAACTCGACCGGCGCTGCTTCGTGGCAGAGTTTAACCGCCTGGCGGAAGTCACGATCCAGGCGCGAAGCGGCGCCAGCGTCACCATCGAACTCCAGCGAGAACCGCTCCTCGCGCCGCTCGCCATTGGAGGAGCAGTCAACCACGATTCCGTCCTTGGTCGTCTTGGTGCAGGTGGAAACCGTAGAGATGCACTTTTCATGCCCAACGCAGGGTAGCGAAAGCCAGTTCTTCTCCGGCCCAATCTCAAGTCTCTCAATCGCTCCGAGTGAGAACCGTATGCTGTCCTCGTGAACCGTTCTCTCGCCCACGCTGTTGGTGGCACGCACGCGCAGTTCAGCGCGGCAACCGGAGATCGTTTCCAGCCGCGTGCTCCAGCGATAGCCTTCATGCCCCATGACCCGATCGCCATGGCTCTCAAGCTCAGACTGAATGTTGGACTCCAACTCACGCATCGCCGGGCGATCGGGCTCCCGCAACGGTTGCGCCAGCAGCAGCGCGGTCGCGCAAGGCAATGCAAAAGCAATCCAGAAGGAGCGGCTCATCTTTTTCTGTCCTATTGAAAATGTATCCTTAGCCTAGCGGCACAGGGCTTATGGTCAAAGCAGAATTGGACAGAACGGAACTCTTTGGTAACTTGCGTTTTCTCAGTACTTTCGAAAGCCATCTCCCGGCCATGAAGCGTGCTTGCGTGACCTCGCTCACTGCAAGAGATTCTTCAAATGCGTATGATGGGTATTAACGGCCAAGCCTTCAGCTGTGTGCGCCGATGTCCGGCGGGCCAAGGCTCCAGGGGAAAGGCGAACACCATGAACACAGTTTCTCGCCAGTATGTAATCTCGATTCAGGCTCAGTCCTTCCGCAAGAAAACGCGCTATCACTGGATGATTTGTTGGGAAGACAATCCCGAAGTGATGGTTTCCTGGGGCCATGCCCCCACCCAGGAACTTGCTGAAACCGAGTCCCGCAATGAAGTAAGAGATCTTACCAGCGGCATTACCGAAGGCGGACGAGTGGCCAGCACCAGTTATTCAGCCATTCACCACTGTTGACCGGTTGCGTTTAGTTTCTCAGCGGCGGAGAGCCAATATTCTCATCTCCGCCGCGTGAGTTCTTTATCTCTGCACCACCCGCACTTCAATTCCTGAAGCACTCCCGCTCTCGTGGTAGACACGCTCGGTCGCCTTGCGAAAATCCTCCGGCTTTGCATTCGGAATATCCACAAACGTCTGCGGATTCCTATCCACCAGTGGGAACCAGCTGCTCTGCACCTGGACCATGATGCGATGGCCGCGCCGGAAAGTGTGATTGATGTCCGGCATGGTGAAATCAATCTCCTCTACCTTGCCCGGAGTAAACGGCTCGGGCTTCTCAAGGCTGTGCCGGAACTTGCCCCGGAATGGCTCACCGCGAACTAATTGTTCCCAACCCGCAAGGTCCGTCTCCGGGACCCCAACGTCACTTACAGGCCGATGCTTCGCCTCTTCCAACTCTTTCTGCGGATAAACATCAATCAGCTTGACGATAAAGTCCGAGTCCGTGCCCGTGGTGGAAACAAACAGCTTCGGCGCAACCGGCCCGGCAATCGTCACGTCCTCTTCCAACACTTCGCTCTGATACACCAGCACGTCCGGACGCGTCTCGGCAAAGCGCTGGTCGCTGACCATGTACTCCGCCGGAACGTCGAGTGTCTCATAACCCACGTAGGGCACCGGACGCGCAGGATCGCTCACGTATTCATCGAAACCTGTGGCGGCAGCGGGTGCTTCAAAGCTCAGTCCGTTTTTCCCTTGCAGATAAAGTGTGCGCTTCACCGTCTTTGCCGGAGGCCACGCGTCATACTTGCGCCAAACGTTGGTTCCCGTCTCAAAGACAAATGCATTCGGTAGCTCCTCCGTTTGCTTGCCCTTCAGATACTTCTCGAAGAACGGCAGCAGGATGTGAGCCCGGAAAAACTCACCTGTGTTCTGCGCGAAGTCCGCGTTGCCCAGTTTGCGGCCATCCAAACCTGCCCATCCGCCATGCACCCACGGGCCTTCCACCAGCAGGTTCACCGTCTTCGGATTCAGACCGCCAATCGCCTTGTAGAGCGACAACGGGCCTTGCAGATCCTCTGCATCAAACCATCCACCCACGGTCAGCACCGCGCAATGTACGTTCTTCATCCGCGGAGCCAGGTCGCGCTCCCGCCAATAATGATCATAGGTGTCATGCACCGCCTGGTCATTCCACAAGTGATTCACGCCCTTCAAGTACTTGCGGTCCAGATCCTCGACGTTCCCGGCGTTGAGATAAAACTCGTAGCCATTGCTCGTGCCGAACTTCACTCCAAGGCCGTTCTGCTCCTGCGTCGGATTCTTCTGTGCGTGGAAGAACGTGTAGAAATCGAAGTTTGCCGCCAGCATGAAGGCTCCGCCATGATAAGCGTCATCGCCACGGAACAGGTCCACCATGGGAGCCTGCGGCGAAGCCGCCTTGATCGCCGGATGCGAGTCGATGATGCTGGCCGCCGTATAGAACCCCGGGTACGAGATGCCTGTGATGCCCACGTTGCCGTTGTTGTTTGGCACGTGCTTCAGCAGCCACTCCACCGTGTCATGCATGTCCGTGGTCTCGTCCACGTCCTTCGGCCCTTTGTTCTCCTTGTACGGAGTCTCTTCGATAAAAACGCCTTCGCTCATGTTTCGGCCGCGCACATCCTGCCGCACAAAGATGTAGCCTGCGCTCATCAACTCCTGCATCAAGAGCCGCGACGGGTAATTCTCCACTCCATACGGCGCAATGCCGTAAGGCGTGCGATTGACCAGGAATGGCCATGCCTGCGAGTGATCTTTGGGAACGTAAACAGCAGTAAACAGCTTCACGCCGTCGCGCATTGGAATCTGGTATTCATACTTCGTGTAATGCTCGCGGACGTCGTAAGTGGGCTTTTCATTTTCGGCAGCAAGGGAGTACACCGTGCAAAGCAGCAGCATGAAAACAGGCAGAGTTGTCGCCCGGAACTTTCGCAACATTCACCTCAATAATTATTGGATTTCGGTAAGTAGCGGGAGCGATGCATTGCCGCTCCCGGTGAATATCTCTAGTCTACCTCGTGCTTTGCAGTGTAGCCCTCGCGCGTGACAATCTGGAATTTCACGTCCTTGCCTTTTTGATCTTTCACAATCAGCGGCTTGTCGGTTCCAGGCTGTACTACCTGCACCTTCAGTTTGCGGTAGGTGCCATCCAGTTTGGCGTTGGTCGGGCGATAGGTAATGGTGTACTGGTTGCGTACGGCCTCGCTAATCAGCCGGAAGTCCTCGGGCAGTTCGGCCTGAAAGCGCGGTTCGAACCAGCGTCCCCCGGTCATCTTCGCAAAGGTCTGCATCTGATTGTCGCCCTGCAGAAAGCTCAGTTCCCGCATGCTTCCTCCCATGCCGGTGCTGCGCGCATCCATGTAGGTCCGCCATAGGAAACCCGTGCTGATCGCGTATATGGTGACGTTCGGAGTGGCTTTGATTTTCTTCAGAACTTTGTCGTAGGTAATGCGGCTGAAGGTGTCCAGACCGCTGCTGATCAGGATGATCTCCTTGCGGCCCTCCACGCGCTCCAACCGGTCCAGCGTGTCATAGAGCGCGTCAAATAGATTCGTCTCGCTGAAGCCGGGTATGCGGAGCGTATTCAGTGCGCTGTGCACTGCCTGCTTATCAGAAGTGAAATCCACCAGTATGCTGGTCCGCATGTCGTAGCTGATCACGGAAACATAATCATTCTTCTGCATTTGATCAGTGAACGCATAAGAGGCGCGCAACGCGTCGTACATAAACTGCCGGCGGCTTACCTGAAACGCCGGAGTGGAGGCAAACTCCACGAGCAGCACTGCCGTGTAACCAGCCTTGGTCAGCCCAAAGCTCTGCACCGGCTGAAGCACGTTGTCTTCATAAATACGGAAGTGATCCTTCGTCAGCCCCGGAATGAACTGACCATCTTTGGACAGAACCAGCGCGTCCACCGTGACCAGCGGAACATCCACGTTGATTGAGTAACTCGGCATCCCCTCTGTTGGCTTCGGCGCTGGCGGCGGAGCAGGCCGGGTGGACTGCTTATCCGGGTCGATCTTGGGAATCGCGTAAGGGCCAGTATCGCTCTCAGGTCCGCCTGCCTCCGGCGGTGGCTGTTGCTTCTGGCTGCCTTGCTGCTGCTGGCCGCCCGACTCCTGCGGAGCCGCGTTCTGCGCCCGCATCGCACCGGGCGCCACTGCCTGGCAAAGAACGAAAAGGATCAGCGCGTAACACCAACTCGAATTGCGGCGGGTACCCCCGGAAGTAAGGTCTCTTGACTCGTACATGGCTTTTCTTCCCCGGCAGACTCCGGCAGAGTCTTCGACAGTATAGATGCACATTTGCCACAATCTGCAACTTCCGTCAAAACACTCAAAACCCTGCTTTCAGGGCCAATCAAACTAAAAGCAGAGAACGCTGGTTGAATCCGCTCGAGGGCAACGACCTCTAATCTAGTAAGAAGCACTAAGCGTCACGTTATCCAGCCATACGTTGTACGGCGTCTGGTTGTAGTTGCCGTCCATCTGGAAAGCAATGTCGATGTCCTCCTGATTCCAGTTCGGCTGGGGCGGAAAACTCATGTTCACCGGTGACGTGACGCCGTCCAAAGTAATACTAATGTAATGGACCTCGTCATTGACCTTGTTGAATTGCCATGTCAGGTGATGCCACTGATTCGACGTAACCGGGTTGCACGGAACCGTGGTGGGAACCCACGCTTCCGTCAACGGATTCCACACATCCCAGAAGTGAGTGTTCTTGAAACTGCACTCAGTACCCCACGTGAACCGGGTTCCTCCATAACTCTGGTTCACATCGAACTCGAGCGCCTCTGTAGCGTCAGCGTTGTCGATGTAAAAATCCAAATCATAAGTGAACGTGTTCAGCTGCGTGCCGCCACCTAACGAAATCCACCACAGTGCGTTGGAGTATCCCGTCTTTCCACCCAGCGAGTACTCCGTAGACGCGCCACTGAGCGAAGGTGTACTCAAATTCTGAGTCTGCGAGGTGGTAGCCTGTCCCAGTCCACTGGCGCAGACGGTACCCGAAAGATCCTGCGTACACGATTGCCACGCGGGCGTATCCTGCAGCTTTGACATTGGCGCGGGAGAAATTTGCCCACTGATGTCGATGTTAATGCTGGTGGAACCAACCGGGCTGTCGCTTTTGTCATATGCCGTCAAGGTCAGCGTATGTTGCCCATTCGGAATGAACATCCATTTGTTTTTCATAGGCAGAATGCCGCCATAGAAGATACTGGTTCCGTCGAGCAACAGGCGCGAGTGATCTGCGTTTGGTGTGCTTGCCACGCTGCCCGTGAAGAGCACTGGCGATTGCACGCTGGCACCGGCGGCAGGTGCGGTGATCGTTGGAGCGTTGCTGGGAGGAGACGGAGGTGTAGGCGTGGGACTGGGCGCTGGTGCAGTCGATGAGCCCGGCATCCCTGCGCCGCAGGCAACAAGCGCAAGGCAAAGACAACCTGCGAGAAGAAACAAGCAGCACCGACTGAAGCTGTAGCGCGCGCAGCAAAGGGAATGAGCACGGAGTCCCATATCACAAACCTCAAATTAGCTTTCTGTCTTGCACGAGAAGATGCACGCCAGCATCGTCAGGCTGTAAACGTGTTTGAAGAATCGGGAGTGCGCCTGCAACACGCGGCAGCCAACGATTGTCTACTCCGCCAATCGTTGCGAGGAGTGAGTTGATCAAACAGGCAATCGTTCGCGACACCTCGCAACGATTACCTCAAGAGTTACATTCCTGCCGGAGCCGATTACTCACATGGTTAATCGTTGCGCGCTGGCCACCAGGGGCCAGCGGCAAACTTTGATCCGCTTTCCTCCGTGCCGTCGCTCTGCTACTCTTCCATTGCTTTGTCTTCCCTGAATATCTCTCGCGACGTTGCGCCCGCACCCGCCACACGCGTGGAGGTCCGCTAATGCAGACGTTTCGCACATTCGCGTGGCTGTTCTGCGGAGTGTATGCAACGGTCCCTGCCTACTGGATGATGGTTCATCCGTTTGCTTCGCGCTGGAGGACTGCGCGCTACAAGCTGAAGGTACTGGCTCCGCTCTGGATAGTGATGTGGTGCATTGCCTGGGCCGCCTCATACCCCTGGCGCGACGTTGCGCTCTATCACAATGCTGGAACGTGGGTAGCCGCGCCGCTCCTTTGGTCCGTGTCTATATTCATGTATGCGAATGGAGGGCGCGAGCTGTCTTTGATGCGCCTGATCGGCAGGGACGAACTGGAGCCGTCACTACGTCCGAAAACGCTGGTGACCTTTGGAGTGCATCGACTGGTGCGGCATCCGTTGTACCTCGGCCACCTCTGCACCATGCTGGGCTTTGCCCTCGGCGCGGGCACCGCGGCGTGCTTCGGGTTGTTTGTGGTCGCCGTGGTTACTGGAGCCGTGATGATCCGCTTTGAAGAGCGCGAACTGCACGCCCGCTTTGGCGCGGACTGGGAGGCATACTGCAAACAGACGCCCGCAATCTTCCCAGTCCCGAAGATCTGAATTATCGAACGCTGAAGTGCCGCAGGACGCGCTTCAATTCCGGACTGAACTCGCGCAAGATATTGACGCCAACATCGAATCCAACTTGGGTGTGTCCCATCTGCACACCTTGCACCCTGGCGATGTACTGCGGCGGATACCAGGTGGTGACGAGCATCGATCCCGCGTAATCACCGACCAGGCGGGGCAAGTCGGGACGAAGATGGCCGTTTGCGTCATAGGCAAGAAAAGTCATTTTGAAGGCATGACCAGTGCGGTGCCACACGCCGCTGCAACGGCAATGGAAGTAGCGCGGGTCCAATCCCAATGCGGCGTCGCCACCTTGATGAATTCCCTCTTCGATTGCGAGCAGTGCCATTTCCGATCCTGCGCGTTTGGCGTAGCCTGAAACGGTGCGAGGCCAGCCCTCGGGTTCGCCGACAAACTGTTGACCCGCGGCTACAGCGATGGATTCGTAATACATATATGGCGAGCCCAGGTATCCCTTGAAGAAGAGTGTGGAGCGATCTCTCGGGGTTAGGGGACTATAGCCCACTTCGCCGGGCTGCGCGGGCGGGGGAAACACCGCAGATGTACTGGCTCCAGCCGAAGGTGCATCGGGCAGAGTGGCTGAGGGTTGGCCAAGCGCGAAGTTGCTGCCGAGACACATCCATCCGAACAGAACAGCGCACAACACGGCAAGGCGTGATGAGCAAATGCGGGGTTCCAGCTGCGATGGTTTGCGGCGAAAGCTAACGGGCGTGGTTGAAACGTTCGAGTACTTGCTTGAGGCTGTTTCCTTTTCTGTCGTCAAACGTTCCCTCGGCGCGCCAGAGTATATTTCCGTCGCGATCTATCAGCAGGGTGTAAATGCGGTCCTCGTCCGGTATTCCGAGTGCGGCGCGAAACGGCCCCTTATCAAGATACAGTGTTATGGTGCGCTCGCGCTGCTGGGAGCTCTGAATTCCTCCGCGCATTCCGTTATCAATGAACCAGCGAGTCATGGGATTGACGCGGGCGATAATTGGCAATTCGTAGCAGCGCAGGGCCGGATCCACGGTTTCGAACTGTTTTAGCTGAGCCAGCCAGGTGTCCACATCTTTCTGCTGGCGGCGCTGGAAGGCGATGAGCAGGAGATTGGGCGAGCCCGCAAAATCCTGCGGAAGGTTGAGCGAGCGCTTCTCGAGATTGGCTGCCCTCAGCGGGGGAAAGCGAAGCGTGGTGTCCTGTGACTCCACCGTATTTCGCGCTGACGAGGCAGCAAAGAGAGTGGCAGCCAGAACAGGGGCAAGGACGAAGGGCCAGAACCGTTTCATGTTTTTCCAATGGTGCCAGAACCCTGGCACCCACAGCGATCATTATATGTTGCGAGCCGGGCAGACTGGATTCGCGGGAATTATGCGCTGCCGCGATTTCTCTCCAGCGCTGCTTCTATAATCGATCCATGCGCTTTGAGCTCTTTATTGCCGCACGTTACCTCCGCGCCAAACGCCGCCAGGCGGTGATCGGAGTGATCACAGGAATCTCCATTGTGGGAGTGGCGGCCGGAGTGGCGTCACTGATCATCGCCCTCGCCATCAACAACGGATTCCGGCAGGACTTACAGGAGCGGTTACTGGGCTCGACCTCACACGTGAACCTGATGCGAGTGGAGAACGACGGCATCCACGACTGGGCAGCGCTGCAACAGCGGCTGGAAAAAGTGCCTCACGTCGAAGCCGCAGCCCCCGCCATCTATGAACAGGTGCTGATCTCACGCGGAGCCCGGGCGGGCGGCGCCGTGCTGAAGGGAATTGTGCCGAAAGAAGAGCGGCGGGTTACGGCCCTGCTCGATTCCGTACACGAGGGCAGCGCACAGCCACTTGCGGAATCTGAGCAGCGGGCCGAAGAAGCAAGGCGTTCGTCGAGCCAATCCGTAAACGAGACTTCTACCCAATCGAGTTCGAAGGATTCAGACCCATCGTCGCTGCAAGGCGCAGCGGAGCGGTTGGCAGCCATGCCCCCGATTGTGCTGGGCAAGGATCTGGCGCAGACCCTGGGCGCGACCGTGGGCTCGGTAGTGCTGGTGACGAGTCCGCAGGGCGAGCTGACACCGTTTGGAATGGTGCCGCGCTATATGCGTTTCCGGGTTACGGGAATATTTCAGTCCGGCTTCTACGATTACGATTCGACGTGGGCGCTGTGCTCGATGGGCGATTCGCAACGGCTCTTCAGCCTGGGCGACATTGCGAGCGTACTGGAGTTCAAGATCGACAACATCTATAACGCTCCGGCCATTGGCGACCAGATTGAAGCAGCGGCGGGTCAGGGCTTCCAGACGACGAACTGGATGGAACAAAACCATGCACTGTTCCGCGCACTGCGACTGGAGCGGGTGGTCACGTTCATCACGATTGGGCTGATTGTATTTGTAGCCGCGCTGAACATTTTGATATCGCTGATCATGATGGTGATGGAGAAGACTCGCGACATTGCGGTGCTGGTTTCGATGGGTGCGCGACGGAAACAGGTACGGAGAATCTTCATCTGGCAGGGATTGCTGATTGGCGTGATTGGCACGGCACTGGGCCTGGTCGTTGGCTACACGCTGGCGATCCTGGCAGGACACTATCATTGGATTTCGCTTTCGGCAGAGGTCTACGCCATCGACTACGTGCCGTTTGCTCCGCGTGCTATTGACGCGCTGCTGGTCGCTGCGGTTTCACTGGCGATCAGCTTTATTGCCACCGTGTATCCGTCGCAGTCGGCAGCGAAGGTGCTACCGGCGGAGGCGCTGCGGTACGAGTAGTTTCAGGTTCAAGGTTACACAGGTTTCAAAGTTACGCAGGTTACACAGGTTGCCAAGCAACGGGCAACAGCAAGGGCAAACACAAAGGCAACTGCAACAGCGAGGTCACCGCAACTACCCCACCCTAACCAACAGATGGTTAGGATGGGGCACACGCATTCTTATTGGAAGGAAATGATTGATGCAGCACACTCGTACTATTTCCCGTAATTATTTGCGCGCCGTGCTGGCCTTGATGTTGCTGGTGCAGTTTGCGGCGGCGCAAATACAGCGCACGCCCGTGCTGATGGTTTCGATCGACGGATTCCGCAATGATTACCTGGATCGCACGGACCTGTACGATGCGCCGAATCTACGGGCACTGGCCAAGGATGGAGTTCGGGCGGAAGCGATGATTCCCGTGTTTCCGTCGAAGACCTTTCCGAATCACTACTCGATTGTGACTGGGCTCTATCCTGCGCATAGTGGAATTGTGGGCAACCGGATGATGGACCTCGAAACACGTGAAGTGTTTTCTATGAGTAACCGCAAGGCCGTGCAGGATTCGAAGTGGTGGCAGGGCGAGCCCATCTGGGTTACCGCCGAGAAGCAGGGGTGTCAGACGGCTCCGATCTTCTGGCCGGGATCGGAGGCGGCGATTGAGGGAGTCAGGCCTACGCACTGGCTGCCTTACGATGAATCGCTTCCGAATGCGAAGCGCGTGGCAATGACCCTCAACTACCTCAGCGAAGCCGTGCCTCCCTGCTATCTCTCCATGTACATGAACGATGTTGATTCAGCAGGACACCACTTTGGTCCCGAATCGCAGCAGACGAGGGACGCAGTGCGTAGCGTGGATGGCATGATCGGCGAACTGGTCGCTGGATTGAAGCAGCGCGGACTGTGGGGCAAGGTGAACCTGATCATCGTCAGCGACCACGGCATGGCCGCGACTCCTGCCTCGGAGCGGATCACACTTGACGATTACATTGATCTGGCGAACGTTGACATGATCGACGGCTCTCCGCTGCTCGCGCTGAATGCAAGAGACGGCAATCAAGCGGCGCTGGTCGCCAGCCTGAATCGCATTACACACCTGCACGCCTATCTTGCGAAGGACGTTCCGGAGCGCTGGCATTTTTCGGGGAACAAGAGAATCGCTCCGGTGGTGGCACTGGCCGAGGAGGGATGGACGTTTGAAACCCGCGAGCACATGAATGCATGGAAGGATCCGCACCTGGGGACTCACGGATTCGACGTTGATCTGGAATCGATGCGCGCCATCTTCATCGCCGACGGGCCGGGGTTCCGGCACGGGGGACGGCTACCGGTATTCCAGAACATTAATATCTATTCCCTGCTAACGGAGTTGCTGCATCTGAAAGCGGCTCCAAATGATGGAAAACTTGACGTCTTCATACCGGTACTGGCGGAACCCCAATCGGGGAAAACAGGAAAAACGACGAACTAGGAAGATTATCTTCATTATTAGGTGCGAATTCAGCAGAGACTTGCCGGGCCGGATGCTGCAACATCGTGGTCTAATTACATGGTGAGCTGCCGCCGCAAACGGGAAGCAGGGGACGATTAAGAAAACCTTAGCCCCGGGCCACGTGAATTTGCACCAAGGGAAGCGTGGGGTGCATCCAATGGGAAATGAAGAGATTCTCCGAGTGGAGGGTCTTCGGAAGGTCTATCGCTCTGGAAGCACGGACCTTGTGCTCTTTGACAATCTGTCTTTTCGGGTTCACGAAGGTGAAATGCTGGCGATTATTGGCCAGAGCGGAGCAGGAAAGTCTTCTCTGCTACACATCTTAGGGGCTTTGGATACGGCCACGGCGGGAGACGTCTATTTTGCCGGGATGCGGCTGGGAACGCTGAAGGAAGAGGCCGCAGCGGAGTTCCGCAATCGTCAGATTGGGTATGTGTGGCAGTTCCACTACCTGTTGCCTGAGTTTACGGCCCTGGAAAACGTGGCGATGCCGCTGTATTTGCGGGGCGAAAGCCGCCGCAAGGCCGAAACGGAAGCGGCGCGATGGCTGGACGAAGTAGGTCTGGGCGAGCGCGGGCATCATCGTTCGGGAGAGTTGTCAGGCGGCGAGCAGCAAAGAGTTTCACTGGCGAGAGCGCTGGTGACGGCTCCGAGGATGCTGCTGGCGGACGAGCCGACGGGAGATTTGGATTCGGGGACGGCGGATTCGGTGTTTGCGCTGATTAAGAGGCTGCACGCGGATTACCGGCTGACGTCAATCCTGGTGACACACAACCATGCGTATGCAAGACGCTGTGACCGGGTGTTGACATTGCAGGCAGGCACGATGAACGAGATAGAGGCCGAGTCTTTACCACCCACGGCGGGTTGAATTCTTTAGCGTAGTCTGCAGTTTAGTGGCATAGTGGGCGTATCACCTGAACGGAAAGACAGATGGTTGGAACTGGCCGCCAATTTTTGCGGCAGTGAAAGTGGCAGGTGGATTTTTCACGGTCCGCCGGGGATGAGTTACCGGGGGCCAGAGGTGGAAGCAGGGAGAAGGTTTCCCGCGACCGGTAATGGCCGGAGCGGAGGGGCTGGGAGAAACAAAATGTTTGAAAGATACACCGAAAAAGCAAGGCGCGTGATCTTCTTTGCAAGATATGAAGCCAGCCAGTTTGGCTCTCCGTACATTGAAACGGAGCACCTTCTGCTCGGTCTGCTGCGCGAAGATAAAGCGCTGACCAATCGCTTCCTTCGCCAGCATTCGTCGGTGGATTCCATTCGTAAGCAGATTGAAGCCCACACGACGGTTCGCGAAAAGGTTTCGACCAGCGTGGACCTGCCACTCAGCAATGAGTGCAAGCGGGTGCTGGCCTATGCGAGCGAAGAGGCCGAGCGGCTCAGCCACAAGCACATTGGCACCGAACACCTGCTGCTTGGGTTGTTACGCGAAGAGAAATGTTTTGCGGCCGAGATTCTGGCCGAGCGCGGCCTGAAGCTGGCTGCGATCCGCGAAGAGTTGCAGCGCACGACACAGGAAAAGGTACAGCAGCAACCGCAGCGCGCTGCCAATCGCGAAAGTTCGCTACTTGCGGAGTTTTCGCGCGACCTGACGCAGGCGGCCATGGAAAACCAGCTTGATCCGCTGGTGGGCCGCGACGGCGAGGTGGACCGCACAATTCAGATTCTGTGCCGCCGCACGAAGAACAATCCGGTGCTGATCGGCGAGCCGGGCGTGGGCAAAACCGCCATTGTCGAAGGACTGGCGCAACGCATCGCCGATGGCGAAGTACCGTCATTCCTGGCCGACAAGCGGGTGCTCGCACTTGACCTGTCACTGATTGTGGCGGGAACGAAGTATCGCGGACAGTTTGAAGAGCGTCTCAAGACCATCATGAAGGAGCTGATTGAGAATCAGAACTCGATCATCTTCATTGATGAGCTGCACACGCTGGTGGGAGCGGGATCGGCCGAGGGGTCGCTGGATGCAGCGAACATTCTGAAACCTGCGCTTTCACGCGGTGAGATTCAGTGCATCGGCGCGACGACGCCGGGCGAATACCGCAAGTCGATTGAGAAGGATCGCTCGCTGGAGCGGCGCTTCCAGTCGGTCAAGGTTCCTCCGCCAAATGAGCCGGACTCGATCAAGATTTTGATGGGCATCAAGGACCGCTATGAGAAGTTCCACGCGGTGAGCTACACGGATGAGTCCATCAACTTCGCGGTGTCGCATTCGAATCGCTATATTCCAGATCGGTTCCTGCCGGACAAGGCGATTGATCTGATCGACGAGGCGGGCGCGCGCGTAAAGCTGCGTCAGTCTGCTCTGCCGGAAGAGATTACCGAGGTGCAGAAGCGCATCAAGTTCATTGTGCATCGCATGGAGAACGCGATTGCGAACCATGAATTTGAGAAGGCTCGCTTCTACTCCGACGAGGAACGCAAAGAGCGCGAGAACCTGCGCGTGATGCGGGAGAAGTATCACCTCGACGAAAGCGCAACGGGCATTGTGCAGCGCGAAGACATTGAAGAAGTGGTGTCGCGCTGGACAGGTGTTCCGGTGGCGGCTATCAAGGAAGAAGAGTCGCAGAAGCTGCTGCGCATTGAAGAAGAGCTGCACAAGCGCGTGATCTCGCAGGAAAAAGCGATTTCGGCACTTGCCCGGGCGATTCGGCGTTCCCGTGCGGGATTGAAGAATCCGGCGCGTCCGATTGGCTCGTTCCTCTTCCTGGGCCCGACGGGCGTAGGCAAGACGGAAGCGGCAAGAACGCTGGCGCAGTTCATGTTTGGCAGCGAGAAGAGTTTGATCCGCTTCGATATGTCGGAGTACATGGAGAAACATTCGGTCAGCAAGTTGATCGGTTCGCCTCCAGGATATGTGGGCTACGAGGAAGGTGGACAGTTGACCGAGCGGGTCAAGCGTGCTCCGTACTCGGTGGTTCTGCTGGACGAGATCGAGAAGGCGCATCCGGATGTGTTCAACATCCTGCTGCAGGTGTTTGAGGATGGACAGTTGACGGATGGCCTCGGCAATACCGTGGACTTCAAGAACGTCATCCTGATCATGACTTCGAACATTGGCGCGCGGCACATGATCAAGCGCGAAGGGCTGGGCTTCTCTTCCAACAAGGAAGAGAACATCAGCGACAAGGTTGAGGAGATGGTAAAGAGCGAGGTCAAGAAGACCTTCAATCCGGAATTCCTCAATCGCCTGGACGAAGTTGTGATCTTCAACGCGCTCAGCGAACACGACCTGATCCAGATTGTGGAGCTGATGGTAACCCAGTTGAACCACAACCTGGCGCAGAGAGCGATCACAATCACGGTGACCGAAGATGCGCGGAAGTGGATTTTGGAAAAGACGATCACGGACCGCAGCTATGGAGCACGTCCGCTGCGCAGGGCTCTGCAGAAATATGTGGAGGACCCGTTGTCCGAGGCGCTGATCCAAGGCAGCATCAAGATGCGTCCGGCGTTTGTCGAAGTCTACCTCGACAACAACCAACTCTTCTATCGCGAGGTAGGAGAGGAAAAGACCGACGGCGCACTGCTGATGAACTAACAAAAAGCTACAAGCAAAAGAGAACGCCTCCGGGAGACCGGGGGCGTTTTGTTTTAGCGAGGAAAAGACAAGAATCAAATACGAAACCAAAATCAAAGATAACTACCCCACCCTAACGAACAGAAGGTTAGGATGGGGCACCCGCTTAGAGTTTTTGTTGGGGATTTTTGAACCTTAGGGCCGTGCTGAACCATCTACTGTGTATGGAATTGCTAGTCTATTCTGCACCGTGGTGCGGCGATTGCCGCGAGGCGAAGCGCTTTCTCGATAAGCACAAGATTGCATACCGTGAGATCAATATCGAGACTACTCCGGGCGCTGCCGACGAGGTGATTCACAACACGGGTAAGCGCGGGATTCCACAGTTTGTGATTGATGGCAAATGGGTACAACCGTACCGGCCAGGCCAAGGCTTTCTTTACGACGAGATGAGCGAACTGCTCGGAGTCTCCAAGAAGTAAGCTTTCCACACGATTAAAGATTCGCTTTTGATAAACCGATAGAGATTCTGTGACCGGTTTACCTTTTCCGCCGGAGCAAGACATACGAGAAGAGGACCTCCTGTTGAGGCCGGGGAAACCCGGCCTTATTTTTTTGCTCGCAGCAAGTTCGGATTGCCTGCGCCGGGTTGCTACAATAACAAGTTCAGCCCTGACAAAAGGAGTAAGCCTTGATCCCACGTTATACGCGCCCCGAGATGGGCCAGGTTTGGAGCGACGAAAACAAGTTCCGTACCTGGTTGCAGGTGGAAGTGGCGGCGAGCGAAACGCTTGCCGAAGCCGGCATTGTTCCCAAGTCTGCCGCGCGCGCAATTCGCGTGAAGGGCGCGGCATTTGATGTGGCGCGCATTTACCAGGTCGAGGCCGAGGTGAAGCATGACGTCATCGCCTTCACCCAGGCAGTAGCGGAGAAAGTAGGACCGGAGTCGCGCTGGTTGCACTATGGATTGACTTCGAACGATGTGGTGGACACCGCACAGGCGCTACTGGTGCAGCAAGCTTCGGTGCTATTGCGTGCGGACATTGAGAAATTTCTGGTGGTGCTGAAACGGCGGGCCTTGGAGTTCCAACACACGCCGCAGATTGGACGCACGCACGGAGTACACGCCGAGCCGATCACTTTTGGACTGAAGATTGCCAACTGGTACAGCGAGATGCAGCGCAACCTGGAACGCTTTGAATTCGCCACCGAACATATGCGGGTGGGCAAATTGAGCGGCGCGGTGGGTAACGGCGCGCACCTCGATCCAAAGTACGAAGAGGCCATCTGCAAGCGGCTGGGGTTGACGGCGGCGGCCGTGTCGTCGCAGGTGATTCAGCGCGACCGCCACGCTTTTTATGTTGCCATGCTGGCGACGGTGGCGTGCACGCTGGATAAGATTGCGACCGAGATCCGGCACTTGCAAAAGACCGAAGTACGCGAGGCAGAAGAGTTCTTCAGCGAAAAGCAGAAGGGCTCATCGGCGATGCCGCACAAGCGGAATCCAATTACGTGCGAACAGATTTCCGGACTGGCGAGAGTGATTCGCGGCAATGTGGGTCCGGCATTTGAGGACGTGGCGTTGTGGCACGAGCGCGATATTTCCCACTCATCGGTGGAGCGCGTGATTCTACCGGATTCAACGATTCTGCTGGACTACCTGTTGGCGAAGACCACGAATCTGATCGACACGATGCTGGTCTATCCTGAGCGCATGATGCGCAACTTGAATTCGACTGGAGGGCTGGTATTCAGCGGGCAGTTGCTGCTGGACCTGGTTGAGGCTGGTGTGCAGCGCGAGGACGCCTATCGCATTGTGCAGCGCAATGCGATGCAGGCATGGCGCGAAGAAAAGAACTTCCGTGAGCTGGTGGCTCAAGATCCGGAGATCACCTCGCGCGTAGCCAAGAAGACTCTGGACCGCGCTTTTGATCTAAAACGGCAATTGAGAAGCGTGGATACGATCTTTGGACGGGTATTTCCGAAGGTGAAATCCGGCGCAAAAGCGGCAGGGACAACATCCAAGACGAAGAAACGGAAATAGGACAGGTTGCCCGGACAATTTTGAAGGCGCGGCTGGCAGGCGCCTTTGTTCCCCGTTGCGCAGAAAAGCAGCCGTGCAGAACGGCAAAGCAGTAACATAGTCGGTCAGCATGACACCCATTCTTGACGGAATCCATTCTCCCGCGGACGTAAAGCGCTTGTCTCTTGGCGAGTTGACCCAACTTGCCGAAGAGATTCGCAGCGAACTCATCACGGTGTTGGCGCGCACGGGCGGGCATCTTGGCCCCAACCTTGGCGTTGTGGAATTGACGATCGCAATGCATTACGTGTTCGACACGCCAACGGATCACTTCCTCTTCGACGTGAGCCACCAGTCCTATGTACACAAGCTGTTGACCGGACGGCGCGACCGGTTCGCTACGATTCGCACGCCGGGCGGGCTGAATGGCTTCATGCTACGCACGGAGAGTCCACATGACAGCTACGGGGCGGGACATGCGGGTACGGCAATCTCCGCCGCCCTGGGCATGGCCGTGGCACGCGACAAAATGGGCGGCAAAGAGCACGTGGTAGCTCTCGCGGGAGATGCAGCGTTCACCTGCGGAATCACCTTCGAAGCACTGAACAACATCGCTTCGCAGACGAAGCGGCTGATCATTGTGCTGAATGACAACAAGTGGTCGATTGACAAGAACGTGGGCGCAATCGCCAGCTACTTCAACAAAATTGTCACCAGCCCGCAGTATCACCGGCTCTATGAACGCGCGGCAAAACTGGTGGAAAAGGTGGGCGGAAAATCCGCGGCACAGGTGGCGCGCAAAGCCGAGGAAGCCGCCAAGAGCATGTTGTGGCCGTCTGTGATCTTCGAAGAGTTTGGACTGAAATACTACGGGCCAGCCGATGGTCACGATATTGCATCGCTGATCAGGACATTTCAGTTTTTGAAGACCTTGGATCGTCCGGTGCTGCTGCACGTGATCACGCAGAAGGGGCGAGGCTTTGAACCAGCCGAGGAGAAACAGAAAAAGTTTCACGGGCTGGGACCATACAATCCCGAGACGGGCGAGACGAAACCGTTGGCGCAGCGCACGTACTCGGAGGTGTTTGCCGACACGCTGAGCAAGCTCGCTACGGCGAACGACAAGATCGTTGCGATCACCGCAGCGATGCCGAATGGAACCGCGCTGGACCGTTTTCGGGCTGTACATCCCGATAAATATTACGACGTGGGGATTGCCGAAGAGCATGCAGTTTTGTTTGCGGCGGGCATGGCCACCAAGGGATTGAAACCGTTTGTCGCCATCTACTCCACGTTCTTGCAACGAGGCTTTGACCAGATTGTGCATGACGTGTGCCTGCAGGAGCTGCCAGTTGTTTTCTGCATGGATCGTGGCAGCTTGAGTGGAGATGACGGCCCGACGCATCATGGACTTTTTGACATCAGCTACCTGCGCGGCATTCCGAACATTGTGCACATGAATCCTCGCGATGAGGACGAACTTGCCGACATGCTGTACACGGCGATGCTGCATAACGGTCCGGTGGCAGTGCGATATCCACGGGGAGTTGGAGCGGGCGCTGAGGTAAAAGCACAGCCCGTGGAATTGGAGATTGGCAAAGCGGAGCTGCTGGAACACACGGGCAACGACCGCGTCGCCATCTTCTCGCTGGGAACGATGCGACCAATGGCTCGGCGGATCGCGGAGACCCTGGCAGGGGAAGGCGTAGGCTCGGCGGTGATCAACGCGAGGTTTGCCAAGCCAGTGGACAGCGCAATGATCACGAGCTTTGCGCGCTCAGCCGAGATACTTGTGACGGTGGAGGACCATGCGCTCGCCGGAGGTTTTGGCAGCGCGGTGCTGGAGGAGTTGAACCGTGCAGGATTGAGCACGCCGGTGATCCGGATTGGATGGCCCGACCAGTTCATTGAACACGGCAAGCCGGACGACCTGCGCAAGAAATATGGGTTGACGGCAGAGGCCGCCGTGGAGCGAGTGCGGCTGCAACTGGGAATCACAGTTTAACGTTCCGAGGTCGCGCTCCTTATGCATTGCGCGGACGCCGAGACAAAAAGAGGGAATGGCTCAGGCCATTCCCTCTTTACTTTCTTGCATAGCGGTTATTTGTGATCAAGCAGCGGACCACCAGAGGCGGCAACATCGCGACGTGCGGGACGCCCCACCTTGGCAGCGTGCTGAGAAGTGAACTCGGAGCCATACTTTTCCAGAAGAACGGGTACCAGCGCGCCTTCCGCTTCCTTGACGAACGTCATGGTGCCGACTTCGTTAAGGTCAATGCGAACAAAATCGCCGAGCTTCACCTGTGCGGTCGCAACCAGGTTGGCCAAAGGAAAGACGATGTTCTTCTCGATGGCTCGCTTGAGGTGGCGCGCGCCATACTTCGGGTCGGTCCCTTCCTGAAGGAGAAGCTCCTTTACGCGGGGACTGCAGTTGAAGACGAACTGATTGTTTCCCGTTGCCTGCAGGATTCGCTGCTGGACTAGACCGAGTTCAATTTCCAGAATCGTCTCAAGATGCTCATGGCGCAAG
>Ga0182012_10001195_pt1 | contig 28658 bp, 23 predicted proteins | sample 612S2SmetaG_FD_120486 | JGI IMG/M metagenome (GOLD analysis project Ga0182012, IMG submission 120486) | Permafrost microbial communities from Stordalen Mire, Sweden - 612S2S metaG | ecosystem: Environmental > Terrestrial > Soil > Wetlands > Permafrost | place: Sweden: Stordalen | collected...
CGCCGATGAATCCACATCCATTGGTCGGGGTGCCGACGAATCACTTGTTCGAGCACGGAATGGATCTGCTGGGTATCGACTGCGGCATCTCCAGTAAGCGGCACTTCAGGCAAGAAGTGCAGGTCATAGCGACCGGACGAAGCGTTCCATAGTGCGAAGCCTGGAATGACCGGGGCGTGCGCATGATGAGCCAGTTTGACGAAGCCGACGCCCGCACAAGCTTGACGGCCAAAGAAGTCGATAAAGACGCCTTCGGAGGGCGTGGTGTTTTGATCGATCAACACGCCAACAGGTTCGTTGTTCTTAAGGGCCTTGAGGACGAAACGAGCAGCATCCTTCTTGAAGATGAGGCGGTTGCCACTGAGTGTGCGGCGGGTTTCAACGATTTGATCAACCCTTGGATTATCGAGAGGGCGCACCATTACGTTCATCGGCTCGGTCATGAGCGCGTGAGCGAAAGCGCTCAGTTCCCAATTGCCAAGATGAGCGGTGGCAATCAGAACGCCTCGCCCTTGCTGCTTGGCGGCGTGATAGTGTTCGAGGCCTTGGTAGGAAATCCAATCGGCGACGTTGGATTTGTTAATGGACGGGAAGCGTGCCAAGGCCACCAGCAGACGGCCCACCGTTCGAAAGACCCCGTCGGTGATGCGCGAACGTTCAGCGGGGGAGATATCTGGAAAAGCAACCGAAAGGTTGCGGATAGCGACACGGCGCAGTTTAGGTACGAGCAAATCCAGAACGCTAGCAATGGCATAGCCGAGCCGGTACGATGCGCCTAAAGGTAAAGCGCGGAGCAGCCAGACCAGGGATGCCGCTAAGGCGTATTCAACGCGTTCGCGCATGAAACTTAATCGATCCAGCCGCCGCCAAGAACTAGATCGCCATCGTAAAAGACGGCAGCCTGACCAGGGGTGATCGCTCGCTGCGGTTCTGCGAAACGAACTTCGATCCGGGCGGGGTCGCCCGTCGGATGCAATGTGGCAGGGGCGGCGGCGTGCTTGTTACGGATCTTGACTTGCGCCGCGCGAGGTTGGTTGGGTGCGGCGATTGAAAGCCAGTTGACGTCGCGCGCAACGAGCGAATCTTTCATGAGTTCGCCGCCACGACCGACGAGGACGCGCTGGCTAGCGGGTTCGGTGGCGATGACGTACAGCGGTTCGGCTGCGGCAATCCCTAAACCGCGGCGCTGGCCCACAGTAAAGTGATGCGTACCAGCATGCCGGCCAAGGACGCGACCGGAAGTATCGACAATCTCGCCGTCGGTAATGGACGGGTCAATTCCCTGTTCGGTAAAGTAAGCGTCGATGAAAGCGGCGTAATCGCCGTTCGGAACAAAGCAGATTTCCTGGCTATCGTTCTTCTCGGCAACCGGGAGGCCAAGTTCTTTAGCGAGCACGCGAACTTCCGGCTTCAGCATGCCGCCGAGGGGGAACAGCGTACGCGCCAACTGCGGCTGGGTAAGGCCGAACAGGAAGTACGTTTGATCTTTGCCGGTATCGACACTGGTGCGCATTTGATAGCGGCCGGTAGCTTGGTCAAAACTGAGGCGCGCGTAATGGCCCGTGGCGATTTTTTCAGCGCCGACGCTATCGGCCATTTCGAAGAACTGATCGAACTTGATGAAGTTGTTACAAAGCGTGCAAGGTATGGGCGTGCGGCCGGCGAGATAGTCGTCGACAAAAGGCTTGACCACTTGCTTGTCGAAGCGATCTTCGAAGTTCACAACGTAATAAGGAATGTTCAAGACCGAGGCGACGAAGCGAGCGTCGTAAACGTCGTCGAGCGAACAGCAGCGACCAGTCGCGCCACCTTCGGGAACAAGGTTAGGCAAGCGGCGCTGATTCCAGAGTTGCATGGTAAGGCCGACCACGGTATGGCCTTGACGTTGCAAAAGACCAGCGACGACGGAACTATCGACCCCACCCGACATGGCTACTGCGATTGGGGCGTTATCCGGCAAGGCGGGCATCCTTAGTGCTGCGGGAGCGAAGCTTGTTTACGGATTCGACCACGGCGTCGGCGAGGGCTGAGACTTCATCAGCGGTGTTGTAACGACCAAACGAAAAGCGGATACTGGAGCGCGCTTCTTCGCGGCTAAGCCCCATAGCTAGAAGCACATGCGATGGCTCAAGTGAACCACTACTACAGGCGGCTCCGGTGGAGACTGCCATTTGACGCATATCGAGAGCGATGACAAGCGCTTCCGCTGAGACGCCGCGGAAGAGAATGTTGCTGGTGTTGGGCAGACGCGCAAGATTGGCCCCGTTGATTTGGATGTCTGGAAGGCGGCTGAGAAGCTGCGATTCGAACGAATTACGCAACGGACCCAAGGCTGCAGAGTCGGCAGCAGAGGCAAGTTCTACAGCTCGGGCAAAGGCGACGGCAGAGGGGACATTTTCGGTGCCTGGTCGGCGTTCACGTTCGTGTCGGCCTCCAAATTGAATGGCATGCAAGGGTGTAGTTTTACGTACGAAAAGTGCGCCTATGCCCTTGGGACCAAAGATCTTATGTGCGCTGAGCGAATATAGATCGACCGGGGTTTGGGACAGGTCGACTGGAATTTTGCCGAACGACTGAACGCCGTCTGAATGGAAGTAAATAGGTTGCCCAGCGGCGCGACGAGCGGTAATAAGCTTCGCGATCTCATCTATTGGTTGAATAGCACCGGTCTCATTATTGGCGTGCATGATGGACACGAGTGCTGTGTCGGGGCGAATGGCGGCGGCTACGGATTCGACGGACCTTACAAATGAAATTTCGAAGCCAGCGAGTTCCAGTTGGCGGAAAGGTTCGAGGACAGCAGGATGCTCAATTGCGAGCGTGACCGCGTGGGCCGGTTTGGGCAAATTACGGAACGAACCCAAAATGGCGAGGTTGTTCGATTCGGTGCCGCCACTAGTGAAAACGATTTCGGCGGGGGAAACACGAAGGGCGTCGGCAATGGTGCGGCGCGATTGTTCGAAGGCTTGGCGAGCAAGTTGCCCAGCACGATGGGTGCTGGACGGATTGCCGTAAACGTCGCGCAAGGCAGCGGAGAGCGCAGCAGCTACTTCGGGCGCGATGGGGGTGGTCGAATTGTGATCGAAGTAATGCAAGGGGGGAAATCGCAGAGAAACCTTAATTTTAGCAGTGAAGGCGGGAGCTTGGCATGGTTTGGTCTGAGGCGAAGAAATAGCGCATTTTGCGAAACGAGGTGTTGGGGTGGTCATGTGGTTTCGAGACCAGTTTGGATGACAGGCGAACGTGGTGGTTAAGAAAAAGCCGGTAAGTAATTGATAAATTGAGAGAAAGATGTTGTGACACTCACGTGATGGGCGGGGCGAGAGATGTTTAGCTTGGGTGTTGGATCCAACTGGTCCAGCACCTCTGCCCGTGGGCGTTTGGGCGGGTTACTTCAAGTTCTTGTTGCTGGGCGAAAGCTCGAAGCGACTGTTTTTGAAAAGGCTTCGGGCATGAAGCGAATCGAGCCGCTCAGTTGGCTACCCTAACACCTACGGTAAGCCGAAAATTTTCGCTAGGGAGATCGGTTTGGCACACCACTGCAAAGCCGGCGATTTTTGTTTCGAAGAAACCGTTCGAGAAGGTTGGCCTCGACGATGCACTTTCACCTCCCCTTTTCTGGAATCGACCACCCAGGCTTCTAGACCATGCTGCACATAGATGTTGATCTTCTCATTCAAGGGCCGCGGGTAATTACTGGGTGACATGACTTCCACAGCGAGCAAAACTCTAATATCGTCCGGATAGCGGCTTTCTGCGCAAGCCCTTCTCCATTCCTGTAGTTCGATGACGAAAACGTCTGGGGACGGCATGCTGTGGACATCGGGAAAACGCAAGTTCATCCGTTGGGAGACCTTATACTTTCGTTTATCGCTAGCTTTCCTGAGAAGTTCGTAAATGTTTTCCGCAACCTGCGAATGCAAGGGTTTCGCTTCCGGGGACACGACTATCCTTCCATTGATTAATTCGTCGCGGTACCCGTTGGGCGACTCGAAGAGCTCATACTGTTCGAAAGTGATGGGCGGGACACGGATCGCGGACGCCATGCGGGCATACTAGCACGGTGAGAGCCCCAGTGTTTTTCTGCGAAAAGCATGGAAACAGAGCCTTCGGGGCCATCACAAATGGGGAGATTTGCCAATTTCGGTAGGACCCATTGCGGGCTTTGCGATGAGAATAACATGAGTGTGGCAAGCTAAAAACGACAGTTGAAACTTGGCTTCGTGCGACACCAAGTTTCCCAAGTGGTTCTCATCTATCTAATGCGGGTGGACATTGCACCGAATTGTCGCTCGATGGACCGATTTCGTTCGAGCTTGTAGGAGCGAGTTAAGGGGGTCTTAATTTGCCGGCCAGACCACTTAATAGAATTGTTCTCTGCCCGTTTTCCGCCATGTTATCCTGCATTATCTTTGTAGGCGAACTTCGTCGGTGAGGGGTATTCCGCGTGACTTTATTCTTTAGAATCTTCGTGGGGATTTCATTCCTTCTTCTTGCAATCTCATGTCTGGCGCAGGATTTCCATGGCAGTCTACTCGGAACCATCCAAGACTCGAGCGGGGCACGGGTACCAGGAGCAAAAGTCACGGTGAACATGCTTGGTTCGGTAAGCCAGCGGGAGGTGAGCAGCAGTCAGGTGGGTGAGTTCCGGCTGAACGACCTGCAGCCCGGAACCTATCACGTTTCTGTTGCCGCAACGGGTCTTCAACAAGCCGAAGCCACAGTAGCCATAGAGGTCAGTTCCGCGAGGCAGTTGTCTGTCACTCTACAACCGGCAACTCTCAGGCAAACAGTTACGGTGCAGAGTGCGGCGTCGTCGATCACAAGTGCACCGATTGACCCTACAGCCACGGTGCACGGAGGTGTCGTGACAAGCCAGGATTTGCAGACCATTCCGCTGGCGAGTCGGAGTTTCGCAAACATTGCTTTTCTCGTGCCAGGCACGGAACCCGTTGAGCCTTCCGATCCCACGAAAGCTCGGATCACGGCCGTCTCTTTCGGAGGAAGCTCTGGCCTCAACGATGTTCTGTCGGTAGATGGAGGCGATAACTCGGACGATTACATTGGTGGATTCTTGCAGAATTTTTCGCCGGATGGCATTCAGGAATTCGCCGTGCAAACTTCGCAGGAAGACGCCGCGACTGGCCGAACAGTAGGTGGTTCGGTGATTATAACCACGAAGCGAGGCACGAATGACTGGCATGGCACGGAAGCGTTTTACGAACGGGCTGCGGCCTTGGATGCACGCTATCCGATTGAGAATCCGGCGCCGTTACCGAAGCAGCCGTTTTCACGACAGAATTACGTGGCGACAATCGGAGGCCCGGTGATTAAAAATAAGCTATGGTTCTTCTCTTCGTATGAGGGAGTGCACGAGAAGGCCAGCATCGCATACAGCCCTGCGAGTGTCACACAGTTTCAGGCGCTGGCATCTTTGGCAAGCCAGGGCTTCATTCCTGGTGTCAGCTCGATCACAGTACCGAGCAATGTTCCGATCCCATTTCGCGATGATCTAGCGACCCAGAGGCTGGATTGGTCAGCATCGTCACGCTCGCAGTGGTTCCTGCGCGCATCTGGCGATAACTACACAACTGACAACGCGTTTGTGCAACAGGCGACTCTGCCCTCGACAGGCACGACATGGCACTCGAACTACCTAAATATGGTACTGGGGAATCAGTTCATTTTCAGTCCGACTTGGCTTGGGAGTTTTACGTTCGATGCGAGTTATCTACATCTGACACAGGTACGCAACTCGACCTTAGGATTTGCGCTAGCGTTCCCGTTTAGTTCTACCTCCCAGACGATCTCAGGTTTCGAGACCTTCGGAGATAATCAGTTTGTCACACCGATTACAGCGTTTCCGATCTTGCGGAATCAGGAGAAATATCAAGTGCGGTACGCGTTGACGCATACTACGGGAACTCACTCTTTCAATTGGGGAGCGGATTTGATTCACGAGCCGGTGATGAGCGGGGCTCTCTCAGCAAACGCGGAGAACCTCACGGTGTTTCCGATGAATCCGACGGACTACTTGAGCAACCCACAGCAATTCTCGGTGGATCTGGCTTGCACGCCGAGCGGAGGATTGACGGTGACTCCAGGCACAACTTGCAGCAGCACTCCCGCGGGCGATGGATCTTTTTCGCAGAACGTTCAACGCCTCGGATTTTATGCGCAGGATTCATGGCGTGTCACACATTCTTTAACCATTAATTACGGTCTGCGTTACGACACCACGTTCGGACTGTTCACGGGTTCGGGGCAATCTCAATTGCAGAATCCCGCATTACTCACGATAGAGGCGTTGAAAATTCCGCTGTTTGAGCATCCGGGTGCACCGCACGATTACCGACTCCAGTTTGGTCCACGTTTGGGAATCGCCTATTCTCCTGGCACCACGAAGAAGACGGTGATTCGTATGGGCTTCGGAATGTTCTATAACGACCTGGCGCAAAACGGCTGGGTGACGGCATTTCAGGCGGTGAACCAGAAACCGGCGGTGTGCTTGTTGCCTGGAGATCCGGGTTGCTTGCCTGGTGCGGCCAACGGAGGGAGTGGCGCTTTGATTGACCCCGCCTACAAGACACCTTATGCACTGCATGCGACTGCGGGAGTGGAGCATGCCTTTAGCGCTAACTGGAAGCTGAGTGCTGACTTCACACACGAGGGAGGTGTACATGCTTACCGGCGCTATCAATACTCGGCAGGCTATACGCTGTTTTCGCCACTCTTTTCGCCGGATGTAGCGACACAACAGGAGAATGTCCCTAACTTGTCGGTATATCGAACCGACAACCGTTCGAGCTACAACGGCTTGTCAATTCATCTACAGGGGAATGTTTCGAACCGGCTCAACTTAGTGGTGAACTATACGTTGTCGAAGGCCCAAACTTGGGGCTGTGTGTTAGGTGAATTGTTCGACTATGTGAATGGCGTTTGCAATCCGCAGAATGCATTTGCGAAGGGCGACTATGGACCTTCGGGTGAGGACGTGACCCATCGACTGGTTGTCGCAGGCACTTTCCATTTGTGGGGTGGAGTGGAGTTGACAACATTAGCCCAGGCTGAGAGTGCCCGGCCGTTTACTTTGACGACGCCGGTGGACGTGAACGGTTTTGGTGACGCGATTGACGATCGCGCAGTGATTAACGGAGTTCAAACTTCTTTAGACGAGTTCCGAGGTACACCGTATATTCAAGTGGACATGCGGGCATCGCGGCCAGTAAAGTTCAAGGAGCGTTACGCGCTAGTGCCCTTTGTGGAGTTTTTCAACCTTTTCAATCGGAACAATTCAGGCGCCAACTATGTGACCAATCTGGCGGCGCTGCCGAATCCGGTAAATAATCTCTACAATGCGACAGCTATTTGCTTGAATGCGAGTTGCAACCAATCGCAGCCGATAACGAGTTTGAATCAATTGCGCGTGCCGGCGGGAGCTTTGGGGGATTTCTTCGGGCCGGGCACTACTGTAGGGATTCCGTTCGCAGCGCAATTGGGAGTCCGATTCAGTTTCTAATTCTGAGAAAGTGGGGCGGATCGACTTGCTCGGCTTGGTCAACGCTAGACGCCGGCACCTGTGGACTGCCAGCAGTTTAGAGATTCTCGGAGCTTGGCGAGTCCGATCCTCATTCTGGATTTAACTGTGCCTAGCGGGATGTTCGTGATACTGGCGATTTCAGCATGACTGTAACCTTCAAAATATGCTAAGTGAATCACGCGCCCATAGATTGGCGGGAGGTCTTGTAAGTATTGGCGAAGCTGGGAATAAGAAGATCTAACGAACGGTTCTGATTCGAAGTTGGGGTTCGAAGGTCGCCGCGCCACGTAATCTTCCAAGGGCCCGGCCAGAGTTGCTTGGCGGTTGCGCCGCAGGGCATCCAGAGCGCGACTCCGGGCGATTAGATAGATCCAGGAGGCGAGGGCACCACGCTCCGCTTGGTACAACGAAGCGTGCAACCAGATGTGACACAGCGTATCTTGTAACACTTCCTCCGCAACTGTCTGATCGCGGACAAGCCGCTGAATGTAAGCGACTAACCTTGGCTTGACCAATTTGTAAAAATCGCGCATTGCGTGTTCGTCGCGTTGCTGAACTCCAACGAGCAGAGCGCGGAGTTCGATATCATTTGCCCCCATTGCGATCCTCCTCGATACCATCGGAGTTCTGTTGGGCTGACTCGCTGATACACCTGCCGAGATATCGACGGTTTAGAGTTGCCATCCATTCGGTGGTCTCCGAAAGACTGCTGGAGCGGAATTCATCGCCGGTCTGAACATGGTGAATGGAATAGACATTTGCCGGCTCGCTGCCTGGTTCAGGGTTGAGTCGGCAGCGGATCAAGAACGAACTGAGGAACGTCATCGGCCAAGTGTGAAATGCGACAATTCCAAGCAAATGGCAGGGACGTTCCGGGCAACTTCCAAAGCGCTTCCCAGTATTGGAAACTATTGATAAATAGAGAAATAAGGCGGCGAGAAATTTTAGTCTGCCGCGCTATTTGGTTAAGCCGACCCGTTGCAAAATTCGTTTAAAACGAGGGTCGGAGCGAATGGAATCGTAGAGCGGATCGACGCCGAGATAGACCAACTCCGGACTCCGCTGTTCTACGGCCTTATCAAACCAGAAGAAGGCTTCGTCGGTTTTGCCCAACCGAACCGAGAGCTTGGCAGGCGCCATGGGCGACACATATTGGTCATTCTTGGCTTCAAAGGAATGAAGCCAATTGGAGAGTGCGATCCGGTAACCATGCTCGGTAGCATCGCGCTTAACGATGCCGGCAAGTTCACCTTTGCCATCTGACTGCAGCCACAGAACCGCCTCTCGCGAAGCTGACTTTGAATCCCCCTGCAAGTCAAAAATCGTCATCAAATCTTCATGAGCGGGCGCGAAATTCGTATCAATTTCAAGAGTGCGCTGAAAGATCTTAGCCGCTTCCGGGTAATGGTGTTGGTAAAAAGCGGGGAAACCAAAGTTCTCGTTTACGGGTGGCGATAGAGGGTCGAGATTCAGCGCTGTCTCTAGTTCTTTGCGGCCTTCGTCAAACCGGCCCATGGCGCAGAGATGAACACCGAACCAATGATGAGCGGTGGAATAGCCGGGGTTCATGCTAATCGCTCTTTTGAACTGGGCTTCGGCTACAGGCCAGTTCCAGTCGTAAAGTGCACTGATCATGGCTAAGGACGTTTGTGCCTCGGCTAGACTCGGATCGAGATCCAGCGCTTTGGTGGCAGCGTCACGCGCTTTCGGGAAGCACGCTTCCGGTGCCGCATCGTTAAATCCCAACAGGCCATAGCTGTCAGCCAAGCCAGCGTAGGCCAACGCATAGTTGCGATCGCGTTCAATGGCTTGCTGGAAATATTCAATCGATTTGAGAAAGGATGCAGCGGTTCGCTGATTCCAGAGGTGACGGCCTATCATGTAGGAGCGGTAAGCCTGAGGATCGACGGTTCCAGACGAATCGACATCGCGGACTAATCCGGAGTTGTTGGCCTTCAATGCGTGGGCGAGATCCGAATTGAGCAATTGCTGTAGGGTGGGCATTTGCTGCCTCGGCAAAGTGTAAAGACGGCCCCATTTTCTCGATCCATCGGAGACATCAATGAGTTCTAATTCGACGGTCACCGCACCGTCTTTTTCGGTGACTCGCCCATTGAGGACCTCGTCGACCTTTAGCTCGCGCCCAATTTGCAGCAAATCGTGTCGGCCCTTGTAAGAAAACACAGTGGCGCGCGCCATCACTCTGATGCCGGGTAATCGGGAGGTCCAGTTAATTAATCCGTCGGTTATGCCGTCGGCAGCGTATTCCAGTTCATCGCCGCCCCCGCGTCCCTGCAGCGGCAGAATGGCCACTTTCAGAGGAAGCTTGCTTTCATTGCCGGGAAGGAAGCGCGATGTGATTGCCGCGATGACAGTGATAACAGCAAGAGTGGCTAATAGAACTGGCAAGACAAAACGCGCGGTGGCGAACTTTGACTTTGGAACACTGCGATCTGGTTCAGGAACCGCTTGGGGGCCCTGAGTGGGACGGGCTTCCGTCCGCTGTGATTCGGTCGCGCCCACCTCGCCGGCCAGAATCTTTTCGTGTAGACGAACGGTGGCGCCTTCCGGATTTGTGCCAAGTTCCCTTTTCAGCGACTCGCAACAGAGGCGGTATTGATTCAAAGCCAAATCACGTCTTCCACTACCGGCGTAGAAACGCATGAGCAACTGGTGCGCTTGTTCGTTCGACGGGCTGATGGTAAGCAGGCGGTTGAGCACCTCGACACAACGGGGATCGTGCGTAGCCTCGTATTGCTTGCCCAGGCATTCCAGTGCCTGCTGATAAAGCAAGCGGAGACGTTCGCGCGGAACTGACGCCCAGTCTTCATAGAGATCTTCTTCTAGCAAGTCTCCGGCATAAGCGCTGAGAGCGGCCTCCAGGTCTGGGATTAGCGCTGTCTTCAGACTTTTGTTCGCCAAAGCCTCGAATTCGTCCGCATCAATCCGCAGGCATGCTTGGGCGAGCGCAACCTGGAAGTCCTGTGTTAGCAAGAAGCGCGAAGTTGCGCCTTGGCTCAACTCCGGCTCAAGCGCGCGCCGCGCCGCATGAATGACCTTGTGTAGATTATTCAAACCCAGATCGGGTTCAGCCTCGGGCCAGAGGATGTCGATCAACTGTTCGCGATGCAGCTTTTTGCCGGGGGATATAGCTAGAAGCTTAATTAGAAGGCGAGCCTTCTTGCGCAACCAGCGCTGTTCTTCAACTACCTTTCCATCCACCGTGACGGCAAACTTTCCGAGCACATGGATTTCAAGATCACTCATTCCCAGCCAACCCAGTAGTTCTTTAGCGCAGTATCGCAAATTCAGTTATTAAACGCCAGCAACATAGCGGAGTTTAGTGCCAGTGAATAATTGGTAAGAACCCAGTAAGCAGAGGATTGCGTTTTCTAGTCGCTTATGGGTATACGTGACGCAAAGAAGATTTCGTGCTCAGCTTGCTTGCGGGAGTGGAGAGCTTTGTTTTTCCAGTGAGCTCTTCTCTTCTTGGGCAACCCCAATTTCGCTGCCCAATTTGAGAAAATCAGGGGTTGGCCGAATCTGCAAAACTCTATGTCGCGATGGGAGGCGCTGTCGGATGCCAAGCGCTGGCAAGGGCATTGTACGCCCACGTTGAGCACGATGCGGTACTGCGGCCGCTTTTCCCTTCTACATTCAAGTGCGCGATTGAGGAGTTTTCAGCGTTTCTCGTACAGTTCCTGGGAGGCGAGGCAGAGCAGATGCAGCCGCGGTGGTGGCTGAGTTTGAGCGAATCGCACCGGCGCTTTTCTATTGGTGAGCGAGAGAGGGAGGCGTGGCTCCGCGCGATGACTGTAGCGCTTGCCGATGAATCGGTCATCACAGACGCAAAAGTTCGCGCTGAGTTGATTGAGTTCTTCAGACATTCATCCACGTATATCGTGAATCAAGGGAAGCCGAGTAAATCGGAGCGCCCGCTCAGCGGAGAGCTAGCAGCGCTTTGGGAAGAGCAAGTCTCGCTTGATAACTTTGTGGCGGCGGTACGTTCTGGGCTTGAGGCCAATGATTGTATAGAACTCCTTGAACGGCCAGAGTTGCAAGCGCGCTTTGCACGGTCGCCAGCAGTTTATGCGAGTGTGCTGGCATTGGCGGCAACTTCTAAGATCCCGTTGTTACGCAACTATGCCGCGGGCCAGATCCGAGCACATCCGTCGCTTGTTCATGAGCGCCACAAGAGGTGGAGAACACTGCTGCACGATGCAGCGGGCGAGGGAGAGGTCGAGATTGTGGAATTACTTCTCGATATGGGAGCTGGGAAGTTTTCTCAAGATGACAAAGCACCGTCGCCGCTGTATTGTGTCGCCAACGAATGCAGTGCGCCAGGGGCGAGCGAGATCGTTCGCATACTGTTGCGGCGAGACTCGGGATCGGTAAACGCCGCCTACGGAGTCAAGCGCTGCACCCCGTTGCATATGGCGGCGCGGCGAGGAAATTTAGAAGTGATAAGCGCGCTGCTAGACGGAGGCGCGGAGATAGAAGCGCGCGACAGCGTTGGGGAAACGCCTCTCCGACGCGCCGTGAACTGCAATAAAGTGGAGGCGGTGAGACTGTTGCTTGCGCGTGGTGCAGACCGGCATTCCGTTGGCAGCAAACAATTGACTGCCGAACTTGCGGCGCGCAGCGAACAGATGAAGCGGGTGTTTGCTATGCCGCAGAGGGGCAATTGATTTCCCAAGGAATTCCGAATTGATCGGTGAGGATGCCGTAACGCGCGGCCCAGAAAGTTTGCTGCAGGGGCATTTTGACGGTTCCGCGGTGGGAGAGCTCATTAAAGACTCGTTCTGCTTCGGCTTGTTCCTGTATGTTCAGAAGGATATGGAAGCCTCGCGGAGGTTCATAGCGTGCGGCAGTGGCGTCGGCCCCAGCAAGTACATTTTCGCCAAACGTTAGAGTTGCGTGGCAAATCTTCGAGTGCCACTCCGTTGGGACATCTTTTGCCATGGGGGAGTTGCCCCAGGTGAGCATGGTTACGATTTTGCCTCCGAAGTAGTGTTGGTAGAAATGGAAGGCGGCCTCGCATTGGCCATTAAACGTGACGTGAATTTCTAACTTCATTGAGGGATTAGGTCTCTGACACCGAACTCTCTGGGAGATCGAGGAGGTCGGTGTCAGAGATGCGTGTTTGCGAATTAGAAGCTAAAGCGGATGGACAACACACCGTGACGAGCTGGGAGGGCTGCCGAAGTGATGGTGCCGAAGGCCGCGTTAGTGTTGGCGCCGCCTGCAGTACAAGCGCCGCCAACCGGGTTGCAGTTGAGCGAAAGCGACGTATTCGGGTTGCCGGGGTTGAAGTGATTTAAAGCGTTGAACGCTTGGAAGCGCAACTCTAGAATCCGCTTTTCGCCGAAGACGTGGAATTGCTTGAAGATGCTGAGGTCAACATTCTCAACACCCGGGCCGTACGTCAACGTCGGCGGCTCGCTGCCGATGCCGAGGGAGTTAACGGGAGGTAACGAGAAGGACGCCGGGTTGAAGTTGTAGAACAGTGGCGAAGCGACCGTTGGCGTTACGTTGCCAAAGAGCGGACCCGTTTGCTGGCAACGAAATGGAATGCCACCAGTGGGCGTGCCGGTCCAATAGCCTGGGGGCGCGCCGTTCGCGCTGCAGCTTATATTTAGGGGTGTTCCGTAGTAGTAAGTCGCGATGCCTTCGATATTCCAACCGTTTGTTACCCAATCGGTGACTTTGTTGTTCCAGTACTTTGTTGCTCCCGGAATCGCATAGCCGAAGTTGATGTTGACGGCTTGCGGACGGGTGCCACTGGCGATGTTGTAGTTCAGCTTGTCGGAAACCCACTGCTGGCGCGAGTACACGAGCGTTTTGGACCAGGTGTAGTTGCTGCCGAAGTGGAAGTTCTTGCCGACACGTTTATTGAACTGCGCTTGTAGCGAGTTGTAGTTTGATTCGCCGTTTTGGCTGTATAGTTGGATGCCGCCCCATCCGGGGAATGCCCCAGCAAGAGCACGAATAAGATTGGTGGAGTAGAGACCGCCGGTACCGCCGTTGGCGCTGGTGGGATCGAGGAAGCGGGTGACGTCACCGGGCGACCCGTTGTTAGCAGTCGGAGTCCAGTCGGTGAGTGGAGCAACCGCGTTGAGATCGATCAATCCTTGGTTGAACTGATGATGAGCAACGTTGGCAACATAAGAAATATCCATGACAAATCCTTTGCCAAGATCTTGCTGGATGCCGAAGCTCCAATCGTAAGTTGACGGCGGCTTGTAGGACAAGGGTCCGCCGACAGTAGTTTGCGGTGTGAAGACGAGCGACGACCCGGAGAGACTGGAGATATTGGTGTTGAGCACAATCGGCGCCAGGAAATGCGGCGGAGTAGCGAGGGGTCCGATACCGGTGCCGGTAGCACCGTTGGTATCGACACCGAAGGCGCGACCGTAGAAGATGCCGAAGCCGCCGCGGATGGCCGTTTTACCGTTGCCGAATACGTCGTACGCGAAACCGACACGAGGAGAAACAGCAAGACCGGGAGTCTTGAAATAGGCAGCCGACCCTGAGGTTTGTTGGACGATACCCGAGAACGGAGTGCCATTGAGGCCACCAGTGCTGCCGGGAGTGAACGTTCCCTGTTGAGCGTAGGCGTAGAGCGCGCCAGTTGCCGGATTGATAGACGCCTTGTCGGCGGTTGGGCATTTAGCGTTCAAAGCCGGGGTAATTGTGCAGTACGGGAACAGTAATTGTCCCTGAGCCGACGAGCTATAAGCGGACGCTTGGAAGATACCCTGCGTTTCGCCCGGAGCTTCATAGAGCGCGCCGAGACGCTGGAAGCGCAGACCCATATCTAAAGTAAGGCGGCGAGTGACCTTGTAGTTGTCTTGAATGAAGAACTCATTCTGCTTATAACGTGAGCGATTGATTTGCTTTAAGTTGTCCTGGCCATAGCCGTACAAGTTACCTGTGAAAGCGTTGGAGAAAGGATCGCCGGTATCGACAGGGTTACCAAGGTCGGAACCGAAGTAGTAAGTGCCGGCGGTGTTATAGACGGAGTAGACGCTGACGTTACGGGCGTCGTGTTCGAAGTAGTAGCCGACCTTGACCGTGTGGCTCCCTTTAATCCAGGTGACGTTATCGGTGAAGGTAGCCAAGTTATCGGTTCCGTCGAAAGGCCAGCGGCTATCGAAGCCAAAACCAGGTAGATTGGGAATGGCCGTTGGCGCGGAAGAAGCGGTGAAACCAGAGGGCAAGCCGAAGTTGACGTTCGGCAAAAGATTGAGATAGTTTGCCGACGACGGGAAGATAGATGGCAAGGAAAGAGTTTGGCCGTTCGAGGTGAGCGGCAGCAGGCTGTTGTTGTACAGCGTGGAATTGGTTTCTTTGTTTTGCTGGTGAGCGCGGTTTTGGCCCACGGTGGCTTCGTTCAGCAAATTGGGTTTAAAGGTGTGGATGTAAGTAGTCGCAAAGCCGGCGGATGGAATGAAGTAACTGTGTGGGAACTGGCCCCAACCATCGCCCGCCGCGCCGAGGATTGCGCCGTAACCAGACTGCGCTTGATAATCCTGCAGTAGACGCACGAACATGGTGTCTTTGCTCGATATGGTGTAGTCAACGCGCAGAATCTTGTCGGTACGAGGGTCGGTGTTGCTGAGTTGGTCGGTAAAGTTGTATTGCCGCGCGCCAGTTGGGTCGGTGGTATTCGGAAGCGGGAACAAATTCAACATGGCCGACCCGATGGGGTTAATGGCTGACTTGGGGATTATGTTGCCCGGATATTGTTGTCCGCTGGTTGGATCGCGAACGATAATGGGGGATCCGTTCGGGTTGACGCTTTGCGAAAAGTTGCCCGCACGTTCCAGAGCCGTAGGCATCGTGTACTTATTAATGGCAGTGCTTTGGGTATTCCAGAGCTGGTCATATGACCAGAAGAAGAAGAGGCGGTTGCGCATTTTGTTGAACTTCACGCCGGGGATGAGAATGGGACCACCGAAAGTGCCGCCGGGATTTTCGTAGCGGTATTTCGGCTTGACTATGTTTAGTTCGTTGTTGAAGAATTCGTTGGCGTTGAATTCTTCGTTGCGGTAGTAGTAATAGGCGCTGCCGTGGAATTGTGAAGTGCCGTTCTTGATGGTGATGTTGTACTGGCCGCCGTTGCGCGCACCATATTCCGCCGAGTAATTGCCGCTGAGAAGCTTAACTTCGGCGATGGCGTCGGTGCTGGGAGCTTGGTAAGTGCTGAGGCTGGGAGCGCCGCTATCTTGCGCGGCCATACCATCTAGCGTGACTAGAACTTGGCCTTGCTGACCGCCGTTGATCACCGCGGAGTTTTGATTCCAACCGCGTTGATCGTAAGTGCCCATGTCGATGACACCAGGCAGGTCTTTGATGAAGGCCTGGAAGTTACGTCCGCGAATGGGAGTCTCTTCGAGTTGCTTCAGGTTGACGTCGGTGGCGTGGTCGGAGCTATCAGTGACGACGCGCGCGGCCTCGGCTTTCACTTCGACCGATGTCGCAACGTCGCCCACTTCGAGCTTTAAAGAGTGGAGGTCGACCTTTTCCAAAGTGCCGACGGTGATACCGGTTTGCAGATAAGTTTTGAAGCCGGGATGAGTGACTTTGAGATCGTAGTCGGCAGGAAAGAGATCCGGAAAAATGAAGGTGCCGTTGGCCGCAGTATGAAATTCGCGCACCTGTCTGGTGATTTCGTTTGTTAGTTGAACGGTAGCACCAACAATGAGTGCGCCTTGGGAATCGACGACGGTACCGGTCATCGAGCCCGTGACGGTTTGGGAGTTTGCTGTTGGCGCCAAGGCCAACAACGGAAGCAAGAGAGAGACGAGCGCTCTGGCTGTTTTCATAGTTACCCCTTCTTGAGAACGTGTATCGTGACGAGACTAGGGTCAGATGGTCTTTAAACGTTTCAAGGATTTTAGATATATCACTTTTCTATTAGGCGGACAAGTATTATTTGGGGGGATTCTTTGGAGGAGGGATGGGTGGTGGGATCTCAATTGATTGGAGGGTTAGCGGGGTCTAGCCTAGGTCTGTGGCGTCGGAAAAAAGATTAGAATCCCGAAGCCGACCTTGCGCGTTGGCCGTTACCAGTGTGTGGTAATCGGCTAAGTTGCATGGATTTTAGCGACCAAATCTTCAAACTTATTTCCACTTCCGCATTTGCCTTAATCGTCTCTATCCACAATCCTAGAATGGTCAATGAGAATCGGAGGCTATCGATGGCATCGCCCCAAATGACTGCAACGGAATGGCATAGGCGGCTAGCGGACAACTTCTCGATGAACGGTGTCATCGGCGGCAACCTGACCGATCTTGAACAATATGAAACGCAAGCCGGAAACAATGTCATAAAGAATTTTGGCGGTGGAATCGCCTTGCTTGATTCCATCATGGGTTTCTTTCTTACGACACTTGAGTTTGCCGAAGGCCAAGTGTTAGTGAACGGGTGGCCAAAGGACAAGCCTAATTTTGTGCGGCTACGGAAAGATACCGAACAATTAATCTCCGACCGTTTGGTTCGAAAGCACTCTGGATTAGCGCCCGAAGTTCAGGACGACCTAGCAACGTGGCATGGTTTTTCCACTCTGAGATCCACGGCGGTCGGCTCTCATTTATGCGGGAACTGAGCGAGTTGATGAAACGCAAAGCCGTACAAATCGGCCCCACGTTGGACTATGAATCAAAGGTGATTTACATCAATAGGTCAGCTGAGATCGGTTGGCTTATTGTTAGATTGCTGCCGTTCTTGCAAATCACAACGGGCGCCTTTTCGTTTGAGTGGGAGGCGAAACGAACCATTCTCGACGATTCGTTCCGCTATATGGTCGAAGCGCTAGGGGCTGGCGGCAAAAGAATGGGCAAATCATTCGTAACGATGTTGGACACGAACTTTAGCTTCAAGCAACCATTCGTCTATTTCGAGGCCGATGGAACTGGCTGACGAATGGCGTATGTATCAATGATTGAAATGCACTGCAATTGGGGATAGAAGCATCATGGAATCTCGACGAACTGCGGCCCGATACTTGACCCGGCATCGACGAAGTTACTAAGCGTGTCCTCGGCGAACGGACTGCGGATGCAAGGAGCGAAACGGAACTTGTTTCCACACCGCCGCATTTTCTCCGTTTTGGAGATATTCCGGGTTGCGAATATCAAGCGGCTTGCAGCGTACTAGAAAGCTCTTGTGCCGTTTGTTCAGGCGTGTCACGAATCAAGTAACGTCGTAATCGGATATCCAAGGGCAAAGCATCTGGGGCCATCTCTTTAGGCACGATGGAAACGACTCGCTTACCCATACCGATAGCCGCTCCAAGTTCGAAGAAAAGATCTGCCCTTGATGGCGACTCCTGGTCGAGTAAAGCGACCAGTACGTCACTACCTCGTAAGCCGGCTTCCAGTGCATCACGCCAAGACTCACCTGGCTTGATATCGAACTCATCGAACCATACGGATACGCCGCGTTTCTTTAGCGCTTGAGCAAATGATCGCGCCCAATCAGCATCTTTCGCGGAATGTGAATGGGAAATGAAAACCTTATTCTCTTCCATGCTCTTCATTCTTTATGCCCTGAAACGCGCTCTGCTAACTGATCAAGATATTTGTCGATCTCATTCAATTGTAGAAGGTCGCGCTTTTTGAGGAGTATCGGAACGCCAGGTCGCGACTGCAGTTCGGTGGCGGTGATCCCGAGCAGCAGCGCTACGATTGGATTCGACGGCCCCACGCGGCTCCAATCTCAGCCCCAATATAGGGTCGTTCAAGAGCCCAAGGTGTGAGCAAGACCACAAGTTCGTGGGCTTTCTCAAGAAAGTTTAGAATGTCTTCCTCGAAGTCCGCTCCCGCATCGATTTGCGCCTCATCCAGGAATGGCGTACCGCCGCGTTCTTCGATTTCACGAGGATCTGCTTCGCAACCCAAGTGTCCGCGCCGCTGTGACTCACGAAGACGAATCGGTCCTTCGAAGTCAGGGGTTGCGCCATTTCAGCAAGTTACGCTAAGTGTTAACGTATTCTAGATTTCCTTTGTCTGGTCGGACCAAATACGTACCCGACCAGGCTGATACCCATAACGCACCAGAAATAATTCTAAAGGTTCCCGGGTCGTTACGTCGGTTCCGGTAATAATCGCTGTGTCGATTTCGTTCCCCGGCGGAGTCGACCACCACTGGAAGGCCGAAAAGTAAACCAGCTCTTACTACTACACCTGTTTGAAGGATTCGCATACTGTCCCCTATGCCAACAGAGCGAAATCTATCGGCGAGGGGACCTATTTCAAAATTCAAACCAGCTTTGTTTTCTTGATCGGTAATTCGCGAATGCGCTTGCCGGTGGCGGCGAAAATTGCGTTACAGATGGCCGGGGCGATGGGCGGAACTCCGGGTTCACCAGCGCCGGTGGGCAGTGCGCCCTCGCCTTCAATGAAATGCACGTGTGTTTGATAGGGCGATTCATTGATGCGGGCCACTGGGTAGTTGTTAAAGTTGCCTTGGATCACGCGCCCGTCGGCGGCGGTAATTTCGCCCATCATCGCGATGGTGGCGCCCATGACAGCAGCACCTTCGAATTGAGCACGAACGCGGTCGGGGTGAATCACTTGGCCGCAATCGACAACGGTGTGAACGGTCGGAATGCGTAGTTTGCCCTTATCGTCGACTTCGACCTCAACCACAGAGGCAACATAAGTAAGGAAGCTGCGATGCGCGGCAAAGCCCCAGGCGTGGCCTTTGCCCGAACGCTTGTTGGCCCAGCCGGATTTCTCGGCCACGGTTTCAGCGACGCGGCGCAGGCGGCCGGTATCCAGCGGATACAGATCGAGCGGTTTACCGTAGTTGTCGTATTTGGCCTTTTGCGAGGCGAGATCGAGCTTACGCGGATCACCCAGAGTGGTAAGCCAGTATTCTATGGGATCTTTGCCGGCCTCGTGCGCCAGTTCGTCGATGAACGATTGGATACCGTACGCGTGATAGACGTTGGCAACCGAGCGGAGCCAGCCGATACGAAGATGCGCTTCAGCAGGGCCGTTCTCAGCGCGGAGATTTGGAATATCGAACGGCATGTCAATAAAGCCCAGGCCTAGTTCGTCGGTGCCGTAACGCTCGGCGGCGTTGAAGGTAGAACCGATGGGCGGAAAGACCGTGCGCTGCAGCCAAGAAGTGGGTTTGCCGGACGCATCGAGCCCAGCCTTAAAATACATGGCTGATGTGGAGTGGTAGTAGTCGAAGCGGATGTCTTCTTCGCGGGTCCAACTGATCTTGACAGGCTTGCCGATTTTTTTCGAAATGATGGCGGCTTCGGCAACGTAGTCGGGTTTGGATTTGCGGCCAAAGCCACCGCCCAGTAAGAGCACGTGGCAAGTGACATCTTCAGGCTTGATGCCGAGAGCCTTAGAAACGGTGGCCTGCACTTCCTGCGGATTTTGGGTTGAGGTCCAGGTCTCAACCTTGCCGTTCTTGAATTCGGCGATGGCTGCAGGCGGTTCCATGGATGCGTGGGCCAACAGCGGCGTGTGATACATGGCTTCAACCACTTTGTGCGCGCTGGCGAAGGCGGAATCAACATCACCCGCAACGCGAACGACTTGTTGCGGCTTACTGGCGGTTTCGGCCAAGCTCTTCTTATAAGATTCCGATTCGAAGATGGCGTGCGGGCCAGATTCCCATTCGATCTTCAGCTTCTTGCGGCCTTGGGATGCGGACCATGTGTTATCCGCAACAACCGCAACGCCGCCGAGCGCCTGGAACATATAAGGAGGCTTGGCGCCTTCAAGCACAACGGTCTGCTGCACGCCCGACACTTGTTTCGCGGCGCTGTCGTCAAAACTCTTCAATGCACCGCCGAGTACGGGTGGACGCTCGATAGATGCGTAAACCATGCCCGGAACATGAGCATCGAAACCATAAATGGCGTGGCCGGTGGTGATGGCTTTGAGATCGACCAGCGGAACGCCTTTGCCGATGTACTTAAATTCGGAAGGCGACTTTAGACGAAGCTCTTCTTTCTTCGGAAGGGGTTGCTTGGCGGCAGCAGTGGCCAACTCGCCATAGCTGAGTTTCTTGCCAGACGCCGTGTGAACTACAAAGTGACTCTCTCCCTTGCATTCAGCGGCGGAAACATTCCACTGAGCAGCAGCAGCGCGCTCAAGCATGAGGCGAGCGCTAGCGCCGGTTTCGCGCATGATGTCGTAAAAATCGCGAATGGATTGCGAGCCGTCGGTATCTTGCGAACCGTACTTGTCGCTGCCGAGAGCCTGCTCTATGCGGACACGGCTCCAATCGGCGCCCAGTTCGTCAGCCACCACCATTGGAAGAGAAGTGCGAATGCCGGTGCCCATCTCAGAACGGTGGGCGACGATGGTCAGCGTGCCATCGGTATCAATGCCGACCCAGATGCTGGGATTGAAGGTGGACTTGGCGACGTCCAGGGCGGCGGCGTCTTTCGGCGAGGCGGTTACAGCGAAAACGAGTGCTCCGGCTGAGAAGATGCCGCCGAGAAAATCTCTGCGGGTCGCGAGTTCGAGACGGCTCATGCTTTCACCTCCGACGCGGCGGCCTTGATGGCTTGACGAATGCGCTGGTAAGTACCGCAGCGGCAAATGTTGCCTTGCATGAAGGAGTCGATATCTTCGTCGGTAGGGTTCGGCTTGTTCTTGAGGAGGGCGGCGGCTTGCATGATTTGGCCGCTTTGGCAATAGCCGCATTGGGGAACGTTCGCAGCCTGCCAGGCGCGCTGCAAGGGGTGATCGCCGTTCGCGCTAAGGCCTTCGATGGTCGTCACACTCTTGCCTTGCAGGTTCTTCATTGCGGTGGAGCAACTGCGCTGTGGCTCACCGTTGACGTGAACCGTGCAGGCACCGCAAAGGCCGGCTCCGCAGCCGAATTTTGAACCAGTGAGCTGCAGATTATCGCGTAGAAACCACAATAGCGGCATATCTGGATCGCCGTGAAAATCTTTGGGCGTTCCGTTTATTTTGAGACGGATCATTTCGCGCTCCTTTTAAAAGATTAGTTTACTAGGGATTGGAACTGCAATGAGCCGAATCGGCAGGCGCTCCCTTCCGTCGAAAAAATGCGACCATACTAATAGAGGGCAAAAATGACAGATCAAACAGTTGTAGTGCCGCTTGTGGGAATGGCATCTCTGTTAGGACTTCTGCTATTTGCTGTTTGGATGAGTCTACGGTCGAGGGTCAAGACCGCCGGGCAAGGTTCGCAGAGCATATTGGGCGGCGAGGCCGTAAATCCGTCGGTCCCATGGACGTTTGACCAGTCAAATCCAACAACCATTGGTAGAGCATCCAGCGCGGATGGGAGCGACGACACATTCGTTCCTTTTACATCTGATCAATCCACTTCGGGACACGTAGACAATCAGACATGCACAGCTTGGACTGACACTTCATCATATAGCGGGACAGACCACACTGTTGATTGCTCGCCGACAGATACAGGCTTCGATTCCTCTTGCAGTTGCGACGCAGGCGGGCACGCGGAGTAAGCGCCGCAGAGGGGAAGACTTTAACTTGGAATTCCGATAAGATAGCAGAAAGTGCATCGCTACCTACTTCATAATGGCGACATCCGGGATACGCGGGATGCCGTTCTCTCTCCTGGTCAGGTTGGTTTTATGAACGGTTGGGGCGTATTCAGTACGCTTCGTGTGGCCGATGGTGTTCTCTTCGCCTTCCAGCGCCACTATGCGCGCATGCAGCGTGACGCCGCGTTGATGCGAGTACCGTTTACGATTTCGGCGGATTCGCTTCATCAGTCGCTGCTATCGCTGGTAGAGGCTAACCACGCATACAATTCGACACTACGCGTCGTTGTCGTGCGAAACAAGGGCGGATTGTTTGAAGCACCGCAGATTGCCCAAGACGCAGACCTAATTGCGTTCACAGCCGACATAGCCAGTTGGGGCAAGGGGGTGAACCTTAATTATGTCCAGCACGGGCGACATGGGGCGAGCCCGTTTGCCGGTTTGAAATTGACATCCTGGGCGCAAAACCTGACTTGGAATGAGAAAGCCCACGCAGAAGGTTACGACGAAGTCCTATTGTTGAACGAACGCGGCGAAGTATCTGAGTGTACTTCAGCCAATGTTTTCGTGATCCAAGGCGACGATGTGCTGACTCCGCCGCTGGCGACATCCGGATGTCTTCCAGGGGTGACAAGGGCTCTTCTGTTAGAGGAGATTCGCGTCCCAGGCTTGAATATTCATGAGTCTGTAATTACTCCGCCCCAACTCGAGGCATCGGCGGGCGTCTTCATAACTTCGACAACACGTGACGTGTTGCCCGTGCTTTCTGTGGACAAGCGTCCGCTAACCCAGTCGCCCCACGTTGTAACGCAATTGCTTGAGGCCTTTCGTGCCTACCGCTCCGCATATGTGCTGGAACATGGCCGGAGAAAAGAGATGTTTGCGATATGAGTGTTAAGCCGCTAGCTTGCCCCAAGTGCGGTTCAGGCTCGGTAAGGAGATCGCGCCGCGTTAATCGTTCAGAGCTCACCAAGATGCTGATGGGCATTTATCCGTTCCGCTGTCTGGAGTGCAACGAACGATTTTGGTCGAGCGTTTGGTTGTTGTCGGTATGGAAATGGGCGAAATGTCCTCATTGTTTGAACGTTGAATTAACGGATTGGCCCAAGAGACATGTGCGCGTGATGACCGGTTGGGAGAAGATCCGAATGGCGTTCGGAGCACACAAGCACCGCTGTTCAAAGTGCAGGTACAATTTCGTGAGCTTTTTGCCTAGACTGTCAGAGGAAGAACTCGTCGCTGGCATGTGGGGGTCAGAAAATGCTGAAGAGGCCGGGGCTGACGGTGCGAATCGGGATGCGGCTCACCTGGAAGAGTCATCTCGATCTGCGTCCCAGTAGAGGTAATCTAAACAACGGCCGTCGGGGCCTGTTGTTTTTGCTTGGATAGAACGAGCAGGCACCCGACTTGTTCGCCCAAAGTGCTCAACATTTCCATGTCACCGCCGGTGTGAATTCGCGGTTGCTGGTGCTGAACGTTGATTACGCCCACTACCTTATTCTGCGAGATGATGGGCACTGACAAGAACGCTTCAAATGTATCCTGGGGCAAATCCTTGAAGTATTTAAACCGGGGATCGCTGTAGGCCTCACGGGATATGGCGAGCAGGCGCCGTTCGCGAGCCACCCAACCAGTCAAGCCCTCACTAAGGCGCAATCTCACATTTCCGATGGTTTTGCGGTTCTTATCGCTAGATGCGAAGAGAACTAACTCCGCGTCTTCCACTAAGTAAATTAAGCAGGAGTCGCAACTCAGAAAATCCTTAACTAGACTGACGATCTCCTGGAGAACATCATCGAGTTCCAAATCGCGAGTCATCAGACGGCTGACGCGCTGGAATAGGCGCAATTGCTGTTCGGCCCGTTCCAGGCGGGCTTCCAAATCTTTTGTCTTAGACACCTTGCGTTATTATCCCAAAGAAGCGGGTTTTTGAGATCTAAACTTGAATTAACAAAGAGGAATTTTGTATATAGCCACTTTATTAAATGCAGGGCTAGCCGGGAGTAGTACCATAAATGGAGCATTCTTAAGGAGAACACCTTTGCATGTGGAGTAAACGAAAAGAAGACGAACTGCCACAGCGGCCAGAAAAACCGGCAATCCCGCCGGCGCCCGCGGTGGAGCCACAGAGGAAAGAAACAACCATGTCATCGCCAAGTAGAACATTCGAACCTGAACCACTAACGCCATCTCGCAGCAGCGGCTCCGCCGCCCTGGGGAAAAACGTAACGGTAAAGGGCCAGATTTTCGCTCGCGAAGATCTGACGATTGACGGTGAAGTCGAAGGTACCGTGGAATGCCACGAGCATCGGCTCACCATAGGACCCAACGCTCGTGTACAGGCTGGGTTAAAAGCCCGTGAAATCATCATTCAGGGTTCCATACAAGGTAACGTCGATGCTACAGACAAGATCGACATTAAGAAAGAGGCGAAGCTTGTCGGAGATATCAAGACAAGCCGCATCGTAATTGAAGATGGCGCTTATTTTAAGGGCAGTATCGATATTTCGAAGCCCCAGACAAGAGCGCAGGCACAACAAGCAGCACCCGCCGCCGCGCCCGCTGCGGCTGCCGCAACGAGTCAAGCCGGTACACCAAGCCGGTAGAGTCGTATTTGACGAGGGAGAGGCCACAAGTGTGGCTGATCAGTCGCAGGCTGCGTGCCGGTCTCTCCTAACGCTTTCTTGAGGTTGACATCTGTCATGGTGCGTCCATTGCCCTCCTATGAAATTTGCTGTTCCTAAGGGAACTTTCGCCAAATCGGCTACCCCAGAAGCTGCGGCTCATCTAACGCGCCATAGCAGTGGGTTCGACCAGTTTTATGGCATGCTACAGGGCTCTGAAAATACTTCAATCCTGGACTTGGCGGGCGTGAGTCAAGCAAACATATCCTTCATCACAGGCGCTGGACATCGTATTTCTTCGGACGACATCATCGGCACCATGCTGCAATGCTTCGGCGATAACTTCCACGAATCACAACAGGATGAAAACAAAGCAGCGCGGTTCTTAGAGCAGACCCTGACATTCCCGGAAGCCACCTTCGACGGCGCGCTGGTTTGGGACGCATTCCAGTTTCTGGCTCCCCCGCTGATCGATCAGACTGTCCAGAAACTTCTGCGAGTCATGCGCCCCGGTGGATTGATTCTGGCGTTTTTCAACGCGAACGAAAAGATCAAAGAGATACCCGTTTACAGTTACCGCATTCATGACGCCAAGACATTAATCCAGGTACCGCGAGCTGCCCCGCAACGAGTCCAGAACTTCAATAACCGGACGATAGAGAATCTCTTCAAGTCAGCCTCATCCATCAAGTTTTTCCTCACACGCGACAATCTGCGCGAGTTGATCGTACGGCGCTAAAGCAACCTGCCCCACACGGTTGCTACAAGTTGTCCCTCTACAATGTAGGTTCGAGGAATTATATTTGGCATTAGAAGATGAGTTGTTTCGCCAGCGCAAAGAGCGCTTGGCGCAGATTGGCGCGCTAGGCTTCGACCCTTACGGACACGCCTTCGATTTCACCCACACCGTACCGCAGATTCTGGAGGCTTATAGCGGGAAGACCGCCGAAGGTCTAGCCGCCAAGGTTGAAGTGCACGTGGCCGGGCGCATTATGGCTGTTCGGCGCATGGGGAAAGCTGGCTTCCTGCACCTGCAGCAAAATGGTGAAAAGCTCCAAATCTACGTCAAAAAAGATGCCATCAGCGAAAAGGCTTACAAGCTTTATGAATTGCTTGATATTGGCGACATTGTCGGCGTCAGCGGGTATCTTTTCCGCACGAAGACAGGCGAGTTGAGCATTCATGTCGAAGACCTCACCTTCTTGTCGAAGATCATGCTCACCTTGCCTGAAAAGTGGCACGGTCTCGAGGACGTGGAAACGCGCTACCGACAGCGCTATCTCGATCTGATCTCGAATGCCGACGTGCGCAAAGTTTTCGTCACGCGATCAAAGATCATTTCATCGTTGCGCCGGCAGTTGGATGCGCGCGGCTTTCTGGAAGTGGAAACGCCCATGATGCAGCCGCTTTATGGTGGAGCAGCGGCGCGGCCCTTCAAGACGCATCATAATGCGCTCGATATTGATTTGTTCCTACGGATCGCTCCAGAGCTTTATTTGAAGCGGCTGGTAGTGGGCGGTTTGGAGCGCGTTTATGAAATCAACCGAAACTTTCGCAACGAAGGCATTTCCGTTCGCCATAATCCCGAGTTCACCATGCTCGAGTTCTATCAGGCATATACGGATTACCGAGGCATGATTGAGCTATCGAAAGAGTTGCTGACGCAAGTAGCCATTGACGCGAACGGCTCTACACAGGCGACCTTCAATGGACGAACGATTGATTTCGCACACATCCGCGAATTTTCAATGCGCGAAGCTTTAATCGAATTCTGGCAAGGGCCCGACAAACCTACCTTGGATAATGTGAAAGACCCGCAATGGCTGCTGAGCCACTCGCACGAAAGCTCGCCCGGGGCCGCACTGGTGCAACTGTTCGAGCGGCACGCGGAAGAACATCTGTTCGACCCCACCATCATCTATGATTTTCCGGTGGAAGTCTCGCCGCTTTCCAAGAACAAGCCAGATGAGCCAGCATTCACTGAACGCTTTGAGCTGTACGCGGCAGGCTTCGAAATTGCGAACGCGTTCACCGAACTCAACGATCCGCAAGAGCAACGGCGGCGCTTTGACCAGCAACTGGCTCGCAAAGAAGGTGGCGACGAAGAAGCGCACATGATGGACGAAGACTACGTTCGGGCGCTTTGTTATGGCATGCCTCCGGCGGGCGGCGAAGGCGTGGGCATCGACCGCCTCACCATGATTCTCACGGATTCAAAGTCCATTCGCGACGTGATTCTCTTTCCGCTGCTTCGGCCAGAAGGCGAGATTGGCTTAGCGGAGCGGCTACGCGAATTGGATAAGTGACTGTCTTGTAATGTCTCGATTTGAATGGATCGTCGCACTGCGTTATTTGCGCGCTAAGCGGAAGCAAACCGCCATTTCAGTGATCACGGTGGTCTCTATTATTGGCGTGGCGGCGGGCGTCGCCGCCCTGATTATTGTGTTGGCCATCAACAATGGCTTTCAGAGTACTCTTGAAGCGAGTTTGCTCAGCGCCACTGCACATGTCAATATTCTGGAGCGCAATCCCGAATTTGGCATTGAGAATTGGGAGCGGCTAATGCCGCAACTTAGAACGATTCAACATGTGGTGAGTGCGACTCCTGGGCTCTACGGGCAGGTGGCGCTGAAGGGGCCACTGGTAGGCGCGAATACTGTAATCAAAGGCGTCCCGCTTGGTCATGGCGCAGCGGTGCCAGAGATGCTCCACCACTTGAAATATGGCTCGTTGGCGGTGTTCGATCAACCAGTGCTGAACCATGAGTACCCAATCGTAGTGGGGTCGCGCCTGGCGGAACAAACGGGTGTCCGGGTGGGTAGTCCAGTCACGTTAATCAGCTATCAGGGCCATCTCACGCCGATGGGTGTCGTTCCAAGTCTGTTCCACTTTCGCGTGGCGGGAATTTTCGAATCGGGGTTGTACGATCTCGATTCCGGCTGGGCCTTCACTTCCCTGCCCGTGGCACAGCGCGTATTGGATTTGAGCGATGTGGTGAACACGATTGAATTGCGCCTGGACAATATTTTCGAAGCGCCAAGCGTGGCGCACACCGCAGAGCAATTGGCCGGGTCGAAGCTGACTGCTTCTACTTGGATGGATCAAAACCGCTCGCTTCTGAACGCGCTGAAATTAGAGAAGACCGTCAGCCTAATCACAGTTAGCCTCATTGAGTTGGTTGCGGCGTTAAACATTCTAGCGGTGTTAGTAATGCTTGTGATGGAGAAGCACCGTGACGTGGCAATCTTGATGTCAATGGGTACGCGGCGCCAGCAGATTCAGCGAATTTTCTTGCTGCAAGGGTTGATTATTGGCGGAGTGGGCTGTTTGTTCGGCTTGATTGCCGGATACACGATCACGATTCTGTTCAACCATTACCGCTGGCTCAAACTAGATGAGCAGATTTACGCCATCAGCTACGTCCCCTTCCAGAGCCACTGGACGGACGGCATTTGGGTGACTGGGTTAGCATTGCTGATGAGTTTCCTGGCGACCCTGCACCCCTCTTATAAGGCCTCGCAAATTTCACCCGCCGAAGCGCTACGGTACGAATAAATTTACGCGATTTTTCTGGTGTCGGCGGCACTTATTTTATGGAATGCTCCTTCATCTGGTCTATTTGCTTGGCGGTGCTATTGTCATAACGGCGGTAGGTCGCTGGAGCAGGCAGAACAGGCTCACAGTACTTGTACTGTGCTGTTTATGGGGCGGGTTTGTGAGTAGCTTGCAATCGCCTGGCAGCCTGCATTAGCTAATTTTGAACCCGCCCCTGTTTTTCCGCAATCTAGGTTTGCTGGCCAAAAATTTCGGTTAACGGAATTACTACTTGGTACGCCGGAAGTTCGAGCGCCCTTACCGTGAGCAGATCGCCTTGGCGATAGCGCGACAATTTCTTCAGGGGCGGGTCAGCGAAGAAGATAAATTCAACCCCTGCGGCTTCGTAATCTGCCAGCTTGTTCATTAGATCTTCGTAAC
>Ga0182012_10001199_pt1 | contig 28598 bp, 28 predicted proteins | sample 612S2SmetaG_FD_120486 | JGI IMG/M metagenome (GOLD analysis project Ga0182012, IMG submission 120486) | Permafrost microbial communities from Stordalen Mire, Sweden - 612S2S metaG | ecosystem: Environmental > Terrestrial > Soil > Wetlands > Permafrost | place: Sweden: Stordalen | collected...
AAACAGGCCTTTGTCGAAGAAGAAAATCCACTTTCAGGCGGTAGCTCAAATAGTGGCTTTTGGTTTACGAAGGTCAAAAATGCATTATCCTTCAAAGGGGATTGACTGACACTCTCTCCGCCAGGAGATCGCATCTTATCTGCCGCCGCGTTAGGACCGGGCGCAGTGGCATCCGCGGTCGCGCGCGCGAAGCCGGATCCATCTGAGTCAGTTGTTCCGATGGCGGCAAGAGAGCCATTCATTGGCGCCGATCGGTCAGTAAGCGTGACTGGCAACGGTTGGACGCGCACTTAGGGCGGCCGCGGGTTTCGCGTGCCGATGGCGTAGTTGGGCTCGCACTGCTGGTGGTGCTGTAGCTGTCACGCTGAGTGCCGCTTTGGTAGAGCCCGGCGCCGGCGGGACCTAGGGTCGTATAGGCCTGGGCATGGGCGGCCGCGGCGATCAGCGCTAGCATGCCGGCCAACATCAATCGCTTCATTTCCAGTCCTGACTTTGTTTTATGGGATGGTACGAATCCAACCATCATCGAAACCGTGGCTCGTTTGGCGGCTGATTGATACATGACGACACCACGCTTAGGGCGAGCCTTCCCCCGCTACCAAGCCGCAGATGTTGCTATGCCAACCCGCGATTTTGCAGAATTTCTGCGAAGAATCAGGTGAAAGGGCGGCCCGGTTCGACATGACGCCCGTGCACCATCCGAACGTATAGGTCGGTCTATCCATAGAGCGGGCGCCAATAGGCCCACTGCATGATACCGCAGCGCGGGGTTTTATCATCATGATGCGACCTCAGGAGGGGGCAAAGGGCTCTGCGCCTTGTTTGGCTATGGACATGCGGGCGCGGAGTGAAGGTGTGGCCTTCCTGGCATGGGCACAAGTGCATGAATATGCCGATCTTGCCTTTGGAGAATCCGGCAGTCGCCCCTGAGGGGCGCGAAAAGGGCTTGCCGGTCGCGGACCGGGGCGTTGACATGCCGCCGATAGCGCTGCGCGATCAGGCCGTGCCCGACACGCCGGCCTCGGAAAGACCGATCTTCCTCGAACCGCGCGAAGCGAGCAGGGGCGACGGGGCGAACTTGCGCACCCGACTCCCGTTCGATCGCGTAGCGCTTCTGCTGCAGGGGGGCGGCGCGCTCGGCGCCTATCAAGCGGGTGTTTATGAGGCGCTGGCCGAGACTGGGCTTCATCCTGACTGGGTCGTCGGCATTTCGATCGGCGCCATCAATGCCGCGATCATCGCCGGCAATGCGCCGGAAAGACGTGTCGACAGGCTGCGCGAATTCTGGGAAATAATCACCGCGCCTGCCATGGGCTTCGACGCTGGTGTCGTCGGCCTCTTTGGGCAAGGCGAGGCTGCCCGCGCGCTTGCCAATAAGGTGAGCGCCGCCATGGTTGCCAGCGCCGGAACGCCGGGCTTCTTCAAGCCGCGACTCTTCAATCCGTGGTTTCATCCACCCGGCGCGATCGAGGCGACGAGCTACTATGACACGCGGCCACTCAAAGCCACCCTCGAGCGCTTCGTCGACTTCGACCGGGTCAACGCCGACAACAGGGACACGCGTCTCAGCCTTGGCGCCGTCAATGTGCGCAGCGGCAACCTCGTCTATTTCGACACCGGGACGCGCGTCATCGGACCCGAGCATGTGATGGCAAGCGGCGCACTGCCACCCGGCTTCCCAGCCATCGAGATCGAGGGCGAGCAGTATTGGGACGGCGGCCTCGTCTCGAACACGCCGCTCCAGTGGCTTGTGACGAACACGCGTGTGACGGGCGAGCGGCTGCCAGACGCGCTGGTGTTTCAGGTCGATCTCTGGAGCGCGCGCGGCGAGTTCCCGCGTAACCTCGCGGAAGTCGCGACCCGGCAGAAGGAGATCCAATATTCGAGCCGCACGCGCGCTTTCACGGACTTCATTAAGCGGGTGCACAAGGTGGAATATTCCGTCGCCACACTCCTGGAGCAGCTCCCGGACGAGTTCAAGCAAAGCGAGGAAGCCAAGTTCCTGGCCTCGGTGGGACAACGCCACGCCTACAACCTCGTGCATCTCATCTATCGCCCGAGGGGCTACGAAGGCGATTCGAAAGACTATGAGTTCTCCCGGCTGTCGATGGCGGAGCATTGGCGCTCGGGGCACCGCGACACCATGCGCACGTTGCGCCATCCCGAGGTAATCGAGCGCGCCGGCAACGGCGATGAGGTCACCATCTTCGACTTTGCCGGTGATGGCGATTGAGCCGCGGGGCGGGACGTACGGGCCCTTTTGACAAAACGATATCAGGAGCTTGAGCCATGAGAGAAAGCGACGTGCGTGAGCGAGCCTTTGCGATGCCTCTGACAAGTCCGGCCTTTCCGCCGGGACCCTATCGCTTCGTCAATCGCGAGTATCTCGTCATTACCTATCGCACCGATCCGGATAAGCTGCGCGCGCTGGTGCCGGAGCCACTGGTGCCCGACGGCGGCATCGTCAAATACGAGTTCATCCGCATGCCGGACTCGACCGGCTTCGGCGACTACACCGAGACCGGCCAGGTCATCCCGGTCACGTTCCGCGGTCGCAAGGGGGGCTATTCCCACTCCATGTTCCTCAACGACGGGCCGCCGATCTACGGCGGCCGCGAGCTCTGGGGCTTCCCCAAGAAGCTCGCCGATCCCACGCTCCACGTCGAGATCGACACGCTTGTCGGTACGCTCGACTACGGCAAGGTGCGGGTCGCAACGGGATCGATGGGCTACAAGCACAAGGCGTTGGACCCGGCGGCGACGAGGACGTCGCTCGCCGCGCCAAACTTCCTGCTCAAGATCATTCCCCACGTCGACGGCACCCCGCGGATCTGCGAGCTGGTCGAATACTATCTCGAGGAGATCACCATCAAGGGCGCGTGGACCGGGCCCGCCGCACTTGACCTTCATGCGCACGCGCTGGCGCCGGTGGCCGAACTGCCGGTGATCGAGGTCCTGTCAGGCGTCCATATCATCGCCGATCTCACCCTTGGCCTCGGCAAAGTGATCCACGACTATCTGCGCTGAAAGCAGATCCACCATGCGCCCCATTAACCGCGTTGCCCGCGTCGCTGGCGCCAATGCGGTCAATGGTGGCTGTGGCGAGAGGCGATCGCGCCGGGGAACGGATCCAATCAGCCGGCACTATTGGCAGGCAAGTCGAAGCTGAACCGGGCGCCGCCGAGCGAGGAGTTGTTGTCTGCCCGGATTCGCCCGTTGTGCGCTTCAATAATCGACTGGCAGATCGCCAAGCCCATGCCCATGCCGCTTTCCTTGGTCGTGAAAAAGCTGTCGAAGAGACGAGGGAGATGCGCTGGATCAATCCCCGGGCCGCTGTCCTCGATCATGAAGCATACCGTTTCAGGGCTCGACAAAATGGCCCGAACAAGAATGTTTCGGCCCCCGGACCGCGCCGTGGCGTGGACCGCGTTGATGGCGAGGTTCACAATAACCTGCTGAAGCTGGGTGCGGTCACCGACGACCCGGCGAAGCCCAGGTTCCAGGTCGAGAGAAACGGAGATATCGTTGGATTGGAACTCATGCCTGAGGAAATCCATCGACTCCTTGATGATATCGGCGAGCGAATGCGGTGTTGGCTGCAGTGCTCGCCGGCTAGCCATGGCACGGATCCGGTCAATGATGTCGGACGCTCGTCGCGCGTCGGCCACCACACGCCTGGCGAGCTCCCGCACCTTCTCGACGTCGAGGTCGGATCGAGCGAGGCAGCGGAGGCTGGTCTCGCCGTTGGTGATGATGGCGGCAAGTGGCTGGTTGACTTCGTGCGCGATCGAGGCCGTCAAGACGCCGAGGCCCGTGATCTTCGCCAGATGCGCGAGTTCCGGACCGGCTTCGCCCCGCTTCTCCTTTGATAGCCGGGGCGGTGTCACACCCTGAGCCCCGCCAATCGGCTCCCGCCGGCTCCCCTGATCCTGGTTCCCGTGAGCGTCCGGATGCAGGTAATCGAGCGAATAGCCAGCCGTCGGGGGCCGACGCTGCTGGCATTTGCGCGGTAATTTCGGGAACAGGCGAAGATTAGGATCGATTGCTTCGGTGCTTCCTGTCGCGCGCATCGCTGGATCTCCCGGTTCCATCGTTGACCGCCCGTAGCAGCTTATTTCAAAGGCATCTCGGGCGTTCCCATCCGCTTGCTGCTACGCAGGCTTGCACGGGGCCGGGGAAATTACCCGTTATGGCTTGTTGGTCGCTGTTAGCGATCGCTAGCGGTTGATCGGACGTGGCAACAGCCTGGCCATTAGGCTTATCGCCGCTGTCCGCCCCGCTCGATGTCAGCTCGAAAAGCGACTGGCCCCCTTGAAATGGTGTCGACCGCAAAGTGTGAGGATCACTGCGGCGAAGAACCCGCTCGCTCTACGAGATGCGCGCGCGAGGGCGCAGGGTCGAATCGATCGGCGAAATATTGGGTTTCATGGGCTACCAGTCCTTCGCGGAATTCCATGATGCTCACCGCGTAAGATGGTACGCCGTCATAGGCAAGTATGAATTCGGTAACCCAGAGGTCGCCGCCGCCGATCATGCGCCGGACCGTGAAGCGCTTCTTGTTTGGCTGGACGTATCGGCTCTCTTGAATGTTGTGCCGACCCCTGAGTCGCTCGCCCGATTGTGGATAATCGAGTACGGCGTCCTCGCGGTAGATTTCGTGCTCCAGCTCGAAGTCGCCCCTGTCCGAAGCATCCCAATGCTGCTCCAGCGCCATCCGCACGGTTCGATCGTCCATCTCGCCCTCCCAATTAGGCTCCGGCTACCACTTCGGCACCGCTGAATTCGTTATGGCAATGCAGCGTCGTGGCACATAGGACGCTCTTGTCGATCGCGCCAGTCGTCGCCTCGCGATTCCCGCTCATACCTTGATATGATCTGCTTGCGCCGAGGGTTGTATGGCTCAGCAGCGGCTTTGAGGATACCGCTGGCGAGGTCGGACTGACCTGAGTAAGTGCCGTCCTGGCATCCGTCAGGAATGGGTCGCTGTTGTAGGTGACCGGGACGGGGCGCGGGATTCGGGTCGGCGCCACATGGACGAGACCGCTCCACGGCAGAAGGGTCTGCCCGAAAAGGCGTCGACGTAGCGCACAAAGGACGCTTTTCAAGGAGGTTGAAATGCTGTTTCAGCTACCAATGGTAATCCTGGCGACGCTTTCAACCATCGCCATTGCCGATACCGTGCCTAAGTTCGACATTGCAAAGGAGTGCCGTTTTGAAGGCGAATCCTCCAAAGCTTTCGACCGATGCTCTCGTGATGAAGCCGATGCGCTTCGGCAGCTCGAAACGGACTGGCCGCATTTTGTCGGCGCCGACAGGAGTGCCTGCTTCACCGAGGCGACGGTTGGCGGCTTCGCGAGTTACGTTGAAATGCTGATCTGTCTGCAAATGGCGAGGGACGTCCGCAACGAGAAGACCAATTCTTCTGGCCCGCTCGAGGTCCAGTCGACGCGTCCAGCAACGCCCGAAATGAGCGTCGTCGATAAACACCAATGATTGGGTTGAGAAACGATCTTCTTTGGAAGGGGATTTCCCATGCCGACCGAGACCATCGAGCCCGAGGGCCGTGCAGCCGAAGTCGAGTCACCCGCGACAGGCAGTACAGACGCTACAGTTGATCGCGACGCCACGCGAGCGCGGACCGATGCTGGCTCGAAGCCAGCCTCGAATCAAGGTATCACGCGGCGGCGAACATTGTTGATTGGTGTGCTCGGCGCCATAGTCATTGCGGCCGCCGTGTTTGGGATTCCTTGGATCCGGTTCGTGCTCAGCACGGTTTCGACCGACGACGCCTTCGTGAACGGCCATGTGACGTCTGTCGCCCCCCGGGTCCGCGGTCAGGTCTCCCGGGTTCTGGTGGATGACAACAATCGCGTGCACAAGGGAGATCTCCTTGTTGAATTGGACAAGGAACCATTTCGGGACGCAGTCGCCGTGAAGAAGGCGGCCGTCGACACCGCAGAGGCCGATCTCGAGGCAGCCAGGGCCACGGTGCGCGGCATCGAAGCGCAGGCCAGGAGCCGGCGCTGGGAATTGCAACAAGCCGTGGAGAATGTCGAAAACCAGATAGCCCTGCTGCATGCCCGGGTGGCCGCGCTCAAGAAGGCGAGGGCTACGCTCATACTGGCGCAGCAGGAGTTCAACCGGACCTCGCAGCTGGTCGTATCGGAGACGGCGAGCCGCGAGCTCTACGATCAACGTCAGGCATCGTTGTCGATCGCCCAGGCGAGTGTCGTTCAGGCATTGGCCGATGCGAACCAGATCCGCGTCTCACTGGGACTGCCGCCGCAGCCCGAAGACGGCGCCGATCTCGATCAGGTACCGCCCGATCTCGATCAGACATTTGCCTCGGTCCTGCAGGCGCAGGCGGCTCTGATTCAGAGCGCGGCTGAGCTGGGTGTTGTCCATTCCTACAACCAGTCTCCAAAGCTGATGCTCGAAGAGTTCGAAAACGGCGGTGTCGACCGCGAGTTCGATCGGCTGGCCACGGAGGCGCCGGCCGTCAAGCAAGCCGAGGCCAAACTTGAGGCGGCCAAACGCGATCTCGCTCTCGCTGAGCTCGACCTTCGCTATTGTGACGTCGTCGCGGAGATCGACGGCGTCGTCACGCGACGCAACGTCAATTCCGGCAATGACGTTCAGGTCGGACAGAGCTTGATGGCGATCCGCTCGCTCAGCGAGATCTGGATCGATGCCAATTTCAAGGAGACGCAACTGCGCGACTTGCGTATCGGTCAGGCCGCCGATCTCTATGTCGACATGTATGGCGACAAACAGGTTTTCAGGGGTCGGATCACCGGGTTTACGATCGGGACCGGATCGACGCTCGCCTTGCTGCCGCCGCAGAACGCCACCGGCAACTATATCAAGATCGTGCAGCGACTGCCGGTGCGGATCGAACTTGAGGGTTACGATCCGAACAAGAAACCGCTCTTCATCGGCGCTTCGGTTGTTCCTTACGTCTATCTCGATAAACCGCTGAGCGGACCCAATGCCGGGATGTATCTTCAAGGCTTCCAGCAGCAATCGCCGGCCGCCATTTCGGCTACGAGCCCGCCGGATGTCAACAAATGACCGAGTTGGCACTCTCCCCCTCCGGATCACGGGCGGACGTGAACCCGTGGCTCGTGGCCGGCATCGTCATCATCCCGACCTTCATGGAGGTCCTCGACACCACGATTGCCGTGGTTGCGCTGCGATACATTGCCGGCGGCCTTTCGGCCACCGTGGACGACGGCGAATGGGTCATCACCAGCTATCTTGCCGCCAACGCCGTCATCCTGCCGATTAGCGGCTGGCTTTCGGCGCGTCTCGGGCGCCGCAACTACTTCCTGCTGTCAATAGCCGTGTTTACGCTCGCGTCCGGACTTTGCGGGACGGCCACGGGTCTCGGGCAGCTGATTGTGTTTCGCGTCTTGCAGGGACTGGCGGGCGGCGGCCTGCAGCCTTCCAGTCAGGGTGTGCTGCTGGACGCCTTTCCGGTGGAGAAGCAAGGGATTGCGATGACGCTGTTTGGCCTGGCCGCCCTGTTGGCGCCGGTCGTCGGTCCGACCCTCGGCGGCTGGATCACGGACAGCTATTCGTGGCGATGGGTGTTCTATATCAACGTTCCAGTGGGCCTCATAGCGTTTGCTGCGTGTTATGCGCTGCTGCGAGACCCCGACTATCTCACCAAGCAACGGATGGAGTTGAGGAGGCAGCCGTTGCGTTTTGACGTGGTCGGCCTGTCGCTGCTGGTGATCGTCATGGTCTCCTGGGAAGTGGTGCTCAGCAAGGGACAGGAGTGGGACTGGCTAGGCGATCCGTTCTGGCGTGTGCAGACCCTGGCGATTTTTTTCGTTGTGGGTCTGATGGCGCTGATCGTTTGGGAGTTACGTCACCCCAGTCCAGTGGTCAATTTCCGTCCCCTGCGGGAGCGAAATTTCGCGGCATGCTGCGTCATCATCTTTTGCGCTTTCGCAGTCCTCTATGCCGCCAGCACATCGTTGCCAGCCCTGCTCCAATCTCTGTTCGGCTATGATGCGCTCAGCGCGGGGCTGGTGATGTCGCCGGCTGGGTTCGGTGCGCTGGTGGCGATGCCATTTGTCGGCCGGGCGCTTGGCCGGGGGGCCGATGCCAGGTGGTTGCTCGCTGCCGGTCTCCTGATCATGGCGATCGGAAACTATTGGATGTCACAAATGAACCTGGACATCAGCCCGGGTGAGGTCGTCTGGCCCCGGGTGATGCTGGTGTTTGGACTCTCGATGTGCTTTGCGCCTGCCAATGTCGCCGCCTACCTTTACACCCCACCGCTGCTGCGGGGAGCGGCCGTTGGCTTGTTAAGTCTGCTGCGCAACGAGGGAGGCAGCGTGGGCACCTCGATGGCACAGACCATTCAGGAGCGCCGTGATCAATTCCATATTTTGCGGCTAGGGGAGTCTCTCGATGCCTTCAACGCAAGCGTAGCTTCCTTCCTCGCGCAAGCTCGTGGAGTGTTCTTGCAACAGAGCGGCGATCCGGCCGCTGCACAGGAGCTGGCCTGGCAGGCGCTCGAGAACTTGCGGCAGCAGCAGGCATCGTCGCTTGCCTATTTCGATGTGTTTTTCTTGTTGGCCGTGGTGACGCTGGTGCCGCTCCTCACGGTGCTGCTGATGAAGCGTTCAGTAGCCGAGAAAGGCGCTCACATCGGTGCCGAATAGCCAGTGCCCGCGTCGTCACACAATGCAATAGAGGTGAGAGCTTTCCAGGCGTTTGCTGCTTTTGATGCGATGCGCCGCCTGGATCGCCGACTGCAAGCGGATCCGCGAGCGAGGCGGCGAGGCAACAGTGAGCGCCCATGCAACGCCAACGGTCGACGGTTCTGTTGGCTGCTGTCCGCCCGACGCTGGGGTCATGGGCGGGTTGGCGGAAATTGCGTAGCCCCGAGCCCTAGATGAACAGTCGGGGAGCGGCTGCGCCGGCCTTTGATTCTTGGAGTATGAGCATGACACCATCCGATAAGCTTCGCTATACGAGGTTTCCTCTTGCCAATGGCTCTGGTGAACTCCCCGCTGTCGGGTTTGGCACGCTGATTCCGGATCCGCTCGCGACCAAACAGGCAACCAGGGCCGCATTGGAAGTGGGGTTCCGGCATCTCGATTGTGCGGAACGCTACCGCAATGAAGAAGCGGTGGGCGATGCGATCCAGGAAGCGTTCGAGGCGGGGACGCTTCAGCGCAAGGACCTGTTTGTTACCACCAAGCTATGGAACACCAATCATCGTCCGGAACGGGTCAAGCCTGCCTTCGACGCGAGTCGCCGGCGGCTGAGAGTCGACTATATCGATTGCTATATCATCCATACCCCCTTTGCCTTCAAACCCGGCGACGAGCAGGATCCAAGGGACAGGCAAGGTCGCGTAATTTACGATTCAGGCTTGACGTTACTTGACACCTGGCGGGCGCTGGAGCGCCTTGTCGACGAGGGACACTGCAAGTCGATCGGCCTGTCGGATATTACCCTGGAGAAGCTGCAGGAGATCGTTTCGGCCGCGCGGATCAAGCCGGCCATCGTGCAGGTGGAATCCCATCCGTATCTCCCCGAATGGGAACTGCTCGCGTTCTGCCGGGCGAATGGCGTTGTATTGCAGGCATTTGCGGCGGTGGGACATGCCCTGGAGCCAAAAGTAATCGACGACCCGGTGATTACGGCGATCGCACAGCGTGTACACAAGACGCCCGCTCAAGTCGTCTTGGCCTGGGCCGTACAGCGCGGCACCGCGTTCCTGACCACATCGACCAAACCCGAGCGCATCCGGGAGAACTTTGAAATTTCAGCTCTCCCTGAAGACGCCATGCGGGATATTGGGAACCGCATTACAACAAGCGTCCGGTTCAACGCCGTGGTGGAGACCGGCGTGCCTGGATTTATTCCCCAGGTCTCTCGGTGAATTGAATCCAGCGGCGGCGGAGCCGCAAGGCAAAGCCCCTCCGCGTTCCCCTCGCAGGTGGAAAGGCGAAGGGGGAAGGGGCGAGATGGGCTTGCTCGCCCAGCGGCAATAATCGGCAGCGAGGTAGCGTTATGATAGGCAACGTCAGCGACGAAGTCATCCTCGTGGCCCGTCTTCTTCTTGCGACACTGTTTCTGATTTTCGGCTACAGGAAGCTGAGGGACTATTCGGGCACGGTAAGTCAAATGGTTCAGCTTGGCCTTCGAATGCCGGTACTGGCGACTGCCGTATCGATCTTCATGGAGCTTCCGGTGGCATTCGCGGTCGCTGTCGGCGTGTTCACACGTCTCTCGGCCGTGCTCTTGGCGTTATACTCGCTGGGAACCGCGCTTATCGGGCATCGCTATTGGACGGTGAAAGGTACGGAGTATGTCGACAGCCTGGACGGATTTTACAAAGACCTCTGCATTATGGGAGGCTTCCTATTGTTGTCCATCACCGGTGCGGAAAAATATTCCATCGATGCATGGCTCGGCATCGCTGCACCATAAACTGTGGGCTACGTTCGGGCTCCGCCTTTAGCCGTACTCGACGCCGGTCTTGCTCTGTCCAACTTCGATAATATAACCATCGGGATCGCGAATGTAGCAGCGCGTCTCGCCGTACTTGTCCTTTGGTTCTGTGATAAACTGGGCTCCCCGGCTTCGCCATAGTTCATAGCAGGCGTGAATATCCGCAACGCGAATATTCATAAAGCTGCTGACTGAATCGGGCTTGGCGGGCACGCTGAGCGTTATCGATGGTTTGTCGGGTGTCGGGCCGCCCCCGACGTTGACGATGAGCCAGCTGTTTCCAATCTGGATGTAACCTGGCGCGCCCTTGCTGTCGCCTCTGCTCAGAATAGGCCAACCGAAGACCGTTTCGTAAAATCGAAGCGATCGCTCGATGTTGGCGACGGTGAGAAAGTGTGCGACGGTAATGCCCTCCGTCGGCGGCATCTCATAAAGCTTCTGTTCGACTTGTACTTTGCTCATGGAGAACTCCTATTCGGGTGGAGGGTTTTCAGGCGGACGCCGCTATTGTCGCTCCACGATCGTCCGCCCGGGCTGCCGTTCGATCAGGTAAATAAGCTCCCGCCCGTCGACGGCAACGTCGTTGCCAAGCGCGGTCGCAGCTTAGCCGACGGCGGCGCGGACCGGATTGCCGGGCACTTCCGCCGCTTTATTGCCTGTGTGCACTTCAAGCCTAGACGGGCTCGTTGCGGCGAGAATGGCTTTGGCGCGATCAATTTCCGCGACGGGGCCGTGGGCCATCAACAAAAAGTTGTCGGCCTTCAAGGCGCTCTCGTATTGGACCACGCTGTCTTTAGGTACGCCAATGCTAAAGAGCGCCGCACCAAGCGCACTCAATCCACCGACAACAACGGCGTTCTCAATGCCCGCGATCATCACGGTGGCCAGATAGCCGAGCACGGCGACATATCCAACAACCGGAATGGTGATGAACAGTCCACCGAAGAACAGGCCCCAAAGGCCACCCCAAAACGCACCCTGCTTGCCCCAAAACTTGATCCGATCACCGACATTGTAGAAGCCGATTACCTTTTCGTCGGTATGATATCCCTTGCCCACAACGCTGAGGCTCCTGATATCGAAGCCGGCCTGGGCCAACTTTTTCACAGCTCCTTCCGCAGCATTGTGATCCGGGAAGACGGCAACGATTGTATCCATTGTTTCCATTTGGTCGTCCTTTCCGCTTTTTGCTCGTCTTTAAAACCGCTCGATTCGGCCCCGCGGCAATATGAGAACTCACACGCGCCGCTTGCGCGGCCGAGATTGCGATGCAATTGATCAGCTGGCCATCCGACGTTCGGAAGAAGCCGGTCATATCAATGTATGAGTAGCTTGCGCTGGGATTCCAGAGTTCAGCAAGACCCGGCGTACTCTTCAAGGCGCGGGCCAAACCAAATCCAAAAAGCCAAAACCGCGCCGCACATCCGCCCGCGATGGGCACCTTGTGAGGCTCCAGCGTGGAGATGCTCAGACGCAGTTTCCAGGTGGGGCGGATACCTCTTTACCTCGGTCCCGGGCCGGAGGCCTCAGCGTCCACCCCTAAAACTGTTCGCCAAGAGTTTGAAGGTAGGTCTTGTTGTACGGATAGAACAATTCCTTGCGGCCCTCTTGCCAGGCTATCTTGAGCTCGGGCGTTGTGATGTCCCAATCGGGCCTGCATTTCCTGCTGACCGCACGCAGGTCCTGACGGAGCTCTTCCATCGTCGGTCGTCCAAAGAACCAGTAGCCATTGTAGATCTTGTGAATGACAAGACCAGGCTCCAACACAATTACGTGCGGAATCATCGGATTGTTGACGGGATCGGTGTATTCGGCGATGTCGAGATCCTTTTGAACAATCCGCCGCGGATCGGAGAGAAAGGGCCAGTGCGCGCCTATTCCGCTCCGATTCTCGTTCGTCTGGGTGATGTTGTCGGTAGTGATCGTGACCATCCGGCAATAACCGACCTCCATCTCGCGATGAAGCTGTAGCAAACCCTCGGCCTGACGGCGATCTTTTGGGCAGAAGCTGCCGCGGCTAAGGACGAGCACTAACGGAGTCTCTCCCTGCAATTCCGAGAGCTTGCGATGTTTCGCAGTATGGTCGGCTAGTTCATAGTCCGGGAAAATGGCTCCGGGTACAATGTCGGATCGCATGTGGACTCCTCCTTGAGTAGGCGGGCAAGTGATCTGGCTTCATGCGGTCACAAATCGATTACGATGTCACCTTCGGGTTGCGAGCAGCATATCAGCACATTGCCGTCCGCCGGTGCGTCGATCGGATCCGTGCGATAGCCGATCTTGCCCGCCACAAGCCCGGTCTCACAGGTGTGGCACACCCCGGCTCGACACGCCCATCGCACGGGCACGTCGCAAGCCTCGGCCAGTTCGAGCAGACTATGAAACCGTGGTCCCCACGGCACATTGAGACCGGTACGGGCAAACGAAACCAACGGGCCAGAGTCCGGAAGTCCGGCCGGCAAATGAGGCGTCCGATGCGGCGCAGCGGCAATGCCAGGGGTGGTGGACGGCCCGGCGCCGAACATCTCGGTGTGGATGCGATCTCGCGTTACGCCCAACGCGGCAAGGCCTGCAGTCAGGTCGCTCATGAAAGCCGACGGTCCGCAGATGTAGAAATCACCATTGCGTGGCAGGTCAAGTTGCTGAACCACCTTCATATCGAGCCGCCCGGAAGCGTCGAAATCGATGCTGAGTCGATCCTCGGGGTCGGGCGAGCTATAGCAAATGTAGCTGTGATGGTGGGCAAGCGCGTTGAGCAGTCCAAGCGTCTCACCGGCGAACGGATGTTCGCGACCGTTACGGGTTCCATATAGCCACCAGATCTCTCTCGTCGACGCTTCGGCGGCCAGAGCGTGGAGCATCGCCAGCACCGGCGTCACCCCGATTCCGGCACTCAACAAAACAACGGGCATATCCCCCGGTCGCAGCGTGAAGCCGCCACGCGCCGCGCTTACGTGCACGATGTCGCCAACCTGTAGCCTGTCGTCGACGTAGGCGCCGGCGACGCCGTGGGCTTCCCGCTTGACGCTCACACGATAACACGCGGCGCCAGGTTGTCCGGACAGCGAATAGCTCCGGGTCAGCGCAGACGCGGACGCCGGCTCGAGCCGCAGGACGACAAACTGCCCGGGGAGAGCCGCGGCGATAGGTTGACCGTCCGTGGGCTCGAGCGCCAACGAGGTTACGTTGCGGCTCTCTCGTACCTTGCGCGATATGCGAAACGGACGGAATCCACGCCACTCCGGCGGCGGGCCAGGCGCTGTAGCGAGACCGGCATTTCCGGTTGCTGCGTCACCCTTCTGCTCCTGTGCGAGCAGCGACTCGAAGGAACGATGCCAACCGGCGCTCAGCGCCGGGATGCGAAGTGCGCGCTCCAGCAGATGGCGGGGATGACCGGGCATGTAGAGCAGCGAGTTGATCTCGAACACGCTCATGTGCTCGGGCCCGGACGCGACCTGCGTGATCTCGTCGCCAGCCTCGACCTGCCCTTCGTCCAACACCCGGAAATAGAAGCCGGGTCTACCGTGCTTGACCACCAGTGCGGCCATTTCTGGTTCGTTCAGTCGGATGCCTAGTCGGTAACAGGTGACACGCGGCTGCGTCACCTCGAACAGGGCGGTACCAATCCGGTAGCGGTCTCCGATACAGACTTCTGTATCCGGCAGGCCATCGACGGTGAAATTCTCTCCGAACTGCCCATAGACGAAGTCGTTTCGTCCCAATTGGCCCTGCCAATATCGATAGGAATCCATCTGATATACAAATACGGCACGGCGTTCGCCGCCGTGACCGGCCAAGTCCCCTTGTCCGTCGCCTTCTACATTCAGCCGGCGCACCATGCGCGGGCCCTCGACCGCCGCTTTCCAAATGGCGGTATACACACTCTTGCCTTGCCAGGCGATAACGCGCGGCAACCCCACATTCACGGAAAGCAAGCGTCCCATCACGTTTCCCAACGATCATCAGCGCCATCAGAGGTGAGCCGAATACCGTGCGTCGGTTCTCGGCGTAGAAACAACTACTTCGAGCCCTTATGGCCACTCTCCTCGCTATGGGCCGCATCGAGAGATCCGATAAGCCACACAAGCCTGCTGATTTGACATGCCCCTTTCCATTCGACCTTCGGAAGAAGCCGGTCATATCAACGTATGAGTGGCGAGCGAAGAATTCTGCGCTTAACTGTCAAGCGGCCTGGAGCCCGCAGGGACGTACGCAAGATGTCGGGGACGGTCGGGTGGAGCGCGTGGAGTGGAATGGGCGCGATGAAAGTGGCGCGCCGCATGTTCCCGTACATGGTAGCAAGCGCGGCCACGCTGTAATGCGTGTTTTGCAGAATACCTACTTGACGCGAGAGCGTCGCACCATCTGTTTGAATCTGGTCGCAGAGGGCTGCCGCTGACGCGAGGAGCGCGCAATCGTCACTTAGGGAGAGGCATAGTGATCGATTTATTGTTTAGGGGGGTCGGGTGGACCGACATCGCGCTCACTCTCAGCCGGGTCGCGGTTGGGATGTTTTTCATGTTCTCGGGTTACCACAAGCTTTTCAATGCACAGCGCCATCGTGCCTTTGTCGACGAACTGACGGCCCTGCACGTCGCGGCGCTCAGGATAAATCAATGGTGGGTGCCATCAGTCGAATTCGCCGCCGGCAGCGCCGTCTTCATCGGCCTGCTGACGCCGCTCGCGGCGCTTGGCCTGCTTGTGATCGTACTCGTCGCCAGCGTCACGTCGGGGCGACTGCGCATCAAGGGTTACCAGCCAATCGATAGAGCGGACCGGATCGACGATTGGCTCTATTTGCCCGAGGTCCTGTACGCGTTCATGCTGATCATCTTCATCTCCGCTGGGGCCGGACCATATAGCCTCGATGCTGCGATCCTGCGTTTAGGGGTGCAATGAGCAATCGAATCCCATGTTTACGGCTCCTGAGGTGGGGAGAGCTGGACATCGGCGGACATTTTACGGGACCAACGACATGAGAGATCGGCGCAATCAGCCGGCAGTTCACCGTGAAGCCAGAGGCGGGATCAAGAAGGGCAAACTGCTCTCTCCGGTCCTGTTCGTGCAGTTTGGTCCCTCAGCCATCTTCGCTGGCCCCAAGCGCGCAGAGGCCAGCAAGAGCGCAAGCGCAATCAACTCACCTGTATCAAGGAGACGACCATGACTGTTGCGGTCAAAATTGCTCAAGTCGGGACGCTTGACATGAGGCTGGAAGTCCTCGTGATTCCTGTTTCGGACGTAGATCGCGCCAAGCAGTTCTACGGCGGCCTGGGTTGGAGGCTCGATGCGGATTTTGCCTTCGATGACGGTTTCCGCGTGATTCAGTTCACGCCGCCAGGATCCGGAACTTCGGTCATCTTTGGCACGAATGTCACCGCGGCGGCGCCCGGCTCCGCCAGGGGACTATATTTGGTCGTCTCCAACATCGAGGCCGCGCGCAAGGAACTGCTCAGCCGCGGTGTGAAGGTCAGCGAGGTGTTTCACGGCGGCGGCGCCGTGCACACCGGAGCTGACGAGCCCTACCTCTTCGGCAGTGTCCGCGTCGGCGGCCCGGACCCCGGACGCCGCAGCTATTTATCCCTGGCCTCGTTCAGCGATCCCGACGGCAACGGTTGGATGCTCCAGGAGGTTACCGCGCGGCTTCCCGGTCGTATGGAGGCGAACACGACCTTCACCTCGGCAACGGAGCTGGCGGCCACATTGCGGCGCGCCGAGGTCGCGCATGGCGAGCACGAGAAGCGAACGGGCGAGCATGATGCGAACTGGCCGGACTGGTACGCGCAGTACATCGTCCGTGAGCAGGCCGGTGAGCCATTGCCATCTTGACGCGCAACGACGCCCTTCCTCCTCTGCTGAGGTTTGTCGAGGACCGACTCACCGCAAGCGCTGTCGGCGCATCTCGTGCCTTCGCGGTGGCCGTCCAGGCAAAGGCGAGTGACGGTGTCCTTATGGAACCAGCGGCACGGCATGACACCTATGTTGAGCGCCGGCGCCGGTCGCTCATACATTGATATGAGCGGAGTGCCGCCAACGTTGAATGGCCCGGAAAGCCTTGGACAGACATTGTTCGTTCAACGCCGCCGTTTAACTCAGGAGTAAGGTGACATGATACATCTCCCCGATCGCCCGAGCCAGGAGACGACCAACTTCGAGAGTTACCGGGATCGCCGGCAGTTCCTCAGCACGGCCGGGATGGGGATTGTGTCCGCAAGTGCGGCCAGCCTGCTGTCGACGCATCCGGCCTCGCCGGCGGAAAGTGGCGCCATTCGTCCTTTCCGCGTCAATTTTTCCGAAGGCGAAATTGCCGATCTTCACAAGCGCGTGCGGGCGGCTCGTTGGCCGGATAAGGAGACGGTCGCCAATCCATCTCAGGGCGTGCAGCTCGCGACGATCCAGGCACTTGCGCGCTATTGGGCGACGGAACACGATTGGCGCAAGATCGAGGCGAAACTGAACGCCCTGCCGCAGTTCACCACCAAGATCGACGGGCTCGACATTCATTTCATTCACGTTCGCTCGAAACATGAAAATGCGCTCCCGATGATCGTGACCCACGGCTGGCCCGGCTCGATCATCGAGCAGTTGAAGATCATCGATCCGCTTACCAACCCTACGGCCCACGGCGGGAGCGCATCCGACGCGTTCGATCTGGTGATTCCATCGCTGCCGGGCCATGGCTTTTCGGGCAAGCCGATTGCGCCCGGGTGGACGCCTGTCAGCATTGCTCGGGCGTGGGCGACGTTGATGCAACGCCTCGGCTACAAACGGTACGTGGCGCAGGGCGGTGATTGGGGCAACGCAGTCTCGGAGACGATGGGGCTGCAGCAGCCGCCGGGATTGCTCGGCATTCACACCAATATGGCGGCCACGGCTCCAGCGGATGTTTCAAAAGCGCTTTCGGTTGGCGGTCCGCCGCCCGCCGGCCTCTCCGCGGAAGAAAAGCATGCTTGGGACCAACTCGATGATTTCTACAGGCACGGCCTGGCTTACGCCCAGGAAATGTCGAACCAGCCACAGACGCTTTACGGAATCGCGGATTCCCCGGTCGGCCTTGCCGCATGGATGTTGGATCATGATATCCGCAGTTACGGTATGATCTCACGTGTCTTTGATGGAAAAACGGAGGGGCTGAGCAGGGACGACGTCCTCGACAATGTCACTCTCTACTGGTTGACAAATACAGCGGTGTCCTCTGCGCGTCTCTACTGGGACACTGCACAGATTTCGGCGGGCGCAGGCTTCTTCGACGTCAGGGGCGTCACAATTCCGGTCGCTGTGAGTGCCTTCCCTGACGAAATCTATGCGGCCCCAAAGAGCTGGTCAGAGCGGGCGTATCCAAAGCTCATATACTACAATAAGCTCGACAAAGGCGGTCATTTCGCCGCTTGGGAACAGCCGGCGCTGTTTTGCTCTGAAATGCGCGCTGCATTCCGATCGCTCCGCCAATCGATTTGAGACGAGTCGGCGCGCGGCGGCCGGCGCGCGGATCGTTTCATAAACGAAGAAGCAAATGATGAACCTTTGGGCGCGAGCGTTTGCAATGGAGAGCGCCCCTGTGGAACGAGGGTTTCCGTCATGGTCGCGGGTCCCGTTCGACCTACCGCCCGTGAAATGGCGGAGGCGGTGATCGCGAGAAACAATGAGGCCGTGAATCGGCACAATGTGCTCCAGGTGGCGCATGCTTTCGCGCCCGCATACTTTCTTTCGTCAGAAAAAGGAGAGCGTCCATGACCCGCAATCATCAGCCTGATCAAGCCGATTTCAGGGTGATCCTGCCCGAAGACGTCCAGTGGAAGCCGTTCCCGGCTTTTCCACCTGGGGCTCGCCTCGCTGTCTTGGTTGGCCATCCCGCGGAACCTGGTCCGTACGTTGTCAGGGTCAAGGTGCCTGCGGGCACAAAACTGATGCCACACAAGCATCCAGAGGATCGCATCTACACGGTCATGTCGGGCGTCTTCTACATCGGGCTTGGCGAGACGTTCGATGGTGACAAGGTAAAGGCCTATCCACCGGGCAGCGTCATCGTCTTGCCCGGCGAGACCTGGCATTTCCACTGGGCAAAATCCGGCGAGTACATCACCCAGGTGAGCGCTATCGGCCCCCTCGGGCTCGAATACCACGAACTTCATGACGATCCGCGCCATCAGCATGCGGAAGTGGCATCCGACCCGGACAGCCCGCGAACTATTCCAGGTTCGGCGGCCTAAGGCCTCGTTGCCGTGACGATGGCGGGCCCGCACGGAAGGTCTTCGACAAATGATGATCACGGACATCGAGACCGTGCCGTTGCGTATCCCCTTCAAGGCCGGAACCAAATCTGATGCTTCCGCCTGGGGCGACAGCAACCTGCCGGCCGCGGATGCGCTGCTCGTCAAGGTGACGACCGACCAGGGATTGGTGGGGTGGGGCGAAGCCTTTGGTTTTCGAGCGGTGGCTTCCGCCAAGCTCTCCATCGACCAACTGGTCGCGCCGCTTTGTGTCGGTCAGGACGCGGCACGGCTCGATCTGATGATGCTGGACGTTCAAAGGAAGCTGCACGTCTTTGGGCGGGGCGGCGCTCTGGCCTTTGGGATATCAGCGGTCGACATCGCCCTTTGGGATATTGCCGGCAAGGCGGCCAACATGCCGTTATGCCGGCTGCTCGGAGGTGGCCCGCCCGATCTGCCGTGTTATGCGAGCCTGGTTCGTTGTTCCGACCCTTCCCTTGTGCGCGCCAGCGTGGGCCGGGCGGTCGGCGCCGGTTTCGGCGCCCTCAAGCTTCACGAGATCGCGCTTCCGGCAATCCGGGCAGCCCGCGAGGAAGCAGGCCCCGACATCGAGCTGGCAGTCGACGTCAACTGTCCCTGGACGTTGCACCAGGCCCGCGAGCAAGCGGAAGAGCTCAAGGCGTTTGACCTGAAGTGGTTGGAGGAGCCGCTCTGGCCGCCTGAGAATTTGGACGGCCTCGCCGCATTGAGGAAATCGAGCGGCATCCCGATCGCCGCCGGCGAAAACGTCTATACGCTGATGGATTTCGAACGAATGCTGGCGTCGAAGGCTGTGGACTTTATTCAGCCAAGTCCGGCCAAAATGGGCGGCATCACCGAGCTGGTCAAAATCTTCCCCCTCGCGGCTACGCGCAACATCCCTGTGATGCCGCACTCTTTCTACGACGGCCCGGGTCTACTGGCGGCGATCCACGCAACCGCTGCACTGGGCACCGCCGACTCCATGATCGAGTGGCGCTGGTTCGACCTCGAAGCCACGATCTATGGCGACAAGCTCATCCCGAGGGCCGGCCGGATTTCCGTGCCTCAGGACGCGGGTCTCGGCATTGACCCCGATCCCGGGGTCATCAGGGCCTACCGCTGGAGATAAAACGATGACGGAAGCCAGGACGGCACGGTCCGGCTGGACTGCTATCGATTGAGCTTTCGGTGTCCTGGCTTGAGAGCATCGGCCATGCGGACCAGGTCGGCTAAGGTTCGGGCGCCCATTTTGTGCATGGCAGCGCCTCGATGAATTTTGACCGTTATTTCACTGATCCCTAAATCACCGGCTACCTGCTTGTTCATCTTGCCGGTCGTGACAAGTAGCATCACTTCCTGCTCGCGCGGCGAAAGCGATTCAAATCGCTGCTGCAACTGCAAAACGTCGTCCTCGACGACCCTCCGTTGTCGGTCGCGCTCGATGGCGGACATGACCGCGTCAAGCATATCCTGATCGCGGAACGGTTTCGCTAGGAAGTCCACGGCGCCATGCTTCATGGCGTGAACGGACATTGGAATGTCTCCGTGTCCAGTCATCATCACCACCGGAATTCCGACGCCAGTGCGGATCAATTGGGTTTGAAACTCGAGGCCGTTCATGTCTGGTAGCCGAACATCGAGCACGATACAGCCAGGCCTGTCCCAGAGGTTTGCCGAAAGGAAGTCCTTTGCCGTGGCATAGGTCTGGCTCTGAAGTCCGACTGACTCGAAAAGCTCTTCCAAGGCTTTGCGCATGGACGCGTCGTCGTCGACGACGTGCACAAGGGCCCTCTCGTTGGCGGCGTACTGCATGCCGTTTAGTATGCCCCGTAATACCGCGGTAGTGCTAGCACAAAGGGTGACTGGCCGCGGATCACACCAAGGTATAGGTCCCCGAGGTGGAATCTCGCTTGTCCTTCTCAAAAAGTTCAAGTCTGGCGGCACTTTAGCCCCCGTTTGCCCGTGCAACGGGGGCGTAGATCGAGAATAGTGATCCTTCTCCAACAACCGATCGGACTTCGATCCGGTGGCTAAGCACCTCGAGCGCACGACGCACAATGGAAAGCCCGATGCCCAAGCCGTTACTGGATTCGGGCGCAAGGCGCGTGAAAGATTCGAAAATTCGAGGCAGCTGGTGTTCTGGAATTCCAATGCCCGTGTCGTATACATCGATCCTGACTTCGGTGCCTCTACGGCGGCAACCCATCAAAATCCGCCCGCCAGGCTCCGTGTATCTTATGGCATTAGTCAACAGATTGCGGAGGACGCAACCGAGCAGCACCCGATTGCTCGTCACATGAACATTCGCCGTAATGGCTCGAAGATCGATGCCTCGTTGAATTGCCGCATCCTCGTTTTCGTTGCGGAGCCGCCAGAATAGAGGTCCAAGCCCGACTGAGCAGACCTCCAACGCATTGGCGCGCTCGGCCAAGTAAAACGCATCCACCAGACAATCGAGTTGTTCGGTCAGCTTGGTGACGGCACGCTCGCCGCGGTCCAGCCATGCCTGCGGTGGCATTTGCTCCTGGCGCGAGCGCAGCAGCGAGTAAGTTCCCTGAATCACCTGCAAAGATTGACGCAGATCGTGTCCCAGCATCCCTACAATCGTTGTTTGAAAGTCCTGCGCGACGCGGGCTTTTGGCTTCCGATGCTGCTTCTTCGCAGCCGCTGGGCCTTCAGACGTTCTCATGCTATTCCCCCTCCAGCTTTCGATAACGGCGGTTTCATCAGAAGCCGGTTGACGGGATCTTGCCATCCTACCTTTCGGTGTTGATGATCAGCTTATCGTATGATGTTTGGCAGCCGCGGTTGGTCGGCATGGCGCCGCGCGGACCGGCTAAAGAATGCCAGCTTGGATTTTCAGTTGAGCTATGTCGACGAAATCGCTGGCAACGCAACAGGCGGCCTGCGGCGCCGGGCGGCTTACGTTGATACGGGGTGCCCGCGATAACACCCTTGTATGATTCTCGGTAACTTCAATGCATGTCAGATCGCGCGCTTTTGCGGGATGAAACACGGGTGGCGGTGTCATTCGAACTTTGGCGCCGATTGTGATCCTCCCAGAATGGGCAATGTGAAGGTGAAGCGGGCGCCTCCAAGGGAGGATTTGTTGTCGGCACTTATATCGCCGCCGTGCGCCTCGACGATCGATCTGATTATCAGCAGACCAACACCCATGCCCGTCGCTTTGGTTGTAAACACGTCTTCAAACAAGTGTGCAAAATGAGAAGGATCAATTCCCGGACCGCTATCTTCGATACAGCAGCGCACACTCCCGTTCGTCGATATCTCGGTGCGGACCGTGACTTTTCGAGAGTCTGTTCCGGAGTCTGCGAGAGCATGCATTGCGTTTATCAACAGGTTTACTACCAACTGCTGAAGCTGAAGCTGGTTTCCGCTTATCCTGGACGAAGACGACTTTAGATCGAAGGTGATGACGACATTGTTCGAGCGCAACTCGTGTTGAAGTGACCTCGCTGCATCTTCGATTATTTCATCGAGGTTAAGAATCGCCTGCTGTGTCGCGTGTCCGCCCGCTATCGTCCTGATCAGGGCGACGATGTCCAGCGCGCGCCCGGCATCTTGGATGATCCGCTCCATCAACGTGCGCGCGCGGTCAACGCTGGGGTGCTCTTCATCGAGCCAACGCAATCCAGTCTCGGCGTTGAGTCGTATCGCGGTGAGAGGTTGATTTACCTCGTGAACGATGGATGAGGCCAGCTCGCCAAGCCTTGAGATCCGCGTGGCGCGCGCAAGTGCGCGGCGTATGCGCCGCAGCGCCTCCTTTTCGAATCGGGAGGGATCGGCAACAGCGGTAGAAGGCGGCGGGATTTCGCGTTCCTCGATCGCACCAAGCCACGCCATCGTCAGAAGAACATCCATTTTGCGACTATCAAATATATTCATCTCTGTAATCCCACCTTGTGGCGACATACCGTCGATGGTCGCTGTTCGAAGTCGAACGCCTGATGTGAGGCTAATGACTCTCGAAGTGCGTTCGTGGCCTGCGCGATTGCGCCGCGCGCCGCTGGCGTATCTGCGATGGCGTTCAACATGACGAAATCGTGTATCGTGCCAAGGTAGCGCGAGCAGGTGACGCGCACGTTCGCTTCGCAGAGCTTTCGCGCGTAGGCCTCGCCTTCGTCACGCAAGATGTCGCTTTCTGCGGTGATGATGAGGGCATCGGGCAAGCCTCGCAACTGATCGACCGTTGCATTGATTGGTGTTGCTGTGATGACCTCGCGATCCGACTTGTTCGGTATGTAAGCGGCCCAGAAGTGCTCCATTGCCTGCTTCGTCAGCCAGGGTCCGTTTGCGAAATGCCGGTAGGAGGGGGTGTCGAAATCTGCGCCGGTCACCGGATAGAACAGAACCTGAAAGCTTATTTTTGGGCCTCGACGCTGCTGGCAGAGCAGCGTGATTGCGGCGGCGATATTGCCGCCGCTGCCATCTCCTACGATCGCGATGCGGGATCCATCGACGGCGAACGAAGTGGAGTTTTCGGCGAGATACTTGGTGGCAGCGTATGCCTCCTCTATCGCGACAGGAAATCGGCTCTCCGGTGTTCGGCTGAATTCGACCAGCGCCACGGTTGCACGCGCACCGACAGCAAGCTCGCGAGCGAGACGGTCGTGTGTCGTCGCATCTCCCAAAGCCCATCCCCCTCCATGGAAGAGCATCACTACGGGTAGCGGCTCGTGCAGGTCGGAAGGGCGGACAAGATGCAAATGAACACATCCCCTGGGGCCGACCGGGGCAGTGATGCTTTCAGCAACCGTGATGGGTTTGCCTGTCGGTCTCGCCTGCAGTGCAACCAGAGTGGCGCGCGCCGCCTCTATCGATAGCTCGCCGATATCGGCACAGCGTGCTGCGAGGTCGTCGAGGAATTGCTGGGTGGCCGGCTCTAGCGGCGGGACGCCGCTTACATTCGAAGGGATCTCAGTCATGTTGCCTTCCGTTTTCCGGTCGACACAGCCTTCAGACTGGCGCCCCGGCGGCCATTCGCGAATCAATTGTTGTGAATTGTTGTGAGTTGTTGCGGGCGAATGACGTGAAGCAATTGATTCAACGAATGATTTTCAATCGGGGCCAAAGCGGCTGAGGCCGATCCCTGGGCTGGTGCTTCCGCTAAATGGAACAAAATTGAGGTGGTGGGACAAAATTCGGCTTGTCGTTGGTCGCCGAGCACGAGGGTCGTTGGTCACCGGTCTTTGCCGCCAGAGCGGCCGCTTCGAAGTTTTCGTTCAAATCAGGGACATCTGCTCGATGCCCAACAGGTGGCCGCGTTGTCCGGCTTCCTCGTCGGTAGGATGGCAACGAGCCTGGCCGCGGCGAATGCTTAGCGAGCGACAATGAATTCTCAAGTACATCGCCTCATTTATGGCTCTCGCTCTCGGAGCCGTTGCCGTCGCCCTCATTCGAAATCAGCACCGGCGGCTCGTCATATCCTTTCCGGCTGCTGTAAAACAGCAGAGCCATGAGACCGAAGCCCACGCCCAGCGAAAGCAACACGCCGAGCGCCATGGCAAAATAGCCTGACGCCGGCACGTCAGTACCGCTTGCCAGGGTCCAGCCAAGATAAGCAACGACGAAACTGGCCGCCAGCAGTAGCACGAGCACGATGAGAACGACCCACGACCCGACACCCAGGCGAGCCAATGGCGAGACGTCGGACGCTATACCGTTCTCCTGATTTGCCGTTTTCATGTGGAACCTGCCAATGGCCCAACCGGCCGTCCCTGGTCGAATTGTAACCACCCTTTTGCGAAGCGACCCTCTCTTTAGCGGACCGATAGTGCGGCAATCACTCATACAATGATATGAGCGACACCCTCCCAAGGTCGAATGGTACAAGAGATCCGCACTAATTCCCTGGTCCGAAGCAGGTTCTGCTTAGAGCAACGTCTCCAAGAGAGCCTTCGCCGCCTTTACATCCGCAGTCTGAAAACCTTCCTTGAAACGGCTATGGACCGGTGCAAGTGCGTCCCGAGCCGCAATCAGTCGTCCTTGCGCATGGTATAACCGCGCAAGGCTTATGGACGTCCGCAACTCCCACGAGAGAGCTTCCTGCTGGCGAGCGCATTCAAGTGACCGTCGAAACTGTTCTTCGGCTTGGCGTATTGCGCTTGGCGTGTCCTCAAGCCGGAGAAGCTCGCCCTTGATGCGCAGGAACTCGGCCATGTACCAGCGTTCTTCGTCGCGCTCGGACCGGATGATCGCAGCGTCGATGGTTGAGTGCCCCCTCGATGTCGCGCCTAACCTCCCGAGCGCTTCCGCCAATGTCGCGTGGATCCCAGCGTAGTGAGCAAAGAAGGCCCCGTTGGGCAGTTCGTGGAGGGTTAAGTTGAGTCTTTCCAATCCTTCATCGCTTCTGCCGCTTGCAATAAGCAGCATGGCACTGAAGCACGTGCCCCAGGCATGCCAAAGGTCCAGTCCGTGCTCCATCGCGTGTCTGAGCAGCAGATTGATGAAACGATCCGCTGCAATCAGATCGCCGGAAAGGAGTGTCACGGGGCATGCACCTTGAGCCAAAGCGAGAGCCAGCGACATCGCGTGATCGACAGTTTCGGCCTCTTCGATCACGCCATGAGCCTGATCCAGCGCTTGATCCGGGAATCCCTGCGCCCAGAGAAGTTTCGAAAGCAAAGTTCGAGACACAATGCGTGGCTCGAATTGAAAGCGGATTATGTGCGAACGATTTCCCGGTCTAAAATAATGACGAAGCATTAACTCCGCGTGATGACGTGAACCGGTGTGGTCGCCAAGATAAAACAGCGACATTCCGATGGTACGCTCGCCGATCAGGGCCGCCGCGGTGTCGCCGTGGCGCGCGGCCACATCGCGGAACTGTATTGCGGTTTCAAGAGACATCCGAATGCGGCCGCTATTGAAATGGCTGGACCATAAACCCCAAAGGATGCGCATCTTGTAGTCGGCGTCGTCGAGTGAATCGGCGATCTTCAACGCGTTTGTGAAAGCCGCGTCTGCCTCTGGGCCAGATCCCTTCGTCCAGACCAGCGCCGCACCTAATGCGGCCAGTAGCTGCATTTCGCGAACGTCATTCTGTGCAAAAATCGCTTTACCTGCGAGCAGGGCTTGTTGCGCATACCGACAGCATTCCCCGTTAAGGGAAAGACGGGTCCACAGAGGTACGCAGGCGACGGTGAGCGCGATGCCGGATTCAATGTCGCCGCCACCCGAAAACGCCCAGTCGATCACCGTTCGAGCTTCATCGACGAGTTGTGACTCGGCAGACAAACCCGCTGCCGCGGCCATCGATGAGGATGTTGCCGCATCGGCACTCGTCATCTCGAGCAGAGATTGGACATACTTGGCGTGTCGGCGGGTAGTCTGGTCGAATTCGCCGCTATCCCTGAGCTTTTTCAGGGCATACGCGCGGGTCGTGTCGAGCAGGCGATAGTGGCCGATTGCTGTTGTGACGTCGGCATTCAACAGCGACTTGGAGACCAAGCCTGCCACGACCTCAACGATGTCGGACGAGACGACCGTATCATCGGTCGCCACCGCCTGCGCTGCATCGAGCGTAAAGCCTCCCGCGAACACCGACAGTCGGCGGAGTGCCGTTTGTTCGGGCTCCTGAAGGGAGTCGTAGCTCCAATCAAGCGTAGCGGCGAGGGTTTGATGCCGCGGAAGTGCGGTCCGCAGGCCATGCGTCAAAAGGCGGACCCTGTCTTCCAGCCGCGCGGCCACGCCCCACAGTCCGAATACATCAACGCGCCCAGCCGCCATTTCGATCGCCAACGCGATCCCGTCGAGCCTGCGGCAGATGTCGGCGGCGACTGGTGCGTCGGTATCGCTCAGCTCGAATCGGCTGACGCTTGATGTAACACGTTCAACGAAAAGCTGAACGGCGGGGTAAGTAAGCGCATCGCGCGCGGTCAATGCGATCGATGCCGGAGGGATTTCGAGAGGGGGAAGACGATATACAATTTCGCCCTCTGCCCGCAGGGGTTCGCGGCTCGTCGCCAAGATGCCGACGCCCGCAGCGCCTTTGAGCAGGTTCTCAACCAAGACGGCGGCGGCCTCAACAACTCGCTCGCAACAATCCAGGACGATCAGCATCCGTTTACCGTGCAGGAATGCAATCAGCCCGCGGGTGGGGTCGTCTACTGCAATCTCGAGTCCGAGTGTCGAGGCCAGTTTCGCTGCGACCAATGACGTGCCCAACAGTGATGCACAGTCCACTACGCAGATGCCGTCGTCATACGAGATCGCCGCTTCTTCGGCAACAGCCAAGGCCACTGACGTTTTGCCTATCCCGCCCGGCCCCACGATCGTGACAAACCGATGGTTGTTTAATCGTCCGACAATATCGTTCACAGCATCAGCGCGGCCAATCAGCCGTGTCAGGCGGATGGGCAGACCAGGCGCAGAGTCGATAGGAGAAGCTCTCGGATTGATGGGATTTGGGGTCTTCGTAATCGAGACGGGTGCAACGAAACGATAGCCGCGCCCGGGCACATTCATCAAGTAGCGGGCGCCACCTTGGCCATCGCGAAGGGCCTTCCTCACCAGCGCTACCTGAGTTCTGAGATTGCCCTCATCGACGGTAAGGGTCGGCCAGACACGAGCGAAAAGTTCGTCCTTCGTGACGACCTCGCCCGCGCGCTCAACCAAAGCAACTAAGAGGTCGAGTGCACGAGCGCCGATGTGAACGGGTATATCTGCCTCGAGCAGCAAATGCTCCGCGGGTCGCAGACAAAATGGCCCAAACCAGATCGCCCGATCAGTCGACACGACAACTTCACTTTCAGTTCCTAAAGGGAGTGCCTTAGGAGACGAATGGCTGAGACAGCAGACCCTTCAATTTGGAGGCTGCGGGAAGTGGAGCCTTTAGGAAAGCGGGTAGGCTTTCGCAACGTTCAACAAAGCGCGAGAGCTCAGGAAATCGTTGTGTCAGTTCCAGCTGGGGCCGGGCGAGATTGGCAAAAGTGAAGGCGGCGGTGGTTGTCACATCGGCTTGGCTTATATGGGACGTTCCAGCAATCCAACCGCCGTCTTCGAGCTTCGCCGTAACCCTGTTTAGATGTTCGAAGCCGCCGAGCACTTGTCTGTCGTTATGTTCGATCCAAGGTCTATGGACCTTTTCGGCAGGTCTTACGCGATCCTCGTAGAATGCCCACTGGGCCTTGTCTGCGCACCCGAGCGCCATCGCCCCGGTTTGTAAGACGCGCCGTCGTAGCGGACCATCGTTTGGTGTCAGACGCCGCTCTGGACCGACCATGTGGTCGATCTCATCAAGGATCGCTCCACTCTCGACAAGATTTTCACCGTCGTCGGTCACCAGTACGGGGATGCGCACAAGCGGATTGTGCCGCCGAACGAGGTCAGGTTCTCCGAAGACGAAAACTCCCTCATGTACAAATGAAAGTTGCAAGATGTTCAGGCTAACGGCCACTCGGCGAACGTAAGGAGAAAGGAAAATACCAATCAATCTCATGGCGGACCTCCGCCGGTTCAGCATCATGTTGCGACGATGTTGCCGCGACGCGCAATTCTGGCAAAACTGGACTAAGATGCAAGGGTTCCTTTCCGCATTGCGGCGTGAAGCGGACAGTGCCCGGATTTCAAGGGTAAATTCCTGAAAAACCTCCGCTTATTGCCGCCACTTTGCCGGATGCGATCGTCGCCCCTGATCAAGTTTTCGCGTGGACTTTCGCGTGTCTGGAGCCAGGGGCGCTGGTGCTGTCCACCGCCATATCTCTCGTAGAGCGAGCAGAGAGACAGGCGTCCAGCTTTCCCAAGTGCCGTTCTAGTGTTCCGAAGCTGACAGTTGATTCACAAATCGGCTCAGACGTGCGAATCTGGACCGATGAGGAAAATCGAACGAATTTTGATCGGCCCAGCCGATCGTGAGCGGTTGGAGCGACTGGT
>Ga0182012_10001201_pt1 | contig 28569 bp, 27 predicted proteins | sample 612S2SmetaG_FD_120486 | JGI IMG/M metagenome (GOLD analysis project Ga0182012, IMG submission 120486) | Permafrost microbial communities from Stordalen Mire, Sweden - 612S2S metaG | ecosystem: Environmental > Terrestrial > Soil > Wetlands > Permafrost | place: Sweden: Stordalen | collected...
ACCTACACGTATGCGGTTTCAGCCGTTGATCAGAGTGGTCATGAGAGCCTTCGCTCCGCCCACGCGGATGAAACGGTTCCCAACCCCTGACCGGAATATCTGAGCAAGGAGGTTTTTTCGCCATGAAATATTGCCGATTCCTGCTGAACAACCAGACCCACTACGGAACGGTCGCGGAGCGTAACGGCGAATTTTGGATCACAGGCCCGGCGCCGGTCCCCGTGGAAGACCTTGCCTTCCGCCTGGCGCTGGCCCAGGCCTCCGCAGAGAGCTTTGACTTTGAGCCCATGCCCTTGAGCGCGGCTCATCTGCTGCCGCCGGTTACGCCCTCGAAGATTATTTGCGTTGGCCGCAATTATCGCGACCACGTGAAGGAGCTCGGCAACGACATGCCCGTCGAGCCGCTCATCTTTTACAAACCGCCGTCGTGCCTGCTGGCGCCGGGCGGCACGGTGCTTCTGCCTGCGCTCTCGTCCCGCGTGGACTTTGAGGGCGAGTTGGGCCTCGTCATCGGCGAGCGCGTCCACAAGCTGAACTCGGATGCAGACTTGCGCGGCGTGATCCGTGGCTACACGCTGGCCGACGACGTGAGCGCGCGCGATCTGCAAAAGAAGGATGGGCAGTGGACCCGCGCCAAAGGTTTTGACACGTTTCTCCCGCTAGGCCCCCTCGTAAGTGACGAGATCAATCCCATGGCTGGCGTAACCCTCGAGACGCGCATCAACGGCGAGCTGCGCCAGACCGGTTCGACCCTCGATTTCATCTTTTCCATTCCCGCGGTGCTGAGTTATATTTCCGCCGCCATCACCCTCGAACCCGGCGACCTGATCCTTACCGGAACTCCGTCCGGCGTAGGCCCGCTCGCCCCCGGCGACCAGGTTGAGGTTCACATTGCCGGGCTCGGGGTCCTCACTCATGCAGTGGCTGCTGACTCGTTTTGATGCGAAATCCGCCGCGCGGTGAAACTGCGTTCACATTGCCGCATCTAAAGAAGCGGTACACTATTGCCGTGGATCGCATGGACGGGAATCCCCTTCCCTGGAGGAACAATGCCCAAGAATCTGCTTGAACAATTGCGCCAATACACTGTTGTGGTTGCCGACACCGGCGACATTGAAGCGATGGAGAAGTTTCGTCCGCAGGACGCCACCACCAACCCCTCGCTGATTACCGCCGCGGCGCAGATGCCGCAATATCAGCCCATTGTGGACGGCGTGCTGAAAGATGCGCGCAATGAGCTGGGCGAAGGCGCGGACGAGCAGAAAGTCGCGAATCTTGCTTTCCAGCGGCTGGCCATCGCCTTCGGCAAAAAGATCCTGGCCATCGTTCCCGGGCGCGTTTCCACTGAGGTGGACGCGCGGCTCTCCTACGACACCGATGCCACCATCAAGCAGGCGCACAGCATCATCGCACTGTATGACGCGGCAGGCATCGGCCGTGAGCGCATCCTGGTCAAGATCGCGTCCACCTGGGAGGGCATCCAGGCCGCCCAGGTTCTCGAGCGCGAAGGCATCCACTGTAACCTGACCTTGCTCTTCGGTCTTCACCAGGCCATTGCCGCAGCCGATGCGGGCGTTACCCTCATTTCGCCTTTCGTCGGCCGCATCCTCGACTGGTACAAGAAAGACACCGGCAAGGATTACAAGGGCGCGGACGATCCCGGCGTACAGTCGGTCACGCGCGTCTACAACTACTTCAAGAAGTTTGGTTACAAGACAGTCGTCATGGGCGCCAGCTTCCGCAACATCGGCGAAATCACCGAGCTCGCCGGCTGCGACCTGCTCACCATCTCGCCGCAACTACTTGCCGAGCTTGAATCGACGCAAGCAGACCTGCCACGCAAGCTCGATCCCGCCGCCGCGCAGAAACTGACGATCGAAAAGATCCCGATGGACAAGGCCACCTTCGACAAAATGCACGCCGCAGATCGCATGGCCACTGACAAGCTGAAGGAAGGCATAGAAGGCTTCTCAGCCGCGCTCGTCAAACTTGAAACGCTGCTTGCCGCGCGGCTTGCCGCGCTCGAATCGCGGACGCCCGCAGCAGTCTAACCCCTCCTGAGCCTTCAACAAAAAGGGTAGCCCACAGTGGCTACCCTTTTTCCTATGGGCTATGCACGAGTTTGCACTTTGCAATCGAGCCCGCAAACTGCTAACTAACTTCATTCTCCCCACTTGGCAATCACGACTTTTCAGGTACACTCCGTGTTACAGCAAAGTGAACGGGCACTTCCCAGCCTCTTCCCCATGTTTGCGCAATAAGCGGCTGCGGGTGCCACCAAACCACAGCGGTTGTTCGCCAACAATCCAGGGGAGGCGTGTATGCAGGCTCAGGCTCATCCACTTGAACCCTTCTTCCAGCAGGCGGTTCGCAACAGCTACGAGGGCAAACTGGGACTGAACGATCCCGACGTCACCGCGTACGTGGCGCACCTACTGTGCGAGTTCTCTGAGTCAGACAAGCTTTACAAGGTGCGGGATCAAGTGGGCAGGCCCATTGAAGAGCTCACTGAGATGATGGAAGCTGCCGACCCCGTGCACGGTTCTGCGCCGTCCTTCGATGCCGAGCGCGCCCTGCGCAAGCACATCGGCGACTATGCCTTGTTTGTCGCGGGAATGTACCCGGAAGCGATGGGCTCAAAGCGCAGGATGCGCCGCCACCAGCCGAGCCTCGGTGAGTTGATTCGCGCCGGCAAGGAGAGCTACTACATCGTCAGCCAGTTCAACCTGTTTGAGTACGAGCAGGAAGCCCCCCTCTTTGCGCGGCTCTCCGATGGCTTTGAACGCTGCATCCTGGGCCTTACGCTCGTGCGCGAAGAGATCGGGCCGCGCAAGCCGCTGCAACTGCCGCCCTCGGTGAATTAGCGCGATTGCGCCCCGTGCTTTCCGTCGGAAGGACCAAAAGCACGGGCGCGCAGATTTGCTGTTCCTGATCTCCGCGTCTACTTCGACCAGACGCCTAGGATGTTCCCCAATCCGTCAGAGAAGTGGAAGCGTCGTCCGCCGGGAAACTCAAAGGTGGGAACGACGATGCTGCCGCCGGCGGCGACGATTGCGGCCTCGGTGGCTTTGAGGTCGGCGGAGTAAAAGACAATCAGGGGCGCGTAGTTCGGCTGGGTCTGCCCCGCTTCACCGCGCTTGAAGCCCACTGCGAGACCTGCAATTTCTGCACTCGAGTCAATGTAATCTGGTCCCCAGTCCTGAAAGCTCCATCCGAAAACCGACGTGTAGAACTTCTTTGCCTGTTCAATGTCGGTGGTTGAAAGCTCAACGTAATTGATTTTGTGGTGTTGTGCTGGATTGCTCATGGCTCTTCTCCTATGCGTTGTTGCTGCGTGGAGTGGAGGGAGAGGCGGCGCGGATCTCAAGGCGCAGGCACACCCTTCCCAGGTGTGCTTCTGATTGCGCCCCCATCCACATTCCCTCAGAAGCAGGAGAAAGCAGGTAGAGTCCGCTGATTGGCTGCAAGACGCGGACTCGCGAGGTACGAAAATAAAATAACAGAGTTCAAGGCGCAAGGAAAGGTGAAAAACCCCAGTTACTCCGGAAGTGTGAGGCTGGCATTCAATCTCGATTCGCATTCGGGGTCGTGCGAGGGAAGATAGACAAGTGGACGCTGACGCGCGAGCTCGCGGATGTCCCCCAGAGTCTTTCGCGAAACCTGCTCATCCGGGCTGACGCCATCTACCTTTCCGGCAAGAAGCAAGTCCTGCGTATAACTCGTGTCTCCGGCAAGCAATATCGAGGGAGAGCCTTGCACCAGCACAGAGACATGGCCGGGCGTATGGCCTGGCGTCGGAATGACGAGGATCTCCCCGCTACCCGTAACATCCGCGCTCCGCGGAAAGGGGCCGACAGGGCCGTCCTTGAATTGGAGCGCGCTGGGCTGCCACCATTTCGGCCAGCGGTGCGGAAGATAGCCGTTCAGGCGGCCCATGATTCCCTGCGCGCGCTTCAGCTCGGAGTCATTGACCCATGTTCGGCTGCCCACAACATGTCTCAGGCCGCCCGCGTGATCCGTGTGCAGATGTGTCAGGATCACATCGCTAACATCCCGTGCTTGAATACCTGCCGCACGCAACTGCGGCCCCAACTCGTCCTCCGGTGCAACCTTGAAGCGAACGGCGCGACGGTAAAACGGATGCCAACCGGGATGATAGCCCAGCTCATGCACGCGCGAGGTCTCACCGGTATCCACCAGCACAACGCGGCCTCGATGTTCGATTGCCCATGCGTAGATGGGCAACCAGTCCGTCCATTCACTATCGATAAGCATGTTGACGGTACGGGCTATCCCATGGCCCTTTGAAGAAGCCTGGGCCTGGCGCACCTGGACGAATCCTGTTCGAATTACATGAATCTTTGCCATAAACACTCCTCGAGAAACATCGATCAACTTCTGGTAAGCATGCGCTAACTCACTGATGAAAAAAGTTAGGCATTCACGGCGCGGAGAAGGACGCTGTGCAATTGGGCCGTGATGCAGGTTTCGTCCTTCTGGAAGTCGCCAAAAGACCAAACCCGCGCGAATTGCTGCAATGCGCCTATCCAGACGACGGTGAGAATTTCGATGTCGACCTCGGCTGTTACCGCACCCTCACGGCGCCCGTCCTCGAGCATTTTGCGGATTGCAGCGAGGATGGAATGTTTGCGGATTGCCGGATTGACGCTTGGCCAAAAATGACGAAGGTTTTCCTGAGCGAACAAAACTGCGGCTCGGTCCTGGTGGAGTGCGTGGACGAAGGCGGCAATGACTGCACGCTGCTTGTTCTCAAACGATTTATGGGCGGCCAATGCCTGCGAAGCCGTTTGAAACAAAGACAAGTAACAGCATTCAAAAAGATAGAGCGCCAAAGCCTCTTTGCTATCGAAGTGTTTAAAGAGCGCGGGGTTGGTGTAGCCTGCGTCCGCCGCAATGTCCCGAACCGTCGTTTCACAAAGTCCTCGGCTCACAAACAACTTGAGTGCCGAGATCAGGATTTGTTTCTTCGCGGGAGCGTCACCCGCTGAGATATAAGGTGGGGTAAACATGGGAACCTCTGCTTAAGAGAGGTTAGCAAATGCTCACCACGAAGTCAAGGAAAACCGAAACTGCGGGAATCGCGTTAGCGCCCAAGCTGGATCGCGAATCCGCCCATGATCGTCCGGCCCGGCATGTTCACGCCCGTAATCTCCTGGTAGCCGGTGTTCGACAGGTTGGTCAGACGCAGATAAGGGCGAATCTTCCCCGAGTCGTGCGTGAACTCAGAGTTCCACACCGGGTACACCGTCTGCTGGTAGCGCTCCGCAAGTTGCACTGCGTTCGTCATCGCAAAGGCGTGCCCCAGCGCAACACTCCACGCAGCGTGAATGTTCTCGACCGGGTAATTGAACACGTACTCCGACTGCAGTCCATGGAGAGCGTTCTGCGCACCATGCAATGCGGTCCACGATACCCGCACCGATTGCGCTTTCGACGGAATCCAAGTGAACGTCGATTCAACGCCAACAAATTCGAGGCCGCTCAGGTTGGTTGCCTGCCAGCGCACACTGGGGTTGGCGCGCACGTAGTCGATGGCGTCGTGCTGGCGCGAGTAGAATCCCGTCACCGAAAGCGATATGCGGTTCGATGGAATCCAGTCCGCGCCGAAATCTCCCGACCACGCCGACTCCGGCTTCAGGTTGGGATTGCCGATGGTCGTCGGGTCGGAGTAGTAGAGGTCCGTGTACGTTGGAATTCTAAAACCGTAACCGCTGCTGGCGCGCAGCTTCAGCTCGTCATTCAACCGCAAACTGCCGGAGAGTTGCGGAGCAAACGCCGCCTGCGCGCCGCCTGAGAAAATCTCTTCGCGCGCTCCAACAGAAAGATTCCATCGCTTCTTCGCAGGTCGCAAATCCAGATCGATGTAACCAGCGCCGCGATTGCGCGCATGAATCCCCAGCGCGTACGAAGTCACCCCGCCTGAAAAGTTGAAGCTGTTAATGCCATCGCCGTCTTCCTCAAGCCCCAACAGCAGCAGCGAAGGCGCGCCGAGTGGAACCGTGCGCCGCAACGACGACTGCCACGATCCGTCGATGTGGTTGTTCTCGTAGACTCCGGGATCCGTCCGCAGCAAAACAAAATCGTCCGTGTGCCGCCTGTATCCGAACGCAGCGACGGTGCGGCTGCCAAGCTCCTGCCGCACCGCGGCGAACCAGCCCTTGGTGCGTTCCCATGAATTGTACGGGCCATAAAACTGGTTCGCGCCGAAGGAGCGGTCGCTTGAGGCAAACAGCAGATCGGTGATGCCGAGCTTCGAGCCCGCCCAACTCTCCAGCGATGCGTCTTCGTTGCGGTAGTCGCGATCGGTCATGAATCCAGCCGAGAAGTTGCGGCTGCCGGTCAACCGTCCGCTCCATCGTCCGCGGGTTGCGCCGGCAACGAGCGACTCTTCGTTCGACCCAAAGTTCCCTGCGGCGGCGCGCGCAGCAAACGATGCGTGATCCGGCGCGGCAGTCAGAAAATCCACAGCTCCGCTCAGCGCATCCACGCCGTGCAGCGTCGAACCAGCGCCTTCCAGCACCTGGATATTGTTCATGGCCTCAAGCGGAACGGGAAGATCGAGATTATGATGCGAGGCCTGCGCATCGTTGATGCGGAAACCATTCAACATCACCAGCGCCTGCTCAAAGCTTCCGCCGCGCAGCACAATATCCGATTGCGCACCGCCGGCTCCGCGCTGCTCAAGAAAAACCGACGAGTCCTGGCGAATGAAATCGAGCGGCGTTTCAGCAGCCAGCTTATTGCCTTCGAGCGGCAGCACCACAACCGAGCGCGGCGACTCCGCCATCGGCACTGGCGCGGCCGAACCAAGCACCACCATCGTCTCAGTGCGCGCGGGAATCGCGTTCGCTTGCTGCGCTGATTTTGTTTGTCCAGTGCTGCTTTGTGCGCAAGACGTCCGCAGGCAGACGGCCACCAGCAGGCTGCCGGTAATGTTGACTAGGTTTTTGCGAAGCCTCAGACGCATAGGGAAGACAGAGCCAACTACCAACGGAGTTGCGGAAGTACTCGGGACTTAAAGGATGTAACGCGAGAGATCCTGGTCTTTCACGATGGAGGCAACCATCTGTTTTACATACAAATCGGTAATCAGGAAGACCTTCTCAGGGCCTGATGCGGTCATCCGTTCCTGGTAGGGCAGCGGCGTGGTTGACTCGTTCCTGATGGCCTCTGAAAGCGTGGCGGCGGCTTCCTCATTCGGTGCGCGGCGGGCTACGTCGGGCGCGAGGAAGCTCACATCTTCGAGCACGCGCTCCATGATGGTATGCAGCCGACGCGCGCCAATGTTTTCAGTCTGCTCGTTCACCTTGAAGGCAAACTCCGCCATCTCGCGCAGAGCCTCGGGCGCAAACTCCAGGCGCACGCCCTCGGTCTCAAGCAGCGCGGAATATTGCTTGGTGAGCGAGGCCTTGGGCTCGGTGAGAATGCGCAGGAAGTCGTCCACCGTAAGCGATTGCAGCTCCACGCGAATGGGAAAACGCCCCTGAAGTTCGGGAATCAGGTCGCTGGGCTTCGACACGTGGAACGCACCCGCCGCAATAAACAGGATGTGGTCGGTGCGCACCATCCCGTAACGCGTGTTCACCGTGGTTCCCTCTACGATGGGAAGAATGTCGCGCTGCACGCCTTCGCGCGAAACCTCCGGGCCGTGGTTCCCTTCGCGGCCGGCGATCTTGTCGATCTCATCCAGGAAGATAATGCCGTTCGACTCGACGCGCTCGACGGCGATGCGGTTCACCGCGTCCATGTCGATCAGGCGGCCTTCTTCTTCCTGCACCAAGTAGTCAAACGCGTCGCCCACTTTCATCTTGCGCTTCTTTGAGCCGCCTCCAAAGATATTCGGCAGCATGTCCTTGAGGTTCATCTCCATGTCTTCAAGGTTCTGGTTCGAGATGATGCCGAACTGCGGCGTTCCACGCTCCCTGACATCGAGTTCCACCTGGCGATCGTCCATCTTGCCCTCGCGGAACTGCTGGCGCATTTTTTCGCGCGAACGCTGATAGCTTTCAGTGCCGGGCAGCGAGAGCTGTCCTTCCTGCGCCGGTGGAGCAGGCGGCGGAGGCGGCAACAGCACATCGAGCAGCCGCTCCTCGGCGTTGATCTCGGCGCGGTCTTCCACTTCTTCAAGGCGCTCTTCCCGCACCATGTCGATGGCAATCTCCACAAGGTCGCGGATCATCGACTCGACGTCGCGGCCCACGTAGCCCACCTCGGTAAACTTTGAGGCTTCCACCTTGAGAAATGGCGAATTGGTCAGCTTGGCCAGCCGCCGCGCAATCTCGGTCTTGCCCACGCCTGTCGGCCCGATCATGATGATGTTCTTCGGCATAATGTCGTCGGCGATATCGGGCGGCAGCTTCTGGCGGCGCTGGCGGTTGCGCAGAGCGATCGCCACGGCACGCTTGGCGGCTCGCTGGCCGACGACGTGCTTGTCGAGCTCGGTGACAATCTCGCGCGGCGTCAGCTCGTCAAGCGAGAGATCCTGTTCTTCGGCGGATGCGGGTAGATAAATGGCCATGGATACGATGATGCTCCGGAAGACTCTCCGCTAGCTCTTCAACTCCTCAATGGTGATGTGGTCGTTGGTGTAGATGCAGATTTCGCCGGCGATCTTCATGGCTTTCTCCGCAATCTCGCGTGCGCCCAGATCCGTGTTCTCCATCAGCGCGCGGGCCGCGGCCGTGGCATAGCTTCCGCCGGAGCCGATGGCAGCCAGCGCTTCGTCCGGATCGATCACGTCACCCGAGCCGGAGATCAGAAATGTTTGTCCCAGATCGGCCACCAGCAGCAGCGCCTCAAGATTGCGCAACATCTTGTCGGTGCGCCAGTCCTTGGCCAGCTCCACTGCAGCGCGGTTCAGGTTGCCCGCATACTGCTCCAGCTTTGACTCGAAGCGCGAAAAAAGCGAGAAGGCGTCGGCCGTTGAGCCGGCGAAGCCCGCAAGAATCTTATCCTGGTATAAGCGGCGAATCTTTTTGGCTGAGTGCTTCAGCACGTGGTCGCCCAGCGTAACCTGGCCGTCGGCCGCCATCACCACCTGGCCGTTGCGACGCACGCAAATCACGGTCGTCGAGCGTATACGCGAGCCCGATTTGGAGCGAATCCGCCCCCGCGTTGCCGAACTCGGTGCTGCCTTTGTGCCTGCATCCAAAACCAAGTAAGATCCTCCGAAAATCGGCGCCCTGCGAGCTCAAATCACCGCACGGCGCAACCTAAAGTATAGGTCATCAGCCCGGATACTCTCAGAACGCTGAGGCGTGGCTTGCCGGCCCGTTTATCGCCCGCAAAATTGGTATCGGGGCCAGATTCCGCGCTTTTGTAGGATTTTCAGGCCCTTCCCGTCACACACTTCGCGTCCCATTTTGACGCATGCCTCACCGACGCCGCGCGCCCGTCCCATTGCCGCGCATGCGCGCCGCCGCCCTTGAGCTATCCTTTTGACAGGCACCCCTGGGGTGGGTTCCGCCTCAAATGGTCCTCTTTGCTGCAACTGAATGGGAGTTGGGAGCTGGCCTCGGCACAATCGCCGGGCTTGCCGTGCTTGGCCTCTGGCTGGTGACGCGCAAACGGCCCTCGCCCGAGGAACTGGAGCGCGCACGGCGCAAATTCCTCGTTCAATCCGGGCGCATCGTCGACGGCATGCTGCTCGACGTTTGCGACGTTGACGGCGATGCTGGCCGTAGCCTCTCCATGCTGCTCTTCAATTACCGCATCGGCGGCGTCGACTACGAGTGCTCGCAGGACATTACCGACATGGGCGCGATCCTTGACCCTGCCCATGTGCGCGCAGGGTTTCCATGCTCAGTGCGCTACCAGCCCGGAAATCCGCAAAACAGCATCGTGGTGGCCGAAGAGTGGTCCGGACTGCGCGCCGGCCTTCCCGTGCCGCACATCTACGACGATCCCGAGCCGAACGACATGAGCCACCTGCGCCCCGGACGAGGCTGAACGCCCTCATTGGCGGTCCAAACCCTACCCCGGTTACACTAGAGCCTATGCATGTCCACGCGGCGCCCGCCGGACCGGGTGCGAAACGGACAACTCTGGTTCTGCAAGTTTCGCTGGTGGCCACGCTTGCGTATGTCCTGGTCACCTTCATAGCCGGACTGCGCGCCCACTCGCTGGCCCTCCTCTCTGAGTCCGGCCACAACGCGTCTGACTTTCTCGCCCTCCTGCTCAGCTTTGCCGCGGTCTACTTCCAGTCCCGCCCGGCAGACGATTCCCGAACCTTCGGCTACCAGAGAGCCGGCGTCCTGGCTGCCTTCATCAACGCAGCCACGCTGATTCTCATCTCGCTCTGGATCGGCGTTGAGGCCATTCACCGGCTCTCGAATCCCGTCACCGTACAGCCGCGCATGATGATGATCGTTGCCGCCGCCGGCGTGCTCATGAACGGCATCATCGCCGCACTGCTCTGGGGAGTGGCCCGCGACGTAAACCTGCGCTCGGCCTTTATTCACATGGCCGGCGACACGCTTTCCACGGCCGCCGTCATCGCCGGAGGCGCCGGGATTCTGCTCACCGGCCAGAACTGGATTGATCCCGTCCTCTCGCTCATCATTGCCGCGCTCATCCTCTGGTCCAGCATCGGCATCGTCCGCGAAACGCTCAACATTCTTCTGGAGGGCACGCCGCACGGCATTTCGCTCGGCGACATCCGTAAAGGCATGGAAGACGTCAACGGCGTGATCGACGTGCACGACCTGCATGTCTGGAGCCTCGGCTCGCAGTCGCGCGCCCTGGCCTGCCACGTGAAGATCGACGACATTCCACCGTCCGCCAGCGCCTGCATCCTTTCCGATCTCAATCATGTGTTGCGCGATCATTTTCACATCAGCCACTCGACCATCCAGTTTGAGCACATTGGCTGCGGCGAGCTGGTGCGCTGCGTCGTCCCGCCCGAGCAGATGGCCGGCACCCACGAGCATCATCACCACGGACACGCGCATTAAAACTTTCGGAGGTTCCCGATTGTCCCAAGTTCGTCTTCGGCGTCTCCTCGCTCACCTCGTTCTGCCGGCGCTGCTCGTGCTCCTCGCTGCTGCAGCGGTTCCCTTCACGCGCGCCGCGCAATCATCTGACACGCAGGCCGCCACCGCCGCGCAGCTTGAGGCTCTCTCCGGTGAGTACGCAAGCGCCGCCTTCCCTGATATCCCGCTCAGTTTCTACGTCAAGGACGGCAAGCTCACGGTCGAGTCCGAGAGCCGGGTTCCCGCGCAGCTCGACAGCATCTCGCCGCTCGAATTTCAATTCCCCCATTCCAAAACCACGATCCGCTTCCTGCTTGACGTCCAGGGCCACGGTGAGTCGGCGATTGAATCCACCAGTCCCGACGAGGTCCTCCATCGCAGCGGACCCGCGGTTCAGCACGTCTTCCACGACTATCAACGCTTCGACTTCATGATTCCCGCGCGCGACGGCGTCAAGCTGCACGCGGTCATCCTCAAGCCGGCTGACATTGCTGCGCCGCTGCCTTTCCTCATCCAGCGCACCCCGTACGGCTGCGACGGAGCCACCCGCGAGTCGTTCTTTGGCGGCCGCCCCGAGCTGGCGCGCGAAGGCTACATCTACGCCTGCGCCGACATTCGCGGGCGCTACAAGAGCGAAGGCAAATTCATCATGAGCCGGCCCCTCGCCGACCACCACGATCCCAAAGCCGTGGATGAAAGCACGGACACCTGGGACACCGTTGACTGGCTGCTCAAAAACGTCTCCGGCAACAATGGCCGCGCAGGTTTTGTAGGGACAAGCTATCCCGGCTTCCTCGCCATGATGGCCGGCATCGACCCGCACCCGGCAGTCAGGGCCATCTCCCCGCAGGCGCCCATGATCGACGTCTGGATGGGCGACGACTTCTTTCACAACGGCGCCTTCCGACAGAGCTATGGCTACGACTACGTGCTCGCCATGGAGGCCAGCAAGCAGGACACCGACGTAAGCTATGGCCACGATGCGCAAGGCAATCCTATCGACGGGTACGACTTCTTCCTCCAGCGCGGTTCCTTTCTTGAGGACGTAAAGCGGTCGCACTCGCCCGTGCTGCCCACCTGGAAGCTCTTCCTCGATCATCCGGCATACGACAAATACTGGAGCTCGCGCGGCGTTGAACACTCGCTCACCGCAGTCACCGTGCCGACGCTGACCGTGGGCGGCTATTACGACCAGGAAGACATGTTCGGTCCGCAGATCGAATATGCAACTCTCGAACCGCATGACAAGAATCACGAGAACTTTCTGGTGCTCGGACCGTGGAGGCATGGGTACTGGAGCAGCTCTTCGCGCAGTCTGGGCAATCTCGATTACGGTGAGCCCATTGGCAAGGAGTTCCGTTCGCAAATCGAGGCGAAGTTCTTCGCGCACTATCTCAAAGACGCGCCCGGGACCAACCCATCAGGCTTCGACCTTGAAGACACGGCCAGCTTTCAAACCGGATCGAACACCTGGCAGCGTTACAGCAAATTTCCTCCGAGCCTGTCGAAGACAGCCAGTCTTTACCTCAAGGGCAGCGGGGTTCTCGGTTGGAGCCCCGCCACCGCCGAGGCAAAAACCAGCTACGTCAGCGACCCTTCGCATCCAATTCCGTATCGCGGTCGGCCCATCCAGGCCACCTATTCGAACGGCTCGCAGTGGTTCAACTGGTTCACTGAAGATCAGCGTTTCGTCACCGGCCGCAGCGACCTGGCCGTGTGGAAGTTGCCCGTCCTCACCGCCGATCTCACCCTCACCGGCGAAGTCGTCGCCGACATCTTCGCCGCAACCACCGGCACTGACAACGACCTGGTCGTCAAGCTCATTGACCAGTACCCTGACGATGATCCCGACCAAAAGATGCGCGGCTACCAGCTCATGACGAACGAAGAAATCTTCCGCGGCCGCTATCTTTCCAGCTTTGAGAAACCGGCGCCCATTGAGGCAGGAGCCGTGCGCGAATACAAGTTCTCGCTGCACGACGTGGACCACGTCTTCAAAGCCGGCCACACCGTGATGGTTGAGATTCAGAGCACATGGTTCCCGCTCTACGATCGCAATCCGCAAACCTTTGTGCCCAACATCATGAAAGCCAAACCTGCTGACTTCAAACCCGCCACCATCACCGTCTACTCCGGCCCCGGCCACGCGTCCAGCCTGCTCGTGCCGATTGTGAACGGGGATGGCCACATTGAGCGCTTTTGAAGTATCCGTGCTTTGGTTCTTCTACAGTTTGTTCACAACGGAACGATAATTACAGTATGAGAATCACATTCTCTGCGGACGAGCAACTTATCCGGCGCGCGCGTGAACGCGCCAGGGCAATGGGGACGACTCTGAACCAGCTACTCCGAGAATTCATCGAGAGGCTTGCTGCAGGGGACCCGAACCCACACACCCTCCCTGCCAAATACCGGCTCTCACAGCGCCAATCGCCGCCGGACCCTGCGGCACGGCCATAGAATGATCGGGTTGCGCCGTTCCAACTCGTTTCGCGCTAAAATAAGAGACGAGATGATGCTCCACCAGCCCATTCCGGCCCTCCTCTAGCGGCACCCGCCGCCCATGCCTGTTCTCTGCCCCATTTCACCCATCCAAAATCTTCCCGCCCGGAGGGGGCGTCCTATGATCGATCGTCTGGAACAAATGGAGCAGCGCTACAACGACATGCAGGCGCAGTTCTCGCTGCCCGAGGTCCTCAACGACCACGAAAAATATCAGAAGACCGCCAAGGCCATGCGCGAGATAGAAGCGCCGGTCGAGCGGTACCGCGAGCTCAAGCAGGTGCGGCAGGGGCTCGCCGACGCGCGCGCCATGCTCGCCGAGAGCGACCCCGACCTGCGCGCCATGGCCGCCGAGGAAATCGCCACGCTCACGCCCCGCGAAGCCGAGCTTGAAGAAGAACTCAAGGTCATGCTGCTGCCCAAGGATCCCAACGACGAGAGAAATGTGATTCTCGAAATTCGTGCGGGCACGGGCGGCGATGAGGCATCGCTGTTCGCCGCCGAAATCTTCCGCATGTACACGCGCTTTGCCGAGCAGCACAAGTGGAAGATCGAACTGCTCTCGCTTTCCGAGTCCGGCGTAGGCGGCTACAAGGAAGTGATCGCGATCATCGAAGGCGAGCGCGTCTATTCGCAAATGAAGTGGGAGAGCGGCGTGCATCGCGTGCAGCGCGTTCCCGCCACTGAGACGCAGGGCCGCGTGCACACCTCGGCCGTCACCGTGGCCGTGCTGCCTGAGGCTGAAGACGTTGACATCAAGATCGAGGCGAAAGATATTCGCATTGATACTTTCTGTTCATCGGGTCCCGGCGGCCAGTCCGTCAACACCACCTACTCGGCCGTGCGCATTACGCACATCCCAACTAACACAGTGGTCAGTTGCCAGGACGAGAAATCCCAGATCAAGAATCGCGAAAAGGGAATGCGCGTTCTGCGTTCGCGCCTGTACGAGCAGGAAATGGACCGGCAGAATGCCGAGCTCGCCAAGGAACGCAAGCAGCAGGTCGGCACTGGCGACCGCAGCGAGAAGATCCGCACCTACAACTTCCCGCAGAATCGCCTCACCGATCACCGCATAGGCCTTACGCTGCACCAGCTCGACCTCATCATGGAAGGCCGTCTGCAGTCGATTGTCGATGCGCTGATTGCGCACTACCAGGCCGAACAACTGAAGGCTGACAGCCAGGTCGCGTGACCCTCAAAAGCTGGATCGCCAACGGCGAGAAGCGCCTGCGCGGCGGGCCGCATCCCGAGCGTGCGCGTCTCGATGCGGAATCGCTCCTGCTCCATCTCATCCAGTGCGACCGCGCCTTCCTCGTCGCCCACTCCGATGAAATGCTCAACGCCGAGGGAGCGGTGCGTTACTACGCGCTGATTGAGCGGCGCCTCGCCGGCGAGCCCATCCAGTACATCACCGGCCAAACCGAGTTCTACGGCCTGCCGTTTCGCGTTGACAGCAGCGTGCTCATTCCCCGGCCTGAGACCGAGCACCTTGTTGAGAAGGCCCTTTCGCTCGCAGGAAGTTTTCCCCATCCGCATATCGTGGACGTCGGCACAGGCTCGGGTGCGTTAGCCGTTGCGCTTGCCCACAAGCTACCCTTCGCGAGCATCACGGCTATCGACCTTTCCGCGCAGGCCCTGGTGGTTGCGCGAGCGAACGCGGAGCAGAACGCCGTCACCAATCGAATCCGTTTTCTTCAGGGCGATCTGCTCGCACCTGTCGCGGGCGAGACCTTCCACATCGTCGTCTCCAACCCACCCTATGTGGCCGAAAGCGACCGCGCTTCTCTTGCCGTAGAGGTCCGCGACCACGAACCGGAACTTGCTCTGTTCGCCGGTACCGACGGACTCGCCGCCTACCGCGATCTCATTCCCCAGGCCCACGCTGTCCTTGTCCCGGGCGGCTTCATTGCTCTTGAAATAGGCTGCGGCCAGCACTCCGCCATCAGCACACTTCTCGCCGAGGCAGGTTTTACCCAGATCGATTTCACTTCTGACCTGCAGGGTATTCAGCGCGTCGTCACCGCCCGCCGCTGATCCGAACCGCCGCGCGCCTCCGCCCCAATCGAATATTCTTATTACAATAAAAGTTCTGGAAGGAATCCCGTTATGCCCTCATCGAAAGGTTACGGAACCGCGAACGCGCAATCTCCGCTCGCGCCCATCAGCTTCACCCGCCGCGAGCCCGGCCCCACCGAGATTCTCATCGAAATCCTTTACACCGGCGTCTGCCACAGCGACCTGCACATGGCGCGCAACGAGTGGGGACAGTCCATCTACCCGCTCGTGCCCGGTCACGAAATCCTCGGCCGTGTTGCTGCCGCCGGCAGCAAGGTAACCAAATTCAAGGTGGGCGACATTGCTGCCGTTGGCGTCATCGTTGATTCCTGCCGCAAATGCGCTCCTTGCAACCACGGCGAAGAGCACTTCTGCAAAGAGGGCGCGACCCTCACCTACGCCGCCAAAGATCGCGTCGACGGATCCATCACCATGGGCGGCTACTCCAACAACTATGTTGTCGACGAGCGCTTCGCCCACACGGTTCCTTCCAACCTCGACCCGGCCGGCGTGGCCCCGCTGCTCTGCGCGGGCATCACCACCTACTCGCCGCTGCGCCACTGGAAGGTCGGCCCCGGCATGAAAGTCGGCATCGTAGGGCTCGGCGGCCTTGGCCACATGGCGCTCAAGTTCGCCCATTCCTTCGGCGCGCACGCCGTGCAGATCACCACCTCGCTCCGCAAGAAGGAAGACGCCTTGCGCCTGGGCGCCGACGAAGTCATCCTCTCCACCGACGAGGCGCAGATGAAGGCGCATGCCGATTCGTTCGACTTCATCCTCGACGCAGTCTCCGCTCCGCATGCGCTTGAGCCTTACCTCGCGCTGCTCAAGCAGGATGCAACCATGACGCTCGTGGGCCTGCCGGAGAAGCCGCCCTCCGTCGATGTCTTCTCGTTGATCTCGAAACGCGTCTCCATCGCCGGATCCATGATCGGCGGCATGATTGAGACGCAGGAAATGCTCGACTACTGCGGCAAGCACAACATCACGGCTGACGTCGAAGTCATTCCCATCCAGAAAGTCAACGAAGCTTTCGAGCGCATGTTAAAGCAGGATGTGAAGTATCGCTTCGTCATCGACATGAGCACGCTTGCGTAGTTGCTGAGCACGAAAAAGGCCCCGTTTGCCATCAGCAAGCGGGGCCTCTGCTATTTCGAACGCGATCGCTAGACCGATCCACCAGAGCTTGTGAGCCCCGTCTTAGTCAGGTCCCGGTAAAACCCAAGGTCTTTGCCCAACAAACTTTTCGTAATATAAGCAACCTGCCCATAGTGTTGTGCGAAGTGTTCCACCACCTGGTAAACAGCATCGAGCCCGCGCACCTTGTAGCCCTGGATCTCGTAGGGAGCCAGCAGTTCCTCGGTTGTCAGCCGGTCGAGCACCTTCGCCGCCTTGTCCAGCGTGGCGCCCAGCCGTTGCAGCAGCTCAGCCGCAGTCAAACCTCTGTCGGCCGCAAATTCGGCTGGCCTGTCGCGCCTGTCCTCGTTCCGGTCAAACGAATCCACCAGCCACTGCGTGATATTCCCGTTCAAATGCAGCAGCAGATTGCCGATGGTGTTTGACGCCTCATTCGGCCGCCACCACACCTGTTCCACCGTGAGCGGCTCCACGCAAGCCTTCATGCGCGGCCATTGCCGGTTCATCAGCCTGTCGCGCGAGAATGCGAGAAAGATCCCTGCGAGTTCGGAATTGGTTTCCGTCATGCGTGTCTCCTACGGCTCGATCGCCGACTCTCCGAATGGCTTTTCATCGCGTTCCTTCTGCCGGCCCGCGCTCTTGAACTCTTAAACCAGCTCGTAGCCGGCGAACCAGTAACCTATTTCAAAGGCTGCTGTCTCTTCAGCGTCCGAGCCGTGGATGGCGTTCTCCCCGATCGACTTTGCAAACTGCTTGCGGATGGTGCCCGGCTCGGCGTTTGCTGGATTCGTTGCGCCCATCAGCTTGCGCAAGTCGGCAATGGCGTTGTCCTTCTCAAGAACCATTAGCACCAGCGGACCCGAGGACATGAACTCGCAAAGCCCGTCGAAGAACGGCTTGCCGGCGTGCACGGCGTAAAATCCCTCCGCCTGCTTCTTTGAGATCGACTGCTTTTTGAGCGAAACAATCTTGAAGCCGCCCTTGTCGATGGCCGCGAGAATGGCGCCGATGTAGCCGTCGCGAACGGCGTCCGGCTTGATGATGCTGAAGGTGCGTTGTGCCACTGGTTTTGCTCCTGAAAAATGAATTTCTCTTCTTCTAATTGTAATTGCCGGCCGCATCAAGCGGGCTTCGACGGATGGTAGTGGAGCGTTCTGAAGATGCAGTCGTTCGGACGCGCTCTCGCAGTCTCCACCTGTTCTGCCAATTCGTCTGGACCGCCGTAAAACACCACTACCCGCCGTTACAGCGGGCAGTGGTGAGAGTAGCCAGGAGCAAGAGGCTAAGAGCTAGCAGCTGCCTTTCACGCCTTCCCAATCACATGCGCCAGCGTCGCCCCAATCTCCGCCGGCGAAACCACTACATGAATCCCCGCCGCGGTCATAGCCTTCATCTTGTCGGCCGCTGTGCCCTGGCCGCCGGAGATGATCGCGCCCGCGTGCCCCATGCGCCGTCCCGGAGGCGCTGTCTGCCCGGCAATAAAACCAACCACCGGCTTCTTCACGTATTGCTTCACAAACTCCGCAGCCGCTTCCTCCGCTGATCCGCCGATCTCGCCGATCATGATGATCGCTTCAGTTTCCGGATCGTCGTTCAACAACCGCAACGCATCAATGTGCGTGGTGCCGATGATCGGATCACCGCCAATACCGATCGCCGTTGACTGCCCGATGCCCCGCTGTGTCAACTGGTGCACGGCCTCGTAGGTCAGCGTGCCGGAGCGCGATACGATGCCGATCGAACCCTCTTTGTGAATGCGCCCAGGCATGATGCCAATCTTCGCCTTGCCCGGCGAAATCACGCCCGGGCAATTTGGACCAATCAACCGTGAAGGCGAGTTCTTAAGCTTCGCCCACACCTTCACCATATCCAGCGTCGGAATGCCCTCGGTAATGCAGACGATCAGGGCAATGCCCGCGTCCTCCGCTTCAAGAATTGCGTCAGCGGCAAACGGCGGCGGCACAAAAATCATGGTCGCGTTGGCCCCTGTCTCCTTCACCGCGTCGGCCACCGTGTTGAACACCGGCCAGCCTTCGTGGATGGTGCCGCCCTTGCCCGGCGTTACGCCGCCCACAACCTTGGTGCCATACTCCGCGCAGCCCTTGGCGTGGAACGTGCCTTCCTTGCCCGTGATTCCCTGAACAATCAATCGTGTGTCATTGCCAACCAGAACAGACATCTTATGCCCCCGCCTTTGCCGCTGCCTTAACCACTAGTTCCGCAGCTTCCTTCATCGTTTCGCCCACCAGGAAGTTCAGCCCACTCTCGGCAAGAATCTTGCGTCCTTCTTCCACGTTCGTGCCTTCGAGGCGCAGCACAATCGGCACCTGCACATTCAGCTTCCGGGCCGCGGCCACCACGCCCGTCGCCAGACGGTCCACGCGCAGAATGCCGCCGAAGATGTTGATCAAGATCGCCTTCACGTTCGCGTCTGACAGCAGAATTTCAAATGCGTGCTCAATCTGCTCCTGCGTCGCGCCGCCGCCCACATCCAGAAAGTTCGCCGGGCTTCCGCCTGCGTACTGGATAATGTCCATCGTCGCCATCGCCAGGCCCGCGCCGTTCACCATGCAGGCAATCGAGCCGTCCAGCTTGATGTAGTTCAGCGCGTACTTGCTCGCTTCCACTTCAAGCGGGTCTTCTTCGGCCACGTCACGCAGCGCCTTGATGTCCGCGTGGCGGAACAGCGCGTTATCGTCGAACGTGATCTTTGCGTCCAGCGCGTAGAGCTTGTCGTCCTTGGTGGTGATGAACGGATTGATCTCCACCAGCGACGCATCCGCTTCGACATACGCCTCGTACAGTTTCTGGAAGAACGTCACCGCCGCATTGATCTGCGTATTCTTGAGGCCCAACGCAAACGCCAGCTTGCGCGCCTGCCACGGCCAAAAGCCTGTCGCCGGGTCGATGGTCTCCTTGAAGATCGCTTCTGGCGTCTTGGCGGCCACTTCCTCAATGTCCATGCCGCCCGCCTTTGAAGCCATAAATACCAGCCTACCTGTGGCGCGGTCCAGCACGATGCCCAGGTAAAGCTCGCGATCGATGTCGGCCGTTTCTTCGAGCAGCAGCCGTTGCACCTTCTGGCCTGCCGGGCCGGTCTGATGCGTCACCAGTTGCATGCCCAGAATGTTTTTAACATGCATCTCGGCGTCTTCGCGCGTGCGAGCCACCTTCACGCCGCCGCCCTTGCCGCGGCCTCCAGCGTGAATCTGCGCCTTCACCACCACGCCCGTCGCGCCCTCCGCAAACAGTTTGCGGGCTACCGCCGAGGCTTCTTCCGGCGTGTTCGCCACTTCGCCCCTCGGCACGGCAACGCCGTACTTCGCGAGGATTTCCTTTGCCTGGTACTCATGAATTTTCATGTTGGTTTTCTTGCCGCCCCAGTCCGCTTTTGGCCAGTCCGCTGTTCTCTGTGGGATTCGGGTGCAAGTCCGGTTTGGTCCGGACCGGCGAAACCGTGCCAGCGGTATTCAAATCTTATCTTGCGGCCCTTTCGAGCGGCAAACTCGCCGCTTTTCGGCGCCCTACCGTTACCATTGAGAGATATGGGTGTCTTGAAGGAATTGCTGAAACCACTGGCTGAGGATGGCGTCGCGCTCACCCGCGAGCAGGCAGCCCAAGTGCTCGAGGAGATTCTTGCCGGCAATGCGCCGGAGCCGGAGATCGCGGCCATGATGGCCGTGATGGCGACGCGCGGCGAGCAGGCGCCGGAGCTGGCAGGCTTTGTGGACGTCCTGCGTGCCCACGTCACGCCCGTTCCGCTCACCGACGAGGAGCGCGCCTCGCTGGTCGACGTGGTCGGCACCGGTGGCGGAGGCCCACTCACCTTCAACATCTCCTCGGGCGCGGCGCTGGTGGCGGCTGCTGCGGGAGCCAAAGTGGCCAAGCACGGCAATCGCGCCATCACTTCCCGTTGCGGCGCCGCCGACGTGCTTGAAGCCCTGGGCGTGCCCATCGAACTCGGCCCGCAAAAGGCCGCCGAGTGCCTGCGCGCAACCGGATTCATGTTCCTCTTTGCGCCGCTCTACCATCCCGCCATGCGTGTGGTCGGCCCCCTGCGCCGCGCTCTTGGCTTCCGCTCTATCTTCAATCTCTGCGGACCGCTCTCAAACCCCGCCGAAGCCCGCGCCCAGGTCATTGGCGTGCTCGCTCCCTCCAAAGTCCTGCTGGTTGGCCGCACCCTCCTCGCCCTCGGCGCAAGAAAAGCCTTTGTCGTTCACGGCACCGATGGCATCGACGAGCTCACCACCACGGGCGAATCGGTCGTCGCGCGCGTTGAGGAGTCGGAGACCGGCGAACTGAAACTCCGTGCCTCGCGCATCACTCCTGAGATGGCGGGCCTGCCGCGCGCTAATCTCGAAGACTTTACCGGCGGCAAAGTCACCACCAACGCTGCACTGCTCTTCGATGTCCTCACCGGCATCAAGGGACCGCGCCGCGACATTGTGCTGCTCAACGCGGCGGCTGGCCTGGTTGCCGCGGGCCTCGCCGATGACCTGAAAACAGGCGTAGAAATGGGCGCTGAAGCCATTGACTCCGGCCAGGCCGCAGCCACGCTTGAAAAACTCCGCCGCTTCGGCGCTAAGCAATCAACCATCCAGTAGGTCCGCAGAAGGGCGGCAGCGTCCGGTTGGACTGTTGCCCACGCGGAACCGCGTCATTTGAATTTGAGAATCGCAATCTCCCGGCATTGCCAGTTTTAGCATGAGGTTTCTGCTGTCTCGATCCAGTTGGGTCGAGGTATTCTTACCGCATGCTTCCCCGCCGGACAACATGCAGCCTCTTGCTCCTGCTGGCCCTCGCGGCCGCCGCCAGTTCGGGGCCTGCTCGGGCGCAGGAGGGCGGCGGCGGACCGCAGGTCAAGCAACTGCAGTCGTTTAACGGGCCGTGGCGGGTGCACACCGGGGATCTGCCGCTGGGCGCCAGCCCGAATCTGGATGACAGCGTCTGGCAACAGATCGATCTTTCCGCAGTGAAGGGCAAGAACATGACCGACGCGCAAGGGGTGGCCTGGTTTCGAGCCCTCATCCCGAAGCAGGACCTGCCCACGGATGCTGCGCTGCTGGTCGCTCCACTGGCGGACGGCTGCCAGATTTTTGTCAACGGCGCCAAGGTTGCCGACTGCAACCAGCTCCCCGGGCCCAACCACTACACCCATCGCGGGATCCTGGTCCATCTGGCAGACAGTTCGCTCGGCTCTCCCCTGCTGGTCGCCATCCGCATCGATCATGCGCAGAACATACGGTCTGGCGCCTTCGGGTTGGCAAAGGGCAGCGTTCTGGTTGGATCTTCAGCGGTGCTGGCAGATTACCGCACCGCGAGGGATGCTGAACGCTTTTACAGATATCTGCCGCAGACACTGCTTTGCGTGGGCGAACTTCTAGGTGGCGCTGTACTCTTGCTCGCATTCGCCTTTGACAGAAGCAGCCGCGAGTATCTGTGGTTCGCGGCTTTCCTGTGGCTGGACGGCTCCGCATCGCTGATGTCGTGCTTTGACGGGGTGTACCCAATCATTGGCCCGGCATGGCAGGACTGGGGCAACATTTTTGGGTTAGTCGCGCGGTACGCGCTCCTCATCGGATTTCTGGCGTCTTTCACCAGGACGCGGATGAACTGGGCGGTGCGGGGCTACCAGGTCGCCCTTCTCATTGCGCCCGAGGTGATCTTGGCTGCGCACCTCCATAAGCTGGCTTGGAATATTCCCCAATCCGCATTCCTGGCTTTGCAACTTCCATTCGTGGTGGGCTCCCTCGCGTTCCTGGCGCTGCAATGGCGCCGGGGCAACCGGGATGCGGCGCTCTTGCTGCCTTCGTTTTTGCTGGCAAACGGCATCGAGATCCTCGGCCTGACAGGGCTGATTCCGGGGAATTTCCGCATTGGGACACGTTTCCATTACGAATGGGACGATCTGTCGATGTTCTTCTTCCTTGTTTCGATCGCTCCGGTCATGATTGCACGCCATCGACGCACCACGATGAAGCATGCCCAAACCTCTGCCGAATTGGAAGCGGCGCGGGAGGTGCAGCAGCAATTGGTCGTGCCGGCTGTGGATGTCCCGGGATTCAGAATCGAGAGCGCCTATGCTCCAGCCAAGCATGTGGGCGGCGACTTTTTCCGCGTCGTGCCTGTGGAAGACGGCAGCGTCCTGGTTGTGGTGGGCGATGTGAGTGGAAAAGGGCTGAAGGCTGCGATGACCGTCAGCGCGATCATGGGCGCCTTGCAGGACTACTCCTCAAGCAGGCCGGCTGAGGTTCTTGCCCACATCAACCGGGTGCTCTATGGACGAGTGAGTGGATTTGTCACTTGCTGCGCGGCGCTGATTGCAACAGATGGCGCAATGACGCTTGCGAATGCAGGCAATCCGGCTCCCTATCGAAATGGCGAGGAGATTGCCGTCGAACCAGGCTTGCCCCTCGGCATGCTGGCTGAGAACGCCTATGCGGAGACGCACTACAGGATTGCTCCCGGTGATCGGCTTACATTTGTCTCTGACGGCGTCGTGGAAGCCAAGAACGCACAAGGAGAACTCTACGGCTTTGAGCGCACGCAGACCATAAGCTGTCAATCGGCGTACACAATCGCGAAGGCAGCCGCGCAGTTCGGTCAGGAGGACGACATCACCGTAGTGACGCTTGCGAGGGAGAGAGTTGAAGCAGTTGCCGACGCCAGGAATGCCGTCCCCGCACTGTCCGTCTAAACTGGTTCCGATCGTGTTTGTCGCCAAGTGGTCAGTGATCTTTATGTGGACGGACTTATGCCAGCAAGAATGAGCAAAACCGGTGAACTTCGTCCATCCCCCAAGAATCGGAATTCTACGCAAAGCTGCCTGAGCGAAATTCCTCCAGCCCCTCACTGCGCCGTCGCCTCCGCCAGCCCCGCCGTTCTCGGCCAGACATCCACCAGCCCCTCCCAGCCCTTTTCCCTTTATTTCTTTAGCCCCAAGGGAATGTTGATTCAATACCGGGACGTATGCAAAGGTTCAGTCACACCAGAAAAAACCATGCAAGTTCCCCAAGTCCGCCCGTTCCTAGCGTGAAGGAGAAAGACCGATGTTTCCCAAACAGGCAATCGCAACTTTTCTGCTGCTGGCCGCAGGCCTGGCAGCCTGCGCGCAGCAACCCAATCAGCTGCAACTCAAAATCGACCCCACCAACCGCACCCTCACCGTCAGCGCTCAAAATGAGATCACCGTTGATCCCGATGTGGCCACCCTCCACATCGGCTTTCAAACGCAGCCCTCTGACGCCAAGGCCGCGTACGCCGCCGGAGCGCAAACCTCCAACGCCATCATCGGCGCGCTCAAGCAAGCCGGCGTTCAAGAGAGTGCAATTCACAGCGAGAGTCAGCGCCTCGACGCGGTCTACGGCAAGCCCCACAAGTTCACGCTCGCCCAGCAATGGACCGTCAAAGTCACCCCCGAGCGCGTCGCCGAAATTCTTGATGTCGCCGTGACCGCCGGAGCCACAGACAGCGGCGATATCGACTGGACCGTCGCTGACGAAAAGGCGCTTGAAGACAAGGCTCTCGACGGCGCAACCGCTCGCGCCCGCGCGCAGGCCGAAGTGCTCGCTAAGGGCATGGGCGTCCATCTCGGCGCCATCCTCTACGTCACCAACCAGACTTCCGCGTCGGTCTTCCCGAGGGTCTACGCCGCCAACGCAGCTCCCATGGCAGCGATGGCTGGCGCACCGCCACCACCTCTGGCCATCGAGCCGCGCAAAGTATCCAGCTCAGCCAATGTCTATGCAGTCTTCGCCATCGAGTGAGGCTGCGTACTCGCCCGCCGGCCTGTGCCCCATCCATTCCGCGGTCGCCGCGGCGACCGGAATGGGTGGGCTCGCAGAAAGCAAACCCGAAATCCAACGGCACCTAGTCCAACAGCTCCATCGTTATCGGATCGGGCTCGCCACCAAAGTATTTCTCAATCGCTTCGCTGAAGATCGGTGTCTCCGGCGCGACCCGCGCAAACAGCGTCATCGACGAGCGAAATTTCAAATCGTCCGGCGAGCCGAAGATCTCATCAATCGGCCGTCCCTCCACCAGGTTCACCAGCCGCGTGCACTGCTCCAGCCGCGGCCCCAGCACGGGATGCTTCCAGTAAGCCTCAGCCTCCGCAAGCGAGCCCATGCCATAGAAATCCGCCTGCATGCTGTGCCCCAGTCCGCGCAACTGCGGAAACACAAACCACATCCAGTGCGAGCGCTTTTCTCCAGCGCTCAATTCCAACACCACCCGCGCGTACACCTCATTCTGCGCAATCACAAACCGTTCCAGATTGAATGGGTCGCTCACGCCGGTCTCTCCTTCCATATCCTGCGTGGAATCTTCGCTACAACAATCCCGTCTGGCCCGAGATCCGGCGCGAAACCATCCATGAAGCCAGCGAGATGCCAAGCGCGATCACAACCCATCCCGCCGCTCCAAATGGCCCCACCAGATTCGCCGTCAAGTTCGCCGGCCAATGCGGAGCGTTGAAAACCAGGTTGCTCGCCGCGGCCCTCGCCTGCCCTGCGATCTCGTATCCACCCCAGCCAAACACGCCCACGGCCAGCACCATACCCGGAACCGCGCGCCGCCACGGGAAAGCGATCGGCGCAGGCACGCGGGCCTCTTCCTCGATCCGCTCCATCACCGAGGCGGCGAAACCTGAAGCAGGAATCAACTCTTCCTCGCCGGCCAGAATCCGGTCAATCGGGCTTGCGGACATTTCCATTCCCTCGCCTGGCTTCGTATTCATCCTCAAGCCTCCCCTCCCGTTTCGAGCGCGGCCAGATCGGGCCGCCCCATCTCTTCCTTCAGATGCGGAAAACGGCTCTTGAGCAGCGCCCGGCCTCGCGAAAGCCTCGCTTTCACGGTACCTTCGGGCAGACCCATCGTGCGTGCCGTCGCCTCCACATCCATCTCGTGAAAATAAAACAGAATCACCGTCTCCCGATAGCGCCGAGGCAGGGCAAGCACCGCGCTCCGCACGCTCTGCTGCTGTTCCCGCTCCGCAATGGCCGTGTGCTGGCCGGCGGGCGCCGAGGGTTCCTCGATCTCCTCCAGCGGCAGGTTCACCGTTGGCACCCGCTTCAACTCTGTCCTATAGACGTTGGCCGCAACCGAAAAGAGCCAGGTGGAAAAGCTCGCCTCGCGCCGCCATTGCGCCAACCCGCGCCAAGCGCGCACAAAAGCCTCCTGTGCCATCTCTTCTGCGCGCCCCCGGTCGCGGCAGTAGCGCCACGCCATGTTCACCAGCGGCCCCTGCCAGCGGCGAACGATGCCCTCAAACGCCTGCACGTCGCCCGCCAGCACCCGCAGAACGTCGGCAAGGTCGGCAGCCGACCGCTCTTCCATCGCATTTGAGGGTGTTGCTTGCAAGGCCGGCGCTCTCCGTCGGGTAAGACATGCGGGCCCGTTGCGCGGTTGCAAAATGTTGCCGCGTTGCGAGAGAAAGGTCTCTTTCGAAATCTTCCCTGAGAAAATGCAACCGGCATTTCAATCGCCCTGTCTCACCGTTTGCAAGGGAGAAAATCCCCCGCAACTCAATCAGGAGGATTGTATGGCAACTTTGGCATTTCATCTGTTCAACGCACCCGATATGAGCGGCTTCGGCCTGTGGATGTTCCTGTCCATCGGCGCCGTGGCCCTGTTCGTCGTCTTCATTCCGCTCACCTCATACATCGACAGCCAGCGCCGCGAGCGCGAAGCCTTCTACAAGGCTGAAACCCTGCGCCGCATCGCCGAGTCCACCACCGAAGGCGGCAAGGCTGCCGTGGAACTGCTGCGCCAGCAGGATCGGATCGCTCGCGGCAAGAGCCGCGAAGGCTTGAAGATCGGGGGCCTTATCAACATGGGCGTCGGCATCGGGCTCATGATCTTTCTCCGCGCCCTCGTTGGCCCCGCCATCTCCCTCTGCGGCCTCATTCCCGGCCTCATCGGCGTGGGCATGCTGGTCTACGTCTACGTTCTCGCCGCGCCCATCGAGTAGAGCCTTGCCGCTTCTGGAGGACTCGAACTCAAGAACACCGCTTTGAATCCTCTCCGCCTCTCGCGCCATCGAACAGATAGTTGTTATAACGACTATCTGTTCGCCCACCCCACCCTGGGCCACAGCGCACGATAGTCCAGGAAGGATAAACCCATGGCTATCAACATCAACCGCCAACCCACAATCTTCATCCCCCACGGCGGAGGACCCTGCTTCTTCATGGATTGGACCTGGGGCCCTGCCGACACCTGGCTCAAGACTCAGCGCTTTCTCGAGGGTCTGGCTGCCACTCTGCCGTCCGCCCCGAAAGCCATCCTCGTCATCAGCGGCCACTGGGAAGAGCCGGCCTTCACCGCCAGCACGGCGGCCCAGCCAAAACTCATCTTTGACTACTCGGGCTTTCCCGAAGACACCTACCGCCTCACCTGGCCCGCACCAGGCCAGCCCGAACTCGCGGCCCGCGTGGCCTCACTGCTGGCCGATGCCGGCCTGCCTTCGGCTCTCAGTGCAAACCGCGGCTACGATCACGGCGTCTTTGTTCCGCTCAAGGTGGCCTTCCCTGCGGCAGAAATCCCGGTCGTCACGCTCTCGCTCGCAGCCAGCCTCGATCCCGCACTCCATCTCGCCGCCGGACGCGCGCTGGCCCCGTTGCGCGACGAGGGCATACTCATCGTCGCCAGCGGCATGAGCTTCCACAACCTCCGAGGTTACCTCCAGCCCACCACAACCGAGCGGGCCCGCGCCTTTGACGCATGGTTGACCGCTGCCGTCGAGTCCCCCGCACTCCAGCGCGACGCGCTGCTTACCGCCTGGCGTCAGGCTCCTTTTGCCGCCTACGCCCATCCCCGCGAAGAGCATCTCGTCCCGCTCTTCGTAGCCGCCGGAGCCGGAGGAGAGGCCCCCGGCCAGCGTATCTTCACCGACGAGCCCATGGGCGCAGCCATCAGCGCCTACAGCTTCGCGGGGTGACCCCGCGCACGGAATCAGCTCCCCGCGCGAACCCTGCCCGCGCCTGTGTATAGTGGGGGTGCGCGGGCGTCTTGTGCGCCCCGGTTCCGTGGAGTTCCCCATGCATCGGCGCGAAGTTCTCAAGCTCGCGGCTCTTGGCGCGGCAGCAGCAACCCTGGACAAAGGCCTCGCGGCGCTGCCCACGGCTGCCAGCGGCCCCATCCCCGTCATCGACGCCCATATTCATCTGTTTGACACCCTCCGACCCGGCGGCGTGCCCTGGCCTGAGAAGACGGATGCCGTCGTCTACAAGCCCGCTCTGCCCGCGCGCTATGTCACGCAAAGCGCGGCATTCGGCGTGGTCGGAGCCATCGCCATTGAGGCCAGCCCACTCGCCAGTGACAACCAATGGCTCCTGAATGTCGCCGCCAGCAATGCCATGATCGTTGGCATCATCGGCGATCTCGTTCCCAGCTCGCCCACCTTCATCGAGGCTTTGGAGCGCCTTCACGGAGACCAGCTTTTTCTTGGCATCCGCTACGGAAACCTGTGGAATCGCGACCTGGCCGCCGACCTCGAAAATCCCGGATTCATTGACGGTCTCAAGGCCCTTGCCCAAGCCGGACTGGTGCTTGAAACCGCTAATCCTGACCCCCGTCTCATCGGCGCAGTAGTTGAAGTGGCAGAGCGCATTCCCTCGCTCCGCATCGTCATCGACCATCTGCCCCACGCGCCCCTGCCCACTGACAAAGACGCGCTCGACGATTACTGGGCCAATCTCCGCCTGCTCGCCGGATCCCCGCGCGTCTTCGTCAAGCTCTCTGAGATTCCCGTCCGCCAGAACAATCGCATCATCACCGACCCCCACTTTTATCAGGCAAGTCTTGACGCTCTCTGGGACAACTTTGGCGAAGACCACGTGCTGTTTGGCAGCGACTGGCCCAACAGCGACCACGTAGCAAC
>Ga0182012_10001202_pt1 | contig 28560 bp, 20 predicted proteins | sample 612S2SmetaG_FD_120486 | JGI IMG/M metagenome (GOLD analysis project Ga0182012, IMG submission 120486) | Permafrost microbial communities from Stordalen Mire, Sweden - 612S2S metaG | ecosystem: Environmental > Terrestrial > Soil > Wetlands > Permafrost | place: Sweden: Stordalen | collected...
ACACCGTCCAGGCCTCGCCGTCGGCGCGGCACAGCGCCTGGTGGGCGCCCGCCGCGTGCAGCCGTTCGGGGGACGCGAAGAGCGGGGCCAACAGCGTTTCGGGTGTCAATATCGGCCAGAGCCTGTCGAGCGCGGCGACGAACTGCTCGTTGTCGGCGAGCTCGTCGAGCAAGTCCGTCCGCAGTTTCTCCCAGGTTGCTTTATCTTCCCGGGTCAGCCAGCCCCGGCCCAGCCGCGCTATCGCCCGCTCGGTAAGCACCCACGTGACGATTTCGCTGAACACCGCGCGGGCCTGGTTGTGCGGCAGCCCGCTCGCTCGCGCTTCGTCTCTGGCCCACTCCGCCGTCTCCGCGTCGATCCGCATCGTGACGTCCGCCAGTTCGATCAATAACGGCTGCTCGGGGATTCGCTGACGATCGGCGACCGCCGCCGCGAGCACATCCAGGATCTTCAGCGAGCCCTTCAGCTGCGCGGCGAGCGGGTCATCCTCGGCGGTGACGTGCAAACCGGGCACCAGGTCGCCGACGGTGATGAACACCACGCTGGACTCGCCCAGCGACGGAAGCACCCGGTCGACATGTTTGAGGAACGCGGTGTTGGGCCCGACCACCAGCACACCGTGGCGTTCGATCCGCTCCCGCTGGGTGTACAGCAGGTACGCGACGCGGTGCAGTGCCACCACTGTCTTCCCGGTGCCCGGGCCGCCCTCGATCACCAGCACGCCGGTGTGATCGTGCCGGATGATCTCGTCCTGCTCGGCCTGGATCGTCGCCACGATGTCGCGCAGCCCCTCACCGCGCGGCGCATTGACCGCCGCGAGTAGGGCTAAATCTTCCGAGCCCCCCGCCTCTGCGCCATCGGGGCGGCCGAAGGTCTCGTCGGCGAACTCGACCAGGCGCCGTTCGCGGGTGTGGAATTGGCGCCGCCGGCGCATGTTCTCCGGGCTGGCGGCGGTGGCGACGTAGAACGCGCGCGCCGCCGGCGCCCGCCAATCCAGCAACAGCGGTTCGTAATCGTTGTCCGCGTCGAACAGGCCGAGGCGGCCGATATAGAACCGTTCGCCCGAAAGGGCGTCCAACCGGCCGAAACACAGTCCTTCGTCCGCCACGTTCAGCCGCTTGACCTCTTTGGCCACCGCGCGCACCTCGGAGTCCCGATCCGCCAGCGTCTCGGCGTCCCCGGCCAGCGCGGCGCGGAACTTGTCTTTGGCTCGCGCGCGCTCGGCGTCGAGGCGCGCGTAGAGCCCGGTCACATATGTCTGCTCGGACCGCAGTTCGACTTCGTACCCTCGAGTTGACACGTACCTCCATTTGCGTTGCGGCAGTTACGAATAGCTAGCGGCGGCGCGCCGTTCCTGCAGCGGCGCGCCGTGTCGTGTCTGCGTAGGAGAGTTGCCACGAAAACGCTTTCTTGCACGTGCTTGTCAACCATCCAGACAGCAGCCTGGCGCACCGCGTCTACTTTAGTGTCCTGCGGTGCGGCTCCGCCGCACAGTGCGCCGCCGAGCCGACTGGCGATCAACTCGTCACACACACATCGCTTCGCCAGCAAGGTTGAGATCCGCGGGCAAATTTCATCGGCATGTCACAGAAATCTCTGGCGGGCCGTGGCAAAGAGGCGATAGTTTGCTATCGGGCGCAGTTCTTACCAGGACGTCGAAACGGTGAATTTATAATGTCATATTTCATTTTGGTGCCCGATGCGATGGAAACCTCGGCAACGCGGTTAGCCGGCATCGGCGCCGCAATCAGCGAAGCTCAGGCGGTGGCGGCGCCTCGAACCGCGGCGTTGCTTGCCGCGGCCGAAGACGAGGTGTCGGCCGCGGTTGCGGCGCTTTTTTCCGATCACGCCCAACAGTTTCAGGCGCTCGGCGCGCAGGCTGCGTCCTTTCACAACCGGCTTGTGCAAACCTTGACCGCCGGCGCGGGGTCTTATGCGCTCACCGAGGCCGCCAACGCTAATCCGTTGCAGGCCTTGGAACAGGATCTGTTCGCCGCGATCAATGCGCCGACCGAGGCATTGTTGGGGCGGCCGCTGATCGGAAACGGCGCCAACGCGGCTCCCGGCTCGGGGCAAAACGGTGGGGCCGGGGGCCTGTTGTTCGGCAGCGGGGGCGCCGGTGGATCCGGGGACAATGGTCAAAACGGCGGCAACGGTGGGGCGGCCGGGTTGTTCGGCACCGGTGGGGCCGGCGGGGCCGGTGGTTCGGGCACAGCTGTCGGCCAGGCCGGCGGTGCCGGCGGGGCGGGTGGGGCCGGCGGGTTGTTGTTCGGTGACGGTGGCGTCGGCGGCCACGGGGGCGCGGGCAACGCAACCACCTTCGCCGCCGGCGGCGCTGGGGGGGCCGGCGGGGCCGGCGGCCTGTTCGGTGCTGGTGGTACCGGTGGGGCTGGCGGACAGGCAGACGTAGTCGTGGGGGGCGGCGGAGGCGGGGGCGGTGGACTCGGTGGGGCCGGTGGCGCCGGTGGAGCCGGTGGCCTGTTGGCCGGCCTGCTCGACGCGGGCGGCGGTCACGGCGGTGACGGCGGTCTTGGTGGTGTCGGCGGCACCGGCGGACCGGGTGGTGCCGCGGGCCTGCTCGGCGGCCCGGGCGGCGCCGCTGGAAGCGGCGGGGTGGGCAGCGTAACTGGTGGTCACGGCGGGGCTGGCGGCAACGCGGGCCTGCTGTTCGGTACGGGTGGGTCGGGCGGGACGGGAGGAGACGGTTTCGTCACGGGTGGGGTCGGCGGTACGGGCGGGAACGCCGGCGGGTTGTTATCCAGCGGCGGCGCCGGCGGGTCCGGCGGAATGGGCCTAAGCGGCGTCGGCGGCAACGGCGGGGCTGGCGGTGCGGCCGGTCTGTTGTTCTCCGACGGCGGCGTCGGGGGTGTCGGCGGCGTTGGCGGTGCCCAAGGGCTGACGGGCTTCACCGGGGGGGTTGGCGGGCCAGGTGGCCAGGGCGCACTGTTGCTCGGTAATGGCGGCGCCGGCGGGGCCGGTGGAACCAGCCTGGAGGGAACCGGTGGTACGGGTGGGGTGGGCGGGAACGCCGGGTTGCTCGGACCCGCGGGCAACGGGGGCAACGGCGGGTACAGCCCCGTCACCATCGGCTCAGCCGGCGCCAACGGGTTCGCCGTCCTGCAGCCGCTGTACAACGTGATCAACGCCCCCACCGAGCTGCTGTTGGATCGTCCGCTGATCGGTAACGGCGCCAACGCGGCCCCCGGCTCTGGACTCAACGGTGGGGCCGGCGGCATCTTGATGGGCGCTGGCGGCGCCGGTGGGTCGGGCGCCAACGCGGGCGAACACGGTGGGGCTGGCGGATCGGCCGGGCTGCTGGGCGCGGGAGGTCCTGGCGGCGCCGGCGGCTTCTTCCAGAACAACGCCGGCGCTGGGGGCGCGGGCGGCAGTGGCGGGCTGCTGTTGGGCAGCGGCGGGGTCGGTGGGCCCGGCGGTGTTTCGCTGGAGGCCACCGCGGGGGCCGGGGGCGCAGGCGGCGCCGGCGGGCTTTTCGGGCCTGGCGGGAACGGAGGTGCCGGCGGGCTCGGCGGAATATTTAATGGCGACGTAATTCTAGCCGGTGGGGCAGGGGGTTCGGGCGGCGCCGGCGGTACCGGCGGATTACTCAGCGGACTCCTCGACGCCGGTGGCGGGAACGGTGGCATAGGGGGACTGGGCATCGAAAATCCCGGCGGTGCCGGCGGCGCCGGCGGCAACGCAAGCTTGCTCGCCGGTAGCGGTGGCGCCGGCGGCGCCGGCGGCCTCGGCTTTGCTGGTGACGGGGGGACCGGCGGGGCCGGGGGTAACGGCGGACTGCTCTCCGGCGACGGTGGCGTCGGCGGAGGGGGCGGTCACGCCGGCGGGACGCATGCGGGTGGTAGCGGCGGAGCCGGTGGCAATTCGGGACTGCTGCTGTCCAACGGAGGTGCGGGCGGAGTCGGCGGCGATGGCGCCGGGACCGGCGGGGCCGGCGGCAGCGCGGCGCTGACCGGCTTCGGCGGCGGCGGCGGTGCCGGCGGCGCCGGCGCGAACCTCGGGGGTGCCGGCGGCTCGGGTGGCAAGGCCGGCATCCTGCTGGGCGGCGGTGGCGCCGGCGGCGCCGGCGCCAGCGCCGACAACTTGACTGTCGGGGGTGCCGGCGGAACCGGTGGCGATAATGTGCTGATCGGCGTCGGTGGCAACGGAGGCAACGGTGGCGCCGGCGCCACCCCCGGCAACGCCGGCTCTGGCGGCAACGGGGGTCTGCTGGGCGTTGACGGGATCGACGGGCTGCCTTAGCCCGGAATTGACACCATATCGAACTAATGTTCGAATAGAGTGATGCGCTGGGGTGACCAGGCCGTCGCGGTCAACGGGAAGCCCGTCGACGACGGCGCGCTACCGGGGCTGCAGCGGATCGGCTTCGTCCGAAGCGTGCGGGCGCCGCAGTTCGACGGCATCACCTTTCACGAGGTGCTGTGCAAGTCCGCGCTGAACAAGGTGCCGGACGCGGCCGCGCTGCCGTTTCGCTACACCGTCAACGGCTACCGCGGCTGCTCGCATGGCTGCCGCTACTGTTTCGCGCGCCCCACCCACGAATACCTGGACTTCGACCCCGGCGACGACTTCGACACCCAGCTGGTGGTGAAGACCAACGTCGCCGAAGTCCTGCGCCGGGAACTGCGCCGGCCGTCCTGGGCGCGCGAGACCGTCGCGCTGGGCACCAACACCGATCCCTACCAGCGCGCGGAGGGCCGATACGCGCTGATGCCGGGCATCATCGGTGCGCTCGCGGAATCGGGAACGCCGCTGTCAATCCTGACCAAGGGCGCGCTGATGCGCCGCGACCTGCCGCTGATCAGTCAAGCGGCACAGCAGGTTCCGGTGTCGGTCGCCGTGTCGTTGGCGGTGGGCGATGCCGAGTTGCACCGCGACGTCGAACCCGGCACGCCGACGCCGCAGGCCCGCCTCGGCCTCATCGCGGCAATCCGGGACGCCGGCCTGGACTGTCATGTGATGGTTGCGCCGGTGCTGCCGCATCTCACTGATTCCGTCGAGCACCTGGACCGGCTGCTCGGTCAGATCGCGGCCGCCGGCGCCACCGGCGCAACGGTTTTCGGCCTGCATCTGCGCGGCTCGACCCGCGGCTGGTTCATGGCGTGGCTGGCCCGTTCGCATCCGGATCTTGTCGGCCGCTACCGCGAGTTGTACCGGCGCGGAGCGTATCTGCCGCCCAGCTACCGCGAGATGCTGCGCGAGCGGGCCGCGCCGTTGATCGCGAGGCACCGGCTGGCGGGTGATCACCGCCCGTTCCCGCGCGCGGCCGTCAGAGCTGTGGCGCCGGCATCAGTCCAGCAGGCGCTGTTTTGAGCTAGGCGGATTTGTCGCCGCGCGGCTTGGTAAGGGTGAACTGGTCCACCACGGAGACCGCGCCGAACAATCCGTTCAGGGCGTATTGCGTTGCCTTGATCGACGTGTGGCCGCCGGGTTGCCCCGGGTCGACGTCGAAAGCCGCGAAACCGTAGGCGTTGTCGCGGTCACGAAACGCCGACCACGGCGCATCCTCCAAAACGTAGATCGGCGGCTTGTGCCCGATCGCGGGATCAAAAGCTCCGACGCCGGTCAACACCCGGCACTGGGGTTGGGGGAAAAACAACGCATTGCTCGGCGCGGACGTGCCGCCGCCGCCGATGACGAGGTGCACGGTTCCCTTGGTCGCGTCGATGAGGTCGGTGCGGGTATCGACGGGTATCGGCGTTCGGGTATCGGTGTTTTGCGCTCCGCGCAGCGGGTGTGACCGCTCATAGTGGTGTTCGTGGCCGCACAACACCAGATCGACTTGGTACTGGTCGAACAACGGCAGCCATTCCTCGCGTATCCCGAGGTCGGCGCCGTTGGTGCGGTCGGCCGTGGAGATCGCCGTCTGGTGCATGCAAACGACTAACCAGTCAACGTTGCGGTCGCGGCGCGCGTCGGCGAGTTCGGTGGCAAGCCAACGTTTTTGCTCGCCACCTGAGTAGCCGTGCACATAGGAGTTGCCGCCGTCCTGGAAGGCCACGTCGTCATTGTTCAGACTGATCACCCGCACCGAGCCGGCGGTGAACGAGTACCACAGCCCACGCAGCTCCGGGCTGGCTCCGGATTCGGGCACTGCGAAGTACGTCTGGTAGGCGCCGTAACCGACCGGTCCGTTGCCCAACTCGTTCTCGTGATTGCCGGCCGCGGGCATCCAGGGCCGGTACCGCGCCGAGCGGGTGTTGTTGTCGAACCAGTCCGACCAGGTGCGGATCCGGTCTTGGGCAAGGTTGGCGTAGCAGAGGTCGCCGTTGACCAGGTTGAACAGTGGGGCAATGCGTTCGATGGCCGAGGTGATATCGCCGGCGGCGGGCGACCCGATGTTGTCGGTGCCGAGCTTCCCGTTGGGCAGCGTGTGCAGCATTGGGGTGGACTGATCGCCGAAACTTGTGAAGCGCAGTGGCTTTCGCCCCAACGGCGCAGTTCTTACGGTGCCCAGGGAGGGATCGGCGCCGTCGTGCACCGCGGCGTACACATAGTCGGTATCCGGGGTGAGGCTGGTCAGCCGAGCATGGTTGACGCGAATCTCCTTGTTGGACTTCGCGTCCCGGTAGGTTCGGGTTTCGGCTGCGACGGTTTGGCCGAAGCCGGAGGTCGGCGTGCCCAGCATGACTCGCGGATTGCCCACGGCGTCGGCGGTGTGCCATGACACCACCACCTCGGTGCCGGCGTTCTTGCCGAACTGCAGGTGCACACCGGCCACCGGTGGCGTGCCGCTGCGGTCCGGCTGGTACCACAGACTCGGGCCGCGATGGTGCGACCAGACCAACGCCGCCCCGCCGGCCATGCCCGCGCCCAGTGCTGCCGAGGCTGCGCCCGTCGTGAGCAGCCTGCGACGGCTGATGCCCGGCTCCTCCGGCACGTCAGTCATTCCTGACTTCATACCGGAAGCGGTTTACGATCCGGTAGCGTTTTTACTATGAGCAACCTGCGGAAAGCGGCCGCCTGGGTCGGAGTCGCGACGTTGACCGCGGCCTTCGGAGGCGGCGTGCCGGCTACCGCAACCGCGGACCCGGCCGGCCACCAGGTGACCTACACCGTGACGAGCCCTAACACGCTGACCGCGACCGTTCAGTACATGAATGCCGATCCGCCCAGCCAGGCGGCCTACAACGCGGACTCGTCGAAATTCATGACCAATGTGCAGGCCCAGATCAGCGGCGGGCAACCGGTCGTCTATACGACGACGCTCGCAAATCCCAACCAGTGGGCGATCATCACCGCCAGCGGGATCCTGCATTGGCCGGATTCGGGCAATGGCCCTGTCGCATTTCACTGCGAGATCGCCGTGGACGGCCAGGTCGTCGTGCAACAAGACGCGACGTCCGCCGTCTCGTGTGCGACGCGGCCTTGGTAGTCGGTTAACGGCTAGCCGAGGGCCCCGGCGCTGAAGGTGTCGCACTTGTTCGGGTCACCGGTCTGATAACCGATGGTGAACCACTTCTGCCGTTCCGCAGACGAACCGTGTGTCCACGACTCCGGGTTGATGCGCCCTGTCGAGGCCTTCTGGATGCGGTCATCGCCCACCGACGCCGCCGCGGAGAGGGCGTCGCGGATGTCGTCGTCGCTCAACGGCTGCAAGTAGGGCACGCCCGTGCTCTGCTGCTTGACGGTCGACGCGTAGTGCGCCCAGATGCCGGCATAGCAGTCCGCCTGCAGCTCGGTCCGCACGCCGTTGCCGTTAGCGCCCTGGGCACCTTGCTGGGCGCGGCCCAGGTTGCCCTGCAGTTGTTGCACGTGGTGGCCGTACTCGTGAGCCACCACATACTCCTGCGCGAACGGTCCGCCGCTGGAGCCGAACCGGTCGACCAGCTCCTTGAAGAATTCGGTGTCGAAATAGGCGGTCTGGTCGACCGGGCAGTAGAACGGTCCGACCGCGGTCGTCGCGGGCCCGCAGCCGGTGTTGACCGACCCGGTGAACAGCCGCAGATGCGGGCGGGTGTATTTCGGCATCAGCTGGTGCCAGACCGCGTCCACGGAGTTGCCGGTGGCCACCACCCGGCACTGCACGTACTTGTTGGCGTCGGCCCCGCTTTTGCACTGGTTCAGGTCGAAACCGGGTGCCACGTCATCGCTATAGCTCGACTGCTGCTGGCTGACGATGGGGCCGGGATCGACCCCGAGGAACATTGCGACCACCACAATGAGCAGTCCGCCGAGGCCGCCGCCCAGGGCAATCCGGCCGCCACCGCCGCCGGATGACGACGCGGTGCTGGTGTCGATCTGCATACCCTCGTTAAAGGTCACGGAACCAGCTTCGCACACCCGCCGGGGGAGTGGCGAACAACCTAACCCGGGCCGTCGCCGGCCGCCGCCAGCAGCGGCACCACGACGTCGCTGATCGGCGTCGCCAGGCCGTGCGCGCGCGCCTTGCGGATGATCACTCCGTTGCGGATGTCCCATTCCATCGGCCGGTGATTCACCCGGTCGGTCAGTATCGAGGTGCCCATGTCTTCCGGAGCGTGCCGGAACAGGCCGGCCATCTCGTCGACCACACCGTCCGGCAGCCGGGCGCCCTCGGCCCGCGCCACGGCCACGCATTCGGCGACATAGCGGCGCGACAGCTCGGTGACGTCGTCGCGGCGGAACATTCCGGACCGCCGCCCGGACAGGGCCATGAACCCGGCAAGCGCATTGGTGAGCAGCTTGCGCCAGGACGCCGTGATGAAGTCGGGGTCACAGTCCACCCTGCAGCCGGCACCGCGCAGCAGCTCGGCGACCGTCTCGGCCGCGCGCCCGCTGGGCAGCACCAGCGCGGCTTCTGTGCGCAGTCGCACCCAGCCCCGCGGTTGGGTCTCGGCCGAATACCACACGATGCCCGGGATCACCGACGACGACGGGCAGTGCGGCTGGACCTGTTCAACCTGCTCAACGCCGTTCTGCAGCACCGTGACGATGGTGCGCTCGCCGCACAGCCGGGCCAGCCAGCCGGCCGCGTCGTCGTTCTGGGTGGCTTTGACCGCCAGCAGCAGAACATCGACCGGGCCGATTACGTCGTCGGGATCGGTGTGTACCGGACCGGGCACCACGATCGGATCCTCGCCGTCGGGCCGCAGTTCGATGCTGTCGCGGGCGGTGCGTCCACAGACCGTCACCGAATGCCCGGCCTTGTACAGCAGCGCGGCGACCGTCGTTCCCACGGCGCCGGGACCCACTAGTGCGATGTTTGCGATGTCGGTGGTGATAGCACCGAAATTACCGCCATCTAGACTGATTACTCATTCAAACCTAAAAGGGAGTGTGTTTGTGCTGCGCAGCCACGCCGCTGGTTCGCTTAGGGGTAGCGACGCCGGGAAGCAGGTGACGCTGGCCGGCTGGGTGGCTCGACGCCGAGACCACGGCGGTGTCATTTTCATCGATCTGCGGGACGCCTCGGGTGTGGCACAGGTCGTCTTCCGCGACGCCTTGGAAGAGGGACAAGTGCTGGCGCAGGCGCACCGGCTGCGCGCCGAGTTCTGTGTCGCGGTGCAGGGCGTCGTCGAGATCCGGCCCGAAGGCAACGCCAACGCCGAGATCGCCACCGGTGACATCGAGGTCAACGCCACGTCGCTGACCGTGCTCGGCGAGAGCGCGGCACTACCGTTCCAGCTCGACGAGCCCGCAGGCGAGGAAATGCGGTTGAAGTACCGCTACCTCGACCTGCGCCGCGACGGTCCTGCTGCGGCAATTCGGTTGCGCTCCAACGTGAATGCGGCGGCCCGGTCGGTGCTGGCGGGCCAGGGCTTCGTCGAGATCGAGACGCCGACCATCACCCGCTCCACGCCGGAGGGAGCGCGCGACTTCCTGGTGCCGGCCCGGCTGCGGCCGGGGTCGTTCTACGCCCTGCCGCAGAGCCCGCAGCTTTTCAAGCAGTTGCTGATGGTGGCCGGGATGGAACGGTACTACCAGATCGCCCGCTGCTACCGCGACGAAGATTTCCGCGCCGACCGGCAGCCCGAATTCACCCAGCTCGACATGGAGATGAGCTTCGTTGACGCCGAGGACATCATCGCCGTTTCCGAGGAGATCCTGACCGCGTTGTGGGCGCTGATCGGCTACCAGGTTCCGACGCCAATACCGCGGATCACCTACGCGGACGCCATGCGGCGGTTTGGCTCCGACAAGCCCGACATGCGGTTCGGGCTGGAGCTCGTCGAGTGCACGGAGTTCTTCAAAGACACCACATTCCGCGTCTTCCAGGCGCCGTACGTAGGGGCAGTGGTGATGCCCGGCGGGGCATCGCAGCCACGCCGCACGCTGGACGGCTGGCAGGAATGGGCCAAACAACGCGGCCACCGCGGACTGGCCTACGTGCTGGTCGACGATGACGGCACCTTGGGCGGACCGGTGGCCAAGAACCTGACCGACGCCGAACGCGACGGCCTGGCCGCGCATGTCGGGGCCAAGCCCGGGGACTGCATCTTCTTCTCGGCGGGGCCGCCGAAGGCATCACGGGCGCTGCTCGGCGCGGCCCGCGGCGAGATCGCCAGCCGGCTCAACCTCATCGACCCCGATGCGTGGGCATTCGTCTGGGTGGTCGACCCGCCGCTGTTCGAGCCGGCAGACGAGGCGACCGCGGCCGGTGATGTCGCGGTGGGCTCGGGGGCGTGGACCGCGGTGCACCATGCGTTCACCTCGCCCAAACGAGAGTACGAGGACTTGCTGGACAGCGATCCTGGCGGCGTGCTGGCCGACGCGTACGACATCGTCTGCAACGGCAACGAAATCGGTGGCGGCTCGATCCGTATCCACCGCCGCGACATCCAGGAGCGAGTGTTCGCGATAATGGGCCTGGACAAGGCCGAGGCGCAAGAGAAGTTCGGATTCCTGTTGGAGGCGTTTACCTTTGGCGCCCCTCCGCACGGTGGCATCGCGTTCGGCTGGGACCGGATCAACGCGCTGCTGTCCGGCGTGGATTCGATCCGCGAGGTGATCGCATTCCCGAAGACCGGCGGTGGCGTCGACCCGCTTACCGATGCTCCCGCGCCTATCACCGCCCAGCAGCGCAAGGAGTCTGGAATAGACCACAAGCCCAAGGAGGTTGACCGGGCATGACTGAGATACCGGACGCCGCGACCGTCAACGCGTTCAACAAAAACATTGTCGAGGAATTCCGCGCCAATGAAGGCAAGGTAGCTGGCCAATTCGAAAATGCCGACCTGCTGCTGCTGACCACGACCGGCGCGAAGTCCGGCCAGCAGCGGGTGTCGCCGCTGGCCTACTTCCGTATCGACGGCAAGCTGATCATCATCGGCTCCTATGCCGGCGCGCCGATCAATCCGGCCTGGGTCCACAATCTGCGAGCCGAACCGCGGGCACATGTCGAGGTCGGTACCGATGCGTTCGACGTGACCGCGCGTGAACTGTCGCCCGCGGAGCGCGACGCGCTGTGGCCGACACTCACTGCGGCGGCGCCGGGCTTCGGCGAGTATCAGGCGAAGACCAGCCGGGTGATTCCGTTGTTCGAGCTGCAGGTCTAGCCGGTCGAGCAAACCCGCGCCGGCTGAGGTAAGCAAGCGTCATGAGCACTTCGTTGCTTAGCCTGGCGGCCGACGGCGGCTATGCGGCGCTCCAGGGCGCCATCCAGCGCCTGCGAACCGTTTGGTTCCCGATCATCCAGACTTCGGTTGCTTCGGGCCTGGCCTGGTATATCGCTGCCGACGTGCTCGATCATCGACAGCCGTTCTTCGCGCCGATCGCCTGCGCGGTGTGCCTGTCGATCAGCAACGTGCTACGCGCGCAGCGTGCAGTCCAGATGATGATCGGTGTCTCTCTGGGGATCTGGATGGGCGGAGCGGTCCACGGGCTGATGGGCACCGGCGTTGTCCCCATCGCCGTTACCGTCCTGATCTCGCTGTCTGTCGCGGTGATGATTGGGCGCGGCTTCGTCGGGCAAGGGATGATGTTCGTCAACCAAACCGTCGTTTCGTCGATTCTGGTCTTGGCTTTGTATCGGGGTGGCGCCGTCTATGAACGCATCTACGACGCCCTGATCGGCGGTTCCCTGGCCATCGTGTTCGCCGTCGTGCTGTTCCCGGCCAACCCGTTGACAGTGTTGCGCCGGGCGCGCATCGCGGTGCTGGTCGCGCTGCACGGAGTCTTGGCCCGCACGGCGGATTTCGCCACCGGGCGCAGGGAGGCCGCGGCCGACTGGCCGCTGTCGGCCGTGGATCGAGTGCATGAACAGGTAGGCGATCTGATCCGGGCCCGTACCACGGCCCGTCAGGTGGTGCGCATTTCGCCGCGGCGCTGGGGGCTGCGAGGCGCGGTCCGGGCTGCCGATCATCAGGCCCTGCACCTGGCGTTGCTCGCCGTCTCGGTGCTCCAGCTGGCTCGTGTCTTGAGCCAGTTAGCGCCCGCCCTGGACGGTTGCAATCGGCTGTCCCCAACCGTGTCGCCAGTCTTCGCCGAGCTCGTGGCGGCTACCGACCTCGCCGAAAAAGAACCCATCGCGGCGATCCAGCGCGTCGCCGCCGCGCGGCTGCTGGCCAAGGAGCTGCACTCGGTTGCCCGCGATCGGCGCGAAGTGGTGCTCGCCGACGCCGTTCAGGTCTGCATCGATGACCTGCAGCGGGTCATCGACCTTCGGTTGCGTTGACGGGGCCGTATCGGCCCACCTTAGATTGTGCGCTGGACCCGCGTCGCGGGCGACTGTGTGATGAGATCAGCGTCAGGAGGTGTCGCTTGTCAGAGAGTCTGTCCGAAGTCCGAGGCCTCGGAGCTTCGGTCGCCCGCCGCTTTCGAGTCACACATCGGACTGAGTATCGCTACTCCGACATCGTGACCAGCTCCTACGGCCGCGGCTTTCTCACCCCCCGGGACTTGCAACGGCAACGGTGCGTCGCGCACCGGCTCGACATCGATCCGGTGCCCTCGGACAGCTCCACCAGCATCGACGCCTACGGCAACATCAGCTCGTATTTCCACCTGACCGAGCCGCACCGCGCACTGACGATCACCAGTGACTCGATCGTCGACGTGTATCCGGCGCCCCCAGACCGTTACACCAGCGGGCCGGCACGTGAACCGTGGGAGGCGGCCCGGCCGGCCGGGCTCAGGGGAGCGCTTGCGGTCGACTTCACCCTGGACCTGAATCCACCGGAGATCACCGACGAAGTGCGGGAATACGCGGCGCCCAGCTTCGGGCCAGGGCGCCCGCTGATCGAGGTGCTGCGGGATCTCACCACGCGGATCCACACCGACTTCACCTACCGGTCGGGCTCGACGACGATTTCCACCGGGGTCAAGGAGGTTCTCGCGGCCCGGGAAGGGGTATGCCAAGACTTTGCCAGGCTGGCGATCGCCTGCCTGCGCGCCAACGGTCTGGCCGCCAGTTACGTATCCGGGTATCTGGCCACCGACCCGCCACCCGGAAAGGACCGCATGATCGGCATCGACGCGACCCACGCCTGGGCCGCGGTATGGACTCCACAACCGCCCGGCCAACTCGAGTGGCTGGGGCTTGATCCCACCAATGACCAGATGGTCGATCAGCGTTACGTCATCGTCGGGCGCGGCCGCGACTACGCGGATGTGCCGCCGCTGCGCGGCATCATCTACACCAACTCGGAGAAGAGCAGCATCAAGGTCGCCGTCGATGTGGTGCCGTTCGAAGGCGATGTGTTGCATGCGTGACTTTCACTGTCCCAACTGCGGTCAGCGCCTGACGTTTGAGAACTCGGAATGCCTCTCTTGCGGCAGCCCGCTCGGCTTTTCACTCGACCAGCTGGCCCTGCTGGTGATCGCCAGGGGCAACGAAAGCGACCATTCCGGCGCCGTTGCCGCCGCGGACTATCAACTGTGCAGCAATCTCCATGTCGCCGAATGCAATTGGCTGGTCCCCGTCGGCCAGCCCGGCGCACTGTGCGCATCGTGCGCGCTGACTCTGGAGCGTCCCCACGATGCCGACACGGTCGGCTTGGCCGAATTCGCCCGGGCCGAAGCGGCCAAGCGGCGGTTGGTCGCCGAGCTGCACGAGCTCAAGCTGCCGATCGTTGGACGCGACCAGGATCCTGACTACGGATTAGCCTTCCGGCTGCTGGCCAGCAGCCACGAGAAGGTGATCACCGGGCACGAAAACGGCGTCATCACGCTGGATCTGGCCGAGGGCGACGACGTCCACCGCGAGCAGCTTCGAGTCGAGATGGACGAGCCGTACCGAACCCTGCTCGGACACTTCCGACACGAGGTGGGGCACTACTACTTCTACCGATTGATCACCCCGTCATCCGACTACCTGGCGCGGTTCAAACAGCTGTTCGGCGACCCGGATGCCGACTACCAGGAGGCGCTGGACCGGCACTACAGTCAGGGCGCCCCCACGGGTTGGAAGAAACAATTCGTGTCGTCGTATGCGACCATGCACCCTGCCGAGGACTGGGCCGAGACCTTCGCCCACTACCTCCACATCCGCGACACCCTGGACACCTCGGCCTGGTGTGGTCTGGCACCGGCCACGGCGACCTTCGACCGTCCGGCTTTGGGGCCCAGCGCTTTTCCCAACATCATCGAGTTGTGGCTGCCACTGTCGTGGTCACTGAACATGGTGAACCGGTCGATGGGCCACGACGACCTGTATCCCTTCGTGCTGCCGGCCGCGGTCCTGGAGAAGATGCAATTCATCCACACCGTCATCGGCGAGGTGACCTCGCAAGCGAGCGGGCCCGCTGCCGTCGGCGCATAGCGCGCGTTACGGCACCAGCCGGCGTTCGTCGGGGCCCCACAGCGGCTGCATGTCGCCGGGCAACGCCAACTGCGTTTCGGTGATGACTTCGGCAAGGTCGCGCAGCGCTTGATGGATGGCCGTGAGCAGCTCGTCGAGCTCGGCGCGGCGCCCGTTGGCCTTGAACGCTTCCAGTTCGGCGGGAATTGACCGGCGCAGGCGGGTGCTGATCTCATCCACCATCCGCTCCGGGCGTGACGATCCCGACGAGCTGGGCAGGCTTTTGAGGTGGGTACGCAGCCGCTCCAGCTGGTACAGCAACGACCGGGGGTTTTGCGTGTCGTACAGCATCAGTTCGGTCACCGCGGCAACACTGACATTGCCCACAGTGCGGCGCCGGTAGATGACCGCCGACTCGCACGCCACCAATGTCGACTCGATGACGGTTTGTTCGGCGGCGGTGCTGCGGACGGTGGTCAGTGTCGCCCTTAGCAACGCGGTGAGCCACATGCTGCGTTCGATGCGTTTGCCGATGTCCATCATCGTCCAGCCCACGTCCTGCACCATCGACTCGGCGGCGACTCCGGACAGCGTGAGCATCCCGGTCAACGACTGAGAATGAGCCGACGAGAGCAGACTGTCGGCCACCGCGAGCGAGTCCGGCGGTTCGGGGCTTTGGGCAACCGCGCGTTCGATGCCGGCCAGCACCATCCAGGTGTCGTTGGACAACTGGTCGCGCACCGCCCTGGCCGCCAGCGCCAGCCCCTCCACCGACTGCACGAGGGATCCCGGTTGGTTTGGGTCCACGGTCAGCGACCAGAGCGTCGATGGGACGACGGCGATCATCTCGGCGTGGTCGATATCCGTTTCGGCGGCGGTGCCCGTGATCTGGCCGAGCGCGGCCATTAGAACCGGCACGCACTCGCTTTCGTCGGTGTCCTGGTGATGCCGGTAGACATGGAAGCGGTCGCGGGCGACCATGAGCAACCTGGCCATGGCCTCGGCGCGCTCGCCATAGCGTCCCATCCAGAACAGGTCGGACAGCACGCGAGGCGAGCTTACTGCCCAGGTGCCCGCGCCGGTCTTCGTCGGCGGTCTGATCGCCGGCTCCAGCACGGGTTCCCCGGCGGGCGGCGTTACCGTCTCGGCCCGTGCGCGCTCCGTCGGGCGTACCCAAATATCTTTTGCTGCAACAGTTTTCAATGTATACGCGGCGGGACCGGGCGCCAGCACGTAGCCGATGCCGCCGATCATTGGCGCGTAGCCGCTGCGTTGGGCGACCGTGAACAACCGCATGCCCACGCCGGCCGACGACAACGTGCCGGCGTGGTCGGTGGGCGCCGACGAGAACTGCGGCAGTTCCTGGCCGACCCATTGCCACGGCATGCTTTCGATATGCGTAGCCAGTTCAGCCAGTTGCTCACTCGAAAGTGTAGGTCCGACAAGGGTTTCCCCGCCGACAGTGGACTTGATCAAAAGGGACGAGAGATTCGCCAGCAGGTGTGACCGTTCGCTGGCGATGCCGCCCCAGTAGACCGGCGCGGTATCCAGCAGCGGGGCCTCGCCGAGCAACCGTTCGGCTATCTCGGGCAGGAAACGCAGCAGCCCAGGGCTTTCCAGGATGCCGCTGCCCAGCGTGTTGACTACGGTCACGGTTCCACGGCGTTGCGCCTCAACCAGACCGACCACACCGAGCCTGGAGTCGGCGCGCAGGTCCAGCGGGTCCACGTAATCCGCATCGACGCGGCGAAGGACGACGTCAACACGCTTCAGCGTGCCCAGCGAGCGCATCCACAACTTGCCGTCGCGCACGACCAAATCCGCGCTTTCCACCAGCGGGAAACCCAGCAGCGAGGCCAGATACGCCTGATCGAAAGCGGTCTCCGAGTAAATGCCGGGGCTGAGCACCACCACCATCGGGTCTTGGGCGATATCGGGCGCCGCGTCGATCAGCGCCAGCCGCAGCGCCTGCGCGAACGGCGTTGTTGGTCGCGGCGCAATCCTTTCGTAGAGGTCGGGAATCGAGTGCGCGATAACGCGCCGGTCGGCCAGCGCATAGCCGGCGCCGGAGGGTGCCTGCGTCCAGTCGGCGTTGACTGCAAAGCTGCCGTCCGGCCGCCGGCTGATGTCGCATGCGTGCATGAAAAGTTGATGGCGCCCGGGCACTTCGATTCCGGCGGCGGCACGCACGTAACCGGGATGGGCGAACAACAGTTCCGGCGGAAGGACGCCTTCGGTGAGCAAGCTACGCGGCCCGTAGAGATCTGCGAGTACGGCATCGAGCACGCGGGACCGCTGTACCAGTCCGGCCTCCAGCACTTCCCAATCGGGCGCCGAAACCACGATCGGCAGGGTGTCTAGGCTCCATGGTCGCGGTTCCAGTCCATGGGGCTTGGATGCGCCGGCAGGCCCTTCGCGGCCGGCAACGACTTCGGTGTAGGTGATGCCGTCGTTGTCGATCAGGCTGTTCACCACCGAGTGCAGCCGGTTCAGCCCGGCTCTGCCATGCTCGGCGACGGCGTCGGCCAGCTCGGTCCAGGCCGGCCGCACCTGCCCCGTTCGGTCGAAGAATTCGTCGAAGCCGACCCCCGGGCCCTTTGAGCCGCCGGGGCGCAGGTCGAACAGCGTTTCCTGGGTGCGTGCGGCCTGGTACCCGGCCAGCAGACGGTCGGCGTCGTAGCGGTCGGTGCCAGTGGGGGGTGGCCCCAACGATCCCGCCGATCCATCCGTGCCCAGTGTCATATACGGGGAGGCCATCACTGCTGCACGGTACGCACGCGTCGCAGGTCAAGGATGCCCGGCGCGCCGATGTCGGTGAGGATCCGGGCTTGCTTCTCCCGGAGGTCGGACAGGTCGAGCTCGCCCGCGGTGAAACCGGTTGCCTCGAAGCGGCGGGCGCGGCGTGACTCGGCCGTCACGGCGTTGACGGGCGGCTCGTCGTAGGCGAGCCCGCCGGGGTGGACGACGTGATAAGTGCATCCGCCGCGCGACGTTCCGGAGGTCAAGTCGATCAGCTCGAACTGCAACGGCACGTCGATGGTGATGGTCGGATGCAGCGCGCTGGGAGGCTGCCACGCCTTGTACCGAACGCCACCGACGTGGATGTCGGCGTTGTCGGTGGCCAGCAACGGCACCGGGTAGCCGTTGCACGTGACCGCATAGCGGTGCCGGTCGGCGCCGATGATGCGGAGCTGGATGCGCTCGACCGAGGAGTCGACGTAGCGGGCGGTACCGGTCGCCGTGGATTCCTCGCCGAGCGTGTTCCACGGCTCGATCGCCCCGCGCAACTCGATCTCCACACCGTCGAACACCGCGGTGCCGATCCGCGGGAAGCGGAATTCGGTGAAAGGATCAAGCCAGCTGGTCTCGAAGGCGATGCCATGCGCGCGCAGATCGGCTGCCACGGCGGCGATGTCCTGGATCAAGAAGTGTGGCAACAGGTATCGCCCATGCAGGTTTTCGCCGTGTCGAATCAGCGGGGCGCGCAGCGGTTCGTCCCAGAACCACGCCACCAGGGAGCGCACCAGCAGCGACTGCACCATCGCCATGCGCAGATGCGGCGGCATCTCGAAGCCGCGCAGCTCCAGCAGGCCGAGCCTGCCTCGGGGGCCTTCTGGGCTGTAAAGCTTGTCGATACAGAACTCGGCGCGATGGGTGTTGCCGGTGATATCGGTGAGCAGGTGCCGCAGCGCGCGGTCGGTCACCCACGGTGGTGGGGCGCCAGGCTCGGAGGAGCCATTGGAAGACCCCTTGGAAGACGAAGCCAGCCGGGTGATCTCGGCGAACGCGATCTCGAGTTCGTAGAGCGCTTCGGGGCGGCCCTCGTCAACCCGCGGCGCCTGCGACGTGGTGCCGACAAATCTGCCGGCGAACAGGTAGGACAGCGACGGGTGCCGCTGCCAGTAGGTCAGCAGCGAGATCAACAGGTCCGGGCGGCGCAGCAGCGGTGAGTCCGCCGGGGTAATGCCGCCGAGCGTGATGTGGTTGCCGCCGCCGGTGCCGCCGTGCGTGCCGTCGATGTCGAACGACTCCGTAGAAAGGCGGGCCAACCGGGCCTGTGCGTAAAGGGTTTCCAGCAGTTGCGTCTGTTCGGCGAAACTGGACGTGGGCGCGACGTTGACCTCGATGACGCCGGGGTCCGGCGTGATCGTCGTGGACTGCAGTCGTGGGTCCGCGGGGGGGCCGTAACCCTCGATGACAACCGGGCAGTGCGCCTTCGCCGCGGCGGTTTCGATTCGGGCAATGAGGTCGACGAAGTGCTCGAGGGCCTCGGTGGGCGGCATGAAGATGTATAGCAGCGCCCCCCGACCGTCATCGCGAACCTCGGCGACCATTGCGGTCGTCGGCGCGGTCTCGTCGTCGTCCAGCACCGCGTCCTCGATGCCGGGCTCCGCCGGCAGGGGGTCGCCCACTGTCTGGGGATCGACCTCGAACGACGGCCGCGGCGGCTCCCAGCTGATCGAATCCAGCGGCAGCCGCAGGCCCGCAGGCGAATCCCCCTCGAGCAGAGCGATGCGACCGCGTCGCAGCCGCCAGTCCGCGCTGGCCCAGCCGAGATCGTCGTCACGCCGGTGCAGCGGCAGCACGAACGCCGCCGGGGATGTGGTGGATTCATTCAGCCGCGCGAACAGCGCGGCGCGGCCCGCAGCTGTGTCTCTGTTGGTTTGGGAGCCGGTTTCGGGAGCGAGGTCGTCGCCGGATTCCACCGGGTCGCCGGCAGGCAGCCGGACACTGGCCGCCAGCCGGGCCAGCGGATCCTCGTAGGCCGGCCGCACCTGCGAGAGCGGCAGCCGCAAGCTCTCGGCGACACCGGCGAGCACCCGGTATGCCGCGTCGTTATCCGCGGGGGTAGCGGGTTCGCCATCACTTTTCCAGGGGTCGGCCAGCAGCGCGTCGTTCGTCCACAGCGGTAGCCCGTCGGTGCGCCAGTACAGCCCGATCTGCCAGCGGGGCAATGGTTCTCCGGGGTACCACCTGCCTTGCCCGCGGTGGATCAGGCCCTGCGGGGCCCACACCGCCTTCAGCCGGGCGGCCAGATCGGATGCCCGCTGACGTTTGTGCGGGCCGTCAGCGGCTATCGTCCACTCCTCGTCGACCTGGTTGTCCACCGACACGAACGTCGGCTCGCCGCCGACGGTCAGCCGGACGTCGGCGGCCGCCAGCTGTTCGTCGACGCGCTGGCCGACGGCGCAGATCGTCTGCCACGCCTTTTCGGTGTAGGGCAGCGTGACGCGCGGGTCTTCGTGGACCCGGGTGACCGTGTTGGAGAACTCGAGGGTGGTGTTGCAGACCGCGGTGCCGCCGCTGATGGGCGCAGCCGACGCGGGATTCGGCGTCGCGGCCAGCGGGATGTGGCCTTCGCTGGCGAACAGTCCCGACGTCGGGTCCAGCCCGATCCAGCCTGCACCGGGGATGTACACCTCGGTCCACGCGTGCAGGTCGGTGAAGTCGGCGGTTGGGCCTGAAGGCCCGTCCAGCGCCTCGATGTCGGATGCCAGCTGCACCAGGTAGCCGGACACGAACCGGGCGGCCAGCCCCAGCTGGCGCAGGATCGACACCAGCAACCACGCTGAGTCCCGGCACGAGCCGATGCCGCTGCGCAGCGTGAAATCCGGTGTCTGGACGCCGGGTTCCATCCGCAGGCTGTAGCCGACGTCGGCGTTGACCGCGTGGTTGATCGCGACCAGGAAGTCAATGGTGCGGGTGCCGTCCGGGACCGAGAAGTTACGCACCCAGGCCTGCACCAGGTCGCCGGGGCCCGTCCCCTCGCCGGTTTCGTCGACGGGCCGCAAGTACGGCTTCAGGTCGTCAGCCACCTCCTTCGGGTAGATCAAGCCCGCCGCGCCCGGCCACGTCTCGGCCCAATCCTCGATGAAGAAGTCGAACGGGTTGATGACCTTGAGGTCGGCGATGAGCCCGACGGTGATGGTCAGTTGGCGCATCGGGCTCGGAAAAACCAGCCGGGCAAGGAAATTGCCCAGCGCGTCCTGCTGCCAGTTGATGAAGTGATCGGCCGGCTCGACGCGCAACGAGTAGGCATCGATGGGCGTACGGGAATGAGGTGCCGGCCGCAGCCGCACGATATGCGGATATACCTGCACCAGGCGGTCAAAGGTGTAGCTGGTGCGATGCTCCAGCGCAACTTTGATGCTCATAACCGCTGATCTCATCACAAGGGCCAGCGGGGCGCAGCGCACCGGCCCAGCGACGTGTTACCGCCGTGTCAACGAAACGCGTGTTATACGGGCTGCGGTCCGGGCTGATATCCCGGCAGATCCTGAGGAACGACCTGGCCGCCGGAAAGCTTGCGATAGGTGTAGACCTGGATCAGCAGGGCGATCGGCAGAGCGGCGATCAGGCCAACCCCACACAGCAGTTCGCCGACCAGCACCACCACGTACTGCACGAGCCATGACAGCAGGCTGCCGCCGATGTTCGATCTGGCGGTCGCAATGCTGGCCTTCACCGAATCGACGGGCGAAAGCGATCGGTCGACGACAAACGGGATGGCGAACTGGGCGAGGAAGCCGAAGATAATGCCGGGGATGATGCACGCGATCGTCCCGATCGCGACGCCGACCCAGACCAGCAACGCGGTCAGGAACGCCGCGCCGAGATTGCGCGGCCTGAAGAACGATCCGATGGTCACGGGCTTTCCATCGGCGATGTCCAGAGATCCGGACAACAATCCGGCGTACGTGAAGATGCTTGCGACGAAGAGCAGAACGTAGCCGATCACCATGACGGCGATCGATGCGGCGCCGAGCTGCACGGTCGTGTACTCGGTGGTGAGGCCGTTGCTATCGGTAATTGTGCTGGGCGTGGTATCGCCGAGCAGGAAGGGCACCCATCCAGCGACAAAGCCGAGAATGCCCAGCAGCACGACGTAGGCCAAGACCGGAACGACCAGCGCTACGGCGTTCTGGGTGAACTTGTTCCATGCCCAGGTCACCGCTTCACCGATGTTGAACTGTGGCGCGCTCGGGCCACCCGATGGCACGCCATAGCCAGGCTGAGGGGGATAGCCCGGCTGCGGCGGGTAACCCGGCGGAGGCGGATAGCCAGACTGGGGCTGGTAGCCCGGCTGCGGCGGGTAGCCCGGCGGGGGAGGGGGAGGGCCGCCCGGTGGGTTGTAACCCGGTGGCGGCGGTCCAGGAGGGCCGGCGGGGTTATAGCCGCCAGGCGGTGGGCCGTACCCGGGCGGCGGGGGCGGCGCGCCGTAATTGGGCGGCGGGTAGCCCGGCGGGTTCTGGTTGCCCCACTGGGGGTCGGCCGGGTTGCCTGGATATTCGGGGGGCTGGCTCATGCCGTCCTCGCTGTCGGACTTGCTTGGGGGCGGTGCATGGAAACGGGGCAAACCGGAACTTAGCAAAGATGGGGCAAAGGAGCGAGGATTGCGTTCGGCTCGGTGTGAATCGGACGGCAGACGAATCGGGCGGCATGGTATGCCTGAAGCCGTGCCCGACGGCCTGTTTGACCTGCCTGGCGGACCGCAGACGACCAACGATGATCTCGGCGTGTCGGCCGGTGCACCGCTGGCGGTGCGGATGCGTCCGGCGGCGCTGGACGAAGTGGTCGGCCAGGGCCACTTGCTGGCCCCCGGATCGCCGTTGCGCCGCCTGGTCGAGGGCTCGGGTGTGGCCTCGACCATCCTGTACGGGCCGCCGGGGAGCGGGAAGACAACGCTGGCGGCTCTGATCTCCCAGGCCACTGGCCGCCGGTTCCAGGCCCTGTCGGCGTTGTCGGCCGGTGTCAAAGAGGTTCGGGCCGTCATCGATGAGGCGAGGCGAGCGCTCATCAGGGGCGAGCAGACGGTGCTGTTCATCGACGAAGTGCACCGGTTCTCCAAGACCCAGCAGGATGCCCTGTTATCCGCCGTGGAGAACCGGGTGGTCTTGCTGGTGGCGGCGACCACCGAGAATCCGTCGTTTTCGGTGGTGGCGCCGCTGCTGTCGCGATCGCTGATCCTGCAATTGCGACCCTTGACGTCCGACGACATTCGGACCTTGGTGCAGCGCGCGATCGATGATCCCCGCGGCCTGGGCGGGCGGGTCGCGGTGCAGTCCGAGGCTGTCGACCTGCTGGTGCAGTTGGCGGCCGGCGACGCCCGCCGCGCGTTGACGGCTCTGGAGGTCGCAGCTGAGAGTGTGCAGCCGGGTGCTGAGCTGACGGTCGCGGCCGTCGAGCAGTCCCTGGACCGGGCCGCCGTGCGCTACGACCGCGACGGTGACCAGCACTACGACGTCATCAGCGCCTTCATCAAGTCGGTGCGTGGTTCCGACGTCGATGCCGCGCTGCATTATCTGGCCCGCATGCTTGTCGCCGGCGAGGATCCCCGGTTCGTCGCGCGCCGGTTGATGATTCTGGCCAGCGAAGACATCGGCATGGCCGACCCGACCGCGCTGCAGGTCGCGGTTGCTGCCGCGCAGACGGTGGCGTTGATCGGCATGCCCGAGGCCCAGCTCACGCTGGCGCATGCCACCGTCCACCTGGCTACCGCGCCGAAGTCGAACGCGGTCACCACCGCGCTGGGCGCGGCGATGGCCGACATCAAGGGGGGCCAGGCCGGTCTGGTGCCGCCCCAGCTGCGCGACGGACACTACTCGGGCGCGGCTGCGTTGGGCAACGCGCAGGGCTACAAGTACGCGCATGACGACCCTGATGGCGTTGTCGCCCAACAGTATCCACCGGATGAGTTGGTGGGCGTGGACTACTACCGGCCCACCGACCACGGCGCGGAACGTCAGATTGCGCAGCGGTTGGAGCGGCTGCGGGCGATCATTCGCAACCAACGCGCGTAGTGATCGCCAGCGCGGCGAAACCAAACCTCATCAGGGGTACGGGCCGCAGGCAGGCGGACGGCACCAGAAGTCTTGCGGCGCAGGACCCGCCAACGATTGCTCGTTTCATTCAGCGTCCTTTCGCACGTGCAGGGAAAGTGCTGCAGCTTCTTCCCGGATGCGCAAACCGCCCCACGCCACTCCAGGTGGCGCGGGGCGGTAATTGCAGCCGGTTTAGCTGTGCATCGCGGGGGCGGGAAGCGCACCCGGTGCCGGACTTGTGCTCGGCGCTGCACCGGGCGCCGAGGCCCCCGGCACGTTCGACGTCCACATCAGAATGTCTTGGAATTCGTCGTTGTAGACGACGGCATTGGGCGGTGCGCCGGTCACGTCGAAGTACAGGGTGCCCGTCGATTCGCTGCCTTGCGGAATGGGTGAGGGATTGAGGCCATTCGGGACCTCAACCTTGTCGATCAGCTTGTAGGTCTGGCCGTTGGGCCCGCGGGCGCTGAAGTCTCGCACCATGGGGGTGACGATTCCGGCGTCCGACTTGGCGGTGATGTCCGCCTGGTAGAGCGTTCCCTTCGGGGTGAAGCCGGGGATCGTCAGGCTGCTGGGCTGCAGGTTACTGACGGTGTAGGAGGTGACCATAGGCCCGTCGTTCAGTGATTCGCTGGCACCGAATCCCTGGATGTTCGGCCCAGCGGCCGAGGCCGTTGATGCTGCGAAAATGCTTACCGCAGCTATTCCCGCGGCACCCATGGCCGTCTTGACAGTCGTCTTCGTCGCGAATTTCACGTTTGGCTCCTTTGTCTTTTGCATGTCGATTGGAGCGGTTGCCCAAATTTCGTGGGGGCCAAACCTCGCTTAATCGGCATAGCCGACCGACGGCAACCTCAAACGTGACGGGATCGCGAAATGCCGGCTTCGAACAACTTCTGCAGCATTGGCAACATTTGCCACGAGTTCGGAAAGCCCACACCGCGGTGATTTTTTACGCTCACATAAGCGGGGGTCCCGGGTTCATCCACCTCAGCGAATCGTCGGTTTGCCCCTTGTACTGCGGGCAGTAGGCGGACACGGAAACGCCGACGAAGTAGCTCGATTGTTTCAGCGAGAGGCCAGTGTCCTTCCGCAGCTTCATCGCCAGAACGCTTGATTTTGCGTTTTCATCGAATTCGGCGCACATCGTATGGCCCATCGCAATCTCGGAGTAGCGGTCCCCAATGACGATGCCGTCCTTCACAAGAGCCGCGACGAACGCATCGTCGATTGGATCTGCTGATGCTGGCGCTGCAGTCAGCAGCGCCGCGGCGGACAGCAGGACCGCGCAGGCCGTCGACCAGTTCCCAGGACGGACGTTCATAGATGAACATTAGCTGAAATCGAGGCTTCCCTCTTTGCAACGAGTTGGCAACGAGCCGCGCCCTTAGACGCGTTCGGGCACTCTCAAGTGCGCGATCGCCAGCTCGAACTCGGCCACGTCGATGACCTCAGCACCCAAATCCCGGACGCGCCTGCTGCGCAGCTCGGTCGCCTGGTCTCGGTTTCGGGCCATCGCGTCCATGCTGTCGAACGTCGAGCACGACACCGCCCGCCGGTACGCGGGGTGATCGATCATCAGGCTGGCGCTGCAGAATCCTTCGAGGTTCTCCATCTCCGGAAACACCGCCGTCCGATAGAACTCCAGCGATCGGCTGAGCTGATCCGGCACCACCTTGAGCCAGGTGGCCCGCACGCAGGCCCCTTCGCGCGTGTGGTGGTCGCGGCGCATCAGCGGAATGTCCCATTCCTCGATCCTCGCGCTGCCGTCGAACATCAACGCGGTGCGATCGCGGATGGGTGCGACCTGTTCGGCGCTGGTGCGCATCGCCTGCATGTTCTCCCATGCGCTGGTCGCGATGCAGCCGCCGGATTGGCGATCCACGAGCAGCGACAGTCCGACATATCCGTCAATTTGCTGCAGCGCGGGCATGACGACATCGCGAACGTGCGCAATTCCGATGTCGACCGACAGGGGTTGCGCCTGGATGGTGGTTGAGCGTGCGTACACGGTCGCTCCCTGCCTGGCCGCGGCGCGCCCCGGTGGCGCTACCGGTCAATCTCCAACCTTCCTCCGACCGGCAGGTCGTGGCAATGGGCAATTTCGCGGAATGGGCTACCTTCGCTTGGGTGGACAACGCCTTGGTGGACAACCGCCTCGCCTACCTGGATCAGGTGCCACTCCTCGGGCTGCGGGCGCTTGGTTATGTGACGCTCATTCAGGCGAACTGGATTTACGACGGCGCCATAGATATTGATGGATTGCGCCGTTTCCAACGCAATCTTGGCCATGGGCTACTGGGGCGCAGAATCGAATGTTCCCCGTTGCCTTTCGCGCGTGATCGCTGGGTGTTGGACAGAGGGCCGAAGGACCCGGACCACCTGGACATCGCTGCGACTCCGCGGCCACGCGCGGACGTCAGCGGATGGGTTGACGAGCGGGCAAACCTAGCCATTGACCCCGAGTTCGGCCCCGCCTGGCATCTCGGGATCCTTCCGCTCGAAGAAAACGGGACCGCGGTGAGCCTGGTGGTCTCCCACGGTGTCAGCGACGCGGTCGGCGTGTGCCTTGCTATCGCCGATGCGGCCGAGGGCCGGAGGCGCGATCTGGGCTATCCACCCCCCGGTGCGCGCAGGCTCACTCGCGCTGCGCTGCAGGACGCCCGGGCTACCGTCTTGGAGATACCAGCGCTCGCGCGGGCGCTGGCCGCCACTGCCCGATTTGCCAGGCGCCAGGGTCAAGACCGGGCGTCGCCGATCGCAGCGGCGTCACCTTCCCCACCCGGGCCCGGCCACGATCGGCCCGTCGTGCTGCCCGCTCTTTCGGCATACGTCGACGTAGCGGAATGGGATGCTCGTGCCGAAAGTCTTGGCGGGACAAGCAACTCACTTCTAGCAGGATTGGCGTCCAGGCTGGGCGTGCGGATGGGGCGCGTTGGTGACGACGGCGCGATCACGCTGTCGTTTCCGGTGAGCGAGCGCACCGAAGACGACACACGCGCGAATGCGGTGGTGCGTGCCCGCGTCAGAGTCGATCCAGCCCATGTGGCGCGCGACCTCGCGGGGATACGTGCCCAGATCAAACAGGCGCTCGCCGAGGCGACGGAGAACTCCGCGGAGTTGTTGGCGCCGCTCCCAATCGCCTCGATCACCCCGAAGTGGGTGGCGAGAAGGGCAGCGAGCTTGGCGCAGGGCGCCGCCGAGAGGCCGATCGTGTGTTCGAACCTCGGCGACATCGACCCGGCTGTCAACCGCCCGGACGGCACCGATGCCGCTTACCTGTCCATGCGATTGTTCGAGTCCGGTATCACCAAGAGTCGCCTGGACGTGATGGGTGGACAGGTGAATCTGGGTTCGGGTCGGGTCCGGGGGAAAATCTTCATCACGGTCTCGGCCTATCCGGTGGGTGAGTCGAATTCGAAAAGCGAGTTGCGGGCGTTGACGTCGCGTACGTTCGCCGAATTCGGGCTAACCGCGCAAATTCACTGATATCAACAAGCGATCGCTGCGGCAGTTAGTTGGCCCCGTACGCTGGACTGGGTGCATACCGACTTGCTGCAGGTGGACACCTCCACTCGCCGCATCGTGGACATCACCGATGCGGTACGCAGATTCTGCTTCGCTTTCGGCAGCGGCTTGTGCAACGTGTTCGTTCCGCACGCGACGGCCGGGGTCGCGATCATCGAGACCGGCGCGGGCTCCGACGAGGACCTGGTCGACACGCTGGAGCGACTGTTGCCGCGCGACGAGCGCTACCGGCACGCGCACGGTTCGGATGGGCACGGCGCCGACCATGTGTTGCCGGCGATCGTCGCGCCATCGGTAACGGTGCCGGTCGCCAATGGCGATCCCCAGCTGGGCACCTGGCAAAGCATCGTGCTGGTCGATCTCAACCGGGATAATCCGAAGCGATCGGTTCGGCTTAGCTTTCTCGAGGGTTAGCCGCCGGGCGGTGGGCGGCACCGGGCCAGTACTCTTTGCGGTCGAAACGCGTCCTTGAGACGGCCTCCTTGTCGTGCGGCGAATAGGCTGGGACCGTCCTCGAGTGCAAGTCGCGCGCCGGCCAGGGCGAACCAGGGCGAACAGGAAGAAGCGGAACGAGTGCAGACACACGAGATCAGGAAGCGGTTTCTTGATCATTTCGTGAAGGCGGGCCACACCGAGGTGCCGAGCGCATCGGTGATCCTCGACGACCCCAACCTGCTCTTCGTCAACGCGGGCATGGTTCAGTTCGTGCCGTTCTTCTTGGGGCAACGCACGCCGCCATACTCCACCGCCACCAGCATCCAGAAGTGCATCCGAACGCCCGATATCGACGAGGTGGGCGTCACCACCCGGCACAACACCTTCTTCCAGATGGCCGGCAACTTCTCGTTCGGCGACTATTTCAAACGCAATGCCATCGAGCTGGCCTGGGCACTGTTGACCAACAGCGTCGCCGACGGGGGATACGGGCTGGACCCGGAAAAATTATGGGCGACCGTGTATCTCGACGACGACGAGGCCGCGCTGCTGTGGCAGGAGATCGCGGGCTTGCCGATCGAGCGGATCCAGCGCCGCGGCATGGCCGACAACTACTGGTCGATGGGCATCCCCGGGCCGTGCGGTCCGTCGTCGGAGATCTACTACGACCGCGGACCCGAGTTCGGGGTCGAGGGCGGCCCCGTGGCCAACGAGGACAGGTACATCGAGATCTGGAACCTCGTCTTCATGCAGAACGAGCGCGGCGCGGGAAGCAGCAAGGAAGACTTCGAAATCCTCGGGCCGCTGCCCCGCAAGAACATCGACACCGGCATGGGCGTGGAGCGGGTCGCGTTCATCCTGCAAGGCGTTCACAACGTGTATGAGACCGACCTGCTGCGGCCGGTCATAGCGAAAGTGGCCACTGTGGCCGTTCGCCCCTACGACGCCGGCAACCAGGCTGACGATGTGAGATACCGAATAATCGCCGACCACAGCCGCACCGCGGCGATCCTGATCGGCGACGGGGTCAGCCCGGGCAACGACGGCCGCGGCTACGTGCTGCGCCGCCTGCTCCGCCGGGTGATCCGCTCGGCCAAACTG